>VOFG01004213.1_pt1 | contig 30638 bp, 58 predicted proteins | sample 5384171 | NCBI WGS metagenome assembly VOFG01 (sample SAMN12384726, study PRJNA508395) | human gut metagenome | isolation source: healthy gut F | host: Homo sapiens
ACCGCATACATTCTTTCATTGTATTCAACGCTCAGTGGAAAGAAATCGATTCCGTCTCTTGGCTTTTCTGAAGCAGTTGCTGTACACAGTACAGTTGTATCACCATAATGCATTAACACAGCACCATTTGCCTGTTTTGCAACTCTGCCGATATCAACTCTTAAAGTTCTTCCGGCGAGTTCCATCTCAAATGTTTTATACATAAATGTGTTCTCCTTTATTTTTCTTTTTGTGGTTCAAGATCACCCTGAAACTACTGAAAACACATTTTTATATCAAATATACTTTTCAGTGGTCTCGGTGAAGTTTTCCCAATCCACAATCCTATTTATTATAGCATACACTTTCACAAAAGCTATACCCAAAATCGTTCACATAATCTGCCGCCGATGACTTCTATTGCTTATTCCGACAATGAAAAAGGGACATTCTTCCGAATGTCCCCATAAAAAGCATGAATTATTTTCTTAATCCAAGTTTCTCGATCAGTGCACGATATCTTTCGATGTCTGTCTTCTTCAGGTATGCAAGAAGTCCTCTTCGCTGTCCTACCATCTTAAGAAGTCCTCTTCTTGAGTGGTGATCCTTTGATTAGCTTTGAAATGATCTGTAAGATCATTGATTCTTGCTGTCAGGATAGCGATCTGTACTTCCGGTGATCCTGTATCTCCTGCTGTTCTGCCATACTGTGCTACGATCTGTTCTTTCTGTTCTTTAGAAATCATGTTTGTTTCCTCCTGTATTCTCTTAAATTAAAACGCCTGATATTAAGTAACGGTTGGAGTTTCCAGTTACCGAACACCGGCTTCAACGTTGCTTAGTATATCATATGAACTTCCCTGTGTAAAGAGAAATTTATACAATTCCAAAATATTCCATTCCTCTTTGCAATATCCTTATCAATCTGTTCTTTCAGTGCTCCGATTCCATTGAATTTTTGTTCCGGTCTCCGGAATTCCATCAGACTGATCGGACTTTTTCTCCGTATGCATTTCCCGAATATCCAAAAAGAAACGCTTCGATCAACAGCTTCTTCTCTTCCGTTACAGTGGGCTTAATACCGACATTTGCAATTCCCGGATATATCTTGCCCTGTACATCGATCTTACAGAAATAGACTCCGTGTGCCGGCACGATCTTCCCGTCAGGCCATGCAACATTCAGTGTCGGAAATCCGAGCGTACGGCCAAGCTGTCTGCCATGTTCGACCATCCCCTCTACTTCAAATGGATAACCAAGCAGCTTTTCTGCCAGTCCCATATCTCCGGCTTTTACCACTTCTTTTACATAAGTACTGCTGATGATCCGGTCATGATAACGTTCTTTTTCTATGACGACCAGCTGATAGTCATATTGATCTGCATATTCCGCCAGCATATGCACATCCCCGCGTTTCTCACATCCGAATGTAAAGTCTGTTCCTACCACAACATATTTGGCATGAAAAGATCATGAATGATCTCCTGTATAAAATCCTCCGCACTTTTCTGACGGAAAGATTCGGTAAACGGGCATTCGATCAGGTAATCGACTTCGTCTTTCACCCTTTCCTGCCGTTCTTCCCCGACCATCAGAAGTTCCGAGTAATCCCTCTTTCCTTCCATAGCGGTCTCATGTCAAACGAACATACGATGCTGTTAATATTCTCCTGTTCTCCTAATTCACGAACTTTTGTCACAAGCACCTGATGGCCTCTGTGTAATCCATCAAACTTTCCAAAAAGTCACCGCTACCCTGCCGCTTCCGTTATATTCCGCAAGCTCCCTGATATACTGCATAGTCTTTTCTTCCTCGTTTACTCGTTAAAAAACATCTTGACGATGTGATATTTTTTTCTTTTTCTTTCCACTGATAAATAGCAATGAATTTACCCTGATTCCTCATACAGACGCACCTGTCTGTCTTCCTCCTGACTGTCTGCGTCTTTTCAGCATCTTCTCATCCAGCGGATTCCCGTTTTTTGCAAATGCTTTCCAGTCATCCTTCACTGTGATCTTTGGATATAACAGGGAACATTTCATCAATCGGCACCAGAATCTCCTCAAGCATTCCTTCCTGCTTTTAATGTTTCGATTTCTTCCAGTGTCTTTCGCATCCTTTAATCGAAACGCCGATACTCTTGTACGGATCAGTGATTCCATACATCCGCCCTGTATCCAAGTTGTTCGCCGATATCGTGGCAAAGAGTCCGGATATAGGTCCCTTTGGAACACGACACCTCCCATACGGACCCGCGGAAGATTCATTTTCTATGATCTGGATATCCAGGATTTTCACCGGACGGGCTTTTCTTTCTACAACCTTTCCTTCTCTGGCAAGCTCATATAATTTTTTCCCGTTTACCTTAAGTGCCGAATACATCGGGGGAATCTGATCATAGTCTCCGATAAAGCTTTCGATTACTTCTTTTACTTTATCTTCTGTCAGTGTTTCTGTGACTTCTTTCTTCCAGAATCCTGCCCGTAACATCCTGTGTGTCAGTTGTCATACCGAGAAGCATAACTGCCTCATAAGTCTTATCCTTATCCGTCAGAAGATCACAAAGCTTGGTTGCTTTTCCAAGACACACCGGAAGGACACCTGTCGCATCCGGATCAAGTGTCCCTGTATGTCCGATTTCTTTTGTCCGACGATCCCGCGAAGTTTCGCCACCACATCATGGGATGTAAATCCCTTTTCTTTATACACATTGATAATTCCGTGTATCATAGTTTACTGCTCCTGTGTCTTTTCAGTTTTTCCATCTGCGCTTCGATCTGTTTTGACAGATTGTTCAGCACATCAAACGGTGTTTCCTGTCATTGTAAATCCAGCTGCCGGACATGACCACCACCGCCAAAATACTGTGCAATCCTGCTGACATCGCCCTTCTCTTTTGAACGGAGGCTTACTTTGAATTCATTCTGCCTCAGTTCATACATAAACACGGCAACTTCTACCCCTTCCGTTACACGGAGCTGGCTTACAATTCCTTCCAGATCTTTCGGCCCACACCCGTAAAACTCCATCACATCTTTTCGGATAAAGATGCAATACCGGTTCCATTCAGAAACAGGATACTTTCCATCAATGCACGCCCCATTACAAGATTCTGTGCATAGGATTTCGCATAGAATGTCTCTTCTATGATCTTTGGTGCGTCAATTCCTTTTTCCAGAAGCTTTCGCAGCCACCCGGAATGTCTCCGGTCCGGTGCAGGAATACTGGAATACTCCCGTATCATGCACGATTCCAAGATAAAGTGCTTCCGCCACATCTTTTAGAAATCTTCTCTTCATCCAGCAGTCCGTATACCAGTTCTGATGTTGAACTTGCTTCCGGAACGATATGATTGACCTCTGCAAAGCCAATGTTGCTGATATGATGATCTACACAGAACGTATGCTTTGCTTTTTACAAACAATGGTTTGGAATATTCCAGTCTGTCTGTATCCCCGCAGTCCAGGGAAATAAAGAGATCATATATTTTTTCTTCATTATCCACAGACTCCAGAATTGTCTCTGTTCCGTTTAAGAAATGAAAAGATTCCGGGATGTCTTTCAGATAAATGTCTACGGTTTTATCACTGTAATTTTCGCGGATATACTGTCCGAGTCCCACACAGGAACCCACACAGTCTCCATCCGGACGTACATGTCCGCCGATCGCGATCGTCGACACATTTTCCAATACTTTATTCAGCATCTTCCTCAACACCTTCCGTTTTTCAGGTCTTTGGTTACTTCATCGATCTTTTTGACATATTGACACCGTATTCAATGGACTGATCCAGCACGAACCTGATCTCCGGTGTATTACGGAGATTCAATGTTCTTGCCAGTTCCCGGCGGATATATCCTTCCGCACTCTGCAGACCCCTTGATCGTCTGTTCTGCTCATAAGCATCTCCGAGAACACTGATATATGCCTTGCATGTCTTAAGATCCGGTGCTACTTCTGCGGCTACAACCGAAGTCCACGGTGCAACACGCGGGTCTTTTAATCCCCCGCGGATGATGTTCGAAACTCATGCTGCACCTCTGTATTTACTCTTGTATTCTTAATACTTCTTTTTCTCATTTTATATCAACTCCTAGCGTGGAATCTCTCTACCATCTCAAATGCCTCGAGGTCACCTTCTTTGATGTCATTGAAATTTTGCAAATACAAAACCACATTCATAACCTGCTTTACTTCTTTTACATCGTCTTTGAAACGCTTCAGGGATGCCAGTGGTCCTTCAAATATTACAATACCGTCACGTGTCAAGACGGACAGAACAGTTTCTCTCGAACAGACCATCCAGTACATAGGAACCTGCAATAGTTCCGACTCCGGAAGCCTTAAATGTCTGACGCACTTCTGCATGACCAGTACTTTTCTCTTCGAATACCGGATCAAGCATTCCTTTCATAGCTGCTTCTACATCTTCAATCGCATTATAGATGACACGATACAGACGTACATCTACGCCCTCTCGCTCTGCTGTTTCTTTTGCAGTTGCGTCCGGACGTACGTTAAATCCAATGATGATTGCATTAGATGCAGAAGCAAGACTTACGTCTGACTCATTGATCGCACCAACACCACCGTGGATGATCTTAACGACAACCTCATCATTGCTCAGCTTCAGCAGGCTCTGTTTGATTGCTTCTACAGATCCCTGTACGTCTGCTTTTACAACGATTCCAAGTTCTTTTAAGTTGCCTTCCTGGATCTGTTGAACAGATCATCCAGAGAAAGTTTGGATTTTGTCTCTTCCAGAAGTTTTACTTTGCTCTGTGAGATAAATGTCTCTGCAAATGTTTCTTGCCTCTTTTTCAAGCACATCCAACGATAACTTCTCCCGGCATTCGGTACATCATTCAGTCCCAGGATCTCTACCGGTGTAGACGGGCCTGCTTCTTTGACTCTTCTTCCCTTATCATCCATCATGGCACGTACTTTTTACCATACGCAGAACCTGCAGCGATCGGATCTCCGACATGAAGTGTTCCTTTCTGAACCAGGATATTGCAACCGAACCTTTTCCCTTATCCAGTTTTGCTTCCAGGACAAGACCTCTTGCACGGCGGTTCGGATTTGCTTTTAATTCCATAACCTCTGCAGTCAGAAGCGAGCATTTCCATCAGTTCCTCAAGACCTTCTCCGGTCTTAGCAGATACCGGTACGAAGATTGTGCTTCCGCCCCAGTCTTCCGGAATCAGTTCGTACTCAGACAGTTCCTGTTTTACACGTTCGATGTTGGCACTTGGTTTATCAATCTTGTTAACAGCAACGATGATCTCGACACCTGCAGCTTTTGCATGGTTGATCGCCTCTACTGTCTGCGGCATTACACCGTCATCTGCTGCAACAACAAGAATCGCGATATCCGTAGAATTTGCTCCACGCATACGCATTGCTGTAAACGCCTCATGTCCCGGAGTATCCAGGAATGTGATCTTCTCTCCGTTGATTTCTACAACGAACGCACCGATGTGCTGTGTGATACCACCGGCCTCACGGTCGATAACATTGGTATGACGGATAGCATCCAGTAAAGAAGTTTTACCATGGTCAACGTGACCCATAACACAGACTACCGGCGGACGTTTCTTCATTTTCTTTTCGTCTTCTTCGTCTTCTTTCAGAAGTTCTTCGATTACATCTACAACTTCTTCTTTCTCACAGAGGACATCAAATTCCAGTGCGATCTCTTCTGCTGTCTCGTAATCGATTTCCTGGTTTACCGTAACGATCTTGCCTTGCATAAACAGCTTTTTCACGATCACAGATGGAACGATCTTCATCTTGTCTGCCAGTTCTTTGATTGTCAGAACTTCCGGGATTGTGATCTGTTTGATCTCTCTTCCTCTACCTTCTGCTCTTTCTGCTGTGGTTTCTGAAGCTGCTGTTTTGGCTCGTTTTTCTTCTTGCCCTTTGGCATTCTTTCTTCATCATCACGACGATAATCTTTTTCTTCTTGTGATCGTCTTTTCCCTTGGCATTCTTTCTCTGTGGTTTCTGTCCTTCGATTGCAGGAGCCGGAATGCTTGTGTTGTTCTTTCTGTCATTTCTTCTGTTATCGATTTTTCTCCGAATTTGCGTCCCTGTCTGTCATCACCACGGTTGTTGTCATATCTGTTATCGCGGTCCCTGATTTCTGTCGGAACGGCCATTCTGCGGACGGTCGCCTCTCTGGAATCTCTGTCCGCCTCTTCCTTCCTGACGGATCACTACGTCCGTCTCTTTTCCGCCGCGTCTGTCGCTGCCGCGGTTATTTCTGTTGTCGTCTCTGTTTGATCTTTCTGTTCTTTCTGTTCTTTCATTTCTGTCCGGTCTTTCGTTTCTTTCCGGACGTCTGCCCTGTGCTCTTTCTGCTGCCGGCCTCTCTGTTCTCTTTGGAGCCTGTGCCTCTGCAGACGCTGTCCTGTGTTCTGTGCCGCAGGGCGTCTTTGCCGGACGGCCGTTATTTGCCTGCATCTGTTTTCCCTGTCCGGAAACCTGGACGGATTTTTCCGCCGGATCTTCTTCCTTTATTACCGCCGTTCTGTGTATTCTGCGGACGGAATACATGCACGATATTCTTTTTCTTTGGTGTTTCTGATTTTTCTGTATTTTCGTTTATATTTGTTTCTATATCTTTATTTGACATATGATCTGCCTCCTCTACGCAATTGTCTGATTCTCTGTGTCTATATGCTTCCGGATACCTTTTGCGAATCCCTCATCAAGGACCACCAAAGATGCGCGGAATTCTTTTTTCCCATTGCATGCCCCAATGTCTCTTTGTCTTTGTAAAAATAGATCGGAACCTGATAAAAGTCACACATGTTCTGAAATTTCTTCTTGGTATTATCGGATGCATCGTCTGCAACGATCACAAGACATGCTCTTCCGGATTTTACTTCTTTCTCCGTACAGAACTCTCCACTTGCAACCTTGCCGGCTTTTGTAGCCAGACCAATCATAGATAATGCTTTATTCTGACTCAAGTACTTCCATCTCCTTTTCCAGTGCTTCATACACTTCTTTGGAATAGCCTGCTTAAAGGATCTCTCCAGGCCTTTGTTCTTCACTGCTTTTGCAAGGCAGTCACCATTCGGGCAGAGATAAGCACCGCGTCCGTTCTTTCTTCCTGTTGCATCCAGTAGAAATTCTCCCTCCGATGTGCGGATGACACGAATCATCTTTTTTACTCTTCATTTCCTGACATCCTACGCATTTGCGCATAGGAACTTTTTTATTTGCTCCCACGAATTATCACCTATTCCTCTGTGTCCTCAACTTCGTCGAATGTGATCTCTGCGTCGTCTTCATCATATTCAGCATCTGCCGTGTTCTCATCGAATTCTTCTGCATCGTCATCTGTACTCTTCTTCGTACACGCCCTCGCTTAATTCCATGTAGTTTTCCGGAAGTTCACCGGATTCGATTGCCTGTGTCTCATTCTTGATGTCGATCTTATATCCTGTCAGTCTTGCTGCCAGTCTTGCATTCTGACCTTCTTTACCGATTGCCAGAGATAACTGATAATCCGGAACGATAACGCTGGCTGTCTTTTTTCATCGGATCAGCCATTACAGAGATAACCTTTGCCGGGCTTAATGCATTCTCGATCAGGAATAGCCGGGTTGTCACTCCCAGTTGATGATATCGATCTTCTCCCCGCGCAGTTTCATTGACGATCGCATTGACTCTGGCTCCGTTCATACCGACGCATGCTCCGACCGGATCTACATCAGGATCGTTAGACCATACGGCAATTTTTGTTCTGCTTCCCGCTTCTCTTGCAATGCTCTTGATCTCTACGGTACCATCCTTCACTTCTGTAACTTCTGATTCAAACAGACGTTTTACAAGTTCCGATGGATGTACGGGACACGAGAATCTTTGGTCCCTTTGTCGTATTCTTTACTTCTACCACATATAATTTGATACGTTCTGTCGGTTTGAATACCTCGCCTTTTACCTGTTCGTTCTCTGTCAGCATAGCATCCGCCTTACCAAGGTTGATGCTGACATTCTTTTTCCGACATAACGCTGCACAATACCTGTTACGATATCTTTTTTTTTTTTCAAAATACTGATCGTATACAACCTTACGCTCTTCTTCGCGGATCTTCTGCAAGATCAGGTTCTTGGCATTCTGTGTTGCAATACGTCCGAATGATTTAGACTCGATCGGAATATGCACGATATCACCAAGTTCAAACTTGCTGTCAATCTCTTTTTGCATCTTCAAGACTGATCTGTTCCAGTTTGTCTTCTACTTCTTCCACAACTGTTTTCAGCGTATAACTGATACTCACATGTTTCTTTGTTCATGATCAGTTTGATATTATCTGTTTTACCGAAATGGTTTTTACAGGCATTCATCAGTGAATTTTCAATGGCGTCTAACAGTGTTTCTTTGCTGATATCTTTCTCTTTCTCCAGTATATTTAACGCTTCTAATAATTCTGTATTCATGGTTTTTCCTCCTTGCTTATCCATGCCGTTTAAAAATCAAACGCTAATCGGATCAGTGCGATCTCGCTTTTTTCAAATGTTTTCTCGGTCTCATCTTCCATCTCGATCGTAACCGTTGTCTCATCGTAATCTTTTAAGATTCCGGTGAATTCTTTCTGTCTGTCAATCATGCGGTAGGTTCTGGATCTCGACTTCTTCTCCCAGGCTTCTCCTGAAGTCTTTTTCTTTCTTCAGCGGTCTGCCAAGTCCCGGTGAACTGACTTCCAGGATATAGGAATCTTCGATATAATCTTTCTCATCCAAAATGTCGGAAAGTCTGCGGCTTACAGCCTCACAGTCATTCACTCCGATTCCGCCCGGTTTATCAATATATGCACGAAGATACCAGTTACTTCCTTCTTTTACATATTCGACATCCACCAGTTCAAATCCATACTCTTCCACGATCGGAAGCAGGATCTCTTCTGTTTTCTGTTCATATACTTCTTTTTTTGACAATCTAAAATCCTCCTTATGCAGACCTTATTTATCTACGTTATACGATCAGCCGGTCTTCTTTTCATTTATGCTTTTCACCTGCTTATCTGCAGGATCTGCCACTGGCAGATTCTGCTGCATACTTTGATATGCAACAAAGAAGAGTGAACGATATGTCCACTCTTCTGCCGGTTGATTTATGTAACTGAATTAACTATAGCACCGTTTTTCTGCAAAATCAAGGGATTTTGCATATTTTTTACATTTTTCCATGTTTGAATGCCATCATCATCTCATTTGTCAGGCTCAGATCTTCGGCCTCTACCGGCATCTGCTCCCTTTCAAACCACTCTGCCATAGCAAGTTCATCGGTATCGAGCGTGATACCGTCTTCCCCGTCCAGTTCACAGAAGAATCCCATCAGCAGCGTATCGGTAAAGGACCACGGCTGACTCTTATAATACCGCAGATTCTTTCACCTTCAGTCCGACTTCTTCCATGACCTCACGCCTTACCGTCTCCTCAATGGATTCACCCGTTTCATTAAAGCCTGCGAGCAGTGCATACTTTTGTATTCTCTTCCCGCATACTTCGACATCAGGATCTTATTTCCATGTGTGACAGCTATGATCACCGCCGGACATATCTTCGGAAATTCCATCATTCCACAATCCGGACAACGCATCATGCGTTCTTTGTCGTCATGTACCATCGGGCTGTCCGCAGTGACCGCAGAACTTCCGCGACTGATACCAGCGGTAAAGCTGCCATCCCGTCACTGCCGCAAACTGTCTGTATTTCGGTCTTGCCTCGCGGAAATACTGATTATCCTTCAGTTCAAACCCCGGAAAGTCTGCCGGGTCGATCCCATCCGTCAGATAGTATCCCTGTCCGTCAATCGAGAAGAGATACGTATAATTTTCATAGATATCCGGATAACAGACTGCAGCCTCTTTGAATGTCAGGAACGAGATCTCCTGATCCTCAATCTTCACCAGGATCTTTCTTCCTTCATAATATAAGATCACGCTGTCTTCCTTTGGCGGCTCCGGTACATATTCATTTCTATATACATGTGGTTCTATGTTCTGTATCATATCGTTTACCCTCTGTACTTTGTTCCTGTACCATCTCGTTTTGCAAGCTTCAGACGATTCAGGGTGACTTCTTTTTCATGGTATGAAATCTTACACTCAGTTCCTCTTCAAACAGGTATACATTCGTCAATGCATCGTCTTTTTCGAAAGCGGATACCCGCGCACTCCGATTGCGCCTTTCTTCTTCTCCGTAACTTCTGCTGCCGGAAAACGCAGGAAAAATCCATCTGCCGTCTGCAGTACAATATGCTGGTTCTCCGTCACCACCCTGATATTCACGACTTCATCTTCCGGCTGAAGTTTCGTTGCCGCAATGGTGCGTTTTGTTACCTGGAATTCGCTTCCGCCGACCTTCTTGACCATCCCTGCTTTGTGGCAAACAACAGATTCGCATACCGCATCTGTTCGGAATCACAGATATATACAATTTCTTCCTGTGTACTGTCGTAATTACTGATATTGTCGATCGGCTGTCCTTTATCACGTCTGCCGCCTCTTTATTTCGCTCATAGGTCGGTACATCCACTGTTCGTCCATAACCGAAACGATCCATCAAAAGACAACATCCATTTCTTCGATTTTCTTTTCCTCGACCACTGCTGCCTCGACATTGTCAATCACAGTCTTGCGCTATTTTTTGCATATTCTTTTTAAACGCATCCAATCTTCCTTGATAATTACCTTTGCCATTGCCGTACGGCTTTGTTAAGATATTCTCATAAGTCGCAATATTTTTTAACGTCTTATCATGCTCTTTAACAGTGCTTCGATTTCTAATCCGATGAGCTTATAAAGACGCATCTCTAAGATTGCCGTTGCCTGTTTTCGGTAAAACTGAAGCTGCGCTGCTAACTGCTTTGACTCCTCGGATTTGAACTTAATCGCATCGGTCTTGCCATGAACTAAGACAGGCTTTTGCATCTTTGATATTCTTAGAACCACGCAGAATCTCAATGATTAAGTCAATCACATCACAGGCTTTGATTAAGCCCTCCTGCACTTCTTTTCTCAAGCTCTTTTTCTAACAGTGTTTTTATATTTTCTTGTTGCAATCTCAACTGGAAATTCACATGATGACGGATCATCGGAACGATTCCCATGGTTTCCGGTCTTCCGTCGGCAACTGCAAGCATATTAACGCTAAACGTATCTTCCAACTTTGTCTTTTTATAGAGCATATTGGTCAGATATTTTCGGCATCTGCCCCACGTTTTCACTCGATGACAATACGGATGCCCTCTTTTTTTGAGGACTGATTCGAGATATCCACGATATCATTTGTCTTTTTCGTCTCTACTAAAGAATAGACATCATTTAAAAATTTTCCGATTTTGCTCCGATCATGGTATAAGGGATCTCTGTGATGACAATCCGTTCTTTGCCGCCCTTCATTTTCTACTTCAACTTTTCCACGGATCTTGATCTTTCCGGTTCCTGTAGAATAGATAGAGAGCAGGTCATCTTTATTTGACCACGATTCACCGGTTGGGAAATCCGGTCCTTTAATGTATTTCATCATCTGTCGGTATTGTGATCATCATTTTTCATATAGGCTTTGACACCGTCAACAACTTCACCCAGATTGTGTGTCGGGATACTGGTTGCCATACCGACTGCGATTCCTTCTGCACCGTTGACCAGAATATTCGGAATACGCACCGGAAGTACTTCCGGTTCTTTCTCCGTCTCATCAAAGTTCGGCATAAAGTCTACAATATTCTTATCCAGGTCAGCAAGATAAGCTTCCTGCGTGATCTTTGCAAGTCTTGCCTCTGTGTAACGCATTGCGGCTGCTCCGTCCCCTTCAATGGATCCGAAGTTACCATGTCCGTCCACCAGTGGACCATCCTTTTTTGAACTCCTGTGCCATGACAACCAGGGCATCATAGATCGAAGAATCTCCATGTGGATGATATTTACCCATGGTATCACCGACAATACGCGCACATTTACGATATGGTTTGTCATAACGGATTCCCAGTTCATGCATATCATAAAGTGTACGTCTCTGTACCGGTTTTAATCCGTCTCTTACATCCGGCAGGGCTCTGGCAATGATTACACTCATCGCATAATCAATATATGATTTTTTCATCACATCCGAATATTCGGTTCTGACGATCTGTGAATCCTGCATTTTTTCTCTCCTATTTTATATATCAAGTTCCGCTTCTGTCGCATTTTCATAGATAAATGAACGTCTCGGCGGTACTTCTGATCCCATCAGCATCTCGGTTACACCGGATGCCATTCTTGCATCTTCAATCTCTACCAGTTTCAGGATCCTGGTCTCCGGATTCAGGGTAGTCTCCCATAACTGCTCCGCATCCATCTCTCCGAGACCTTTGTATCGCTGCAGGGTAAATGGACCGTCATGTGTTTTTTCTGTATTTTTCCAGTGCCTTATCATCATACAGATATTCTTCTTCGCCCTTTCTTCGGCATCGCTTTATAAAGAGGCGGCATCGCCACATAAACATGTCCTTCAAAAATCAGTTCCGGCATAAAGCGGTAGAACAACGTCAAAAGCAGTGTCGAGATATGGGCACCGTCCACGTCGGCATCGGCCATGATGATGATCTTGTCATACCGCAGCTTGCTGATATCAAAGTCATTTCCATATCCTTCGGAAAATCCGCAGCCAAATGCATTGATCATTGTCTTGATCTCTGCATTTGCCAGCACTTTATCGATACTTGCTTTTTCCACATTCAGGATCTTACCACGGATTGGAAGGATTGCCTGAACATACGGTCTCTGGCTGTCTTCGCAGACCCCCCGGCAGAGTCTCCCTCTACGATGAAGATCTCACATTTTGATGCATCACGGCTCTCACAGTTGGCAAGCTTTCCGTTACTGTCAAATGAATATTTCTGTTTTGTAAGAAGATTGGTCTTCGCTTTTTCTTCCGTCTTACGGATCTTTGCCGCCTTTTCCGCACAGCCGATGACTTTTTTTAAGGGTCTCCAGATTACGGTCAAAAAAACGGATGATCTCATCACCGTCACCTTTGCGCAGGCCTTTGCCGCATCCGGGTTGTCCAGCTTTGTCTTTGTCTGACCCTTCAAAGCGAGGTGCCGGATGCTTGATTGATACGACTGCCGTCATTCCATTACGGATATCCGCACCGGTAAAATTTGCATCCTTTTCTTTCAAAATACCAAGTTCTCTGGCATACTGGTTCATAACCGTTGTGAACGTCGTCTTAAAACCAGTTAGATGTGTGCCGCCCTCGGCATTATATATATTATTACAGAACCCAAGCACATTTTCATGGAATTCATTGACATACTGGAAAGCCACTTCAACTTCGATGCCTTCTGCTTCCCCTTTGAAATACACCGGATCATGGACGACTTTTTTTTTGATTCAGTTCACGGATGAATCCAATGATTCCATCCGGCTCATGATAAATGACCTGTTCCGGTTCTGCTCCCTTTTATCTTCAAACACGATCTTCAGATCCGGATTTCAGATAGGCAGTCTCATGAAGACGGCTTTTACCTCTTCTGCTTTGAACTTTGTTTTTTCAAATATCGTATCATCCGGAAGGAAATTCACCTTCGTTCCGGTCTTTCTTGTCTTTCCGATCGTCGGCAATAATCCGTCTTCCAGTTCGATCACCGGTTTTCCCTGTTCATACCGGTCATGATGGATATATCCGTCCCTGCTGATCTGCACATCCATATAAGTAGACAATGCATTTACAACAGAAGAACCGACACCATGGAAACCTCCGCTGGTCTTGTATGCCGAATCGTCGAATTTTCCGCCCGCATGAAGTGTCGTATATACCACACGAGCCGCCGATACGCCGGTTGCATGAAGGTCTACCGGCACACCACGTCCGTTATCTGCGATCGTTGCCGATCCATCTTTTTCCAGTGTCACATGGATCTCGCTGCAATATCCGGCCAAGATGCTCATCCACCGCATTATCCACGATCTCATAGATCAGATGGTTCAGACCTTTGGTTGAAACACTTCCGATATACATTCCCGGGTCTTTTTCTTACCGCTTCCAGTCCTTCCAGGATCGCGATACTTCCCGCATCATATGTATTGTTTTTTCGCCATTCTTTCTATATCCTTTCTCCGTTTCCATCTGTATGACAAATTTAAAAAACTATTCTGTCATGATAAGACATAAATCATACAGATTTTTCCATACTTTGAATATCTTATCATAAAAATATTTTTCGAATCAAGACAGCACCTGATGCAGAACATCTGCAAGAAGTTCCATGGCATTTCGCATCTCTTCTACTGTATTCGTCTGCGCTCCTGCCTCGACCAGAAGTGTCTTCGGTTTGAAATGCATGTTATAACGGTATGCACGCAGGAAAATGTGTCTGGCAAATCCCGGATAATATTTGCCGCTGCAATCTCCATCTGAAGTGAAAATGCCAGATTATCTTCCAGGTATGGATTTGGAAGATAACTGATATTTCCATTTTGCCCGTGTCCTGCTGAGTCCGTTGAAGAACATGATCTGTGCCGTCGGTTGCCATCTACCTCTGTCACCAGATGTGTCCCTTCCGCCACGCCATCCCGGTGAAGATCGATCACCACTTCGATAGCCGGATTATCTTTTAATATCTTCTGCACATCCGGCTCTGCAAGCTGATATGCTTTGCTGCGGTCCAGTTTGCCATTTACCAGATCATAAACACCTGTGTGATGATACGTCTCGATTCCATACTTTTTTGATTCAAAAGATCTGTCAGATACGTTCCTATCCCTACAATTGATGTAGAATTCGCATCCCCGGAACAGAATCTTTAAACTGCTCCTGGGAATGTGTATGATAGATCAGCACCTTTGGTCCGGCTGCCTCTTCATTAGAATTGGAATTCAGCTTCATATTCTTTCCAAGCAGCCGGTCTGCATTGATCAGATTTGCATCCGCCATCGTACTGCTGTCCACTGTGTAAAATGGCTCATCAGATATTCGTAATCTCTTAATTTATCCATGGATATGTCTACTTTTAGCCTCCGGTATCTTCACCATCTCCTGCTGCGTGACACTTTGCTCCTGCGTAATGAGCTTTCCATTTTCATCCACGGCATTTTCATCATTTGCCTGTTTTTCTAATATCATGGCATAGGTCTGGGAATCTTCGGCGATAGTATCCTCTTTTTCCGCTGACAGATAGGTTCCAACGGGAACAATTTCATCACTGTCTGTGTCACATCCTCTGCAGGACCTCCGACATGGTCTTTTTCCGATGTATAAGTCAGTGTCGTCATTATATTTCCGACAGCACAATCTGCAATGACCTCATTTTTTCTTTTTTCCAGGAATGATATTTTCAGTTCTCGTACTGTTCCATTTTCTTTTTATTACATGACCTCTTATGAAACAGGTCAGAAGTATTCCAGCACTGCCCCAGGCTGCACACTTCATATATTTTTCCAACATTCTCTGCCTGTCTTTCTTTTTTTCACATTTTAACACCTCTACCGTTTAGTGATTTTTTACGATATCTTAGTTCTTACTATAATTATGGCAATATTGTAAATGTTATGACTGCATTTTTTTTTTTTCCCCGCAAAAAAGCATATTCATTGCTTCTGAAATTGTATAACTGATTCGTCTTACTGTATCATCAATATCTTTGGTGTCACAAACATACCATTCAGATGTGGTGCAATCAATTCCTTTACCAGTTCATATTTCTCTGCGGAATTATATCCCTGCAATACCACTCCACCCCTTTTAATGTTTCTGATGTTTCCAGTGCCGTAATAAAGTTCTCCATTGTATCATTCACAATGGTTGCCGCATCCACTACAGTCGGCACACCGATTGCAATGACCGAATTCCCATCGTATCTTTTGTAATCTCACTTCGGTGATTTCCAACCCCTGCTCCCGGATAAATTCCGGCATCAGAAATCTGTATTGTCCGGTTCAGTCTTTTGGTACTTCTTGCTGCCAGTGCATCAATTACCATAATCAGATCAGGGGTTGTCTCATTTACTATTCCCCGTATAATTTCTGCAGACTCCATCCCGGTCTGTGCCATCACTCCCGGAACGATCGCACTTACAATCCTGCTTCCGCCTTTTTCCCACTGCATACCTTCCATATTCCTGCACAATATGTCTGGTAACATTCAACTGATCCACCACATACGGTCCCAGTGCATCCGGTGTCACTTCACGATTGCCAAGGCCTACAACAAGTACCGAATATCCTTTTTTCCTGATTTTCTTCCGTATCTCATTTTCATATATTTTTCCAAAAAAATCTGCCAATGTCTCCGATATTTCCCTGTGATACCCTTCATCTGCAGCTGCCATATTCGGCGCTTCCAGTGTCAGATATGTCCCCCACAGGTTTTCCCATCGACTTCGCCCCATTTTCCGTTTCAATCCTGACCGTTGTAATCTTAATCTCCTTTTCTTCATCGTATTCTTCTTCCAGAACAACACCGGACACTTCCACATGATCTGATTCAAACCGTTCTTTTTGTTCCATCGCAAGATCCGTCCGTATCTTATACTTTTCCACCATCATTTTTATCCATCCTTTCTTAAATTAATACTAGTTTTTCCAATATTTTCAGAAATATGTATTGACAGATTCTAATTCATGCCCTAAAAATAAATTCGTATGTTTCGTTAGATCGTCCGTGTCCGGCTCTAACGAACTGGAAATCGAATTAAAAAATCGAAATACATTGATATCGGAGGTGGACAAATTGGCTAATATCAAATCTGCAAAGAAAAGAATTTTAGTAAACGAAACAAAAGCTGCTAGAAACAAAGCAATCAAGTCTAAAGTAAAAACTTGCGTAAAGAAAGTTGAAACAGCTGTAGCTAACAAAGATGCCGCTGCTGCTGCAGACGCATTAAAAGTTGCAATCGTTGAAATCAACAAAGCTGGAAGCAAGGGTTGTAACAATCTTAGGTCCTGTTACATAATCACCATACTCAGCTGTATTAGAGATAGAGTATCTCATTACCAGCGAATTCTGACTGATGGATCAGATCTACGATCAGTTTCATCTCATGGATACACTCGAAGTAAGCGTTTCTTGGGATCATAACCAGCCTCACAAAGTGTTTCGAAACCAGCCTGCATAAGTGCACAAACACCACCGCAAAGTACTGCCTGCTCACCGAAGAGGTCTGTCTCTGTCTCTGTTCTGAATGTTGTCTCAAGAAGACCAGCTCTTGCTCCGCCGATTCCAAGACCATATGCAAGTGCAAGATCCCATGCCTTTCCGGTAGCATCCTGCTCAACAGCGATCAGACAAGGTGTTCCTTTTCCTGCCTGGTACTCTGAACGTACTGTATGTCCCGGAGCCTTAGGTGCGATCATTGTAACATCGACATCCTTTGGTGGCTTGATGCATCCGAAATGGATATTGAAACCATGTGCGAACATTAACATGTTACCTGGCTTCAAGGTTTGGCTCGATATCCTTCTTGTACATATCTGCCTGTAACTCATCATTTATAAGAATCATGATGATATCAGCCGAATCCTTTAAGTTAAGTGCATGTGCATGTCCCTGTCATACTGTCTTCCGGCGTCCCGGCAACGTATACTGCGCCTGCTTTTTCCAGTTCTTCACGGTTGCCGAATCCGTATAATACCCCCATACAGTCAAGCCCTTCCTGCTTTGCCCCAAGCACATCATGTTCACGGTCACCGATCATCAGTATCCTCTTCTTATCCTGCATCCGGCAGGTATCGATCAGATATCCAATCACCTCTGCCTTACTGCCTCTGCCTCCGTCCAGTTCCATACCTGCCACATATTCAAAATATTGATCCAGGTCAAAATGTTCAATGATCCTTCTCGCATATACTTCCGGTTTGGACGTCGCAACAAAAAAGTCTTTTTCCTGCTGCCTTCAATGCCTTTAATGATTTTTCAAATCCGGGATACACCGAACACTCAAAAATCCCCGTATCCTGATAATATTCCCTGTAATACTCCACCGCCTTCCAGCTTTTCTCATCGTCAAATCCATAGTCTGGCGAACGAATCGGTAAGCGGCGGACCGATGAATTTATATAATTTTTCCCGTTCGGTCTCTTCGATTCCGAATTTCTCCAGCGCATACATCACCGAATTCGTAATTCCCGGTGAAGAATCGATGATCGTGCCATCCAAATCAAAGAAACAGATATCATACATTTTATCAAGCTTTTCTTTTTCCATATTCTCTACCTGCCTGCTTCAAAAAAATACCGGAGCCGTCCTTCTGCGTTTTTCCGCATCCGTCACACCCCGGTATTATTATAACCGTTCCATCTATACTTTTTGCAAACTGTATCATCCAAAGAAGCAGAAGATGCACCGGATAAAATCCGTAGAAAAACCATTTTTCCCAGCCGTGTGCTGTTTTGTCTGCTTTGTTATACATACACTGTATAACCACTCCCGATGCTGCCGGCCCGATACAGGCACATGCAGAATGTATGAGCGCACTCTCCAGCCCGCAGTCCGCCCTGTATGACAACACATTCAACAGAAAGAAGAGTCCCACTGCTTTTTCCATATGCCAGTGATATTTTTTTTCCTGTCCCCATATGCATTTGCAAACAGCATCGTAAATACCGGTGCCAGAAGTGCCCAGTCCGTCCAGAGCGAACAGATTACCAGCACGCACAGCCATAGCATTTTCTCCCCCTTTATGTTTTACATGATCTGCAACCCACACCACTCCCAGACATAGAAGAAGGCTGAACATCATGTTCAGGTTCGTCTGTTTCAATGCCAGCATGAAGGGAATCTGTGAAAGGATCCCGAATACAAGCAGCCGCAGTGCATAGTTCTTTACAGATCTTGTGTAATGATATCCTTCCACAAGGAAATAGCACATAGTAATGGCTGTAAAATACCCGATATCAACCATAACTTCCTGCCCTGTACTGCCTTCTTTTAAAAATATATAGGCAAAATGATTACAGAACATAGCTGCCATTGCCAGATATTTTATTGCATTTCTACTCATACTTCCCTCTCCATTTTCATTCTTCGCTATTTCTGATAAATCCGACATAGGTCGCTCCAAAATAAACTACATATACGCCAAAGAACAGGGCGAATGAAATTGCAAAATACTGTAACACCGGTGTACTGACTCCTGTATAGAAGTTAAATCCGGCACCCATATACACCGCTATGATTCCGCTGATCACTGCCGAAAGGATTGCCGGACACAGATAATACCCGAACAGCTGACGGAATACGGTCTGTTGGATCTCGCGTCTTCCAAGGCCGATTTTCGAAAGCACCTGGTAGCGGAACCTATATTTTGCCGAATCGCTCAGCTGTTGTACCGATAACACCGTCAATGCAATACACAAAAAAATACCAGCCCTATATACATACATGGGAATGTGATACAACTCATCATATATCTGACCTCAGCCGATGCATTTTTCCCGCACAAGATTCACCGCAGCATATGTGACAATGGTATCCGTACCATAACATACATTATCATCGTCTTCTTCCATGTATGTATGACCGGCATAATCATGTTTATCTGACAGATCATCCAGCTTATTCTGCAGGTTATCCGGCACTTTTTCTTCACACTCACCGCAAGTTCCGAATAGTACGGTGTCATCTGCTGTATCCGTTCATCCGGCACAACGATGATATAATCACCGCCGTTATGTCCGTCCTGCGAAAATGATTCGGTGCAGATCTTCCTGCAGGTCAGTGTCTCTCCACGGTCCTGAAGCTTCACGTCATCCGTAAAATCTCCGGTTTCCTTTATACACTCTTTGCTTCATCTGAAGGATATATTCATTTTTCCAAGCGTTTCCGTGGAATATCCCAGCATTTTCTCAGATGATTGTAATCACTCAGCCCCATATATGTATCATATCTGCAATATGCATCATCACCGGAACCTTTACGTATCTTTTTCTCATCCGGTGTTCCGTCTTCTGCGGTACTCATCTCCAAAATACCGCAGATGCGTATACAGCCATGTATTCATTGTGTTCGTATGATTTTCATAAATACGGTACACGCACGAATCCTTTACACCTGCTTCTTCTCCGACAATATCCAATTCCTTTGCAAAAATCATATTCCGGATTCTGACTGTTCACCTGTACATCAAATGGAAATTTCATCTCTAAAGCCTGATTCTGCCAGTCCGTAAACATTAATGCAACCGAGCACCCAGAAATGCGACCATAAAAAGCACCGTAAGTGTTCCCATGGTAAACCGCATCGTTTTCAATTTAGATGCAAACTGACGCAGCAGGAACAGATTCTGCCCCCGGTAGACCGCATTTCCTTTTTTCTTCACATAGCAGATGATCCATGCGGAAAGCCCTGTATAAAACACATACATTGTAATAAACAGACCCGTCAGAAATACTGCTGCCCCCTCCCGGCGACTGTATATTTCCGCTCAGTATCCAGACACCGAACGCAAAGATGAACAGAATGGAAAACGGCAGTAATAACCGCTTTATTTTTTCATTCTTTTCTTTTAATTCCTCATTCTTCTGATTTTTCTCTCATCAGATCATGAATGTTCATCTTGCGGAATTTCCGGCTGCACCGGAACAGTGCCAGCAGATAACATCCTGCAAAGCAGCACACAGTCATAAGGGAAACAATATCCATTGAATTCCAGATGGGGTCTTAGTTCCACCTGTATGACACTATAAAGGACAACGAGCAGCACCTGCTGAAGCAACATTCCAAGGCCCAGTCCTATCACAAAGGAACACACACCGAGCAGCAGATTTTCTTTCATATAAAGCCCGGACACTTCCTTTTTATTCATTCCGATCAACAGATAGATACCGAATTCACGGCTCCTTTTTCCAGCATGAACCGTACCATATAATTGATCAGCCATGCAACGATCAGTACAATAAAGAATGTGGCAATACCGATCATCGCTGCCATTATCGCTGCCATTTCATACATTTTCTGAAGATCCTTTGAAAAAATGATACTGTTAAATGCAAACATCAATGATACCACAAATGTCATCGTCAGCACATACACCAGATAATCTCTGGCGGAACGTCTGACATTGCGCAGTGCAAGCTTACCGAACATCTGACAGTTCACCTCCTGTCAGAGATAATACATCCAGGATCTTATTCAGAAATTCCCGCCTTTCTTCCACTCCTCTTACCAGTTCATGGAATATCTTTCCATCTTTCAGGAAAAAAGAATACGGCTGCAGTAGCTGGCTGAAAACGCATCATGTGTAACCATGAGGATCGTAGAGTGCATATCATGATTCATCTTGCGGAATGTTTCGAGCAGCATCTGTGCCGCTCTGGAATCCAGCGCACCGGTCGGCTCATCTGCGAGGATCAGTTTCGGACGATGAATCATCGCTCTGGCACAGGCACAACGCTGCTTCTGGCCCCCGGATTACCTGATAGGGAATTTATCCCGGATTTCTTCGATATCAAGCAGCTTCAATATGTGATCACATTTCTCTTGGATCTCTCTTTTACTCTTGCTGTGCAGCGTCATTGCCAGCACAATATTCTCTTCTATCGTAAGTGTATCTAACAAGTTGTAATCCTGAAATATGAATCCAAGATTGTCTTTCGAAATTCCGCCAGTGCCTCATCACTCAACTCTGTAATATCCGTTTCTCCGTAGTATATATGCCCTGCAGTCACACGGTCAATCGTAGACAGCATATTCAAAAGTGTTGTCTTTCCGGAACCCGATGCTCCCATGATTCCCACAAATTCTCCTTTTTGGACGCAAAAAGCTTACCCTGTCTACCGCTTTGGTGATGTTCGTATCACTTCCGTAATATTTTTTCCACATCACACACCCGGATCTCTCCATCCGGGATTCTGCCTCCTGCCAGGATTCTGTCTGTTTTTTCTCTGTTGTCTTGCCATGCTTTCTTATTCTTCTCATCCATATCATCCTTTCCGGTCTTTTTTGTAATACTCTTTTTCATCTCTACTTTACCCGTCCGGACCAGAAAGATGTATCGATGTATCTTTCAGTTATCTTACATTTTGAAAGATAACTGCTGACCGGAAATGTAAGGATCATCTTCGTGCCTTCCCCACGGACAGATTCCGCCTCGATGGCAATTCAAGCTTTTCACACAGCCGTCTGCACAGATAAAGCCCCATCCCCGTAGATTTCTTACCATTTCTTCCATTGGAACCGGTAAAACCTTTTTTCAAAGATTCTGGACATCTCTTCTTCCCGTATTCCGGTTCCGTTATCTTCTACGATCAGCCGGACACCATGACCGTACCTTTCCGTGTAAATATGAATATACGGATGGACCTTTGATTCTCACTTTTATATTTCACACTGTTCAGTATAAGCTGGTTCAGTATAAAAAGGATCCACTTTTTATCGGTATACGCAAAATCAGGGCACTCCACTTCCCCGCGCACTCCGTTACTAATTAGATAATACTTATTTTTTCATCAAAATTTCAGAAGCCGCCTTCCCAAGGTCTGTCTCTTCAATCATATAGTCTTTGTATACCTTTTTCCATTCTGGCATAATACAGAACCATATCTACGTCATTTTCAATCCGTTGATTCTCTAGACCGATCTGTCTGGTCACTTCGTCTTTATGATTCTCACACACAAGCTGGATACTGGTAATCGGTGTTTTTGATCTCATGCACCCAGCTTTCGATATAATCCCGATAATCATTCTGTTCATCTTCAAGCATACGGATCCGTTCGATCACAGATTTATTCGATCGTCTGATCAACTCCCGGTAGATCCGATCTTCCAGATATGGTGAAGCTGGCGGCAATTCTCCAAGCAGATATCTCTGATCTACATTTTCCAGAATATGTTCTGCCCTGTCAAAATATTTCTTCCTGCGATAATATCCTGTCACAATCCATATCCCAAGGATGATCCACCAGAAAATGAGAATCAGTGCAGCTGCGTTTCTGTTATACCCTGTAATATAGAAGAACCCCATCAGTAATATCATACACAGGAGGTGCAGCAGACATATCAGAATCTTATCTTTTATATATTCCGAAAATCTCATATGCGGTACCCATTCCCCGTTTGTCTCAATAAAATCCGTCACTCCGATGTCAGCCAGTTTTTCCTCTGAGTCTTGTAACATTCACACTTAATGTATTGTCATCTATGAAGACTTCATTGTCCCACAGGTATTCGATCATATCAGTCTCGGAACAATCTCCCCCTTTTTCTGATATAGAAGATGCAGGATCTTCAACTCATTTTTCGTAAGATCTGTCTTTTTTTCCTTCATGCTCTATACAGCCTCCCACAGCATTTAGGATTACACCTTTATATTCCATGTTCAAGGCATTACCCCTTGATTTCTCTGCATTTTTATCGGTAGTTCTTTTTAGTACTACGCCTATTCTTGCCAGCAGAATCGGTGGATTGAACGGTTTTGTGATATAATCATCTGCCCCTTTCAAGATTCCGGTCAGTTCATCCATGGAATCTGTCCGGCTGGTCAGAAATATGATTGGAATATCTGAATGTTCTTTCAACGCACAGATGAATAATACTCCATCCACATCCTTGATTGCCTGTACTGCATCGCCTACGAGTGAATCTACTCCCTCAACAGCCTTTACAGCAGCCGGGATCACACCTGTATGACCAACCATGTCAGGGTTAGCAAAGTTGATGATAATAACATCATACTTATCTGACTTGATAGCCTCAACAAGATCCATTCCAACCTCAGGAGCGCTCATCTCAGGCTTTAAGTCATATGTTGCAACATCCTTAGGACTGTTTACAAGAAGACGTGCCTCATCGATATTCGGCTCCTCTACTCCACCGTTGAAGAAGAAGGTTACGTGTGCATACTTCTCTGTCTCTGCGAGACGAAGCTGTTTCTTTCCATTGGCTGCAAGATACTCACCAAATGTATTCTTGATTTCTTCCTTCTCAAAAGCGATAAGCTTGTTAGGAATTGACTCGTCATAATCCTTGAAGCATACAAATGTTGTCTTAAGGAATGGACGCTCAAAGCCAGTAAACTTATCATCGCAGAACGCTCTTGTCATCTCACGGGCACGGTCCGGACGGAAGTTAAAGAAGATAACAGAATCATTGTCCTTTACAACAGATACCGGTGTGCCATCCTCGTTTGTGATAACTGTAGGAAGCACGAACTCATCTGTAACGTCATTTGCGTATGACTCCTCCATAGCCTTTACAGGGCATGTAGCTTTTACGCCTTCACCCTTAGTGAGTGAATCATAAGCCTTCTGTACACGATCCCAATTGTTATCTCTGTCCATTGCATAGTAACGTCCTGAAAGAGATGCAATCTTTCCTACACCAATTTCCTTCATCTTGGCGAGAAGCTGCTCGATATAATCCTTGCCTGATGCAGGAGGTGTATCACGACCATCAAGGAAGGCGTGTACATATACTCTGTCAAAATTCTCTTTCTTGCAAAGCTCAAGAAGTCCGTAAAGATGCTCGATATGGCTGTGAACTCCACCATCTGAAAGAAGTCCCCAAAGATGCAGATCGGAGTCATTCTTCTTGCAGTTTTCGATTGCAGAAATTAATACCTTGTTCTTGAAGAAATCACCATCAGCAATTGCCTTTGTGATTCTTGTAAGATCCTGATATATGATACGGCCTGCGCCGATATTCATATGTCCTACCTCAGAGTTTCCCATCTGTCCGTCAGGAAGTCCAACTGCAAGACCTGAAGCTGCGCCCTTTACAAAAGGACACTCTGCCATCAATTTATCCATAACAGGGGTATTTGCCATAGCTATGGCATTTCCCTCTTTGTGGTCACTTAAGCCGTAACCATCAAGTACCATTAATACTACCGATTTCTTACTCATTTATATTTCCTCTATTCTTCATATGAGGCTTGCAAAATGCTCTATTACAGAGACATATGCAAGCTCACAAAAAATTTCATTACATAATAAATGCCACTAAATGCAGCTAAGCTGGTGAATTTAGTGACATTTAGTTATTGTGATTGTCAAATCAAATATTAAATTATGATTTAATAATTACTTGTAGTTTACGATCTTTCCAAAATCAGCCTTGAGTGAAGCGCCACCAACTAATCCACCGTCGATGTCAGGCTTTGCAAAAAGCTCTGCTGCATTTCCTGCATTTACAGATCCGCCGTACTGGATACGAACTGAATCTGCTGTAGCCTGATCATAGATCTCTGCTACACACTCACGAATTGCACCGCAGACCTCCTGAGCCTGGTCAGAAGTAGCTGTCTTTCCTGTTCCGATTGCCCAGATTGGCTCGTAAGCGATAACCATGTTTGCAACATCTGATGCAGCAACACCTGCGAGATCTAACTTAATCTGAAGTCTGATCCAGTCAAGTGTAACACCGCTCTCTCTCTGCTCAAGTGTCTCACCACAGCAAAGGATTGGTGTAAGTCCAGCCTCGATAGCCTTCTTTACCTTCTTGTTGAGGAGTGCGTCATCCTTTGAAGTAATCTCTTCTCTCTGAATGTCCGATGATAACATACTTAACACCTGCATCAAGAAGCATCTCAGCTGAGATTTCTCCTGTGTAAGCACCCTTCTCCTCGAAGTACATATTCTCTGCTCCAACAGCAACATTTGTACCCTTTAATGCTTCTACAACAGGTACGATGTCGATTGCAGGTACACAGTAAACAACTTCAACATCATCTGAAACTACGAGTGGTTTTAACTCTTCTACTAATTTAACAGCCTGGCTTGGAGTCATGTTCATCTTCCAGTTGCCGGCTACAATTTTCTTTCTTGCCATTTTATATCTCCTTGTATTTGTATACAAATATTTTTGCCTGCGGCTCGATTTCATTAAGTTGCTTTTCGCACCAATCATTTATCATCAGCACAAGCTACACCAGGAAGATCCTTACCCTCAAGGAACTCAAGAGAAGCACCGCCACCTGTTGAGATGTGGCTCATCTTGTCGCCAAGTCCCATCTGGTTAACTGCTGCAGCTGAATCTCCACCACCAATGATTGTGATAGCATCTGATTTAGCAAGTGCCTCTGCTACTGCAAGTGTACCTGCTGCAAGTGTTGGGTTCTCAAATACACCCATTGGTCCGTTCCATACAACAGTCTTAGCTGATGCAACAGCGTCAGCGAAAAGCTCACGTGTCTTAGGTCCGATATCACAGCCCTCACGGTCTGCAGGCATCTTGTCATAATCATATGTCTCTGTCTCTACAGGAGCATCGATTGGATTTGGGAAATCCTTGATTGTAACTGCATCAACAGGAAGAAGAATCTTCTTTCCAAGTTTCTCTGCTTTTGCAAGCATCTCTTTACAGTAATCAATCTTTGTCTCATCAAGCATTGAGATACCAATCTCATAGCCCTGTGCTTTAAGGAATGTGTATGCCATTCCACCACCGATGATAAGTGTATCAGCCTTCTCGAGAAGATTGTCGATAACATTGAGCTTGTCAGCTACTTTAGCTCCACCAAGAATAGCTACGAAAGGACGTACAGGATTCTCTACTGCCTTGCCAAGGAAGTCGATTTCCTTCTGCATAAGGTATCCAACAACATTCTCTCCACCCTTAGCTGTGATGAACTTTGTAACACCTGCTACAGAAGCATGTGCTCTATGAGCAGAACCGAAAGCGTCACATACATATACATCAGCAAGGTCAGCAAGCTCTTTTGCGAATGCATCTCCGGCTTCCTGTGGCTTTGTCTCCTCTTTGCCTCTGAAACGTGTATTCTGAAGAAGAACTACATCTCCCTCTTTCATCTCTGAAACAGCCTTTGTTGCAGCCTCTCCTGTTACGTTGTAGTCAGCTACAAATGTAACCTTCTGTCCAAGCTTAGCCTCAAGAGCTGCAGCTACAGGAGCAAGTGACTCACCCTCGTTTGGTCCGTTTTTTAACTTTTCCAAGGTGTGAGCAAAGGATAACCTTTCCACCGTCCTTGATTAATTTCTGGATTGTTGGAAGAGCTCCGTTGATACGGTTCTCATCTGTGATTTTTCCGTCCTTAAGTGGCACGTTGAAGTCACATCTAACGAGAACTCTCTTGCCTTTTACGTTGATATCATCAATTGATTTTTTGTTTAATGACATAATATGTCCTCCCTTATTTCAAGGCATAAGCCATGTGGCCACGCCATATTGTACATATTAAAAATATAATTAATTCTACAATTCACAGATATTCAAAAGAAATAGCCATGCTTTAAAAAAGAGGCGCGGTTCAATTAAGACCGCGCCCCTTGAGTAGTCTTGAGATATACTGTTCTTGTGGGTACAAGAATTAAGTTTAACTCTGAGAAGTATTTGATTGTACGAACCATCTGAGATGTGTAGCTGTTCTCGTTATCATACCAAGAAACAACCTGTACCTCGTACAGTTCGTCAGAAACCTGGTTAACCATTGTCTGTGTTGCATCGAATAATGAACCAAATCTCATTCCAACGATATCTGAAGATACGATCTCATCTTCGTTGTAACCGAATGACTCGTTAGCTGCTGCCTTCATAGCTGCGTTGATATCCTCTTTTGTAACGCCTTTCCTTAACAACTGCTGTAAGGATTGTTGTAGAATCCTGTAGGAGTTGGTACACGCTGAGCAGATCCGATTAAGCTTTCCGTTTAATTCTGGAATAACAAGTCCGATTGCTTTTGCAGCACCTGTAGCAGTTAGGTACGATGTTAACTGCTGCTGCACGAGATCTTCTTAAGTCACCTTTTCTCTGTGGTCCGTCAAGAGTCATCTGATCTCCTGTGTAAGCATGAATTGTTGCACATGATTCCAGATTTGATCGCTGCAAGATCGTTAAGAGCCTTAGCCATTGGAGCAAGGCAGTTTGTTGTACAGGATGCAGCGGAAATGATCTTATCTTCGTTTGTAAGACCTTCGTGGTTTACATTGTAAACGATTGTCTTAAGGTCGTTTCCAGCCGGAGCGGAAATGATAACGTGTTTAGCACCTGCATCGATATGAGCCTGAGCTTTGTCTTTGGAGGTATAGAAACCTGTAGCACTCGAGAACTACATCTACACCGATTTCTCCCCAAGGGCAATTGTTTGCATTAGCTTTTGCGTAGATTTTGATTTCTTTTCCGTCAAACTGTGATGGAATCATCGCTTGCAGAAACCTCATCTGCATGCTCGTATTTCCCTGTGAAGAATCATATTTTAATAAGTGAGTGCTAAGCATTTTTGGGCTTGTTAAGTCGGTAAAAAAGCAAATGGTTTTCAACCCTTTTCTGACTGCCTCATCCGCCATATCGCATGGACAGGCTTCGAATCCGTTGAAAACCATGTGTGCATATGCATATCCGCCTGTATCATAACTTATTCCTCTTTATTTTGTATTTTATCCAATATTCTTTATGTTTCCTACTTATCCGCAATGATCGTTCCGCCGCCAAGTACGTATTCTCCGTCATATAATACGACAGCCTGTCCCGGTGTGATCGCTCTCTGCGGCTCTTCAAATGTACAGAGGATCTCATCTTCTCCCGTCTTTTCAACGGTACACCATGCACCTCTGTGATTATAACGAATCTTCGCCCACACTCTTTTTCGGCTCTGTCAGATCTTCTACTGTCATGAAATTCACCTGATCTGCGCGCACATAACGGGACATAGATTCCTCATTTGATCCCACTACAACTTCATTTGTTTCCGGGCGGATCTCCAATACGAACACCGGATGTCCGAGAGACAGTCCCAGACCTTTTCTCTGTCCCACCGTATAATGAATGATTCCTTTATGTTTTCCGACAACCGTTCCATCCGAAAGCACGAAATTGCCCGGCGTAATCTTTGCATCTGAATTTTCTTCAATATAAGACGCATAATCTCCATCTGACACAAAGCAGATATCCTGACTGTCCGGCTTATGTGCAACAAGAAGGCCTATTTCATCTGCCATTGCACGGATCTGATCTTTTGTGTAGTCTCCGACCGGCATCAGCGTATGCGAAAGCTGCTCCTGTGTAAGGTTATAAAGTGCATATGTCTGATCTTTTGCCGCAGTCGCAGAATTACGGATTGCATATCTTCCATTCGACAGCTTTCTACCCTAGCATAATGTCCGGTTGCTATATACTCCGCACCAATATCAAGGCTTCGCTTTAACAATGATTCCCATTTCACATAGCGGTTGCAGGCGATACACGGGTTCGGTGTTCTGCCATGCAGATAATCATCGATAAAATAATCAATGACATTTTTTTTTAAATTCTTTTTTAAAAATTCATGACATAATACGGAATATCCAGCGTTGCTGCCACTCTTCTGGCATCATCCACTGCACTGAGTCCACAACAGCCGCCATGTTCTTCCATCGCGGCTTCTTCTTCATCCTGCCAGATCTGCATCGTAACTCCTATTACATCATATCCCTGCTTTTTAAAAGCCAGGCTGCCACGGAGGAGTCCACCCCTCCGGACATCCTGACTACAACTTTTTTTCTTTTCCATATAAAGTTACCTCCGGTTTAATATTCTTCCTCTTCCGCCTCTTCACCTTCGTGAATATCAGACTTCGGTTTCTTGAGTCCTTCAATCTTGATATCATGCTTTTTCTGCATAATCCCATAAAGCTGCGTGGATTGCTTCCTCTGCAAGCAGTGAGCAGTGCACTTTACCGGCGGAAGTCCGTCCAGTGCCTCCATAACGGCTTTGTTGGTAACTTCCATCGCTTCCTGATAGTTTTTCCTTTTACCATCTCTGTTGCCATGCTGCTGGTTGCAACGGCTGCACCGCAGCCAAATGTTTTAAATTTTACATCCTGGATGATCTGGTTGTCATCGATATCCAGGTAAATTCTCATGATATCTCCACATTTTGCGTTACCAACTGTTCCAACACCACTGGCGTTTTCAATTTCTCCTACGTTTCTTGGATTCTGAAAATGATCCATTACTTTCTCTGAATACATATTCAATTTCCTTTTATATCTTTTTATGTTTTTTATTTGTTATCTATTTTGTTTTTTAAAGTCTTCATACAGAGGAGACATTCTCGGAAATGTGCAACAATTTCTTTCAGATTGTCTACAACATAGTCAATATCTTCTTTTCAATTTCTTCGTTCAATGTCAGACGCAGAGATCCATGTGCAATTTCATGCGGCAGTCCGATCGCCAGAAGTACATGGGACGGATCCAGGGATCCGGAGGTACATGCAGAACCGCTGGAACCACAGATGCCTTCCATGTCAAGTTTGATCAGAAGCGACTCTCCTTCTACAAACTGGAAGCTGAAGTTGGCATTGTTCGGAAGGCGGTCTGTTGTCGGTGTCCGTTCAGACGGCAGTACGGTATTTCATTCAGGACTCTGTCGATCAGATAATCTCTGACTTCTGTTTCTTTCTTTGTTCTTTCTTCCATATTCGCGGCCGCACGCTTTTGCTGCAGTTCCGATTCCCCGATTCCCGGAACATTTTCTGTACCTGCACGACGTTTTTTCTCCTGAGCTCCGCCATGAATAAATGAGCGGATCTTTACTCCTTTACGGATGTAAATGATTCCAATTCCCTTCGGTCCGTTTAATTTGTGACCACTGGCACTCAACATATCAATATGACATTCATCTACATTGATTGGAACCTGTCAAAGCCTGTACCGCATCTGTATGGAACAGGATTCCATGCTCATGAGCGATTTCTCCGATCTCTTTGATCGGCTGAATCGTA
>VOFG01002324.1_pt1 | contig 30612 bp, 38 predicted proteins | sample 5384171 | NCBI WGS metagenome assembly VOFG01 (sample SAMN12384726, study PRJNA508395) | human gut metagenome | isolation source: healthy gut F | host: Homo sapiens
TCAGTATGCTTGGGTCAGTTACGTATTGCTGAACTATACTCAAAGCGGCGGAACGTATCAGGGGTCCCAAGCTGGAGAATCGGGTGTTTTCTTTTGTTGCGCCTTTTTCAGGGCATCCGGTATCCATAAGGTATTTCCCATTTGGAATCTGTGCCGGTTTCATCCGGCAGCTGAAACGAACGAATTAAAGGAGTTGTATATCATTTGGCAGAAAAATTGAAAAATTATCCCCTGGGCGGTCTCAACAGAAATCGGTAAAAATATCACCGTCCTGGGTATGGCAAAGGACATGATCGTGGTGGACTGCGGCGTGGGCTTCCCGGAAGAGGACATGTACGGGGTGGACCTGGTGATTCCCGACTTCACCTATTTGGTCAAAAATCAGGGGAAAGCTTCGGGGCTTCTTCATCACCCATGGCCACGAGGACCACATCGGTTCCCTGCCCTACGCCCTGCAGCAGGTCTAGCCCCAGTCCATGTCACCCCCCATGACCGGCGGCCTCATCCGACTGAAGCTGGAGGGCACGGTCTGGCGGACAAAGGTAAAGCTGGTCACCCACCAACCGGGAGACGTGGTAAAAAGCCGGGTGCTTCAGGTGGGTTTATCCACGTGAACCACTCCATTGCCGATGCTGTGTGCTTTTGCATCCCACACCCCTGGGCGGGTGATCATGACCGGCGACTTCAAGATTGATCCCACCGCAGGGCGGCATGATGGACCTGGGTCGCCTGGGTGTGCTGGGAAAGGAGGGGTGTACTGGCCCTTCTGTGCGACTCCACCAATGTGGAACGCACCGGCTACACTCCTTCCGAGCAGGTGGTGGCCGAAGGCATGGACCGGCAGTTTAAAAACTGCAATGAGCGGATCATCGTCACCACCTTTGCCTCCAACATGCACCCGGATTCAGGCGGTACTGCAAACTGCCCACCGGTATGGGCGGAAGGTGGCCGTCACCGGGCGGGCATGGAAAACATGCTGAAAGTGGCTACAGAGCTGAACTACCTCAAGGCCCCGGCCAACACCATTGTGGACATTGGCGTAGCCAAAGCCTACCCAAGGACAAGGTGGTCATTGTCTCCACCGGCTCCCAGGGCGAAAATATGTCGGCATTGTACCGCATGGCCTTCTCTACTCACAAGCATGTGGAGATCCAGCCCGGCGACCGGATCATCATCTCCGCCTCCGCCATTCCAGGCAACGAAAAGGCCATTTCCAAGATCATCAACGAGCTTTACCGGAAGGGGGCCGAGGTGATCTACGAGAAGTCCGAGGGCCTTCATGTCTCTGGCCACGCCTGCCAGGAGGAACTGAAAATTGTTCACGCCCTGACCTGTCCCAAGTTCTTCATCCCGGTCCACGGAGAGCAGCGGCATCTGCAAATTCATGCCAAGCTGGCCAAGCAGATGGGCATGAGTCCCAAAAACATTATGATCTCCGACATCGGCCAGGTGATGGAGCTGACCAGCCGGGCTGCAAGGTAACCGGCACCGTCCCTGCGGAAAGGTGCTGGTGGATGGCACTGGCGTGGGCGACGTGGGCAGCGTAGTGCTGCGGGACCGGAAGCACCTGGCCCAGGACGGCATGCTGGTTGTCTGCGTCAACCTGTCCAGCCAGGACAGTTCCATTCTCTCAGGCCCAGATATCATCACGGGGCTTTGTGTATGTGAAGGAATCAAACCTGATGGAAGAGCTGCGGCTCATCGCCGTAGAGTCCCTGGACCGCTGCCGCCGGAAGGGCGTCCGGGACTGGGCCACCATCAAATCCTCCATCAAAAACGACCTGTCCGGCTACCTGTTCAAAACCACCAAGCGCAATCGATTTTGCCGGTGATTATGGAAATTTAACTGTCTAAGCCCAAAGCTGATCAGTTACGCTCAGTTTCAATTAGCTATAATAATACCGCGCCTGGGTATTCCCCCAGGTGCGGTATTTTCGCCGCGGCATTGGCCGTCCGCTGGCACTGACCGCCGCTGGCCTCGTGGGGATAGCGTTTTGCAAACTCCGCCGGGCGTCAAAGGAGCTCACCGGATCCTGGAATACCATTTGCATGTTCCGGTAGACGCCGCGCAGCTCTCCGCTTTTTCGCCTTTGTCTGGAGAACGCAACCTTAACACAGGTCATCCCTATTTGCCACATTTTTTCTTTTAATCCGGAAAAAAGCGCCGCAGGCATCGTAGCTTGCTGTGGGAATGTGCAGAAACCGCATCGCGGTTTTCCACATTCCCACAGCCCCTGCACCGGTGGCACACATCATTGTAAATCCTACACTTCAAAATGGACGCAGATGTGATATAATAGGTGTACCGGTGCAGGATTCACGCTGTCGGGGAGAAAGGGAACAACATGAAACTGGAAACATTGAAACAAAAAAAATGGATGCAGCCCATTACATCTATGACGACACCCTGGCAACGGTGTTGACGGTGGCTCTGCAATTAGGCCGCCCCCTGCTGATTGAGGGTGCTGCCGGTGTGGGAAAGACGGAAGTTGCCAAGGTCATGGCCTCTGCCTTGGACCGGGAGCTGGTGCGTTTGCAGTGCTACGAGGGGCTGGATGAAAGTAAGGCGCTATACGAATGGAATTATCAGAAGCAGCTTTTTGTCCATTCAGGTCCATATGGCAAGCCAGGACCGGGAAGAGTTGACCAGAAGCCTGTTCAGCGACGAGTACCTCCTGGAACGTCCCCTGCTGCACTCCATCCGCTCAGAAAAGCCTGTTGTGCTGTTAATTGACGAGATTGATAAGGCAGATGAGGAATTTGAAGCCTTCCTCCTGGAGCTGTTGTCTGAAATGCAGGTGACAATCCCCGAGGCTGGCACCATCCGGGCAAAAGTCGGTGCCCTTTGTGGTATTGACCTCCAACCGGGCAAGACCACTTTCCGAAGCTGGCCCTGCGGCGGCGCTGCGCTTATCTATATATTCAGTACCCGGATCTGGAGAAGGAGCTGGCAATCCTCCCGGGCCAAGCTGCCCCATGTGGATGACCGCCTCTGCGCCCAGGTGGCGGTGGCGGTGCAGAAGCTGCGCCCAACGAAGCGATTTTAAAGAAGCCCTCTATTGCGGAAACCCTGGACTGGGCAGCGGCGTTGGATGGCCTTGGAATTCGGGAGCTGACCCCCGACGCCCTGCGGCAGACAGCAGGTTTTGTGTTAAAAACAGCGAAGACATTGGAGTTTTAGAGGAGATGGCGGAAGCCGGTCATATGCCAATGCAGCCAGGGCTGCGGGGAAATCATCATGACTGATCCGGCGGTGTACCTTGAGAAGATCGCTGCTTTTTCCAGGATGCTGCGGCTGGAAGGGCTCATCGTCAGTCCCATGGAAACAGCTGACGCTTGCCACGTTCTCATCACCCTGGGGTTTGAGGACCGGGAGGTTGGTAAAAACCGCACTACGGACGGTATATGCCAAGTCTCGAGAGGAACAACTCACCTTTGATCGGGTCTTTGACGGTTTTTCGTCTCAGAGGAAACCATGCGTCAACAGGCCGAGGCGCAGATGCAGCGGGAAGCCCAAATGGCACAGGCCCGCCGGGAAGCCGAGCGAAAAATTTGCAGGTAAACGGCCAGCCCATGGACTTGAACCGGGAGCAAATGAGGCCTACGCCTCCATGCCGGAAGACGCACGCCAGCGGCTCCAGCATTTCATGGAAAATACAAAGCAAGCGCCGAGCGCAACCCCAAGCTTTATGGAAACTTCATTCACTCTGTATTCGCAAAGACTCTGCTGGAGCAGCAGATGCGGCTGGAGGACGCTGCAACAGGCTGCGAAGCCGCCGACCCCGGAATTGGGGCTTCTGTATCGGGATATTTCCAAGTTCAAGGATACAGAAATACCTAAGGCCATTTCCCTCCTCAAACCATCTCCCGGCAAATCAACGGCGAGCTGGCTGCCAAAGGGACACAGAAGCGGTCATAGCAGCCAGCTGGACTTCCGCCGTACCATCCGAAAGGGGTTGGAAACCGGCGGCAGCTTTTCCCGGCTCAGCTATAAGAAAAAAAACGAAATCGCCGAAAAAGAATTTGGTGCTTCTCTGTGACGTGTCCGGGTCCATGATGCAGTTCTCGGAGTTTGCCCTGCGGTTCATTCAAGCCCTGAATCAGGTGTCGGAAAGCTCCCTGGTATTTCTGTTTTCCGAAGAAATGTGCCATGCAGACGCCTTCAGCCTGCAAAACATGAATCTGTTTCGCAACTATGTAAAAAAAGAATCGGGCATTTATGGAAGGGGTACCGACTTGGGCGCCGCTCTGCAAAAAGCTGTGCGCCATGAATCCTGCTGTTTTGCAGGCATCCACAACCTTGCTGATTCTCTCTGATGCCAAGACCATCGATCAATCCCGAGCGGTTGCCGCATTGCAGGAAGCAAACCGTCTCACCGGGCGGGTGATTTGGTTAAATCCCATACCAGAGAGCAAATGGCACTATTTGAAAAGCATCCAGACAATGGCCGCCCTGTGCCCCATGGTGTCCTGCCACACACTCAGCGCACTGGCAGCAGCTTGTAGGAATTTGATCCGGTAACCGGCACTGGCTTTGTAAATAATAAATGATAATCCAATAGGAGGCTTCCCACTGATTGGGGGCCGGTCTCACACCACCGCCCATGCCGTTCCTCGGACTTTTTGCCAGTATCACTATATCATCTGTCCCATCAGGCCAGAGTGTTACCGCCAACTTCCTTCAGATTCCCGGCGCCAGGGTTGCCTTTGACCATACCTTCCCGCCATCTGGTGGATTTGGGACTTTCACCCGTCCGAACGTGGGCCCGCCGGGTGCACGATAAAAACCGGGACTGTGCTTACGCCATGTCAGCACAGTCCCGGTGGTACATCCAAAGGATGTGGCCGTAGCCGGAGATTCAATCAAAAGCCAATCCAAAATAGGCGGGGGGAGGGCCCTGCCAAGTGGCCAGGGAAGAAACATGGCGAAGGGACGGCCCTTTGGGTATGGTACCCGGAAGATGCCCTCCCTGGCCTTTAAGGTTTTCAAAATGCGGGGAGCCGCAGCAATGGGGTCCCGGAAGAGAAGCTCGCTGGCCAAGAGAGTACCATCCTCCTGACGGGTCGCAGCCAGAAGCAGGTTCTTTCCCCATAGAGCTGGGATAGGCCGGCCTGGAATTCCAGGTTGACCCCCCTCCTGGCAGACGCCGCCAGGAGGCAACAGCGTCCGCCGGAGTTCCCCGTACCGTCTGGGGCTCACCGGCTTCAGGGGAAGGCCGGTCCGGCAGCCTGCACCTTCATGCGGCCCCTGGGGGCAACAGGGGCGTAGCCCAGACGGGCGTAAAACCGGAACAGGGAGGCGCTGCCTGGCACCAGGAGCATGCCGTCTATTCCTTGAGCGGACAGATACGCCTGGGTGTCCGCCATCAGGCCGCTGCACAATCCCTGCCCCGAAGCCTGGCCGCCGTTGCCACGCCGTAGAGATAGGCCAGGCTCTGCCCCTGCAGGAGGCGGGGAACCAGTACAGAGGGCTCCGCTAACGGCCCCCTCCACCACAGCCACGGCTCCGCTCTGGAGCAAAGGGCCCCTCAAAAATTGATCAGGAACCGGTCTCCGTCCCCAAAGGCCCTCTTTCCACAGCTCACTGCAAGGGGGGAACATCCCCTTCCCCTGGCGGGCGATATTCACACTGCATCGATATCCTCTTTCAACACGCAGGATTACTGCTCCACCATCCGGTCGGGTGGTAGGACTCAGTAGCCTTCCGTAGACCCGGCAGGCCCAAATCGTCCTCCCCGGTCCAGATACTGCACCTGGGGATACTTCTCCCGGATATACCGGGCAAAGGTCCGGTTGATCATGGCGTAGTCCCCAGGAACCTCACCCAAGGCCTTCTCAAAATTCACGTCGTAGACCGTGGGGCTGATGAGGTTCCTTTATGGTCATGGCAATGGGCTTGTCCCCATCCAGGAGCAACAGCCCATCCAGGCCCAGGGCCTCGTAGTTCTGGAACGCCCGGTCCAGGGCCAGCTGCTCCAGATGATACTGCATATGGGGGTCGGCCTCCAGGTGGATCCGGTACCACCGGTCCAGGAGGTCCCGGCAGGTGGGAATCCAGGCCGGGGTGATGGGCTCTGCCCGCCAATCAGGGCAGCTTTCAGGAAACGGTTGATGTGGTTCCGCTTTTGCTGATACTTTTTTCCCTTCAGATCAGCCAGGTGGTCGATCTCATACAGATAGTCAAAGCCGTCCCGGTCCGGATAAAATTTGAACTGCCCCGGGTAAAGCTCCTCCACCGCCCGGCAGTCCGCCACGGACATGCTGGTGAGGCGGAAGGGAATCTCCCGCTCCCTGGCATCTTCCCGCAGGGCCTCCAGCACCGGCTTCAAAGGCCCATGGCCCGAGGGGAAGAGGTACATACTGTGTCCATAAAATGGGAAAACACCACCAGATAGCCCTCCACAAAAGCGGCATGTTGACGCCCCCCACAGGTATAAATTAACAAAGGAATACTCACAGCCCAGCCGCCCGGCCTGGTGGAACCAATCGAAAACCTCCTGCCGCCGGGCAAGTTCCAGACGTTTAAACGGAATCATATCATAGCTCCTTTATTTCAGCAAAATCTTGATTAGTATAACATTTTTCCGGCGAAATAACAAGTGCGAAGCAAACCCCAGCATCCGTCATCCCCACCCATAGGAAGTAGGACTTTTGACAGCCCCTCGCTGGTGATGTCAGGAAGATTTATGAGAGATTTTTCATGCACTTTCTGGAGACCACAAAGTAACTGGGGACCAGAATCAGGTCAGCGCCGAGCCAAGCCAGAACCTCAGCATAGAAAATGCCTGCTTGCCCCATCACCGCCGGCAACAGCAGCGCCGTGCCGGTGCGCATGACAAATTCGGAAACGCCGGAGAGCATGGGAAGCATGGTGTTTCCCATGCCTTGGACGCAGGAGCGGGTCACGGAGCACATACAAAACCGGCAGGCACACGCTCATGATGACCAGATACCGGTATGCTACCTGGGTGGCAGCCTCCACCTCCTGGGGCGTGCCGGAAATAAAGCAGCCAACAATCCACTTTCCACAGCCAATCATAACAGCGGCGATGACGCCGGCGGTCACCATAGCCAAAGCAATGGCAGCACGCTGTCCGGCGCGGATTCGCTCCATCTTCCTGGCCCCTAGATTCTGACCCACATAAGGAATCATGGCATAGCCATAGGAGGTTGCCGCAATCTCCAGAATGCCATAGAGCTTGTTGGTGGCGGTGAAGCCGGCAATGAAAATCATACCAAATCCATTGACCACCGACTGAACAATCATGCCGCCCACCGAGATAATGGCATTTTGGAATGCCATGGGAAGCCTAGCTGTAAAAGCTGCCCCGCCTGGGACCAGTCGAGACGAAAAATCCTCCCGCTTCATCTTGAGAACGGAAGCTTTCCCAAATGCCACAGGCAGAACCCCTGCAGCAAACACTTGGGCGATGAGAGTTGCTGCCGCCGCCCCTGCGATTCCCCAATGGAACACCAGCACAAACAGCAAATCCAACCCAATGTTGACGCAGCTGGCGACCATCATAGCATACAACGGTGTTTTACTGTCCCCAGAGAGCGAATCATACCTGCAAACAGGTTATAGGCCATCACAACGGAACGCCCCCAAACATAATCCGGAGATACAGCACCGTATCCCCTGAATGGCGTCCGGCGTCTGCAGAAGCCTCAGGATGGGTGCAATCGCCACCTGCCCCACGGCCAAAAGAACCAGTGCACCGATGGCAGACAGCACCGCCGAGGCGCCGATTGTGCGGCGAAGGCGGTCCATCTGCCGAGGATCCGAAGTCCTGTGCCATCATAATGCCAAATCCCTGGGTTAGGCCCTGAATCACGCCCAGCATCATCCAGTTCAGCCAGTCGGACGCACCCAGAGCCGCCAGCGCACCAACCCCCAACGCTTTGCCCACTACCGCAGTATCCACCACGGTATACATTTGCTGGAACACATTGCCCACCATCAGGGGAAGCGAAAACGACACCAACAGGGGAAGGGGCTTTCCTTCCGTCAAATCCGCGTCTGCCTATGCATGGGCGTCCCTCCTCTCTCATTTCCGGCATAGTATAACATATGGGGGCCCGCTTCGCAACTGGAAGGGCGCCCCACACCAGTACAGAAGTGGAAGCTTTTGGAGGCGGACACATGTCTGCTGATTTTGGGTGGCTTCCTACCATTTTCCAGAAACTCCGTCAAAAATACGGAAAGGGAAAAACATACATTGACTTTTCCCGCCATAAAGGCTAAAATGAACGTGGGTATTGTGAAATCGTATGTCTCTATGATTTCCCGGGCCGGCCGGTTCTTCCCCATTTGCCGGCCGTCCCCCGCACTTCAGACAACAACATTAGGAGGAAAACACTTTGAAGGATTGGGATCGCTTAATCACTGTTGAAGAAATGGAAGCGGCCACTGCCTCTCTGCTGGAAAAACGGCAAGAAGGTAGGCGCCGACTCCTGGCAGCAGCGGGTCAAGAATCAGACCCCCATTGCGGCTTTGGCGAAGCCGGTACCTGCTGCCGGATTTGCTCCATGGGCCCCTGCCGCATCACGCCGAAGAGCCCCGGGGCATCTGCGGCTGCGACGTCCACGGTATCGTGGGCCGGAACTTCCTGCGCTTCACCGCCGGCGGCTCCGCCACCCACTCCGACCACGGCCGTGAGATCATGCACACCCTGCACCAGACCAAAGAGGGCGGCAACTACCAGGTCAAAGACCCGGAGAAGCTCATCCGCATCGCCAAGGAGTGGGGCCTTGAAACCGAGGGCAGGATATTTACGCTCTGGCCCACGAAGTGGCTGAGGATCGGCCTGCTGGAATACGGCAAACCCTTCGGCACCAGCGCTTCCTGAAGCGGGCCCCGAGCACACGCAGGAGCTGTGGGCCAAGGCCGGATCGAGCCCCGGGCCATCGACCGGGAGGTCGCCACGGCTCTGCATGACTCCATATGGGCTGCTCCTCCCTCCCCGAGGCTCTCATCCGTCAGGCTCTGCGCTGCTCCGTCATGTCGGCACACCGAAGCCACCGCCAACATCGGCGTTATGGACACCACCGGACATGGTCAACATCATCGTCCACGGTCATGACCCCTTTGTCCGAGATGATTGTTACATTATGCGCAGGATCCCGGAGATGATCGCGCTTGCCAAGCGAAAACGGCGCAAAGGGCATCAACATCGCGGGCGTCTGCTGCACCGGCAACGAAGTTGCCATGCGTCAGGGCATCCCTGATGGCCGGCAACTTCCTGCAGCAGGAAAACGTCGTTCTGACGGGCGCATGTGAAGCCATCGTCGTCGACGTGCAGTGTATCTTCCCGCACTCGGTCCGCTCTCCAAGTGCTTCCACACCAAGTTCATCACCACCTCCCCCATTGCCCGTATGCCGGACAGCGATTACATCGAGTTCCATGAGGAAACCGCTGCTGAAAACGCAAAGGCGATCGTGAAGATGGCGGTTGAAAACTTCAAAAACCGCAATCAGGACCTCGTCAACATTCCGCAGCTCAAGACCAATGCCCGTGTCGGCTACTCGGTCGAGGCAATCAAGAAGGAGCTTGACGGCGTCTGCAACTCCCACGTCGACGCTCTGGGCACCCTGAAGCCCCTGGCCGACGTTGTCAAGGCTGGCGTTCTTCGCGGCGCTGTCGCGATGGTCGGCTGCAACAACCCCAAGGTCCGCCCCGACACCGCGCACATCGAGCTCATGAAGAAGCTCCTGAAGAACGATATCATCGTCATCGTCTCCGGCTGCTCGGCACAGGCTGCTGCGAAGGCAGGCCTCATGAACCTCGAAGCTGCCGAGTACTGCGGCGAGGGCCTCAAGCGTGTCTGCAAGCTGGTCGGCATTCCCCCGATCCTGCACATGGGCTCCTGCGTTGACATCTCCCGTATGATGATCCTGGCTGCCGACCTGGCAAAGGACTGGGGCATCAACATTTCTCAGATTCCGCTCTGCGGCTGCGCACCGGAATGGATGTCCGAAAAGGCTGTTTCCATCGGCAACTATGTCGTGGCAACCGGCATCGAGACCTACCTCGGCGTCGATCCGTACTCAAGGGTTCGAGCGAAGTTACCGCTCTTCTGCAGGGTACCGAAGGCGGCTGTCAGGAGTGGGTCGAAGCGCACTTCGTCGTTGAAAAGGATATCGACAAGCTGGGCGACCGCATGATCGAGTCCATCGAAGCCAAGCGTGCAGCTCTGGGCATCTGATACATTTTAGAGTTTAGAAGGTCTTTACCATATGAAAGTAGCTATCACCGGCAAGGGCGGTGTCGGCAAGACCACGCTTTCGTCCACTCTTGCAAGACTCTACGCCGACGAAGGCAGGACGGTTCTCGCTGCCGACGTCGACCCTGACGCCAATCTGGGTCTGGCGCTCGGTCTCTCGGAAGAAGAGGTCAACGCCATCGTCCCTGTCTCCAAAATGAAACAGCTCGCCAAGGAGCGCACCGGCGCCAACGACCAGAACAGCTTCTATAAGCTCAACCCCGAGGTCTCGACCTCCCCGAAAAGCTCGCCAAGGAAATCAACGGCGTCAAGCTTCTCGTGATGGGTACGGTTGATACCGGCGGAACCGGTTGCTTCTGCCCCGAGCATGTGATGCTCAAGGCGATTCTTCCAACCTCGTCTTCCGCAAAGACGACGTTGTGATCATGGACATGGAGGCAGGACTCGAGCATCTCGGCCGCGGCACGGCAAGCATGATGGATCAGTTCATCGTCGTCATCGAGCCGGGCGCGAGAAGCGTACAGACCTATGAGCGTATCAAGAGCCTTGCAAAGGATATCGGCATCACCAAGGTCCGCGTCGTTGCGAACAAGATCCGCGACGACTCCGACCGTGCGTTCATCCGCAGCCGCATTCCGGCGGACGACCTGCTCGGCTTTATCAGCTACAACTCCGACGTCATCGACGCCGACCGCAAAGGACTTTCTCCCTACGATTGCAGCCCGCAGGCGCTCGACGAGATCCGCGCCATCAAGGCAAGAATCGACCAAGAATGAATCTGAAAGGAATGAATAACAACAATGAAGACATTGTTTGAACGCGTCTTCAACGGCTCTGACCAGATGTTCGCCAAGGCCGAAGAAGAAGTTAACAAGATCGTTGCCGAAGTCGGCCGCGACGCCCCCTGACCATGCCCTCGACCGCGTACTGCCTGGCATGTATCTATGCATACATCGGCAAGAAGGTCACGACGGTCGGCGAGCTGCAGGACACCCCTTGCCGATGTCAAGGCAATGATGCTCCGTGAGCCGCGCACCAACTCCATCTTCCAGTCCGGCGTCGGCACTGCCATCGCGGCTGAAATGATCGAGGCTTGCAAATACGTCAAGACCGACGCTCCGTATGAAGGCACCGCATATCACGGCCACTTCGTCGACGCGGAAGTCCGTGAGCTCGGTGTTCCTCTGGTCACCGGCGACATCCCCGGCTTCGTCGTCATCATCGGGCCGGCTCCCTCCACCGAAGAAGCAGTCGAGACCATCAAGGGCTATCAGTCCCGCGGTATCTTCGTCTTCCTGATCGGCGGCATCATCGAGCAGGCTGTTGAGGCCGGCCTTTCCATGAGCTTCCCCGTCCGTGTCGTCCCCGTCGGCGAAGAGATCTGGTCTGTCGGCCACGTTATCTCCCTCGTCGTGCGCGCGGCCATGATCTTCGGCAACGTCCAGCCCGGCGACTGCGACGGCTTCCACAAGTACACCTTCGACCGCATCAACGCGTTTGTCAACGCCTATAAGCCCGTTCCCGACATCACCGTCGCCTGCGGCGCCGGCGCCATCAAGCTCGGCTTCCCGGTCATCACCAACGACCACGACGATATGTGGGCAGTTCCGAAGTCCCTCATCATCTATGATGATACCAAGGACTGGATCGACACCTCCATCGAAGCGCGCGGCATCAAGCTGAAGATCACGAAGATCGACATCCCCGTCTCCTTCTCCTCCGCATTCGAAGGCGAAATCATCCGTAAGGGCGATATGCAGATCGAAGTCGACGGCTCCCGTAAGGACTGCTTCGAGCTCGTTTCCACCAAGGAAGCTTCCGAGGTCGAGGATCACAAGATCATCGTCGAGGGTCCCGAGATCGACGAGATTCCGGTCGGCTCCAAGATTTCTCTGAGCTACACCGTCGAGGTTGCCGGCAAGTCCATGCAGCCCGACTTCGAGCCCGTCTTCGAGCGTAAGATCCATCAGTTCCTCAACTGCGTGGAAGGCGTTATGCATACCGGTCAGCGTGATATGATCCGTATCCGTATCAGCAAGGCTGACTACGAGGCAGGCTTCAAGTTCAAGCACATCGGCGAAGTGCTCTATGCCAAGATCAAGTCCGAGTTCGACACCGTTGTCGACAAGTGCCAGGTCAAGATCGTTGTCGGCGACGAGGCCAACGCAGAGCTCCGCAAGCACGCGAACGAGATCTTCGACAAGCGCGACGAGCGCCTGAAGTCCATGACCGACGAATCTGTGCCTGTCTTCTATTCCTGCATCATGTGCCAGGCGTTCTCTCCGAGCCACGTGTGCATCGTCACCCCTGAACGTCTCGGCCTCTGCGGCGCTGTGTCGTGGCTGGACGCGAAGGCGACCAACGAGCTCGACCCGCAGGGTCCGTGCCAGGTCGTTACCAAGGAGCGCTGCATCGACGAGCGCACCGGTCGTTACGAAGATGTTGACGAGGCTGTCGCCGAGTACTCCCACGGCGCGCTCGAGCATGTCACGCTGTACTCCCTGCTCGAGGACCCGATGACCTCCTGCGGCTGCTTCGAGTGCATCTGCGGCATCGAGCCCGTCTCCATGGGTGTCGTCATCACCTGCCGTGAATTTGCCGGCATGACCCCGCTCGGCATGACCTTCTCCGAAATGGCCTCCATGACCGGCGGCGGCGTGCAGACCCCGGGCTTCATGGGCCACGGCAAGCACTACATTGCCTCCCATAAGTTCCTGAAGGCTGAAGGCGGTCTTGCCCGTCTGGTCTGGCTCCCGAGCGAGCTGAAGGAGCAGATCCGCGACAAGATCAACGAGACCGCGAAGGATCTGTACGGCATTGAGAACTTTGCCGACATGGTCGCTGACGAGACCACCTGCGGTTCGGGCGATCCCGAAGAGCTGCTGAACTTCCTGACTGAGAAGGGTCACCCCGTCCTCAGCATGGAGCCGTTCGACATGTAATATTCCCGCCTCCCCGGAAGCTTGCTTCCGGGGAGGCTTTTTTTCATAGGCGAAGCAGCGTCCGCCGCATTGGAAATTCTTAAGAATTTCTTATGGGCGTTGACTTTTTTCCTCCGTGTGCTATAAGTGTACTACAACAAATAGTACAGTTAAGGAGGGAGGTTCCTATGCTGCATCTGGACTACCGCGACCCGCGGCCGATTTACGAGCAGATCCGGCAGGAGTTCATGCGCCTGATTCTCTCCGGTATTATCGCACCGGGCGATAAACTTCCGTCCGTGCGCGAGCTTGCCGGTTCCTTGTCCATCAACCCGAACACCATCCAGAGCGCTTACCGGGAGTTGGAAGCGGACGGCTACCTGATCAGTGTCCCCGGTAAGGGCTCGTTTGCCGCCGAGTCAAGCCCCCTGCAAGCGCAGAAAAAGCAGGAGCTTTTTCGAAGATCCGCGTCGCTGCACAGCAGGCGCTGGTGCTCGGCGCAACGCGCGAGGAGCTTCTCGCGCAGATTCCCACAAAGGAGGAAGAAGCATGATTGAAGTCAAAAATCTCACCAAGCGCTTTGATGGGTTCACGGCGCTTAAATGGCCTAACGATGACCGTCCCGACGGGCTCTGTTTACGGGCTGGTCGGCCCGAACGGCGCAGGCAAATCCACCATCATCCGCCACCTGACAGGCGTCTACCATCCCGATTCCGGCGAGGTTCTGGTCGGCGGCGAGCCGGTCTTTGAAAACCCGCCCGTCAAGGCCCGCATCGCCTGCATCCCGGACGATCTAAGCTGCCATGCGGGAAGTAGCATCCGCGAGCTGCGGCAGTTCTACAAGGGCTTATATCCCAATTTTTCCGATGCGCGCTTCGACGCACTGCGCGATATTTTCCCGCTCGACGTCAAGCAGCCCGCTGCGCCGCTTTTCCAAGGGCATGCAGAAACAGGCAGCGTTCTGGCTCGCCATCTGCACGCAGCCGGACTACCTCGTGCTTGACGAGCCGGTCGATGGGCTGGACCCTGTCATGCGCAAGCAGGTCTGGAGCGTCATTTTAGAGGACGTCGCCGCCCGGGAAAACGACGGTTCTGGTCTCGTCTCACAATCTGCGGGAATTGGAAGACGTGTGCGACCATGTCGGTGTGCTGCATGAAGGCAAGATGCTTCTCGAGCGCTCGCTCTCCGATTTGCAGGAGAACATCGTAAAGGTCCAGCTGGTGACCGACCGACCGCTTCCGCCGGAACTCAATATTCTGCACCAGTCCATGACGGGCAGGATTCAGACGCTCATCGTCCGCGGCGACCGGCGGGAGATTGCGGGTCTTCTTCAGCAGTGCAATCCCCTGCTCTGCGATCTGCTGCCGCTGTCTTTAGAGGAAATTTTCATCTACGAACTGGGAGGTGTGAACTATGACGTCAAAAACCTCGTACTTTGATGCTGCGATCTTCAAGCGCAGCCTTCGAAAGACGATGCCGCTCTTGGACCTGTTATTTGGTCTTCTGGCTGTTTATCCTGCCCGGCGATCTCATCAGCTTCGTCTATCAGACGGAATACTATGACTCTCTGTCTGGGCGTCTTTGTGAGCGCATTCTGAATTTCTGCACGGTCGGCACGCTTCTTTCGGCGCTGATCGGCCTTCTCGCGGCGTGGCTGCTGTTTTCATGGCTCTTCCGTGCGAATGCGTCCTATTTCTACGCCAGCCTACCCGTGCGGCGCGAGGCGCTTTTCCTGAGCAATTTCTTTGTCGGCTTGCTTATGGTCACGCTGGTAAACCTCCTGACCGCTCTCACCGCATATTGCGTTACGCTCCTGCACGGCTACCCCAGCTCTATGCCTGCGCCTGCTTCTTCGGCACGAGCACACTTTCGTTTGTCGGCTTTTACGGCTTTGCGGTGCTTCTGGCAATGATCATCGGTCAGGCAGCCGCCATGCCCGCGGTATATGTGATTTTAAACTTTACCAGCTCTGTCCTCTATTACTCTGTGCAGTCCCTGCTGTCGGAGTTTGTCTACGGCATGAGCAATATCTATCATAACTTTGGCTCTGTTTTCTATCGTCTCAGCCCCATTGCCTACATTATGACCAACGGGCTTTCCGTCCTTCCGGCGCAGCTTGCAGACGGCAGCGCGGATTTTTCCCGGTATCTTTTTTCCAGCTGGGGCTATATTGCCGCTCTGGCAGGCGCCGGCCTTGTATTTGCAATCCTCGCGCTTCTCGTCTTCCGCCGCCGTGAAATGGAGCGCTCCGGCGATGTGATTGCGGTAAAGCCGCTGCGTCCGGTGTTTCTCTACTGCTTTACCGTCGGCTGCTCCATCGTCATTTCTATGTGATCTCTTCGATGCAGGCGTCGCTGTTCGGCAGCGAAGGCTTCCGCAGGGCGCTGCTGTTTTTGATTCTCGGCGCGTTTTTGGGATATTTTATCGCGCAGATGCTGCTTCAGAAAACGGTTGCTGTCTTCCGGGGCGCAAAAACATGGCTGCGCTTCGGCGCAGTATGTCTGGTTCTTGTGCTTGGCGCTACGGCGGCGCGGTATGACATTCTGGGATTATATTCCCGCGTGCCGGAGGTAGATGACATTTCCTACATTGATCTGTCTTATCTCGGCGAGGCGCGCAGCCGGTCCGAACTTGAGGCAGTCACAGACTTCCAAAAGCTCGCCATTGCGCGCCGGAAGGAAAATGAGGCGGCAGATGCAGCCAATGTAACCCCTGTTCGCTTTACCTACTACCTCAAAGACGGCTCCGCGCTTTCCTACTGCTACCGTCTGGCAGACAACGAAGCTACATGCAGAAGGACCCGGACAGCCTGATCTGCCGTTATGATGCGCTTTTAAATTCCGAGTCCATGGTACTCCGCCGCAATGCCATCCCGGAGGAGTTCTGCCGCGACGATTCCGGCTTTGTCTACTGCCGCATTGAGGACTACGGCTCGCAGAGTATGGCAGATGCTGCGCTCCCCCCGCTATCTGTCCGGCGATGCGGCATTCACCTTCTACACGACCTGCATTCTTCCCGATCTCAAGGACACAGAGCTTGGCAAAACGCATATCACCTCCTTCTCACAGGAAACAAAGATGTCTGACTCTGCCGCCATCTACGTCTCGTTCTTTCTCGATCCGACAAACGAGCAGATCGATGCTTACATAGACCGTGTATATGCAGGCGCTCCCGGGTCTTATTCCGACCACTTCGGTTATACCATCACAAAAGACGCGCGGCGCTCGGCTGCCTATCTGGAAAGCCTTGGCTACAGCTTCGATCTTCCTGCCGAATAACAAACGCGAAAGCCCCTCCCGAACGACAGCTCGTTTGGGAGGGGCTTTTTCTGAGAGTTGATTACGAGATTTGCTTTTCCAGCCGGAGATTTCGGAAGTAGAGGCAGATGTCAATTGTCACCATGGTGATATTGAGAATATAGAAATAGAACGCAAGGTTGTGGTTGTGCGTCATGAGCTTGGATGAAATGCCGCAAATGTAGCCAAAGAGAATAAAGCAGCTGAAAAAAATGCTTTTTCCCTTGGTCGAGCGGCTGCGGTAGGAGCGGATGATGGAAAGCGGCCATGAGATTCCGAAGCTGATGATCATCATGGCCTCTAAAAAGTTCTGCAAGCTGCATAATTCTCTCCTCAATCTCTCTTTCTTGTATAGTCCGGCAGCAGGCGCGGCGAGAGCATCTCGTTCTGAAGTCCCGCTTGCTTTCGCTCCTCCTCAACCGCTGCCACATGCGACAGCGTCAGCGCGCCGGTCGTAACAGACTTCGATTTTTCGCCCGCGTTTCGCCCGGCGTTTCGCCCGAAGACGATGATATCGAGCAGGCTGTTTCCCATCAGGCGGTTTCTTCCGTGAATACCGCCCACGACCTCGCCCGCTGCAAACAGGTTCTCCACATCCGTCTGACAGTCCGGCGTGATGTGCAGGCCGCCGTTCTGGTAGTGAAGCGTCGGATAGACCAGAATCGGCTCCGTGCGAATATCAATGCCATGCTTGGAGAACATCCGCAGCATCGCGGGAATCCGCTTTTCAATTGTTCCTTTGCCGCCCTTGATCTCGATCATTGGCGTATCGAGCCACACGGCGTCTCCCAGCGGCGTTCTGACGCCTTTTTTGCGCGCGGCGCATTCTCTGATGATCGACGCTGCTGCAACGTCGCGCGTCTCGAGCGGGTTCATGAACGCCTCGCCCTCGGCGTTAATGAGCATCGCGCCGACCGAGCGGACCTTTTCCGTCACCAGCGCACCATAGATCTGCGCCGGGAACGCCGCGCCCGTGGGATGGTACTGCAGCGTATCCGGATATAACAGCTTCGCGCCCGCGCGATAGCCGAGGACCAGGCCGTCCGCTGTCGCGCCGTAGTGGTTGGACGTCGGAAAGCCCTGATAGTGAAGCCGCCCCGCGCCGCCGGTGGCAAGGATGACGGTTTTCGCCCGCGCAACGAGAATCTCCTTCGTCTCCATGTTCTGCAAGACTGCGCCCGCGCAGCGCCCGGTTTCGTCCAGCAGCAGCTCGATTGCCGACGTGAAGTCCACGACCTCGATGCCGCGGTTGAGCACCTCGTCGCGGAGCGTGCGCATGATCTCCGCACCAGAGTAGTCCTTGGCCGCGTGCATACGCTTTCTGGATGTACCGCCGCCGTGGGTCGTGATCATCGTGCCGTCCGGCGCTTTATCAAACTCGACACCGAGGTCGGATAGCCACTGGATGGCCTCCGGCGCTTCGGTGACCAATTTATACAGAAGGTCCTTCTGCGCGGCAAAGTGTCCGCCGCCGTAAGCGTCCAGAAAATGCTGCGCGGGAGAGTCGTTCGGCTTGTCCGCCGCCTGCATGCCGCCTTCTGCCATCATGGTGTTGGCGTCTCCCATGCGAAGCTTCGTGACGAGCAGGACCTTTGCTCCTGTGTTATTCGCTTCAATCGCCGCCGCGCAGCCCGCGCCGCCGCCGCCGATGATCAGGACGTCCGCGTCATAGTCGGGCGTGTTCAGGTGCGGATGTGAAAGCTCGACTCTGGGCTTTCCCTCCAGCAGCGCTGCCAGCTCGAGCGGCACCTTGCCGCCCTTGTTTGGGCCGATGCGAAGCGTGGTGAACTGGTTTTCGCGGTAGTCGGGATGGAAGGTCTTGAGCAAGACCTCTTTTTCCTCCGCATTCATGCGCGCCGGGTTCAGCTTGACGTTTTCCGCCCGTGCGGCCTCGACCTTGCGGATGGATTCCAAAATTTTCGGGTCTGTATACATCTCGCCTGCCTCCTTACGCTTCGATCTCGCGGTGGTTGTAAAGCTCCTTGATTTCGCTCAGGGGCTTTTCCATCAGGTTTTCAATCAGCGCCTCGAATTTTCCCTCGCGGATCTCTTCGACGCGAACGTCCAGATGCTCACAGTGCGGGGCGAGATATTTGCCGTTGAGCCGGCGCGCGAGCATCGCGACCTGCGGGTGCGAAATCCCCGCGGGACACCGCGACGAGCACACGCCGCACATGACGCAGTCGAACGATTCTTCCGCGCACTTTTCATATCGCCGCGCTGCGCGTAGGCGATGTACTGCATGACATTCAGGCCCTGCGTGCAGGCCTTGGTGCAGGCGTTGCAGCCGACGCAGGAATAGATCTCCGGGTAGAGCTGCATCATGATTTGCTGCGTCGGCTTGACTTTTTCGATGTCGTAGACCTCTTTCACGAGCGGGAAAAACGGCAGCGTCGCCACATACATGTTATTTTCGACCTTTGTCGAGCAGGCAAGACATGCCTTCAGCTCCCGGTCTCCCGCAATGCGGTAGATCGTCGCGCACGCGCCGCAGAAGCCGTTGCGGCAGCAGCAGCCGCGCACGAGCTGGTAGCCGGAATACTCCATGGCCTCCATGATGGTCAGGCTCTCGGGCACCTCATATTTTTTCCGAACAGAAAAACATGCACCATATGTTCCATTGCGTTTCTCCTTTCCAATTCTCCACTTCGGAATGACCTCGTAGAGTTTCGCCCCGCAGGGCGAAATAAAATGGAAATCCATTGTATCCGGCGGCTTTGCCGACCGGAACAGGACAGCCGTTGGCAGCTCTGCTGCCTTACGGATGTCGCGTGCCTTTGCGGGTACAATACTTTTCGCCTCGCAAGTGTTGAATTTTGTCCCTACAGGACAAAATTATGCGCGCAGTCGAGGCGCATCCCCTTTGGCAAAAAGCCCCTGCTTTTTGCCAGTTCAGTACTCATCCGGAAGTTCATCCAGCTGATCAAACCGGAAGACCGGTCCGTCCTTGCAGACGTATTTGTTTCCGATGTTGCACCTGCCGCACTTTCCGAGCGCGCACTTCATTTTCAGCTCCATCGTCGTATACACCTGCTCGCGCGCAAAGCCCAGCTCCATCAGAGCCGCGAGGGTAAACTTGATCATGACGGGAGGTCCGCACATCACGACTGTTTTGTCCGTCGTGAAGCCCAGCTCTCTGACATAGTTCGGCACAAAGCCGACATGCCCGCTCCAATCCGGCTGCTCGCGGTCGATGGTCAGGTGGACGCTGATCCCGTCCTCCTTACACCAGACACTCTCGATTTCCGGGTAGTCGACAAGGTCTTCTTTCGAGCGTGAGCCGTAGACGATGTCGATTTTTCCGTACCGGTCCCGGAAGTGCCGGCAGTAGTTGATCACCGAATGCAGGGGAGCTAGTCCGATGCCGCCCGCGATGAAGAGCAAATCCTTGCCCGCAAACGCGGCATCCACCGGGAAGCCGTTTCCGTAGGGTCCGCGGATGGTAATCTGCTGTCCCGGCTCCATGTCGTGCAGCCACGAGGTCACGCAGCCGCATTTTTTGATCGAGAACTCCACGAAGTCTTTTTCCGTGGGGCTGGAAGTGATGGAAAACAGCGCCTCCCCCACACCGGGAACGGAGAGCATCGCGCACTGCCCGGGGATATGCCCGAAGGGTTTTTGCCGTTTACCCCCACCACGCGAAAGGTCTTGACGTCCGGCGTATCCACACGGATGTCCGTCACGACGGCAAGGTTCGGAATCAAAGGATCAGTTCTCATGCGCGCCGCCTCCCAACGTATTGATGACCTTGACAATGTTCATATGAATCGGACACTTCTGCAAACACCTGCCGCAGCCGACGCAGCCGAAAACGCCGTCGTTATTGTCCGGGAAATAGACCAGCTTATGCATAAACCGCTGCCGGAAGCGTTCTACCTGCGTGGGTCTGGGCTGCCCTGCCGACATTTTTGTAAAATCGGAGTACATGCAGCTGTCCCAGCAGCGAAAGCGCCGGACGGTTTTGCCGGTGTCGAACTCCTGCACGTCGTAGCATTGGCACGTCGGGCATACGAACGTACACGTGCCGCAGCCGAGGCAGCTTTCCGAAAGGCTTGCCCATTCCGGGCGGTCAAACAGCTGCTTCGTCTTCCCCGCGCCGGCGCCGGACAGATTAAGCTTCGCAAGCGGCAGCCGTTCCAGAATTCCATGGATTTTTTCCTGCTGCGTTCGCACAGCGTCGTCCGCGCAGTCCTCCAGCATGGAAAGGCAATCGGTCAGCACCCTTCCCTTTTCGGTGTTCGCCTGCCAGTAAAGATACGCCTCGTCCATCCAGCAGGAAACATCTCCCGTCGGCTGCGCCGGATCGATGCCAAAGCAGCTGCAGAAGCAGGTCTCGTCCGGTCTTTCGCAGGCAAGGGTGATGATCGTTCCCACCTCGCGCCGGGCGGCATAGAACGTGTCGACCGGCGCGTTCAGAAATACCCGGTCCAGAATTTCGAAGCTTCTCGCGTCACACGCACGCACGCCAAAGACGGCAAAGGGCTTTGTTTCGTCTCTTGTTTCAAAGATTTCAATTACTTTCCCTCGCGCCGGAAACCTGCCAGATTTTCCACCTGCGGAAAAAGAGGTCCTTTGCCGAGCGCGCGGTATTGTGCCGCCTAGAGAGCGTCATACCGTCGCGCCACAGCGTAAACTGTGCCTGACCGGCAGCATCGTCTGCCGGAAGATAAAGCGCCTGCTGCGCGGAAATGGCAGCGAAAAGATCGTTGAGGTTCTGTTTCGGCAGTTTTTTCATCCCTTCGCGCCTCCCCTCTCGTAGACCACAGACGGCTCACAGTCGTCCGTGCGGTAATCCATTAGCGGCGGCTTTGTTTCCAGATCCGCGCCTGCCTGATAGGCGCCGTAAAGCTCGTTTGTATCGCGGATCAGCTTCCGGTTGAGAAGATGCAGCGGAATGTGCTGCGGACAGACGCGCGAGCACTCGCCGCAGTCAGTGCAGCGGGAGGTCACGTGGAACGCCCGGATGATGTGGAAGAAGTTCTCCTCAAAGTCGCTTGCCGCCGCCTTGTTGTCGGTCCCCAGGTCATGATTGTCGAACACGCACGTCTCGCACGTGCAGGCAGGACAGACGTTCCGGCAGGCGTTGCAGCGGATGCAGCGCGAGAGCTCCCCGCGCCAGAACGAGAACCGCTCTTCGGGGCTCATTGCTTCCAGCCGCTCGACCTCCTCAAATCGACCGCAGTCGGCACAATCTTCTCCCTGCTCGCCGAGCAGCTCGTCAAAGATCACGAGCTTTTTGCTCTTACAGGTCGCGCATTTTAAAAAGCAATGCGTCCGCCTTTTTCGTCGTTTCCTCACCGTAGATGGTGGAAATGCGCAGGTCCTCCCCTGCCTCTTCTACGGCAGTCGCGCCGGAAATGCCGCGCGCGCGGATGCGTTCCATGTCGCACATGCCGCCGCACTGCACGCCGACGATATAGACCTTCTCCCGTTTGATTTTATACTCTTTGAGCAGCTGGACAAACGAGTATGTGTCGCACGGTTTTAAGAATACCGCTGTCACACCGTCTTTTTTGCTCTCTGCGATGCAGTATTTGGACAGGTTCGCGCCGGCAAACACGCCGTACTCAAATTCCCGTTCGACCTCCTGCACGCTTTCAAACGTGCCGGGCGTCAGATCGTAGAAAAACTCGCCCTTTTTCCAGCCGAGCACCCGCTGCGCTTTCCCGGATGCCAGCAGCTCTAAGGCTTTCTCCTTTACTCCTTGCATCTGAGGTCCTCCAATCTGCGGTTCTCGCCCAGCTCCGTGATGGTTTTGACAAATTCGTTCATCGTCGCGGCAAACTTCGCGCCCTCCGCAGCGGAAACCCACTCCACGCGCGTGCGCTCTTTTTCCACGCCGAGAAAGTCCAGCATGGAAAACAGCAGCGTCATGCGCCGCCGGGCGTAATAATTGCCAGTCGTGTAGTGGCAGTCGCCGGGGTGGCAGCCGCAGAGAATCACGCCGTCCGCGCCCCGCTGAAACGCGCGGAGGATGAACATAGGGTTTAAGCTGCACGAGCACGGAATGCGGATGATCTTGACATTCGCGGGATATTGCAGCCGGTTGGTGCCGGACAGGTCCGCACCCGCATACGAGCACCAGTTGCAGCAGAACGCTACAATCGTCGGCTTCCAGTTTACCTGCATATCGCATCCACCTCCGCGAGAATCTGTTTGTTGGAGAAGCCCTTGAGGTCCATCGCGCCGGACATGCACGCGACCGTACATGCGCCGCAGCCCTGACAGATCGCCGGGTTGACCTGCGCCACGCGCCGGATCAGCGTTGTCCGGTTCGGTCCGCGGAATTCCTTGTCGGCGTAAGTAATTGCGCCGTAGGGACAGACCTTTTCGCAGTTCGAACAGCCGTTGCACATCTGTTCATTCGGCTCTGCCACGCACGGGTTGCATGTCAGGCTGTCCTTGCACAAAAGCCCGATCACCTTTGCCGCTGCCGCAGACGCCTGCGCCACGGTCTCGGGGATGTCCTTCGGTCCCTGGCACGTACCGGAGAGGAACACACCTGCCGTCGGGCTTTCGACCGGACGGAGCTTCGGGTGCGCCTCAGTGAAGAAATCATTCGTGTCCATGGACGCAGTCAGCATCGTCGCGACCGAGCGTGCAGACTTGTCCGGCTCGATTGCCGCAGCAAGCACAACCATATCGGCATCAATATGCAGCTGCCGGTTATCCAGCAGGTCCGACGCCTGCACCTTGAGCTTTCCGCCTTCCGGCACGACCTTTCCTACCATGCCCTTGATGTAATGCACGCCGTATTCCTCGACGGCTCTGCGGTAAAATTCGTCGAAGTTTTTGCCGGGAGTCCGCACGTCGATGTAGAACACATAAACATCCGTATCCGGATATTTTTCGCGGCAGAGCATGGCGTGCTTTGCCGTATACATGCAGCAGATTTTGGAGCAATAGCTCTTGCCCTTCTGTGCATCATCGCATCTGGAGCCGACGCACTGAACAAAGACAATCGTCTTCGGATGCGCGCCGTCGGACGGACGAAGAAGCGTTCCGCCCGTGGGGCCTGCCGCGTTCATGAGCCGCTCAAACTCCAGACTTGAAACAACGTCCGGGATTTCGAGTAGGCAAACTCGTCGAATTTGGAAAGGTCGATGGGTTGAAAGCCTGTTGCGGCGACGATCGCGCCGTACTCGCGCTCCACGATCTCGTCTTTCTGCTTATAGTCGATCGCGCCTGCCGTGCAGACCTTCGCGCACACGCCGCACTTGCCGTTTTTGAGCATGTTGCAGTAGTCTGGGTCAATGGTCGCGACCTTCGGCACCGCCTGCGCAAAGGGGATGTAAATCGCGCGCCGGGTGTCTAGCCCGAGGTTAAACGCATTCGGGACTTTTTTCTGCGGACACTTTTCCGTGCACGCGCCACAGCCGGTGCAGACATCTTCTTTTACAAAGCGCGCCTTGCGGCGGATTTTCACATGGAAATTTCCGACAAAGCCGCCCACGTGCTCAACCTCGGAATAGGCATAGATGTTGATCTTATCGTTCTGGGCGCAGTCCACCATTTTGGGGGTCAGAATACAGGCGGCGCAGTCCAGCGTGGGGAAGGTCTTGTCGATCTGGGTCATTTTGCCGCCGATGGTCGGCTGCTTTTCGACGATATCGACCTCGAAACCTGCCTCTGCGATATCGAGCGCCGTCTGAATGCCCGCAATGCCGCCGCCGATCACCAGCGCGCGCTTTGTCACAGGGCTGCTGCCTGCGGTTAAGGGCGCATCGAGCTGCACCTTTGCAATCGCTGCTCTTCCCAGAAGGATTGCCTTTTCGGTCGCCTCCTGCCGGTCCTTGGAATCCAGGAGCACTGCTCGCGGATATTTGCGATTTCGACCATGTAGTCGTTGAGCCCCGCCTTTGCGCACGCTTTGCGGAAGGTCTGCTCATGCATCCGGGGCGAGCATGAGCAGATGACGACGCCCGTGAGCCCCAGCTCGTGAATTTTATCCTGAATCATCTGCTGGCCGGTCTGGGAGCACATATAAGGATAGTCGGTGGCGAACACCACGCCCGGCTCGCGCCCGAGCGATTTCGGCGACCCTTGCCACGTCCACCGTCGCGGCAATGTTCGTGCCGCAGTGGCAGAAAAATACGCCAATTTTCTGCATGTTCCCCCTCCTTTACCGCTTGTATTTCCGGAACGCGCTGGTAATCGCCTGCTGGGGAAGCTCGTCATCTAACAGCTGTGGGATTTTTTCTGCCTGCAGATGGTTTTCTCCCTGCTGCCGGATCACCGCCAGACGCACCGCTTCGATGAGCTTTGCCGGCTCGACGTTTCTCGGACAGCGCTCCACGCAGGCAAAGCAGCTCAGACACAAGTAAATGCCGCGCGAGCGCAGCAGCTCGTCGATCCGTCCGTTTTCGACCATCGAGACAAACTGGTGCGGATGATAGTCCATTTCGTCAAATGCGGGGCACGACGCCGTACACTTGCCGCAGCGCATGCATTTTCTCGGGTTCACGCCGGAGATGCGCGAAATGGTGTCTAACAGATTCTGTTCCATGTTACGCCTCCTCCGCGCCGAGCGCCTTCTGCCAGAAGCTCCGTAAAATACCGGACCGGGACGCTGCCGTCCGTGTTTTGAGACAGATTGTACATGCAAAGCGGACATGCAGTAATTAAGACCTCCGCGCCCGCGTGTTTCGCATTGTCGGCGATCTTCTGCGCCTGCTTCGCCGCGAAGCCGCGGTTTTCCAGCGTCGTATAGCCGCCGCAGCACTCGTTGCGCAGCGCGTAATAGACCGGCTCTGCGCCGAGCGCGCGGATAAAATCTTCTAAGATGGTTGGATTCTCGGGGTCGTCAAAGCCCATTTCCCGGCTCGGGCGGAGAAGCAAACAGCCGTAATACGCGCCGATTTTCCTGCCTGTCAGCGGTTTTTTCACTGCCGCTTTGACCGCGTTCCAGCCGATTTTGTCGCGCAGGACTTCAAGATAGTGCAGCACCTCGGTTTCTCCGGCATAAGGGGTTTCGAGCTTTAAGTAATTGTTGACCTTCGTGCGGATATCCGCGTCATGTTTCATGTCGCCGTTCACGCGCTTGATCACATGATGACACGCAGAGCACAGCGTTACAAGGGGTCTATCATCGTCCTTCGCCTGCACCAGCGCGCGCACCGAGGAAAGACGTGTCGCAATCTCATCACGCGCCATCGGATATACTGCGCCGCAGCACTGCCACTCAGGAAGCTCTTCGAGCGTAAAGCCGAGTGCTTTTGCCGCCTTTCTGGCGCACGTATCCAGCCGCACGCCCTTTGTCTTGAGCGTGCAGCCGGGGAAAGTATGAAAATTTCATATGTTGCCTCCGGTTATACCATCTGTTCCGGGTGGAATACCTCATCGAATTTTTCAGCCGTTAGAAACCCGAGCGCCACGCAGGCCTCCTTGAGCGAGATATTTTCCTTGTAAGCCTTCTTCGCCGTCTTGGCGGCGTTTTCGTAGCCGATGTACGGGTTGAGAGCGGTGACGAGCATGAGCGAGTTGTGAAGATTGTGTGCCATCTTCTCGCGATTCGCCGTGATGCCGCAGACGCAGCGGTCGTTGAACGACACGATGGACTCGGCAAGCAGCCGCGCCGACTGCAGGAAGTTGTAGATGCAGACCGGCATAAAGACGTTGAGCTCGAAATTGCCCTGAGATGCGGCCATCGACACGGCCACATCGTTGCCCATCACCTGCACGGCGACCATCGTCACCGCCTCGCACTGCGTAGGGTTGACCTTGCCCGGCATGATGGAAGAGCCCGGCTCGTTTTCGGGGATAAAAATCTCACCAAGACCGTCTCTTGGCCCGGAGGCCAGCCAGCGCACGTCGTTTGCAATCTTCATCATATCGCACGCGAGCGCTTTGAGCGCTCCGTGGGCGAAGACCAGCTCGTCCTTCGAGGTCAGCGCGTGGAATTTATTCTCCGCCGTGCGGAAGTCCCGGCCCGTAATGTTGGAGATCTCCTGCGCGACGGCTGTATCGAAGCCCTTGGGCGCGTTGAGTCCCGTGCCGACCGCCGTGCCGCCGAGTGCAAGCTCGCGCAGTGGGTCCATCGCCAGCAGCAGCATCTGCCGGTCCTTTTCCAGGCTGCTTCTCCAGCCGGAAATTTCCTGCGAGAATTTGATCGGCGTCGCGTCCTGCAGATGTGTTCTGCCGGATTTGACGATGCCCTCGTTTTCCGCCTCGAGTCTTCGAAGCGTCGCCGTCAGCTTGTCGACGGCAGGCAGAACCTGCTCTTCGATGGCCTCGACCGCCGCAATGTGCATCGCGGTCGGGAATGTGTCGTTGGACGACTGGGACATGTTGATGTCGTCGTTCGGGTGCAGAAGCTTTTTGCCTGCGATTTCGTTTCCGCGGTTGGCGATGACTTCGTTGGCATTCATGTTCGACTGCGTGCCGGAGCCGGTCTGCCAGACGACGAGCGGGAAATGTGCGACGAGCTTTCCTTCCAGTACCTCGGTCGCCGCCTTTTCAATCGCCGCGAGCTTCTCCTTTGTCATTTTTTCCGGCTTGAGCGCGTGGTTTGCCCGCGCCGCAGCAAGCTTCAGAACGCCGAAAGCACGGGTAATCTCGCGCGGCATGGTCTCCAGTCCGACCCCGATGGGAAAGTTCTCGTGGCTGCGCTCAGTCTGTGCGCCCCAGTATTTGTCCGCCGGAACGCGGACCTCGCCCATCGAATCATGCTCCATGCGGTATTCCATCGAAACCCCTCCTCAGTATGTGATCTGGTGGATGACTTCCTTGAGCTTGTTTGCGCTGTTCTGCAGGCGGGCAGTCTCCTCGTCAGTGAGCTTGTTGAGAATCTTGCCGCGCACGCCGGTGGTATCGACCAGCGCCAGCGTCGACAAGCACACATCCTCCACGCCGTATTCGCCATGCATCATAGTGGAGACGGTCAGCGCCGTGCCCGCCGTGCTCATAACGCACTTGCACAGGTGACAGACCGACATCGCAACCGCGTAGAACGTCGCGCCCTTCGCCTTGATCACCTGCCCGCCGGAGGTTTTGACAAACTGCTCGATCGCCTCATACTCCTCCGCACCCTTCCAGGTAATGCGCTCGCCGTCGGGAGAGAGCTGCTTGTACTCGTCAATGTGATTGTTTGCGATATGCACCAGAGACCAGGGCACAAACGAAGAATCGCCATGCTCGCCGTAGACATGTGCATGCACGTTCTTCGGGCTGATGAAAAAGCGCTTGGCGAGCGCCGACTGCAACCGGCTGGTATCGAGAATCGTGCCGGAGCCGATGATCTGATGCTCCGGAAGACCGGAAATCTTATGGAATACGTAGGTCAGCACGTCCACCGGGTTGGAGACAAGATATAAATCGCCTTCGGCGCGACGCGCACAATCTGCGGGGTAATGTCCTTGAGGATGTTGACGTTCACCTGCGCCAGCTCGAGTCTGGTCTGACCCGGCTTCCTCGGAAGACCGGAGGTGATAATCACGATATCCGAGTTCGCTGCTGCCTGATAGGCACCCGAGCGGACGATGGCAGGAGAGCAGAATGGCGCCCCTTGATAGATGTCCAGCGCCTCACCGAACGCCTTCTGCTTGTTGATGTCGACCAGCACGATTTCAGAAGCGGTGCCCTGAATCATCAGATCGTTGGCAATGGTCGCGCCGACGCTGCCCGCGCCAATCACAGTAATCTTACTCATAATCGATCCCGTCCTTTTTAATCGTTCTCCATTTACCGATAAATTTATATCGGTTTTTTCATACTGATTATAACGAAAACTGACATAGAAGGGAAATGTATTTTTTCATCCCACTATGTCAGTTTCGATATATCGATATTCTGTGTGAAACAGATCCTTCCAACGGTCTTCCCGCGGAATGTTGTTACTTCTGGTAGCGCTGCTGCACAAACTCGACAAACCCGCGTTCAATCTGCGTCATGTCGTACTGCAGCTGATAAACCAGCGCGTCATGGTAGACAGTCTGGTTGATGTTGCTCGGCTTCTGCACAAGGCTCCATCTGGTCAGGCACCGGTCGGGAATGGGCGCGCACCACATGTAGGCGCCCGGCACCGTCTCCAAAAGGCGCAGCTGCGCCAGCCGGTCGACCGTATAGATCTTCCGCCGCAAGCCCTCGTCTACTTTGGGCCCTTGCGGAACGTGTCGCCGTGGACAATCTCGGGAAGCCCTGCCAAATCCTGCCCGGTAATGAGCTGCTTCTCCGCCAGCGCATGCGTCTTGGGCAGCAGCAGCTGATAGCGGTAGCGGCTGAGGATCTGGAAGCCGAAGCCGCGCGAGACGCTCTGCTCTTCAAAATAGTCGCGGTATTCGCTGCGGAAACGGATGATGCCGACCTCAACCTCACCGTTTTCCAGCATTTCGATTGCCTGCCGCGCATGACACTCGCGCACTACCGAGTCGAGGTTCTGGTCGGTCGGCAGGGTATTGAGATAGTCCGCCGTCAGATCAAGGATAAATGCCGCGCGCGGGATGCAGATGCGGAGCCTATTTTCTACCGGGTGGCGCGGTCCCAGCGCATCGATGCGTTCCAGCTCGCGGATGATGCTCTTGGCGTGCTGCAAAAAAATCGCGCCGCGCTCGGTCGAGCGAACGCCCTTGCTGGTCCGCTCAAAAATCTTGAAACCGAGATTTGCCTCCATCTCGTGGAGAATACGGCTGAGGTTCGGCTGGCCGATGAACAGATTTTCCGCTGCCTGGGAAACAGAGCGGGTTCGTTCTATTTCAATCAGATATTGCAGATGCTGCGTATTCATAGTATATCCCCATCATATGAACTCATGCCGAAAATAATATAACAGATATTTTCAATTTTTGCAATCGTTCGCAAGCAACTTATGAAAAAATACGCATTTATTATATAGATTTTAACATACCTTTTTGTTAAGATCTCGTTAAAATCATCTATAGCAGCAGCATCACCATCAATGGAATCGTCGCAACCGAGCAGATCGTCGTCAGGAAAATCGCCTCTGCCGCCAGATCCTCGTCCTTTTCATACTGTGCGGCAAAAAGGCTCGAAATAGAGCCGGACGGCATGGCAACCGTCAGTGTGACAATACCGAGCATCTCCGCGTTGCGGACAAACAGCCCAAGCAGAAGCCGCTCAATCACGGGCGCAATCACAAGCTTTACCACCGTCAGCGCCGGAAGCCGCCAGTTGCGGAGGATGCCCTTCGCCGGCACGGTGGAGAGCGTGGAGCCGACGAGCATCATCGCGCCCGGTGTGGAAATCTGTCCGACAGACTGCATCGGCTCGGTCAGAAGCGCGGGCAGACGCACGTCGCAAAGATACAGCACCACGCCGAGCAGTGATGCGATCATCAGCGGCGAGAGCATCTGATGGAAATCAATTTTCCGGACCGGCGTATCCTGAATGAGATTTACCCCGTAGCAGTAGAGCGCGACATAAAACGGCAGATTGTACATGGACAGATAGAACACCGCACTCTCGCCATAGATTGCCGAGGCGACGGGGATGCCGATGAACGCCGAGTTCGGGAAAAATCAGAAGCAGCTCATAAATGCCCGCGTGCCCGCGCTCCCGGAGAAATCAGAAGCCGGAACAGCCTTGCCACAACAATCATCAGCGCAAAGCTCACGAAATAAATGCCGAGCAGAATCAAAAGCTCCCGGTTGCTCATCGAATGCGCGTTGCAGACCGAGGAATAGGCCACCAGACACGGCATCGTGATTTTGTTGATCAGAAGCGAGAGCATGTGATTGCTCTCCACGGACATGACCCGTGTTTTTCCCGCAAGAAAGCCGATGCTCATCATCACCAGCAGCATCAGCATTTTCTGAAATACAATTCCAACGTCAACCATTTTTCCGCCCCCGTTTCCTTCTCTATTCTGCATCAGGCGCAGGCACCATTATAATTGTCTGCTGCCGAAATGTAAACGTTTTCGTGCAATCCTTCTGATTTTTATGCAAAACAGCCGCCCGGCGCGTGTCCGGGCGGCTGTTTTCGTGATGATTCCGAGCGCTTATTCCTCGTTGACTGCCGACAGGAAGCGGCGTAGCGCGCGTCTTCCCTCTGCCGTGCACTTGTACACGCCCGCGCACTCCAAGACCTGCGCAAAGACCTGTCCGATCTCATCCTTAATGATGTCTTCGGCGTTGTCGGCGTTAAATTCCGGGTGGCGCTTTAGGAAGCCCTCCGCCCAGTCGGCGTGCTTCGCCAGCTCGTCGTTTGCGCGAAG
>VOFG01000316.1_pt1 | contig 30561 bp, 52 predicted proteins | sample 5384171 | NCBI WGS metagenome assembly VOFG01 (sample SAMN12384726, study PRJNA508395) | human gut metagenome | isolation source: healthy gut F | host: Homo sapiens
CTGAACACCCCGGATGCGCTGGCTGCCGTGTTTGATCTGGTGAAGGAGATCAACACGCTGTCGGCTGTTTCCTCCAAGGATGCCCTGCAGACCGCCGCCGCTGCGTTCGACGAGATCACCGGCGTACTGGGCCTGCTGTACAACCGCAAGAAGGACGAGGTGCCCGCCGAGGTGACTGAGCTGGTAGAGAAGCGTGCCGCCGCCAAGAAGGCCAAGGACTGGGCCACTGCCGATGCCATCCGCGCCCAGCTGACCGAACTGGGCTGGGCTGTGAAGGATACCGCACAGGGTCCCCAGCTGAGCAAGCTCTAAATTAAAGTAAAGCTATTCGCGGCATGTTGCGGATGGCTTTTTTGCCGCACTTTTTTGCACGCATTTGCCATAATAAGGAAGAAGATCAGCTTTGCGGAGGGAACAGCAATGAAGGTCATGGTTTTTGACGTAGGAGGCACCGAGATCAAATATTCGGTCATGGACGAGCAGATGAACCGTTTCGATGCCGGTTCCGTGCCCACGCCGCAGGATACGCAGGAGCATTTTCTCGACACATTATATGCTCTGTATTCGCCGCACCGGGATGAAGTAAGCGGCATCGCCATGGCGCTGCCCGGCTTTGTGGATGCCAACACCGGCTATGTCTCCAACGGCGGGGCACTTCTGTACAACACCGGCACAGGTGGGGCAGCTGGTGCGCGAAAGATGCGGCTGCCGTGTCACGCTGGAAAACGACGGCAAGGCTGCAGCCATTGCAGAGCTGCGGGCCGGTGCCTTGCAGGGCTGCTGCAATGCGGCAGTGTTTATCATCGGCACCGGCGTGGGCGGCGGCATCATTGCCAATGGCCAGCTGGTGCGCGGCGTGCACTTTACCGCCGGAGAGTACAGCTTTGTGAACACCAACGCCGACGAGTGGGAGAATACCGAAAAAACCATGGCCTGCCAGTGCAGCACCAAATACCTGCTCAAGTGGTACCGTGCCCGCAAAGGCCTGCCCGCCGATGCCCCCATGAACGGTAAACTCTTTTTTTGATGCCGCCAATGCCGCCGAGCCGGAAGCGCTGGAAGTGCTGGAACGGTTCTGCAAGATGGTGGCGGTGCAGATCTACAACCTGACCGTTCTGCTGGATGTGGAAAAGGTGGCCATCGGCGGCGGCATCAGCAAGCAGCCCCTGCTGCTGGACGATCTGCGCCGGGTATATGCCGGGCTGTTTGCTTCCCGTGGGGAATCACCTTACATGATCGGTCTGCCCCGCTGCGAGATCGTGCCCTGCCATTTCAGCAGTGAAGCCAATCAGGTGGGAGCATTGTATACCTATCTGCAGGCGGAAAGCAAAACCATTTAATGGCTTCCGCTTCGCTCTAGCCATATTCAGCGGAACAATTATTTTTACAAAGCAAACTCCGGCAGACTGCGGTCTGCCGGAGTTTGCATTTTCACAGGATAGGGCCGTATTGGAAAACGGCATCCTCCCTTAGATTTACTTATTGGTCAGCCGGTTGAAGTGCGGCTTTTCGTCTTCTTCCTTCTTCGGTTCCGGCTTTTCCGCCGGGGTCAGGCGCACCTCGGTCACGCGGCGCTTGGCCGTGCGGGTAACGACACCGTCGTACTCGCCCAGCGTGAACCGGTCGCCCACCTTGGGCAGATGGCAGGTCTTTTCCTGCACCAGACCGTTTACCGTGTTGGAGTCGATGTCCTCGTCCTCCGGCAGACCCAGCCGCTCGTACAGGTCGTCCACGCCGGCGCTGCCCAGCACGATCCAACTGCCGTCCGACTGCCTGCGGAAGTCCTCGGTCACCTCGTCGTGCTCATCCCAGATCTCGCCTACCAGCTCCTCCAGAATGTCCTCCAGCGTGATGATGCCCTCGGTGCCGCCGTACTCGTCCACCACCACAGCCATGTGGTGGTGCTGCTCGCGCAGGGTGCGCAGCAGCTGGGAGATCTGGGTGGAGCCGGTGGTATAAAGGGTGGGCTTCACAAGGTCTTCCAGCGTGGTATCCTTGCGCAGACGGCCAAGGTAAAAGTCCTTTTCATGTACCACACCGATGATGTTATCAATGGTGTCGTGGTACACCGGCAGACGGGAGTAGCCGGACTCCGCAAAGGTCTGTGCCACCTCTTCCAGCGGCAGATCGTCCCCCACCGCGATCACATCCACGCGGGGCGTGAGGATCTCCTCCACCTCCACATCGTCGAACTCAATGGCGCTGCGGATGAGCTGGCTTTCCCGGTCGGTCAGCTCGCCGTCGTTCTCGGCCTCGCTGACCATGGTCATCAGCTCACCCTCAGTGATGGTGTCCTCCTCGGTGCTGCGGATGAAATGCCCCAACAGGCGCTTCCACTGGCTGAACAGCCAGGTCAGCGGGGTGAAGAGGGTCATCAGCAGGTTCAAAAGGGCGAAACCGCCGTGGCAACGGTCTCGGGCATCTCCTTGGCGAGGGTCTTGGGCGTTACTTCGCCGAAGATCAGAACCACAATGGTCAGCACGAAGGTGGACACCGTCGCGCCCCGCTCCGGGTCCAGCAGGCGGGTGAACAGCACTGTGCCAATGGATGCTGCGGCAATGTTGACGATATTGTTGCCGATGAGGATGGTGGAGAGCAGCTTGTCGTACTTTTCCGACATAGCCAGCACGCGGGCTGCTGCCGAATCGCCGTCCTCGGCGCGGCTTTTCAGGCGGATCTGGTTCAGGGAAGAAAATGCGGTCTCAGAGGCGGAGAAAAAGGCGGAAAATGCCACCAGAATGATCAGCGCCGCCAAAAGCGTCATACTGCCATCGTCCATAAAAAGGAAAATCTCACTCAAGTTTCTGTTTTGATTAAAGAACAGACTCCCTCAGTCTGCTTCGCAGCCAGCTCCCTCAAAGAGGGAGCCTTGCCGCGCGATGACGGAAGGAGTTCTTTCCGTATACAAAAATGTGCTGCCCCCATCGTTGCTGTTCCGCGATGAAAAGCACATCAATGTTATTTGTAATCATACCATATTCTGTACGGTGGTGCAAGCTTTCTTGCCGCAAAGTCCGTACAGAACAGGTAAAATTTACATTATCGCAGGGTCAAAGCGCCATTCTCGCAGTCTACCGTCAGGGTGTTGCCCTCGGTATAGCTGCCCTGAATGATGGCCTTGGCGATCAGGGTCTCCACGCGGCTCTGGATGAACCGCTTGATGGGGCGTGCGCCATAGACGCTGTCGTAAGCAGAATCGATGATGAAGTCCTTGGCAGCGGTGGTGACCTCCAGCTTGAGGTGCTTGCCCTCGTCCATGCGCTTGCGCAGATCCTGCAGCTGCAGATCCACGATCCTGCGCCTCTCGTCCTTGGTCAGGCTCTTGTAGTAGACGATCTCATCCAGACGGTTCAGAAACTCAGGACGGAACTCGCTCTTCAGCAGCTGGTCGATCTGATGCTTTGCTTCCTCGCTCAGCTCGTTGGAGCCGTTGGCACGGCGCTGCTCCAGATCGTTCAGGATGATGTCGCTGCCCAGATTGGAGGTGAGGATGATGACCGTGTTCTTGAAGTCCACGGTGCGGCCCTGACTGTCGGTGATGCGGCCATCGTCCAGCACCTGCAGCAGGATGTTGAACACATCGGGGTGGGCTTTTTCCACCTCATCGAACAGCACCACGCTGTAGGGCTTGCGGCGCACAGCCTCGGTCAGCTGGCCGCCCTCTTCGTAACCGACGTATCCCGGAGGCGCGCCGATCAGACGGCTGACGCTGAACTTCTCCATATACTCGGTCATATCGATTCGCACCATGTTGCGCTCGTCGTCAAACAGGGCCTGTGCCAGTGCCTTGGCCAGCTCAGTCTTGCCAACGCCGGTGGGGCCGAGGAACAGGAAGCTGCCGATGGGGCGGTTGGGGTTGGCGATACCGGCGCGGCTGCGCAGGATGGCCTCGCTCACCTTGGTCACAGCCTCGTCCTGACCGATGACCCGCTGGTGCAGCACATCGTCCAGATGCAGCAGCTTCTGCCGCTCGCCCTCCATCAGCTTTGCCACCGGGATGCCGGTCCACCGGGCCACGATCTCGGCGATCTCCTCGTCGGTGACCCGGTCGCGCAGCAGGCTGTCCTCCTTCTTGGCGGCGGCGATCTTCTCTTCCTCTTCCAGCTGTTTCTGCAGCTGGGGCAGCTGCCGTATTTCAGCTCGGCAGCCTTGTTCAGGTCGTACTCGCGCTGAGACTTTTCAATGTCGGCATTGGTCTGCTCGATCTGCTCACGCAGGGATTGCACCTTGCCGATGGCGTTCTTCTCGTTCTCCCACTGCGCCTTCATGCTGCGGAACTTGTCCTGCAGCTCGGCCAGCTCCTTTTCCAGATCCTTCAGGCGGCTCTGGCTCAGGGCATCGGTCTCCTTTTTCAGGCTCACCTGCTCGATCTGCAGCTGGGTGATGCGGTGGGCCAGATCGTCCATCTCGCTGGGCATGCTGTCCATCTCGGTCTTGATCATGGCGCAGGCTTCATCCACAAGGTCGATGGCCTTATCGGGCAGGAAGCGATCCGTGATGTAGCGGTCCGACAGCGTCGCGGCGGCGATCAGGGCGGCGTCCTGGATCTTGACGCCGTGGTAGACCTCGTAGCGCTCCTTCAGGCCGCGCAGGATGGAGATCGTGTCCTCAACGGTCGGCTCATCCACCTGTACCGGCTGGAAGCGGCGCTCCAGAGCGGGGTCTTTCTCGATATACTGGCGGTACTCGTCCAGGGTGGTGGCACCGATGCAGTGCAGCTCGCCCCGGGCCAGCATGGGCTTGAGCAGGTTGCCTGCGTCCATGGCGCCGTCGGTCTTGCCCGCGCCCACGATGGTGTGCAGCTCATCGATAAAGAGGATGATCTTGCCCTCGGACTTCTTGACCTCGTTCAGCACGCTCTTTAAGCGTTCCTCGAACTCGCCGCGGTACTTTGCACCGGCCACCAGAGCGCCCATGTCCAGACTGAACACGATGCGGTCCTTCAGGTTTTCGGGCACATCGCCGCGCACGATACGCTGTGCAAGACCCTCTGCAATGGCGGTCTTGCCAACGCCGGGTTCACCGATCAGGCAGGGGTTGTTCTTGGTCTTACGGGACAGGATGCGGATCACGTTGCGAATCTCCTGATCGCGGCCAATGACGGGGTCCAGCTTCTGCTTGCGGGCAAGGTCTACCAGATCCTGACCGTATTTCTGCAGGGCGTTGTAGGTCTCCTCGGGATTGTCGTTGGTCACGCGCTGGTTGCCGCGCACGGCGGTGAGCTGCTGTAAGAACTTATCCTTCGTGATGCCAAAGGCGCGGAACAGCTCGGAGGTGTTCTGGGTCTGCTCGTCCAGCAGGGCGAGGAAGATATGCTCCACGCTGATATAGTCGTCCTTCATGGCCTTGGCCTCGCGGGCGGCGGTACTCAGCACCTTGTCGGTGGCCTGCGAGATATAGACCTTGTCGGGGTCACGGCCAGAGCCGGACACCCGGGGCATTGCGGAAAGCTTTTTTCGGCCACGGCGGCAGAAAAGCTGCCGGGATCAACATTCAGCTTCTGCAGCAGCTGCGGGATCAGGCCCTGTTCCTGCGAAGCGAGGGCGTGCAGCAGATGTTCAGGTTCCAGCTGGTTATGCTGATACTCCACAGCCAGCTGCTGTGCTGCCTGCAGAGCTTCCAGCGTTTTCTGCGTATATTGATTGGTATTCATAAAGTCAAGCCTCCATTCATACCGGAAGGTTTATTTTAGCGGATGACGAGCCGTCATCTGCTAAAAGCCCGGTGCGGAGATGCTGCCGAACGGGAAGCAGCGGCTATTCTTCAGTTGTTTCACGGTTTCAAGCACCTCCTGCCGAACTGGTTTTACTCGTTTTAGCACTCTATCTGTTCGACTGCTAAAACTATACTCCTGTTTTCCCACTTTGTCAATAGGGTTCATAAAAAGTTTGCAAATCATAATTTTTGCTAGAAAAAACACGCAGCCTTGCCATACCGTTCGTCGCGTAAGCGACTCAAAATCGGTGCAACACAAAAAATCCTCTAGCGGAGCGACTTGGATTTTTTGTATGGAGCCCATCTGCTTTGGGATTATTAAGGGCGAAGCAGCCCTTAATTCGCAACGGCGACGACCGCGGCCGGCGGCCGAAACAGGGAGGAGCTGTTGGGGCAGCGGCCTGCAGGATGCGAGTGCCGCGCAAGGCACGAAGCAGACGCAACCCGCCGCCTCCCGCGGGAGCCGCAACCGCCGCCTCCCGCGCCTCGAAAGTAGCGGGTGCTTTTCTGGTTCTCTTTTGGCACGCAAAAGAGAACTTATCCGGTGGAGAAGAATTGCATAAAAGTCAAGAAATCTGTTCCACTCGAATACGCTCTGTATGGGAAGCATTGCTCTAAAAAAGAACCCCAAAAAATCCATAGATTTTCTGGAGTTCAAAAATTCATATAATGTGATCTCAGCCCTGTTTTTCCAGCGGCGCATCACGCCCATGCCCAGCGCATAGGGGCCGGTGTGCACGGCAATGGTGCAGCCGATCTGCAACAGGCCCACTTCGCACTGTGCGCCGGGGTACTTTGCACGCAGGGCCGCGCGGGTCTGCATCCACAGGCGCTTGCCTTCCTCTTCGTCGTAGCCGTAGCCTACGGTGATACGGTAGTCGTCCGGGGTGCCGCCGTGGGCATCCAGATAGTTCATCAGCTGCTCCAGCGCCTTTTCAAAACTCTTCTGGCGGCCGCGTGCCATGCCGCCGGAGAAGATCTCGCCATCCTTGAACAGGATCATCGGCTTGATGCCCAGCATATTGGCCGCGCGGCCCGTCACCTTGCCGATGCGGCCGCCCTTGATGAGATAATCCAGGTTGCCCACGGTGAAGAAGATCTGGTTGGTAGCTTTCTCTGCTTCCAGCCATGTCACGGTCTCGTCCAGCGTGCAGCCTGCGTCCCGCATGGCCACCGCGTTTTCCACCATGGTGGACTCGGTAACGGTAGCCGCCGCGCTGTCAATGACCTCGATGCGGGCATCGGGGAAATCTTCCAGCACCAGATCCCGGGCATTGCGGGCGCTGCCCACACAGCCGCTCATCTTGCTGGTGAACACCAGACACAGCACATCCCGGCCAGCAGCAGCATGGGCACGGAATGCCTGCTCAAAGTCCTCAATGGAAGCAAGGCTGGTTTTGGGGTAGGCCGAAGGGTTGTCCACCATGAACTGGTAGAAGTCCCGCACGGCGATCTCCTTGCCTTCTTTGCGGTAGTGCTCGCCGTCCAGCGAGACATAGAAGGGCACGACCTCGATTTGGAGCTGTTTGGCAGTGTCCAGCGTCAGGTCGCATGCGCTGTCGGTAATGATATCAAACATCTGTGACGCTTCCTTTTCTGAATCATTCAGGAGCTTTGCAGGGGATCATACGTGGTGGATATAAGCCTCACGCTCGGCACCCACAGAGATGTAGGTGATCTTGCAGCCGACAGCCTTTTCCAGATATTCCACGTAATCGCGTGCTTCCTTGGGCAGGTCTTCCCACTTGCGGGCTGCGGTGATATCGCAGTGCCAGCCGGGCAGGTACTCCACCACGGGCTGTGCGGTGTCCAGAGCTTCGCCCATGGGGAAGCGGGTGGTGGTGCTGCCATCGGTCAGCTTGTAGGCAGTGACCATGGGGATCTTTCCATGTAGTCCAGCACGTCCAGCAGGGTCAGAGCAACTTCATCGCAGCCCTGGCAGAACACGCCGTAGCGGCTTGCCACCAGATCGATGGGGCCAACGCGGCGGGGACGGCCGGTGGCTGCACCGTACTCGTGGCCAGCCTCACGCAGGTCGTGCTTTTCCTCTTCGGTCATAGCCAGCTCGGCAGTGAAGGGGCCGTCACCCACGCAGGAGGAGTAAGCCTTCATCACGCCGATGGAGTTGTGCAGCTTGTGGCCCGGGATGCCTGCGCCGATGGGAGCGTAAGCACCGATGACGTTGGAAGAGGTGGTATAGGGGTAAATGCCGAAATCGATGTCGCGCAGAGCGCCCAGCTGAGCCTCGAACAGGACCTTCTTGCCTGCAGCGTCTGCATCGGCCAGATACTGGCCCACATCGCAGATGTAATCCTTGAAGATGGCGGCATACTTTTCGAGCCATGCCCACATCTCATCCACGCTGATGGGGGAAGCGTTGTAGCTGCCCTCCATGACCAGATTCTTGGAATCCACCATGGTGACCAGACGCTTCTTCACGGCGTCATCCAGATGCAGCAGGTCGCCCATGCGCAGGGTCTTTTTCATGTACTTGTCGCCGTAAGCGTAGGCGATGCCGCGCTTGGTGGAGCCGAACTGTGCGCCGGTCTTGGACAGACGTGCTTCTTCCAGACCGTCCTGCTCCACATGGTAGGGCATGGTGATGGTTGCACGGTCGGAGATCTTCAGGTTTGCGGGGCTGATCTCGACACCCTGCTTGCGCAGGTTCTCGATCTCGCCCGCCAGATGGTGCGGGTCGATGACCATGCCGTTGCCCATAACGCAGACGACGTTGGGGCGGAGAATGCCGGAGGGCAGCAGATTCAGCACGAACTTGCCGCGCTCGTTCTTGACCGTGTGACCGGCGTTGTTGCCGCCCTGATAACGTGCAACGATGTCATACTCCTGGCTGATGAGGTCGACCATGCGGCCCCTTGCCTTCATCGCCCCAGTTGATACCCGTAATTGCAGTAAGCATAATAAATGACCTCTTTGTCAATTTTTCAAAAGACAGCCTTTTCCGTGCACCTTGCCCGGGATACGCCACCTTGGGAAAACACATCAGCAGGCGCGCCCAAAACACGCAACAATGCAAGTATAGTATAGCACAGATCGCCGTGCAAAAAGAGGAAAAACAGCTTTTGGCTGCGTTTTCCTCCTTTGCGCAAAATTTTGTGCGTTCAGCTGCGACTCAATCTTTCTCAAGGTCGGCACGGAGGGTCACCTTGTGGATGGTGCCGTCCGGCTCCTGGATGGAGGTGTTGTTCAGCTGGGCGCGGAGGCTGGCCTTGATGTCGTCCAGGTACTCCCGGCGCAGGGCCTGCTGCTCGGCTTTTTCGGCCTCCGTCAGGCCGGTGGTCTTGCTCTTTTTGCCAGCTCGTTGATGCGGGCGATCTTTTTCCTGTGTCATGGTGCCTCCTGTATTTTCAAGCGGAATATGTTATAATAAGAAAGCAAACCCTCTCAGTCATTGCTGTGCAATGCCAGCTCCCCCGAAAGGGCGAGCTTTTTAAGGAATTCTCAATCAGTATAGCAAAGGATGATAAAAATGGCAACTCAATTGAATTTTGCACAGCAGATGGATGCCGTGCTCAAAACGCTGGACGGCACCCGGCCGCGCCTTTTGCTCCACGCCTGCTGCGGCCCCTGCTCCAGCGCAGTGCTGGAACAGCTGTGCCAGTATTTTGAGATCACAGTGCTTTACTATAACCCCAACACATGGCCTGCAGAGGAATACTACCGCCGCGGCGAAGAGCTGAAGAAGTTCGTGGCAGCAGCCCATCCTCTGGGCGTGACCGTGGTGGAGGACCACTACGACCCGCAGGAGTTCTACTCTGCTGTCACCGGCCTTGAAAACGAGCCGGAGCGGGGCAGCCGGTGCACGATCTGCTACCGGCTGCGGATGCGCCGGGCGGCGCAATACGCCAGTGAGAACGGCTTCGACTGGTTCACCACTACCCTGTCCATCAGCCCCCACAAGGACGCCAAACGCATCAATGCCATCGGGCAGGAGCTGGAAGCCGAGTTCGGCGTAAAGCATCTGCCTTCGGACTTCAAAAAGCACAACGGCTATCTGCGCAGCCTGCAGCTTTCGGAGGAATACGGCCTGTACCGGCAGGATTACTGCGGGTGCGAGTTCAGCGCGAAGGCAAGAGGCATTGAGAAAAACCCTCTCAGGTCATTGCTACGCAATGCCATGGAGGGGAGTTTTTTCTACTTCCCAACGGTTATTTTCTTTACTGAAAAGAGAATACCAAACGGTTTTAGCGCATAAACCCCCTTGGGGGAGCTGGCGCGATAGCGCCTGAGAGGGTTTATTCTTCCGGCAGCTTTGCCACCAGCAGGGTGAAAATAATCAGGCCCACGCAGGGCACGATGTTGGAAGCCATACCCGGCGGCAAGGCCAGCCTTTTCGGCTACGATGCCAATGATCCACGGCATGAGGATGGCACCGCTGGATGCCACCGGCAGCATGATGCCCATGCTGGTCACGCTGGTCATGCGGCCCGCGCTGGCCACAGCGGTGGGGTTCAGGCCCGCCATGGAGAACGCAAACGCAAACAGCAGCACGATGGCCATGACCTGCGTGTGGGCCATGACCAGCAGCACATAAAAGATCGTACACAGCACGCTCATGCCCACCATGGCCTTGCGCGGGCTCTTGAACGGGAACACGAATGCGATCAGCAGACGGGCCACCAGCGTGGCACCCCACATGACCGTGACGGTGTAAGCCGCCAGTGTGCCCACAATGATGCCGCTGCCCTTGAAGTAAGTGACCATCCAGCCGTTGACGCTCTGCTCTGCAGCGTTCTGGAAGAACAAAAGGCCGGTCAGCATCCAGAATCGTGCCGAACGCAGAAAGCTCCAGTCAATGGCCTGCTTTTCCTTGGCATTCTTGGTCTTGCCTGGCCGCCCAGCGGGGTAAAGGCATATACCAGCCACAGTACAAGTCCCAGTGCCGCCAGCAGGAACACCGCCAGCTCAGTGCTCACCTTCGCCGCTGCCGCAATGAGGAAGGGGCACAGCAGCGCACCGCAGGCGTAGCAGCTGTGCATCAGGTTCATGCCGCGGGTGCGGTCGGCAGAGTGATCGCTGACCAGAATGGTGCAGGTGTTGATAACACTGCCCTTGGCAATGCCCACCATAAAGAAAGCCACTGCCAGCAGGATCTCTACACCGGTCAGGCCCATGATGCCGTAGCCCACCGCATAGCCGATGGTGAGCAGCAGCACACTGGGCTTCATGCCCAGTACACTGGGCAGCATACCGATGAGCAGGCCTGCCAGCAGATTACCCACACTCATAAGTGAGAGCAGGGTGCCGGTCATGCCGTAGGCAAAGCCGTAGCGCTCCTGCAGCAGGCTGACCACCACGCCCGCACTGATGGCACAGATACCACTGAAGAAGAAAGTAAGAAAGCCTGTATTCCGCAGGCGTGCAGACTGTTGTTCCATAATCGTCCTCTTTCTGTGAAAATATCCTCCTTTTATTTAACCATAATTCCGCATCATTGCAACCGGATTTTCTTACCGGATTTTCGCTCTGGGCATCTTCAGCGGAAAATTATTTACATTTGCGCAGCAATGAAAAGTTTTTAATTGCAGAGCGGTTTTTTCACAAGAAAAATCTCTGCGCCCGCCGCAGGCGTTCCGTTCTACCGAAATCGCTTGAATTATGCACGGCGGGCTTTGGTTTACAGTTTACTCTGCCTTGGTCTCGGGCTTTGCCTCAGCCTTGGCTTCCGGCTTTGCTGCGGGGTGCAGCAGCAGGAGCGGCGGGCTTCACCACGGGCTTCGGGGGATTGGGGTCGTCCTTCAGCGGGAACAGGATGATGTGCTTGGGGCACTTCTGGGCGCACATACCGCAGCCCTTGCACTTGTCATAGTCGATGCGGGCCACGCCGTCCACCACGTGGATGGCGTCGAACTTACAGGTGCGCTCGCACATACCGCAGGCAATGCAGGAGGTGGTGCAGGCCTTCATGGCCACAGGACCCTTGTCCTTGTTGGAGCACATGACCACCGGCTTGCGCGGGCCGCCCACGTCGATCATGATGACCTGCTTGGGGCAGATGTTGGCACAGGCACCACAGCCGGTGCACTTGTCCTTGTCCACCTTGGCCACACCGTCCACGATGTGGATAGCATCGAACTTACACACCTTGGTGCAGTCGCCCAGACCAATGCAGGCAAAGGAGCAGGTCTTGGGGCCGCCGTACAGTGCAGCAGCGGCTGCACAGGTCTGGATGCCCTTGTAATCATAAGCAGGCTTGCAGTGCTCGGAATTGCCCTGACACTGGACAACCGCCTTCTTTTCCACAGCGCTGGCCGTGCCGCCCATGATCTTGGCAATGGCAGCAGCAGCCTTGGGGCCGCCGGGTGCGCACTTGTCGCAGGCAACTCCGTCCATGACGACAGCCTTTGCGTAATCAGAGCAGCCTGCGTAACCGCAGCCGCCGCAGTTTGCGCCTGCCAGGCAGGCGGCAACTTCTTCAATACGGGGGTCTTCCTCCACCGCCATGAACTTGGACGCTGCGACCAGAACGATCGCGCCGACTGCGCCCACGATGGTACACAGGATAACAGCAGATACAATATTCATAATCCTGTTCCTCCCTTACAGCGTGACATTGAACAGGTTTTCGACGATGCCGCCGAAGCCCATGAAGGACAGGCTGGTGATTGCTGCTGCGATCAGGGTGATGGGCAGGCCCTTGAAGGGTGCCGGGGGATCGCAGGCTTCCACGCGCTTGCGCACGCCGCTGAACATGACCATGGCCAGCATAAAGCCGCAGCCTGCGCCGATGGCGCAGATCAGAGCCTCGATGTAGGCAGCACCGAAGCCGTGTGCAGCCACATCTGCGCCGTAGTCGCCCACGACCAGAATGGTAACAGCCAGCACGCAGCAGTTGGTGGTGATGAGGGGCAGATACACACCCAGGGACTTATACAGTGCAACGACGTACTTCTGGAGGAACATCTCGATGAACTGCACCAGAGAAGCGATGACCAGGATGAATACGATGGTCTGCAGGTAGCTCAGACCAGCCGGGTCCAGAATGAAGATCTGGATGGGGAAGGTCACAGCCGTAGCCATGAACATGACGAAGATGACAGCGCCGGACATACCCACAGCGGAGTCAAACTTCTTGGAAACGCCGAGGAACGGGCAGATACCATAGAACTTCACCAGCACGTAGTTGTTGACAAGGATCATGCTGAAGAAGATCGCAGCGAGTTTGACTAACATCTTATTCTGCCTCCTTCTTCAGGTTGTCAAGGTCACAGCAGCTCTTGCGCTCGATGCGGGCATCCAGCTTGCCTTCCAGCCACACACAGCCGGCCATCAACGCCAAAGCAGAAGAATGCGCCGGGAGCCTGCGTCATGATGGAGACCTTGGCAACGCTTTCCGGGATGATCTGGAAGCCCAGCCAGGTGCCGCTGCCCAGGATCTCACGGATGGATGCCATCAGGGTAGCGGTGAGGGTGTAGCCGACGCCCATGCCCACGCCGTCCAGTGCGGAGTCCACGATGCTGTTCTTGCAGGCGAACATCTCGGCACGGCCCAGAATGATACAGTTGACAACGATCAGGGGCAGGAACACGCCCAGAGCGTTGTACAGGCTTTCCATGTAGGCCTGCATGAACATCTGAACGATGGTCACGAAGCCTGCAATGATAACGATGTAGCAGGGCAGATGCACCTTGCCGGGGATGACTTTCCGCAGCAGGGAGATCATGATATTGGAGCACACCAGCACGAAGGTGAAGGCGGCGCCCATGCCCAGAGCGCTGGAAACTGCCGTGGTAACTGCCAGAATGGAGCAGGTGCCCAGAACCAGACGCAGAACGGGGTTTTCTTTGATGATGCCGTTGGTAAGGATGCTTACCTTGGACTTATTTTCTTGTGCCATTTCTTACCAACCTCCTTTATGCCAGCTCGTTGAAGCAGTTGATACAATCATTGATGGCAGCAAACAGAGCGGTGGACGAAATGGTTGCGCCACTGTACGCATCGAAATCCTGATTCATCACAATGTTCTTGGTGCCGTCCATGCCGTTCGAACTGTGCCAGGAAGTCATCGGTGGCACACATTGGAGCCGATGCCCTTGGTCTGGGTGGAAGCGTCCACCCAGATGCCGGTCTCGGCGCCGTTGGCATCAAAGCCCATGATGACGGTCAGGATGCCGCCGTCAAAGCCCTTTTCCTCGGCCTTGATGGCAGTGCTGCCGTCCGGAGCCTTGACCACGCCGGTGATGCCGGCGGTGGTGTAATCGGTCACTTCTTCCAGCTCGCTGGCGTCCGAAACGGAGGGCAGCACGCCGACATAAGCGGCCAGAGTGGTGCGCTTGGTGTTCTCGGCAATGACCGGGGCGGTCATGCCGTTCACCAGTGCCAGCAGCAGGCTGACGATCAGAGAGATAACGCTCAGCACAACGATGGGCTTGATGGTGGTCTCCCAGTTGGAAGAGTCTTACTCATTTGCCAGCACCCTCCTTTGCTTTCTTTGCAGGCTTGATGTAGCCATACGGGGTCTGACGGGTCAGATCGTTGATGTAGGGAACCCACAGGTTCATGAACAGCAGTGCGAAGGACACGCCCTCGGTGTAGCTGCCCCAGTAACGGATGGCAAAGGTGACGATGCCCAGTGCCACGCCGTACACCAGCTTGCCCTTCAGGGTGAAGGGGCTGGTAACGTAGTCGGTAGCCATGAACACGGCACCGAACAGCAGGCCGCCGCTCAGCACGGCAACCAGAGCCTCGTGCACACTGTGGGTAGCAATGAGGTAGAACACGAACATGCTGCCGACGTAAGAAGCCGGGATGGCGATGCTGATGGTCTTGGTGGCCACCAGATAAATCAGGCCCAGCACGATGGCCAGTGCGCAGGTCTCGCCCAGCACACCGCCGTGGATGCCCATGAACAGATCCAGCAGGCTCAGCTTGGACTTATCGGCCACAGCCAGCGGGGTAGCGCTGGACAGCTGGTCCACCGCTGCATCCGGGAACACCCACTTGTTCATGGAACCGGCAAAGCTGATGAACAGCACGATACGGCCCACCAGAGCGGGGTTTGCAAAGTTCATGCCGATGCCGCCGAACAGCTGCTTGACGATGACGATGGCCACCAGATCACCGATGATGAGCTGGCCAATGGGCATGCCCACGGGCACATTCATGGCCAGAATGATGCCGGTGACGACGGCGGACAGGTCGCTGATGGGGTTGGACTTCTTGAGCAGCTTGCAGTACAGCCACTCAAAAGCCACACAGGCCACCACGGAAACGGCGGTGACCAGCAGGGCGCGCACGCCGAAAATGATCGCAGAGGCAACCACGCAGGGGCACAGTGCAACGATCACGTTAGCCATCAGGCTCTGGGTGGTCTCTTCGCTGCGCACATGCGGGAAGCCGAAACAATAAGCTTCGTATCCATTACTTATTGCCTCCTTTTTTGATTTCACCAAGGTAGAACGCCTTTGCCAGACTCATCATCTGGGTAACAGGGCGCTTTGCCGGGCAGACAAAAGAGCAGCTGCCGCAGTTGAAGCAGTAGTCAGCGTGCAGCTTGCCCAGCTCCTGCACATCGCGGGCGGCGTAGGCCTGATTGACCTCCACGGGCTCCAGGCCCATGGGGCAGTACTCCACGCAGCGGCCGCAGCGGATGCAGGGATTGACCGGAGCGGGCTGGGCAGCAGCCTCGCTCAGCAGGATCAGACCGGAGGTCGTCTTGGTGGTGGGGTAGCTCAGGTTCTCCACAGCGGGGCCCATCATGGCACCGCCGGCCACCACCTTGCCCAGGGTGCCCTTGACACCGGCAAAGTCGATGATGTCCTGATAGGAAGTGCCCACAGGCACCACAACGTTCTGGGGCTTTGCGCAGGCATCGCCGTCCACGGTGATGGTACGCTGCACCACCGGCATGCCGGTGGCCAGATACTTGCCCAGCGTGGACACACTGGTCACGTTCATCACGATAGCGCCTGCGTCGGCGGGCAGACCGCCGTGGGGCACCTCGCGGCCGAGGCACTTTTCGATGAGGATCAGCTCTGCGCCGGTGCCGTAGACACTGGGCAGGGGCTTGACCTCAATAGCGCTGTCGTCCTTGGTCTTTTTTGCACAGCAGGTCGATGCACTCGGGCTTGTTGTTCTCAATGCCGATGACGCACTTCGGGATGCCGGTGTACTGCAACACGGCCTTGATGCCGCGGATGATATCATCGCTGCAGTTCAGCATCTCCTGCGTATCGCTGGTCAGCCACACTTCGCACTCGGAAGCGTTGATCAGCAGGGTATCCACCTGCTGCTTGGGCTGCAGCTTTACGTCGGTCGGGAAGCCTGCGCCGCCAGACCGACCAAACCGCACTCGCGCACGGCGGCAAGGAAGCTGGCCTTATCGGTCACTTCCGGTGCCTTGACAGCCGGGTCTACGGTCTGCTTGCCATCGGTCTTGATGACAACAGAATCGCACATACGGCCATTGGACAGACGGAAGGGCTCCACTGCGGCAACCGTGCCGGAAACGCTGGAGTGGATGTTTGCAGAGACAAAGCCGCCAGCCTCGCCGATCTTGGTGCCGACGAACACCTCGTCGCCCTTTTTGACCAGAGCTTTGGCGGGAGCGCCGATATGCTGGCTCATGAGGATGCGTACCTGCGCGGGCAGAGGCATCGGGATCAGGTTTGCTTGCAGCAGTTGCCTTGTCATGCGGCGTATGCGCGCCAAGCGCCGCACGTTTCAGCTTGTTCAACATGGAATTCAATCCCCCCCATTCTGCTTGAATTGCCGCCCCCACGCCCATGCAGGCGCACTGGTACAGGGACAGCAGCTGCTTAAACATGTTTATTGTATCATTTTGGCGTGGGAAGTCAACGACAATGGCAAAAATGATGTATTTTCCTGAACTTTCTTTTCATTTTTTCGTGGTTAGTTTTAACTAACCACCGTATTTTTCTTCCTGTATCCGGTGTTTGCCTTTGCATGCGGATTATGCTATACTAAAGGGCAACCAAAAACTGCGGAACGTCCCCCGCTCCGCTCCCGACTTCACAAGGAGGCACCAAACCATGAAAGTTCTCAAAGCTCTGCTCGCCGTCCTCACCACACTGGCTGTCGCCCTGACCGCCGCGCTGCTGTTCATTCAGGATAAAAACGCGCCCGCGCTATATCAAGATCTACGAAAACGAGCAGTAACCCTGCGTCTTGCAAAAAAGCATCCCCCAGCCTGAGCGGCAGTGCCGCCCGGGCTGGGGTGTTTGTGTTTTGCGGGCATAAAAAAAAACACCGCCGGGTCTCCCTCAGCGGTGTTTTTAAGCAAAATATTCCTTTTAGTAATCTTTTTTTCGCAGCCCAGCAGGTATATGTGCTCAAAGGTGCGGTCATGTCCAAGGTCGCGCACCATTTTCAGCAGCTCTTCCAGCAGGGCACGGGTCTCCGGGTGCAGCAGGTAGTGGGTCTTGCTGCGCTCGTAGTATTCCCACGGGGAAGCATCGGTGTACTTGTCGCCCAGATAGATCTGGCTTGCGGCCACGCGGTCGCACACCATCTCGCACACATAGCGCAGGGGCATCTTCATGCCGGCAAGGCCCACCTTCCGGGTGCTGTAGTCGATCCAGTATTCCAGATGGTGCTTGTTGCGGCCCTTGTGGTGCAGCCACGCGGAGGAATAGCCCCGGTGGCCGCGCGCTCCGCCTTCGTTGGGGCTGTGGTCGCCCTGATAGTAGATGCACCCCGGGATGAACTCGGTGGGGCTGTACTTGCTCAGGTCATGGGCAAGGCCCTGCTCGTAGAGCCCGCAGGCAAAGCAGTATTTCATCACCAGCAGCTTGTGCCGGGTGATGGTCTCAAAATGGCCCTTGAAAATGGCCCTTATGTTCATGCTGTTTTTCCTCCACTGCACCGTGATGCGTCCCTCTTTCAGCCCGCGCAGATCATTGCTTTCGGAAAAATCCTCCCGGTCCATGGTCAGGTTGGGGTTATAGTAGGGGTCGTGCAGGATGTTCGCCTTGCCGTGCACGGCATACAGCCGCTGCTGCTCGGCGGCAAAGCGCCGGGCCTTCACCGGGTCTTTTTCGTCGCCGCCGCGGCTCTTGCTCTCGTAATGGGTCAGCTGGGCGTAGGGTGTCCACGCAATGCGGTACCCTGCATCCCGCACGCGCAGGCAGAAATCCACGTCGTTGAACGCCACCGCAAAGCCCTCGTCCAAACCGCCCACTTCGTCCCACACGCTGGTCTTTACCAGCAGGCAGGCACCGGTGACAGCGGAAAAGTCCTGCACCGTAGCCGCGCGGAACATGTAGCCGCTGCCGCCCGCTTTGCGGTATTTGTGGCTGTGGCCCGCGTAGCCGCCAAGGCCGGTCACAACGCCCGCATGCTGCAGGGTCTCGTCCGGGTAAAAAAGCTCCGCGCCGCAGATGGCCGCGCCGCCGGGGTGAGCACACTGCCGCACAGCTCCGTGAGCCAATCCGCATTGCGCACCTCCACATCGTTGTTCAGCAGCAGCAGGTAATCCCCGCTGGCGTACTGCCGGCCAAAGTTGTTGATGCCGGAAAAGTTGAAGCCCTTCTGCGGGTAGTTGACCACCCGCAGGCCGTCGTAGCGCTGCCGGGCTTCCTTATAATAGGCAAAGGTGGCCGGGTCGGTCGAGTTGTTCTCGATGACGATAACCTCAAAGTTCTCCCAGCTGGTTTTGGTCCAGATGCTGTGCAGGCACTTTTCCAGATCGTCGGTGTGGTCCTTGTTGGGGATGAGGATGCTTACCTTCGGGTCGCCCACGATGTCCCACTTCACCCGGTAGGTGCTGGGGAACAGACCGTCCTCCACGGTGCCGGTGCATCCGGTGCGGGCCAGATGGTCGGCCAGCGCCTTTTTGCCGCTGCCGCCACATAGGGCTTAGCGTCCGCGCCGCCGGAGGTGGAGCCTGCGTGCACCCGCCAGTAGTACAGCACCTGCGGTACATGGGCCGCACCGCCGGTCTTTTCGGCAAGCCGCAGGAACAGGTCGTGGTCCTGACTGCCGTCGCACTCCGGGCGCTCGCCGCCAATGGCGTCCCACAGGGCTTTCCGGAACACCGCCAGATGGCAGATGTAGTTGCAGCACAGCAGGTAGTCCGGGGCGTAATCCGGCTTGAAGTGGGCCACCATGGGCCGCTGGATGCTCTTGGAAAAAAGTGCTTCGTCGCTGTAGAGGAAGCCGTCCGGCTCGCCGCGCCGCCGCAGCTGCAGAATGGCTTTGCCCATGGTGTACATGGCGTGGGGCGCAAGGATATCATCGTGGTCGGCAAGGGCCAGATATTCGCCTGTGGCAAGCCCTCTGCCGCAGCATTTGTGTTTGCCGCGATGCCCTTGTTTTCGATTGTTGTATACGATGTTGATTTTTGTCGGATATTCCTCCACGATGCGCTTCACATCGGCATGTTCTGCATCGGAAGCATCCGCAAGGCAGAGCTGACCGTTGGGGGCCGTCTGGTTCACGAAGGAGTCCAGAAATTCCCGCAGGTAATTTTCAGGCGTATTATACAGCGGGGTCAGGATGGTGATGGTGGGCAGGCCGCAGTCTGCCGCCGTTTTGCCGGCCATTTCAGCCCGCTGGGCTTCCAGCACCTTTTTGGCGGGCAGATAGCGGGCACGCTTGCCAAAGCAGCGGCGCTTGACAAAGCCCGCGCCCCGTTTGAGCATGGTGGGCAGGCCCTCGTCCCTCGTCAGCTGCACCGCATAGCCTGCCAGTTCTCGGGCACGTTTCAGTCGTACATTCATATCAGGCCTCGCCGCGCTGCGTTGCCTTGTAGGCCGCGCAGACCGTTGCCGTATCGCCGTTCATTTTCAGGTGGCCGTGGCTCAGCCATGCCACCTTGCTGCACATGCGCTCGATCTGCTCAATGGAGTGGGACACCAGAATGACCGTGGTGCCGCCTGCCATCAGCTCCTGCATCCGCTTTTCGCACTTCTGCTGGAACAGGAAATCGCCCACCGAAAGCACCTCGTCCGCAATGAGGATATCGGGCTTGGTGATGGTGGCAATGGAAAAGCCGATGCGGGCCACCATGCCGGAGGAGTAGTTCTTTAGCGGTACATCGAGGAAATCCTGCAGCTCACTGAAATCAACGATGTCATCAAACTTTTCGTCCAGATACTTGGGCGAGAAGCCCAGCACCGTGCCGTTCAGATAGATGTTCTCCCGCGCGGTCAGATCCATGTCAAAGCCGGCACCCAGCTCGATAAGCGGTGCGATGGTGCCGTTGACCGTGACGCTGCCCGCGCTGGGCTTGTACACGCCCGCAATGGTCTTGAGCAGGGTGGATTTGCCCGAGCCGTTCAGGCCCACAAGTCCGTAGAAATCGCCGGGCATGATGTCCAGACTCACGTCCTTGAGGGCGTAAAATTCATCGTACTGCAGGCGGCCCTGCACCATGGCAGAAAATACTCTTTCAGGCTCTCATGCTTTTCCTTGGAGAGGTTGAAGCACATGGAAACATTGTCCACTTTGATGATCGGTTCCATTGTTCTTCCTCCTTAAATATGCAGCACAAAGCGGTCCTGCGTTTTGCGGAACACCCACACGCCCACCAGCATGGAGAGCACGGCGCAGCAGCCGCACACCGCGAACATGTTGAAATCCAGCGGGATGCCCCACATCACGGTACGGCGGAAGCCTGTGATGTACCAGTACATGGGGTTCAGCTTGATGATCTGCTGCATGTTGAACCCGCCGATGGAAAAGGTCATCTGGGTGGGGTCGTAGAAGATGGCGGAAAAATACAGCAATGCGGTGATGAACACGCTCCAGATGTGCATGATATCCCGGAAGAACACGGTGGCCGCTGCCAGAAGCAGGCCCACGCCCAGACTGAAGAAGAACAGCGTCCAGCGGGTAGACCGCCTCGATGAGGGTCAGGTGGAAGGGTGCACCGGTGAAGATCATGACCAGCAGCAGCGCCACAAAGCTGAACACGCAGTTCACCATGGCAAAGCAGCACTTTTCCAGCGGGAAGATATACTTGGGGATATACACCTTTTTTGAGCAGGGGCGCAGCGCCCAGCACACTGCTCATGCCGGTGGAGGTGGCCTCGTTGAAGAAGTTGAACAGCAGCTGGCCGCACATCAGGAACACGGCAAAGTTGTCGATGCCGCTGCCCCGCATGTCCATCAGACTGCTGAACACGGCCCAGTACACAAGGCACATGAGCAGCGGGTTCAGAACGCTCCACACCACGCCCAGCACGCTGCGGCGGTATTTGAGCTTGAAGTCACGGCTGACAAGGTTCCACAGCAGATAGCGGTAGCACCAGAAGCCGTTCCACATTGCTTTGAATTTTGCCACAGGCGATCACCACTTTTCAAAATATTCAAACTTCTGTGCAGCAAAGGGCTCGTGCAGCTTGTCCTTTGCGCTGGTCTTGTGCTCGCAGCCGCAGTCCGGCCACTGCACGTTCACGGTGGGGTCATCGTAGGGGATGCCGCCCTCGCTGGTGGGGTCGTAGACATCGGTGCACTTGTAGCAGAACTCTGCCACATCGCTCAGCACCAGAAAACCGTGTGCAAAGCCCTCCGGGATATAGAACATCTTCTTGTTCTCCTCGGACAGGGTGACGCCCACCCACTTGCCGAAGGTGGCGCTGTGGGGGCGGCAGTCCACGGCCACATCGAACACCTCGCCCTTGGTCACGCGCACCAGCTTGCCCTGGGTGTGGTTCTTCTGGAAGTGGAGGCCGCGCAGCACGCCCCGGGTGGAACGGCTCTGGTTGTCCTGCACGAACTCCTTGTCGATGCCGGCCTCGGCAAACTGGTCCTTCTGGTAGGTCTCCATGAAGTAGCCGCGGTCATCGCCGAATACCTGCGGCTCAATGACCACAACACCGGGGATCTCGGTCTGAGTAAACGTAAACTTGCCCATAGTTTTGTACCTCTCTTTTTGTAAAGCGATTTTGGAAGCGGTTTTTTTTGCGGTGTTCGTCCGCATAAAAGCCGCTTTTCATTTTATCTGGAAAAGTCTGCTCCTGTGCAGGCTTTTTGCGCATGATCACCGGCGGCCGGCCCGGCGCTTTTTCCGCTTTGCCAGCAGCCGCACCACCAGCAAGGGTCACTGCCGCTGCCGCCGCCGTGGACCCCAGCGAAATGCCCAGCAGCCACAGCACCCGGCTTTTGGGCTTTACCGCTTTGGCCGCTTCCAGCTCTACGCCGGTGCTGCCGTCCAGCAGCTGGGCAAGGCCGGTCACTTCGGCTTCCACCCGGACGCTGGTCTTTTCCTGCTTTGTTCGCCGCCTTTGACGGTGTACACTGCGTACACCTCCGGCTCGGTGCCCAGCAGATAGGTTCCGGCAGCTCCAGCGCCACGTCCACATCCTCCGCGGTCAGGCCGTCGGCCAGCAGCAGCCGCACGCCGGGGTCGGAGACGGTCACGGCCCAAGGCTCCCGCCGCCGCCCATCACCGGCAGCTGCGCGGTCAGGCCCCGGGCGGGCAGGTCGGTGTAGCCGGTAAAGGTGCTGAAGGCGTAGTCCAGCAGGGTGCGGACATCGTTGTATTTATCGGTGCTCAGCTCGCTCTGCATGGTCACGCAGATGAGCCGGACGCCGTTCTGCTCCGCCAGACAGGCGTAGCTGTAGCGGGCCGTGTTGGTATAGCCGAGCTTGGAGCCCAGAATTGACCGATGTGATATGGTACCGGCTGGAGCCGATGCGCATTTTATCCTGCTGGGAAAAATAGCGGGTCACGGGCTGGATGTTGGTGGGGTCCATGGTGTACATCTCATTGCGGGTGAACACCTGCTCAAAGCCCGGCTGCTCCAGTGCCCAGCGCAGGATCTGCGCCATGTCGTAGCAGCTGGTGTAGTGGTCCTCGTCGCTGATGCCGTGGGGTTGGCAAAGTGGGTGTGCGCAAGGCCCAGTTCCTTCACCTTGCGTTCATCTTCGCCACGCCGTCCGCGATGGTGCCGCCGCCGAAATATTCGGCCAGCAGGTTGGCGCCGTCGTTGGCGCTGGCCATCATGGTGGCATACAGCGCATCGGTCAGCGGCACCTCTTCGCCCTCCTGCAGGGCGATGTGGCTGGAATCGGTGCCGGCCAGCGAATGGACATCCTCGTGGGCTCACGGTGAGCTTTGTATCCTCCCAGTTTCCCTGCGCCTTTTCGCAGGCAAGGGCCAGGGTCATCACCTTGGTGATGGAGGCCGGATGCAGTTCTTCGTTCATGTTCTGCTGGGCCAGCACAAGGCCGGTGTCCGCGTCGATGATGCAGTACGCGCGGGTGGCCGACAGGGCGGGGCCAGCCGCCGCAGCCCCCGGCACGAACACCGCGCAGAACACAAGCAGCACCGTGCAAAGCACGGCGGTCAGTTTTTTCATCTGGTTTTCTCCATCAAGCTTATTCTGCCCGGCCGTACCGCACCGGCAAAGCATCAAATTCAGTATACCACATTTTGTCCCGGCTGAAAAGCCATTCAGACGTTGTTTTGCAGCAGAACGGGCTGCAGCTGCCGCCCCTCCAGCGCCGCGTCCAGTGCGGCGGGCAAACGGGCGAAGTCCGCCTTCAGGCTGCTGGGCTTGGCAATGGGGTCATCCTGGCCGTAGGGCACAAAGTAATAATGCTTGCGCTGGAAAAGCCGGGCGATGTTCTCCCCGAGGCCCCCAGCCCGTCGTTGGTGGAGCCGGCGATCACCACCGGCCGCCCCACCCGCAGCAGGCTCTTGGCCGCCAGCGTCACCGGGCGTGTCCGGAGAGGCCCGCCGCCAGCCGGGCCAGCGTGGCCCCGGTGCAGGGGCGATCACCAGCGCCTCGGCCATGTTTTGGGGCCCCAGAGGCTCCACGGCCTGCAAACTGTCCAGCACCGGTTGCCTGGTCAGGGCTTCCATCCGCTGCCGCCAGCTCCCGGGGCCAAACCGGGTATCCACCGGGCGGCGGTATTGATCATGGGCAGCAGCTCCCAGCCCCTGCAGCCGTCAGTTCCCGTGCCTGTTCCAGCGCAGTCTCCAGCGTGCAGAAGCTGCCGCAGACCGCAAAGGCGGCAGCGTCGTTTCTCGTTCATTGTGCATCCCTCCCTTTCGCGCAGCATCTCGCGCACCGTCCGGGCCACGATCTCCCCGGCTGTTTCCGGGCGCGCAGGCAGCGGGCAGGCTCAATGCATGGATGGCCTTGTGGCCGCAGCGGGCGGCGGCCTCAAAATCGGTGCCACCGGGGCGGGACGCCAGATCTACGCTGAGGCTCTCCGGCCGCAGCCGGGCCAGCACCGGAGCCGTGAGCACCTGCGCCGGGATGGTATTCACCACCGTGTCAAAGGCCGGGGCCAGTGGGCCAGCCGGGCCAGCTCTGCCCCGCATCCCAAGGCTTTCCGCCTGTGCCCGCTGGGCCGGGCGGCGGGCGCAGACGGTCACATGCGCCCCCAATGCCGCCAGCCGTACCCCCAGCGCCTGCCCCACCGGGCCAAAGCCCAGCAGCAGGACCGCGCGCCCCACAGGGTGCGTTTGCGCTGGGCCAGCAAAATGCCGATGCACCCTTCTGCCGTGGGGATGGCGTTGCGGATGGTCAGCTCTTCCCGGGCGAAGTAGTCTACCAGCTCTACCCCGCTTCCGCTGCAATGGCCTTTGCCTTCTTCCGAGAGCATCCCGCCCAGCGCCAGCGTCCCGGGGCGTGCCGCCCGCAGCAACTCCGCCAGCGGCGTCCGTGCCGCGTCCAGCGGCAGGGGCAGCAGGATGCAGTCTGCCCGCGCCACCTGTTCGGCCCCGCCCACCGCATACCCCGCCCGGGCCAGCGCCCGGCCTGCCGCCAGCTGCCGGGCATCGCTGCCGATCACCGCAAACCGCTTTTTCTCTCCATGCCCGTTCCTCCCCTTTTCCGCTGTGCGCCATCCTATGCAGGAAGATGGAAATATGACCACGATCCAGCCCATGAAGAACAGGGTGTTCAGGGCCGGAGCGCACATGGCGCTGACGATATAGCTCCAGGTGCGGCTCTTGTCCAAGCGCTTCAGGCCGTTGAAGATCAGGCCCACACACACGCCCATCAGCACACGCATGCCCACGCAGAGGATAAAGGTGTTGACAGGGCTGACCTGAAACAGAGCGCCGGTCATGGCGGAAGCACCGGTAATGGCGTCATAGAAGCTCACCGCGCCGAACACGCCGCCCAGCAGCGCACCGCCACAGGGCCCATGGTGATGGCACCCACCGCAATGGGAAGGGTCAGGAAGCTCATGTACAGCGGGCCCACAGGCACACTGCCCAGACCCACCATCTTCATGACCAGCTCAATGGCAACCAGCAGCGCCACACGGGTAAGAGTTTTCGTATTTTTCATATTCAGTTTTCCTCCTGCTGCCGTTCCGCCCTATACGTCGGATACGGCGCAAACCTGCCCGCTCTATGCGGGTTTTAAGTAAATATTCAAACAATTTGGAGCGCGTTTTGTCAGGGCGTGTTCCAATGGAAATGGCTTTTTGAGGGCAGCGGTCGCACGGGAAGCGGATGCCCGCACTGCGGCGAGCCACCGTCAGCACACGGCTCACCGCGATGGTGGTATCCTGCATCCGGCCGCACAGCTCCTGATCTCCGCTCTCCAGCGCACGGGCAAAGGCTCTCAAACTCTGCCGCCTGCCGGGGGCTGCCGCCATTGAGGTTATAGTGCTCTTCTTTGCCGTCGTTGAGGTGCAGCGTCAGGCCGCCGCAGTAGTTAGCCGTGGATTTTCTGCAGCAGATAGCCCTTCGTGCCCTGAATGATACCGGGCCGGGGCCGCGCAGTCCTTGGCATTGATGCTCACGGCCTTGAAGCTGCGATACTCCATCGTCAGCACGCCGCTGGTGTCGATGCCGCGCTCCATGTTGGCGGTATACCACCTGATTCGGCTCCCGAACAGGCCCACGATGTAGCTGACGTTGTACACGCCCAGATCCATCAGGGCACCGCCGGCGCAGGCCGGGATCAAACGGCAGGCTGCACATCGCCCGGCGCAGAACGCATCGTACCGGCTGGAATACTGGCTGAAATTGCACTGCACCAGCTTTCACCGTGCCAATGCGGGGCAGCAGCTCCCGGATCTTATGATAGTTTTTCAAGATACTGGGTGGTCATGCGCCTCAAACAGGAACACCTTTTTGTGCCGTGCCAGGCGGCCAGTTCTTCGGTCTGGGCCGCCGTGGGGGCCAGGGCTTTTCCACAATGACGTGCTTGCCCGCCTCCAGCGCCACGCCGGGCGTAGCGGGCACGTGCTGCAAATTGGGCACGGCGATGTAGACCGCGTCCACCCATTGCAGCAGCTCCAAAAGTTGGTGGTGTGCTGCGGCACGCCGTACTGGCCGCACAGGCTCTGCGGCCAGCTCGGCGCTGCGCTCGGTGCTGCAGATGGCCTGCACAGTAAACGGGGCGTGTGCTCCACAAGCCATGGCAAAAATTCCTGCACGATCTTGCCCGTGCCAAGAATGCCTAATTTCATCTGTTTTTTTCTCCTATCCATCCTGTCGTTGGCTCAGCCCACCAGCGCTTCCGGCTCGCGGCGGGTGCGCTTTTTGGGGTAGGGCGCTGTTTGACCGATGGCCGTGCTGGTTCTGCTTGTGCGCCTGCCGCCGCCCGCGTGGTGCTGCGGCTGCTGGGGCGCATTGAGCTGGTACAAAAGGGCCAGCCCCTTCATCAGCATCCGGGTCATAGGTCAGCGGGTGGCGGCACAGCGGGTCACATATTTTGCCAGCCCGCCGGTGACCACCAGCGTGGCCGGCTGGCCCAGTTCTTCCTCGATGCGCTGCACCATGCCGTCAATGAGCACCGCCGTACCCATCACCGAGCCGGAAAGCATACACTTTTCGGTATTGGTGCCAATGGCGCTCTTGGGCGAACCCAGATGCACCTGCGGCAGCTGGGCGCAGCGTTCGCCCAGGGCCCGCAGCCCGGTGGAAAGCCCCGGGCAGATCACACCGCCCCGGAATACCCGGTTTTCATCCACAACATTAAAGGTCGTGGCAGTGCCAAGGTCTACCGTAACCACTGGCAGCGGAAAGTTTGCCGCCGCGTAGGCGGCATCCACCAGCCTGTCCTTGCCCACGGCATGGGTTCATCCACCCCCATGGTCAGGCCCGTGTGGATCTCCGGCGATATGATGACCGGCTTCCTGCCGGTGTAATGACGGGCGCACTCGGCCAGCGCCCCCGTGATCTGGGGCACCACGCTGGTGAGCACAGCGCCCTCAAACCGCATGGGGCGTTCCGGGTGGCGGCGATGCGCAAAAATTTTATCCATCTCGGCACGATATTCCGCAGCCGTGCGGGTGCGCACCGTGTCCATGCGCGCCACAAAGCATACACGTCCGTCCCGAATGCCCCCAAGGGCGACGGTGGTGTTGCCTATATCAATGGCTAAGATCATAATTCTGTTTTCCTTTTTAAAGCTTTATAACGCGGCAGTATCCGGCAGGGGCCGGTAGTTTTTGAGGACCGTCCCTTTTCAGGCAAAAGCCGGGCTCCGTTCCGAAAAAAGAAAAGAACCGGTTTGTCTATTCTTTGTCAAGCTGTATTTTACCGCATTTTTGCCCCAGTTACAAGCCTGTGCAAAGATTTTGTTGTGGTGGTGGAAGTTTTGCATTATACTAAGGTAAGATATGTGGAAACAACGTTTTTGCAGGAGGTTTTACCAATGGATCTGAACGGAAAATGCGTCCTTCTGGGCGTCACCGGCGGCATTGCCGCCTATAAGATGGCCAATGTGGCCAGCGCACTGCGCAAGCTGGGGGCCGATGTGGAGGTCATCATGACCAAAAACGCCACCCAGTTCATCACCCCCTCACCTTTGAGACCCTGACCGGCCACAAGTGCATGGTGGACACCTTTGACCGGGATTTCAAGTTTGAAGTCACCCACATCTCGCTGGCAAAAAAGGCCGATGTGATCCTTGTCGCCCCGGCCACCGCCAACGTCATCGCCAAAATGGCCCACGGCATCGCCGACGATATGCTCACCACCGTGGTGCTGGCTGGCAAAGTGCCCCAAGCTGGTCTCCCGGCCATGAACACCGGCATGCTGGAAAACCCCATCACGCAGGATAACCTTGCCACGCTGCAGCGGTACGGCTTTACGGTGATCCCCTCCGAGAGCGGCGTGCTGGCCTGCAAGGATGTGGGCAGCGGACGTCTGCCCAAGGAGGATGTGCTGTTGAATACATCCTGCACACCATCGCCCGCCCCAAGGACCTTGCCGGTCTGCGCATTGCCGTCACCGCCGGCCCCACCCAGGAGGCCCTGGACCCGGTACGGTTCCTGACCAATCACTCCACCGGCAAAATGGGCTACGCACTGGCCCGCGCCGCCGCCATGCGGGGCGCTGAAGTGACCCTCATCCACGGCGAGACCGCTCTGCAGCCGGTCCGCTTCACCACGGATGTGCCCGTGACCACCGCCCAGCAGATGTACGAGGCCGTCACCGGCCGCTTTGAGGACACAGATGTTCTCATCATGGCTGCTGCCGTAGCCGATTACCGCCCCGCTGCCGTAGCAAACGACAAGATCAAGAAAAAAGGACGGCGACATGTCCATCCCTCTGGAACGCACGCCGGATATTCTGGGCACCATCGGCCCCAAAAGACCCACCAGTTCCTGTGCGGTTTTTCCATGGAGACCCGCGATCTTGTGGAAAAATGAACACCATGCTGCGGTCGATGTCCTCCCGGTTCGCCAGCTGGTCGGTGATGTACTTGCCCACGCAGATGGGCAGGCTGCCCCGGTACTTCCGCACGACTTTCAGTTCACCATCGATGACGGCCAGGCTGGGCTTGATGCCCAGAATGTTGGCCCCGAAGGCCAGCACGCCGGAGCAGCGGCCGCTTTTGGCCATGTAGTCCAGCTGGTTGAGCACAAAGCTCAACTCGACCCGCTTGGCAAGGCCCTGTAAGCGCATGGAAATGTTCTTGGGCGGCAGGCCGTCAGCGGCCCACTTGGCTGCCTGCAGGACAAGATAGCCCTGCCCGGTGCAGATATTCTCGCTGTCCACGACATAGACGTTGCCGAACTCCTGCGCCGCCAGCCGGGCGTTCTGGAAGCAGGAGGAGAATTTGGAGCCGACATTGATGTGGATGACGGCATCGTAGTCTCTGGCAAAGGGGCGAGGAAGTCGGTGTACTCCACCAGATTGGGGGCGGCGGATTTGGGCATTTTGCCGCCGTTCTGGGCATGGGCGAATACATCGGCGGGGTGGATGGTAACGCCGTCCAGATAGCTTTCCTCCCCCCCATGAGGATGTGCATGGGGATCAGGCTGATGTTCCACTGCCGGAGCAGCGCTTCGGACAGATCGCAGGTGCTGTCCGCAGTGATCTTGATGTTCAAAATGAGATTCCTCTTTTCCAGCCGCGCATCCGGCGGCAGCGTGATAGCTCAAAATTTACAGCTATCATACCACAAATACTTCAAAATTGTTAGCTATCAAGCCGATAAAAAATGTAAATCTTTTATGAAGTGTGCAAAAAAGGGGCGAAAATCCATGGGCTATCTGTACAGTTGTAACAAAAATGTGCCGGAGTTTCTGGTTCTTTCCGAAAATTCGCTCGGAACTGTTTATTTTGTCGGCCAAAAATTATATAATAAGTAGTACCCAAGAATTAAGATGGATTCGGTCTGCCCTGCGGCCGTTTGTTTATTGGAGGTTTGCCTGCTTATGTTCGTTACTGATTATACCATGCATCTGCTGGATAATGTAAAAAGATCCACTTCATCGGCTGCGGCGGCAGCGGTATGTATCCGCTGATCCAGATCCTCACTGCCAAGGGATATGACATCTCCGGCAGCGATGTGCTGGACGGCAGCATCATCCGCTCGGAGCGGGAGATGGGAGTCAAGGTCTCGCTGGGCCACACTGCGGACAACGTGATCGGCGCTGATCTGGTGGTCTACTCTGCCGCCATTGCCAAGGACAACGTGGAGCTGAACGCTGCCGCTTCCTATGGCATCCCCACTGTGGAGCGCAGCGTTCTGCTGGGCTATGTGAGCCGCCTGTACAGGGAGAGCATCTGCGTTTCCGGCACCCACGGCAAGACCACCACAACTTCCATGATCACCACCGCACTGGAGCTGGCAGGCCGTGATCCCTCTGCAGTCATCGGCGGCAAGCTGCCCCTCATCGGCGGCTACGGCAAGGCCGGCAAGGGCGATGATATCGTCATCGAGGCCTGCGAGTTCTCCGAGACCTTCCTCAAGCTGACCCCTTATATGTCCGTGGTGCTGAACATCGATAACGACCATCTGGACTATTACGGCAGCATGGGCGAGTTGAAGTTTGCCTTCAAGCGCTTTGCCCTGATGACCCATTTTATGATCTTTGCCAATGCAGATGATAAGAACACCATGGATGTCATGTACACCCTGGACCGCCGCGTGCGCACCTTTGCCATTGACAATGCGGCCGATTACCGTGCGGTCAACGTGCAGGAGTATAAGCCCGGCTTCTTTGAGTTTGATCTGAAGGAGTGGGATACCAATGAGCTGGGCCACATCCGTCTGGCAGTGCCGGGCCGCCACAACATTTACAATGCACTGGCCATGTGTGCTGTCTGCCGCTCTGTGGGCCTGACCGTGGAGCAGTGCGCCAACGCTGCCCTGAACTTCAAGGGGCAGGCCGCCGTTTTGAGGTCTACGGCGAGTGCAACGGCGCGGTGGTCGTGGACGACTACGCCCACCATCCCACCGAGCTCCGCGCGACCCTGAACACCGCCAAGGAGCTGGGCTACAATCGTGTCATCGCAGTCCATCAGCCGTTTACATACAGCCGGACCAAGATGCTGTTCAACGACTTTGTGGATGTGTTCAAGATCCCCGATATCGCGGTCATCACCCCCATTATGGGCAGCCGCGAGCCCAACGACCCCACCATCACCAGCGCGAAGCTGGCGGCACAGATCCCCAACTCTGTGCTGGTGGACAGCCTGGAGGCTGCCGCTGACT
>VOFG01002574.1_pt1 | contig 30559 bp, 53 predicted proteins | sample 5384171 | NCBI WGS metagenome assembly VOFG01 (sample SAMN12384726, study PRJNA508395) | human gut metagenome | isolation source: healthy gut F | host: Homo sapiens
CTCGCCGGTCTGGATCGCTATCTTTCGCAGCAGCTTGAGATTCCGGTTTGGACCAGCGAAACGGCGCTCACCAATGTTGTTTCCGGGTTGCTTGAAGGTTCTTGAAACCCCTACGGCACTCAAGCAGATTCTTTATGAGATCGAAATAGGAGATCCTTTTACGATATGGCCCTGAATTTGAACGAAAAAAGATCCCATTCGGCGGCCAACTTGAGGGACGGGGTTGCTGATCATCTTGTTGGTGGTCTCTCTCGTCCTTGTCATCGTCTATTCCCGCGAGGGAGACGAAGGCGCTCTGCATTCTCTGCAAAATACCACATCAGCGGTTTCTTCGCCCCTGTCCTCTGCAAGGGACGGCCGCTGGCTCGCTTTGCCGCCTCTGCTTCAGCTTCGTTGGAAGACCTTACGGCCGATGGCCAAACCATGAGCCAGCTGAAGGAAAGCAACGCGCAGCTTTCCCAGATGGTGGTCGAGCTTGAAGAATATCGCCAGGAAGCCTCGCGCCTCGAAGCGCTTATCGGCATTCATGACGTGTACGGATTCTCTTCGGTTGCCGCCCATGTAACGGGCTATTCTTCTGATTCCTACAATCGTATTATCACCATCGACGTCGGTACTGCATCTGGCGTGAAGCCAGGATTGCCCGTCATGGGATCTACGGGAGTGGTTGGCCAGGTGGTTTCCTGCTCAACCTATACATCTGAAGTACGATTGCTCAACGATGCCCAAAGCGGCGTTGCTGTGATGCTGCAGAGCTCTCGCGCCGAAGGTATTCTTTCTGGATCGGTGGAAGGCGTGTTGTATCTTCAGGGCGTTGATGAGAGCACTGAGGTCAAAGAAGGCGAGGCGGTTATTACCACGGGTCTTGGCGGAGGCTATTTCCGTGGGTTGGTTGTAGGCGTGGTCTCCAAGGTCGAGCAGCGACAGGGCGACGCAACCCGCACCATTGTTATTTCGCCTAACTCATCGTTTAGCAATATCAGTGAAGTTCTGGTCGTTTTGGGTATGAGCAATGATGGTGCCGCTTCTAGCGATGCCAATGCCGCCAACGCCGTAGTTCAAGCGGTTGGCCCTGATGCCCTTTGGGCAAAAACTCAAGCAGCGATGCAAATGCCAGCTCGAGCTCCGATGACTCTTCGAAGTCGGGCGATTCTTCTAGCTCCGATTCCAAGAAGAAATCTTCTTCTAACTCTTCTTCCGAGGATGGTGAATAACGCCCATGCGTGATTGGATGCTTCCTCTTATCTTTTCTGCGGTTATCGTAGTAATTCAGGTGGTTTTTCGCACCGATCCTCACGGTGTTCTCCACAGTGCCAAGTTTTATCGTTTCGTTCGTTTTGGTGCTCTCCATCATGCGCCGACCCGATACCACATATGTTTATGCGTTTGTGCTTGGCCTTATCGCCGACCTTCTTACCCATACGCCAGTAGGTCTTACGCCGTTGCTTTTGCTTGTTGCGGTGTTCTGCCTCTCGCGCGTGTTCGAGGTACTGGACGATACTTCTTTGGCTATGCCTCTTATCGCCCTGGCGGCAACGCTCCTGGTATTCGAACTGCTATTCGCTATTGCCCTCTTGATTTTTGTCTATCAAGGGTCGTTCTTCGAGATCCTCGCTCAGCGCGTGATTCCTGCTACAATCTTGAACTCTTTGATCGCGGCTTTGCTCTTTGTCATCATGCGCCGCTTGCCGTTTGCCCAGCCTTCCAATGAAGCATGGCAGGTTCCTACCTCGGGCCGATTCCGCTAAGGGGGGGGGAACACGTGCTTTCGCTATTCTCACTACTTTTGCCGCCCTTGTTGTATTGGGCGTTATCCTCGCTGTCGTGTTCCGCGTGCGTGCCAATTCTGCTCATTCGAGAGCTGCCGACCGTATGCGAGTGCGCTCGGTAACGTCGGTCGGTATTGCCGCAGAAACGCCAAAGACCACGCATAGCGCTGCGCCGAGCGGTCCCTCTATGGGCGGTGGTGTTGCTGCGGGCGAGGGCTTGCGCAATCGCTTCACTGCGGTTGGCGTCATTGCATTGGGCATTTTTGGTGCGCTCACCGCTAAGCTTTTTCGGCTTTTGCAGATCATTGAGGCTGCCAGTTATAGCGAAGAGGCAGATGCTAACCTCTACACTACGGTAAATACGCCGGCTCCCCGTGGCGTCATCTACGATGCAAATGGCATTGCTATGGTTGCGAACCGCCAGGGTGCAAACCGTTCTTGCCGATGCGGATGTTGCAAAGAACTCTGATGTGATCTTGCTCCTCTCTTCCCTTCTGGGAATTCCCTACGAAGTGGTGCGTTCTATTTCTTGATTCTTCTTCTGGCGCTCAAAGCCAACGAGTGGTGGCAAGTGATGTGAAGCTGCGCGATATCGCGTATATTTCCGAACATCGTGATGCCTTTCCCGGCGTCAGCACGCAGATTCGCACCACGCGAACCTACTATGGTGCGATGGCAGCTCATGCCTTAGGTTATACGGGTACCGCTTCCGAAGACGACTTGAAGAATGCCGCCGAGGGCCGTGATATCCAGTCTGGTGACGCCGTGGGCAAAAGCGGCATCGAACAAACCTACGATTCGCTGCTTGCCGGTGACCACGGCCAACGTGTTTTGGTAACAAATGCCGCTGGTGTGGTTCAGCAGGTGGTAGGAGAAACCGCCCGAGCAAGGGCAACGATGTATACCTGACCATCGACGCCAAGGTTCAGCACGTTGCTGACCGTGTGCTTCAGGATGCGGTGCGCCACGGAACCGGTACTGCGGCATCATGCGTTGTGATGGACGTGAATACGGGCGGCATCGTGGCGCTTTCGAACTATCAACCTATGCACCCGAGCATTTTATTGGCGGCATTTCCCAAGACATGTGGGACGCCTACCAAACCGAGGAGTCCCATTATCCGTTGATGAATCGCGTTATCGCAGGTACATACCCTGCGGCATCGTGCTTCAAGGCATTTACCAGCCTGGCTGGTTTGACCTATGGATTTGCGGATACGTCTCGCGTCTGGGACTGTCAGGGCACTTGGACGGGTTTTGGCGACAGCTTCCCGCAGAAGTGTTGGCAGAAGTCGGGTCATGGATGGCTGGGTCTGCGCGAAGGTATCGTTGTTTCCTGCGACGTCGTGTTCTACGAAATCGCAAAGAGCTTCTATGATGCCCGTGCTTCCATCGGTGACGCGGCCATGCAGGATTTCGTTAAGGAATTCGGCTATTCGGCTGCTACAAAGATCGACCTTTCCGGTGAAGCGGAGGGCCGTATCCCTACGCCTGCATGGAAAAAGGAATATTTCAAAGACGTCCCCGAAGAGGCTCAGTGGCTGCCTGGCGATATGTCGAACATGGTTATCGGCCAGGGTTATGTTCTAGTTACGCCCATTCAGGTGGTTCGTGCTTATGGTGCGGTTGCGACGGGAAAGCTTTTACGTCCGCATCTGCTGAAGGAGGCGCGCAATTCGCTGGGCGATACGGTGCTCTCCTATGACACGGTAGAAGATACGGCGCCCCAGGTAACAGAGGCAAATCTTAAAATCGTCCGCGATGCTTTGCATGGTGTGGCTACGGAAAACGAAACCGTTTCTGCCGAATTCAATAAGTATTCTTGGTCTGCAGCGGCAAAGACCGGTACTGCCGAGGTCGCTGGCAAAGGAAGATATGGCGTGGTTCTCCTGCTATGCTCCTTACGACAATCCGCAGTTTGCAATGTGCGTGTGCGTCGAGGAAGGCGGGTCCGGGGGGTTCTGTTGCTGCGCCTTTGGCGGGCCAAATCATGGATGCCGCAATTCAGTCTGCAGCGGGTACTTTGGAAGAAGATATGAGCACAATTGCAGCAACGGAGGTGAGCGTTGGTGGCTCAAATTAACGAGATCAGCTCTTTGCGCATGCAGGATCCTGCGGTGGCTCGCGCTACGCGCCCCTCGTAGGTTCAAGTATGTAAACCCTTCGTTCTACCTGTTTGCTCTTTTGCTGGTTGGATATGGCCTTATCGTTCAGTTTTCGGCTACATCTGCCGATGCCGACTACAGCTTTGCCCGTCAGCTTTCAGGCGTTGCGGTGGGTATGGTCTTGTTTGTGCTTATCACGCGTATGGATTACCATGCCCTTTCCGGCTATACCACGTTGTTCCTGATCATCAATGTCGTCTTGCTTCTTTCGCCTCATTTGCCAGGCATTGGCGTAGAAGTTAACGGTGGTCGCTCCTGGATCAACATAGGCACTCAGATTCAGCCAGGCGAATTCGCGAAGATCACCATGGTGCTGTTGGCTGCTTCGGTTATGGCGCGCTACGGTGGTCGCCTTAACGACCTGCGTGAGTACCTGAAGGCGCTTGGCATCATGGCGGTGCCCTCCGTTTGTGTAATGACTCAGCCCGACTTCGGCACAGGCTTGGTGTATTTGGTTATTGCTGCCTTTGCCCTGATTATCGGTGGTGCCGATTGGCGCTTTCTGGTGGGAACGGTTCTTGCCGTAATCCCTCTGTGTGCTGCAATCTTGATCATCGACCCCATTGCCGACCAAATCGCTGGTCACGATGTGCTTCTGAAGGACTACCAAAAGTCGCGTTTGATGGTGTTCTCGGACTCTACGTACGACACTTCGGGCGATGGCTACAATTCGCAGCAGGCGAAGATTGCTATTGGCAGCGGCGGACTGTTGGGCAAGGGCTTTATGCAAGCAACCCAATCGTCCATGGGCTTTTTTGCCCGAGGCGCCAACCGACTTCGTCTTCTGCATCTTGGCTGAAGAGTTTGGTTTGTGGGCGCGCTCGTTTTGCTCGCATGCTATATCGGTCTGATTGTCACCTCGGTGCACGTCGCACGTGGTGCCAGCGATCTTTTTCGGCACCATCATCGTCATATGCATTGTTGGTATGTGGCTCTTTCAGATCCTTGAGAATATCGGCATGGACTGCGGTCTCATGCCTATTACGGGTATTCCGTTGCCGTTCATCAGTTACGGCTCATCGTTTATGGTTGTGAACTTCGTGATGCTGGGTTTGATAAACTCTGTTTGGGTTCATAGCGGACGCTAACGCGAAAAGGGGATCGCATGAAACTTCCAATTGATATTCCTCGCTTTGTTGACGGCAGCAATCGATATCGATAAAGCGTGCTCTGTTTCGGTTTCCGCAAATATCTTATTGACGAGTCGGCAACGCCGGAATTACAAGTGTTCGTTCGATCGGGCTTCAATAGCGAATCTGCAAATTCTCGCGTTATGGTGAGCTATTTCCCCACCCAAACACCTGATGTGCGTGTTGCAAGTGACATTGCGGTTATCGCTGCAGGCTCGAACCCTGATGTCGGGAGGATCGCAGCTGGGTTCCGCGGGCAGGGAACGCCCGTTCTGGTTGTTGCCGAAAACGCAGAAGCAGTTCGTAGTGCTGCGGTTGCAGCTGGCTATGCTATTCCCGACGAAGATCTGATTTCGCTTGATGAAGGCGAAGCGCTAAGCGATGAGCTTCGCGGAACGCTTGCAGACGAAATCGGCACATGGATTGTTCGCGCCGATTCAGAAAAGCGCCTGGCCTTCTCTATAGCCTATCCGTTCGTACGTCGCCCCTTGGCATATGAATCGATTCGCACCACTTCTCTGCAGAATGCTGGTGTTGGGGTCGTTGTCTTCGTTCTGGCGCCGATATGCCAATCATGACTGCAAACCAAGCAAAGATGGTATTGCAGATCGCAGCTGCCTACGGACATCCCTTGAGCGCCGATAGGGTGAAGGAAATTGCCGGCGTTATTGCTGGAGGCTTTGTATTCCGTGGGGTTTCCCGTCAGCTTGCGGAGCTATTCCGGCGCTTGGTTGGGCGGTGAAGGGAACCATGGGCTATGTGGGCACCCAAGCCATCGGTCATGCGGCAATCGAGTATTTCCCCGAAGGCGGCGGAGATGTTGCTGGCTTGGCTGCGCTAGTTGGAAAAACCACTTCCGTGGCCGCTGAAGCTGCGGAAACCGTTGCCAGCAAACCTGCGGTGAAACGGTTGTTGCCGCTGTGGCGCCAAAGGCGAAGAAAGCAGCCGTGGTTGCTCTGGATGCCGCTGCGCCCGTTGCCAAATCGGCAGCTAAAGTTGCATGGAAATCTCTAAAACCAGGTCGCAGGAACAAGGGCAAGCGCTTGTAACACTGTTTATCCGTCGGCTAGCCTTTTGATTCGTTTCGGTTGTTTCGTATAGAACGTTGCAAAGGGATTGGCTTTTGCTGAATGGCGTAGTGCATGCGGAACGATCTGTTTCCCTATTTGAGAAAACTTTTTAAAAAGGTTCTTGCGCGATGATTCCGTTCCTGTATACTATCAATCGCTGTCGCACATGGGGTGTTAGCTCAGTTGGTTAGAGCGCCGGCCTGTCACGTCGGAGGTCGCGGGTTCGAGTCCCGTACATCCCGCCAGCTTATGTATTACAGGTTCGCCAATGAACCTTTTTCTCTGGTATTGAATTCATCTCTCTGCGCCTCATGATGCCTTTCTGCGCAATTGGGTTATGGGCAAAAGGAATTATCGCTAATTCGGGCTCTATGCTATCGACTAGCCAGACAAATTTTTTGTCCTATAGCTCCTTTTGCCTATAACCTCCATAGGGCTGTTCCGGACATCACTATGCAGTGCTGAACCTGGTCCATCGCATCCATCGCCGCTCGTAGCTTCGCTCCAACCACCCATTTATAGCGCATTCCCGATGCTGCTCGAAGTGCTGCTGGGCAAACCTTGCTTACAGCGCCATCCCGAAGTTGCCCGGGAGCTCAGAAACAAAAAATTCCGCCTTGGTTGCAACTTTTTGCGATTAGGGATTGTTGCAAGCTCATCAATCGCGGATTGCTGCCCAAAAAAGCGGCGAAAATGGCTGTGTAGAGGCTTATTGCTGCGTTGTCAGGGTGGAAGGGAGTCCCCAATCGCAAAAATGTTGCAAAGAAATCGAGATTTTTGTTTTCGCAACGGGTTGAGTACCGCAACGGGACAGATTCGGCGAAAAACGTGCGAGGCCAGTGACGGCAACGGGGCGGATCTATGGAAAAGGTGCGGGGTTGCGACGGTAGTGGAGCGGATCACGCGAAGCGACGGCAGCAGGAAAATCCCGTGAAAAAGGGATGAAGGGGAGCGGCGACTCGGCATCGCCGTTGCGTTTTGCAACAGTTACGTTTGCTGCGAGCTGTGGGCAGGATATCTGAGTAAACGGTAAAGGGCTTGCGACTTTGAGGCGATCAATTGGATGTGTCTAAAATAATTTTAAATAGGGTCTTGTGCTCAGTTTTGATTGTTAGTAAACTATCGCAAGTCGCTTAAGACATGGGGTGTTAGCTCAGTTGGTTAGAGCGCCGGCCTGTCACGTCGGAGGTCGCGGGTTCGAGTCCCGTACATCCCGCCACTTTGTATGTAAAGGCTTGCCGCAAGGCAAGTTTTTGCTTTCTTGCTGCTGGTATTCGACCGCCTAAAGAACAGGTCTCTAGTTAAGTCCAATCCCCCCACGTTGGCATGTTTCTTTATCGTTTCTTGCATGGTGTATAGTAAGCAAGTTCGACTTTAAGTTGCGTACGGCAAATGTTGCAATCGATACCAGGAGGGTGGAAACGCGATGGGCGATTCTCGTCAGACGAAGCCAGTAGAAATTGCTGCGTTCGACTTCGACGGTACCTGCATATCGGGCAATTCTCCAGTCATCTTGGTGAGCCATTTGGTTCGAAAGGGCCTCTTGGGAAAGGGCACCCGCTTTTTGCGCATTCTTTGCTGGGGTGCTGCCTACAAGCTCCGTCTGCCTCAGAATGAAAGCTGGGTTCGGGGTGCAGTGTTCTCCGCCTTTGAGGGCAAGAAGAAAGAAGAAGTCGACGAATACCTGCGTGACTTCTACGATAGCCACCTGGAAAAATCTTTCGCGTTCAGGCTAACGAAGTAATTGAGGAGCATCGCGCTGCGGGTCGTGAGGTGTGGGCGGTAACGGCAACGTTTGAGCCCCTTATTCAGCAAGCAATGACGAAGCATGGCTATACCCAGGCGTTTTCTACCCGAATGAAAACCGATTCCGATGGCCGCTATACGCGCGAAGTAGAAGGCTTGCCGGTGGAGGGAAGCCAGAAGCTCGAGGTTCTTACCCGTGAGGCCAATGCCCGATTTGGGGAAGGGAACTGGGTCTTAACCCATGCTTATGGTGACCATCATTCCGATCGAACCCTGCTCGCTGCAGCTGAGCACCCTTTTGCGGTTACTCCCGATAGGCCCCTGCGTCACTGCGCACAATCGGAACTGGCCCATTTTGAAACTGGCGTTAGGCCTTCTCGCTTTTGCCAAATTCGCATAAGTGCCCAGTGCGTTGTTTGTGCAATTTCATCGAGTATTGCGACTGCGGCAACGTTGGCTTAACGCTTTGTAACAGAGTCCGGTCCGCCGTTCACCCTATGGGAATTTGACGGATAATGGGTTTGTTTGAGCCGCCCGCATGGGGGCGGCATACAATTAAGTGCGATTAACGAACTCACATATCAGCGTGCTCCCCTTCGCCGGCTGAGCACGCTTGCAACTATTGTTACCTGCCAAGGAGGTGCACCAGGATGAGTGAAGATACCGCAAGTGGCCAAGTTCCCTTCCAGGACAGTCGCTCCAATTCTTCTCAGGCATACCTTAAAGCGTGCCGCTTCCGCGGTTGCGGAAGGGGATAGCGTTCTCGGTATCCATCTATATCTTGCTGCTTATGAGCGCGCATTGCGCGAAAGCATCATGCCGGGTGAAGAAGTGCTTGAAGGCATGAGCAAGGCATGGGATTTGGCTATTAAAACCAAGCAACGTTCCCTTGCTGAATATATCTTTGAAAAACTCGAGCCTTATTGGGACAGCAATGAGGTTTCCCGACATGCCGACGAACTTCAGCGTTTGGCTTTCGACAAGCTCGAAGAATACGGCTTCGATCGTGACGCCATTGAAGGCATGGCCGACATGGTAAATCAGGATCTTATGGATGCTGCACCCGATATGCTGTGCCGCTTTGAGGAAAGCGCCCCGCTGCGTCGCCGGCTTCGGCTCCTGCTGAAGCTCCCCAGGCTGCTGCGGGTTCTGCGCAGAATGCTTCGGCTTCGGCGGAGGCCAACCAGTCTTCGGCTGACGCCAATCGTGAGCAGGCAGTGAAAGACCTCACCTCGCTCATCTTCGGCCAGACCTCCGAGGCGAAAGCTGAGCCTGCGGTGCCGAGCAGCGCTTCGACTATCGATCGCTGGTTGGATTTGGCAATGCTATTGCAACTATGGGAGAGTTGGGCGTTGGTCGTTCACGTGACCCTGAGTTTGCGCGCTTCGTCGCCATGCTCAATGCCCGCCATGGCTTGCCTGACATTCCCCGACTGGGCACCTTGTTGTTCCGCTGCCCCGCTCGCGAAGATTCCAACTACTTTATGGTTGCTACCGCTGGCGAATTGAATATGCCCGCAATACGTATGCGCCTTGATCAAAATGCGCAGGGCCAAGCGGTGTACTGTGTGTAATGGCGTCGGCCGATTTCAAATCGCGCATCTGGTGTGCCGCGTGCCGGCTTCGAGTCGCCGACTGTGGTTATCCTCGAAGATTTCGATCTGTGGGATCTTCCCGATTTTGATCCGCAGCTTGCCGAGAATCCCGTGCAGGGCCTTCTCCAGATGCAGTTGTCCCGTGGTGCCCGTGAAGCTTTGGCGCTTATCCAAACAGCCCTTGAAAGCCCTGAGGCAACGGTTCTCATTTCCGCATCCGAGCCAAGCGATATCGATCCGTTTTTCTGGGAACTTATCGGGTCTCAGTATCAGATCATTGATATCGAACTTCCCAGCGCACGTGAACGTCGTGAGATTTGGCGAGAAGTCCAGGCGCAGCATCCTTCTACTCGAGGCTTGATGCTACTCGTATGGTGGAGCTCTCTCGTGGCCTTTTCTCGTTTTGAGATCCTTGCCATTGCAAGTGAGGCGGTCGAGGAGGCTTATCGGAAGAGCATTGCCGAAAATCGCTTCTGCGCAGTTGAGACCGGCGCGATGGTTTCGCGTTTGGCGAACTTCCAGCCATTGATTCTGCGGAGTATCGCTGCATGGAGGATATGGCGGTTGAAGAGCTGCGCCGGAGTACTTCCGATTTCGACGATCTGCTGGAGGACTAACGGCTAATGAGCATTACGCGTCGTTGCGACTATGCATGTCGCATCATTCGCGCCGCTTATCGTAGCGGCGACACGTATATCTCCATCGCGGAGGTGGCTGAACAGGAGAGCATTCCCTATTCTTTTTGCTCGCAGCATCCAGCACGAATTGGTGAAGGCGGGCCTGCTGAAAACCATTCGCGGTGTGAAAGGCGGCCTTGCTCTGGCGTGCGATCCCTCGAAAACCACTGTGCTTGATGTTCTCGAAGGGGTGAATGGCGGCATAAGCATAGCTGATTGCACGTGCGCTGATTACCCGTGTGTCCATAAGGATTGCTGTTCCTTCAATGCTTTGTGGTGTGCGTCGAATGCGTTGATAAGTCATCTTTTGCTTCCGTTACCTTGAGGGGCTTTTTACCCAAGGCGCAAACCATCCTGCTATTCAGGCGGCATTTGCCTCATGTGAAAATGCGCCGGTTGTCGAGTAGCATGGTTTTCCAAATTCCATCAACCTGTTCTGACGAGCTGAGCCCCGAAGAACAAGCTCTTGTCGCTAAAGTATGGAACGAAGGTGCACGCCTATATCGCGATTTGCCTTGGCGTAACGTGGACGACCCCTATGCCGTTATGGTTTCGAGATCATGCTTCAGCAAACCCAGGTTGCACGTGTTGAAAAGTATTGGCAGCGTTTTATGGCGTTGTTTCCGACCCTGGATGCATTGGCAAGCGTCGAGACGTCCCTTGTTTTGGAAATGTGGCAAGGGTTTGGGTACAACCGCCGTGCATTGGCGTTGAAGCGTACGGCGGAAATATGCTCACGCGAATTCAATGGGCTGCTCCCCGAGTCTTCGGAAGAGCTGCTGGCACTTCCTGGCATCGGAAAGGCTACGGCGGGAGGCATCATGGCGTTCGCCTACCAGAAGCCCTCAATGTATTTGGAGACAAACGTGCGGTGTTCATCCACGAATTGTTTCCGGGGCGCGAAAAGGTTTCCGATAAAGAATTGAGCCTTTGGTGCGGCGTACGTGCTCCACGACAGACCCTCGCGGTTGGTATTATGCCCTGCTCGATTATGGCAACTACCTGAAATCAACGATGCCCAACCCCCTCTCGACGGTCGAAGCACCATACGAAGCAATCGAAATTTGAAGGGTCGCGGCGACAGAAGCGGGCGGAATTGGTTCGTTTCGTTCTTGCTCAACGCGAAGCAGGTTTCTGCGAGCTTGTTTCCGCTCTTTCCGCCTTCGAAAAGAAACAGGGCAGGGAAGCTTCCGAAGAAGACCTGGTCCGCTCTATTGCGAATGATTTGCTTGCCGAGGGATTCTTTCTCAGGAAGGCGAAGGGGGAGAATGCTCGGTACTTTGCTGATTAAGGCTTGCTAGAACAGTGAGCCAGGCAATCGCGTGCGCAGCATGAGGAAAGCGCTCGGTACTTTGCCGCTTAGGGTTTGCTAGAGCATTGTGTAGTGTCAGCTTCACGGTGGGCTCGAAGCAAAGACTCTTGACGTTATAAAAAGCGCCGCTGCCGTTGAACTGCCTCCCATTTTTTTCGAAATGAGAAATGGGAGGCAGTTCATTTGAGGCAGCGGGCGCTTTTTGATTGCAATAGGGTGGGTTTTACTCGGCGGGATAAGATCCAAGCACCTTAACTTCGCGGAGCTTCAGGCGGAGGCAATCGAGTGCGGTTTTGATGGCGGGATTGGCCGGTGTGCCTTCGATGTCGATGAAGAAGAGGTAGTCTCCCAGTCCTTGTTTGGTAGGACGGCTCTGGATCATGGTCAAGTTTACGTTGGCGTAGTTCAGCTCGGAGAGGATCATCAGCAGGGAACCAGGCTTATCGGCGTTCAGCGAAAGAGCCAGTGTGGTTTTCATGTTGTCGCTCTCGAGTACTGGTTCGTGGCCTTGGCGGGCAATGAGCACGAAGCGTCTGGTTGCCGTAATGATCTTCAATGCCTTCTTCGGCAATGGTGCAGTCGAACAACCGTCCTGCAAATTTGCTGGAAAATACCTGCCACCGTTTTGTCTTGGGCGGCCTTGCGCGCACCTTCTGCGGTGGACGAAACGGCCAAGCGCGGCACGGAGGGAAGTGGGCATCGAGCCAGCGACGGCATTGCGCTAACGCTTGCGGGTGGCTGGCGATAGTGGTTATCTCATCAAGGGAGGATTCCGGGTTCACCATGAGGCAGTGGTGGATGTTAAGCACGGTCGAACCCATGATGCTCACGCCGCCCTTGAATGCCAAGGTGTCGAGCGTGGCAGTAACCACGCCTTCAAGTGAGTTTTTCGATCGGCATAACTCCGAATTCGCAGCGACCGCGATCAACCGCTTCATGGACTTCGTTAAAGGAAGGACACTCCACGAATTCGGGGTTTTCGCAGCCCATCTTCTTTGCAAAAAAGACGGGCAGCCTCATCGGAGTAGGTTCCTTGCGGTCCTAGGTAGGCGATGGTTGCGTTGCTCATAGAGCGTCCTTTCTGGGATAACGATAATTTGCCTATGATAACGCTTTATTAAGAAAACGCTGCGATGCTCGTAAGCTTCTAGCCTTTGATTTAATGCCGCCTTAACAGGGCGGTGGTGCTATTTTGGCAGTCTGCGTGGGTGTTGTTACCTGGTGGGCTCGATTGCCCCGTTGCGACCGGTAGGGAGGTATTGAAATTGTTGCCTCAGTCAGACGTAGGCAAACACATTGCCTATGTAAAAAGCAAGGCATTGTTGCCAAGAACTTCCAGTTCTGAAGGGGGATGCACCAGCGCGGCTATAAGGTAGGATTTTTTTCCAAAATGCCGATGGACAAAAAAGCAAATTATGGGTATTAAAGAAAAACCATCTATCTAAAAACGGATAGACGAACAGCAAAATATGTCCATTATTTGAAGAACTATTGTTGATTACCGAGCGCTTATTCAGTGCAAACTCGCATTATTTAAAGAATAGAACGGTCAAAATAGTTGAAATGACCTAAAACAGCCAAGGAATCATTTTTTAATCGCTGAAAAGTGGAGAAATAATGTGTTACTCGAAAATAAGGCAGTAACATTTTCTGACCATTGGCGGAATTACTCGATATTCGGCAATTAACCAGTCTTTTGGGAACAAATCAACGAGAATATGCATCAGAAGTTTTGTAGGACAAAGACACCCTTTAAGGAGGTGTGCACATGGTAACAGAGGCTATTAGTCCGGAGTTTCTGAGCAAGCTCGAGGCACGCGGTGTTTCTCGTCGTAGCTTCATGAAGCTCTGTGGCTCTCTTGCCGTAGCTGCAGGCTTGTCTGAGCTGGCAGCACCTCGCGTCGCTCGCGCGATCGAGGATTCCGTTATCGGCGCAGAATCTGGCGGCCTGTATCCCGCAATCTGGATCGAGGGCGCTTCTTGCACTGGTTGTACGGAGTCGTTCGCACAGGTAGATGCCCCTGATCCCGCAACCGTAGTGTTGGAAATGGTTTCCCTTAACTATTGTGAGACCCTTTCCGCTGCTGCAGGTTGGTCCATGGAAGAAGCAAAGGCACAGACGATCGAGGCCGGAAACTACATCCTCATCTACGAAGGTGCAGTTCTGGAAGGTTGAACGGCGAGGCGCTGCGTGTTGCCAATGAGCCCGGTACCGACCACTTGGTCCATGCTGCAGAGAACGCAAATGCAGTTGTTGCTCTTGGTTCTGTGCGCGGTAAACGGTGGCTGGATGGGTGCAAACCCCAACTCCGCTGGTGCGCTGGGCGTTCAGCAGTACCTGAAGAAGCAGGGTATCGATACCCCGGTTATCAACATCCCGGCTGCCCTGCTAACCCCTGAATGGCTCGAGGCTGTTCTCGTAGACGCAATCCTTGTTGGTAAGCTCCTGAGCTCACCGCTGACAACAAGCCCAAGGTCATCTTCAACCAAACCATTCACGATAACTGCGAGCGTCGTGGTCACTTCGAGAATGGCGAATTTGTTTACGCATTCGGCACCGAAAGAAGAAGCCAAGGGCTACTGCCTGTATCCCATGGGCTGCCGCGGTCCTCAGACCAAGGCTAACTGCGGTGTTGTTCGTTGGAACCATCGTCGTTCTTGGTGTGTCGCATCTGGTGGTCCCTGCATCGGTTGCTGCACGGCCAACCCCAACGACCCCGGTGAGAACTGGGTTGAAACCAACACCCCCTTCCGCGCACGCTTCCGCGATCTGCGCATTGGCGGCTTGGTTGTTCAGCCTGAGGCAATTGCTTGGACGCTCACGGGCGTTGTGGCTGCCGCACTCGTTATCCACGGCTTTGGCATGAAGAAGATGGGCCGCACCGACGGTGGCGCAGACTTCGAGCCTATCCGCGAGTGGGATAAGAAGCATCCCAGCGAGTCCATCGGCCAGTACGACGAAGAAGTTCTGAAGGGAGGCAAGTAACCTATGGCACGTTCCGTAATCGATCCCGTAACCCGTATTGAGGGTCATCTCCGCGTAGAGATGGAGGTTGAAAACGGTGTTGTTTCCGATGCTTGGGTTTCCGGCGGCTGCTTCCGCGGCATGGAGCTCGTAGTTAAGGATCGCACGCCTGAAGATGCTGCTCACATCGTGCAGCGCATCTGCGGTGTTTGCCCCGTATCCCACTCCCACGCTGCAACCATTGCTGCTGAAAAGGCATACGGCATCACCATTTCCAACAATGCCCGTATCATCCGTAACCTCATCGAGGGCGCACAGTTCCTGCACAGCCATATCCTGTGGTTCTACACTTTGGCTGCTCTGGACTACGTAAACCCCCCTGAACGCTCTGAAGGCAAACGTAGGCAGCGCCTATGACCTGGTAGAGGCTGCGGGCACTTCCTGCCAGTCCGACCTGAAGGCCCTTCAGGAGCGCCTCGCCAAGTTCGCAGAAAATGGTCAGCTGTCCATCTTCTCCGGCAACTGGTGGAAGAACGGTCAGTCCGATACCGAGTTTAAGCTTCCTGCCGAACTCGACCTTATCGCTACCGCTCATTACATCGAGGCTCTTACCATGCAGTCCAAGGCATCTGAGGTTTGTGGTCTTCTCGGCGGCAAGATGCCTCATGTTATGACCATCGTTCCCGGCGGTACCTCTTTCGTTCCCACGGAAGAAAAGCTCGACGATCTGTGGTCTCTCGTTCACGAGCTGCGTGACTGGATCAAGGCAACCATCATTCCCGATACCAAGGCTATTGCTCCTTACTACAAGGAAGCTCTCTCCTTCGGTAAGGGCTGCGGTCGCTATGTTGCTTGGGGCGTTTTCGAGCGTCCGAGCTTCGCTCTGGCCGATCGTTACCTGCCTTCTGGCGTTATCGATGAGAACCTTAATCTTTCTGAGGTTGACGTTCACCTTACCAAGGAATACATCGGTCATTCCTGGTATGTGGGCGACTCCGACCTCAACCCCCGCGAAGGCATCACCGAGCCTGAGTTCACCGAGTACTACAAGGCTGGCACCCTGCGCGAGGAAAATGGTCACGAGATCGGCGATATCAACGATCGCTCTTGGTCGAAGGCACCTTCCTATGACGGTAAGTGCATGGAAGCTGGTCCATTCTCCCGTGTTCTGGCTGCTTACCTGCGTGGCAACGAGTTCATCAAGTCTGCTGTCGACGGTCTGTGCGCCGACCTTGGTCTTACCATTCCTCAGCTGCAGAGCACCCTTGGTAGCGTAGCTGCTCGTAACATCGAGCCCATCTACATTGCTGAATGCATGGTTGAATGGGTTGACGAGCTCATCGAGGCTGTTAAGGGCGGCGACTCCGAGTACTTCCGCACTCCCGAAACCATCACGGGCGAAGGCACGGGCCTTTGGGAAGCACCTCGTGGCGCACTGCTGCACACCGAAAAGGTAAACAACGGCAAGATCACCGATTACCAGATCATCATTCCTACCACCTGGAACATCGCTCCCCGCAACGCTGAAGGCGTACAGGGCCCGATGGAACAGGCTCTTATCGGCACTCCCGTTGCTGACGTTGATATGCCCATCAACGCTCTGCGTACGGTACACACTTTGACCCCTGCACCGCTTGCGCAGTGCATGTGACCGGAGCCTTCCACCGGTAAGCACTTTGAAACCGTTACCAGCCCTTGGGGGTGAAGTAAATGGCACATTTGGCTCATTACCGTGAAGCGCATCCTCTGCCGCTGCGTATCACTCACTGGATCAACCTTAGCTGCATGGTTCTGCTTATCTTTTCTGGCTTCCTGATCCACTTCCGTTCTGGGCAGCCCTTACGGGTGTTGCTCGTGGTCTGCACGTATTCTGTGGCATTGTATTGCTTGTCAACTGCATCGTGCGCTATGTGCTGGCGTTCCTGGTTACCTCTGCTCCTACGGGTGGCACGCGTAACCGTATCCGCGACTACAAGACCTGGATGCCCCAGGACGACAATAAGCATCAGCTTATTCCTTGGATCAAGTACTACCTCTTCATGAAGAAGGATCATCCGCTTTCTGCAAAGCTCGGTGTTCCTCAGAAGATTTCCTACTTTGCCATCGGTATCCTGATCCTTATCATGGCCTACACAGGTTTCTGTCTGTGGATCCCCCACCTCTGAGTGGACCTTCTTCGCAGCTGGTACCGCTTTTGTTGGTGGTGCGATGTCTATGCGCATCATCCACTACTTCATGATGTTCGTATTCATCATCTTCACCATGCTGCATGGTTACCTCGTATTCATCGAGGGTACTGCTAATGCAAACCTCATGTTCTTCGGTAAGGAACATGGTGGCCTGGTTTACGATCCCAACCGTCGTTATCGTTGGCGAGGATCATTCCGTAGACCAGCACTAAGCAATACCGCAAGGTAGAAGCGCTTAATTTAAGAGCCCAGCCGTAAGGTTGGGCTCTTTTTCATTTTGGATACTTTTTTGTCAGGTGAAGGCAACCGAGGTGGCGGTGGATCGGTTGAGCGGAAAAATCGAGATGAATCAACTACCGTGTTCTTTGGAATACCAAGTATTCGTTGAGAGCGCCTGTGCGTCCATCTGCTTGAAAAGCGAGCCTTTAAACGGCCTTCGTTCGTAACGGCGCTTGCAAGGGCATCGATCTCTTCATCTGAAAAGCTATGGCAATAGCGGTAGGCTCCTGTTTCTTTTTTCCAGCCCAACAGGCAATCGCCTTCGTCGAATTGCTCTTTGGCGTATCCAAGCTCCGCAATGCCTGATGCAGTGATTGCTTTTGCCTTGCTAGCAAGCCCCTCGTCGGTCAAGAAGCGCCAAAGGGAAACAAAGGCAAAACCGCCTGGCTTAGTTGCCCTTATCAACGCCTGCAGGAACGTCGCACGCCATTCCGGGAGGGGGATATGGTGCAGAAGAAAGCCGAACGATACGCTTAAATCCGCCTGCGCATCGAATCGGAGCACATCGGCTAAGGTGCCTGATTGCAGCTCTTTCATGACATCACAGTGAGTGAACGAGACGGAAACGTTCAAGGAAGCTGAACACCGTATTGAGCAAGTTCGTCGCAGGCGTCAAGTGCCTGGACTTTGATGGCGGCATTTGGCGCAAAGTGGGCCAAATGCTTTTCGAAGCGAAGATTTCCGCAGGCGACATCAAGTAAGTGGAATTGCTCCTGAAAGGAGTGCATGTGAGTGTCCGACCCTGATTCGTCAATGCAGCGATTCCAACCCGCCCAGGTGTTGTCGCGGGTATCGGAAAATGAATTCGCCCATGTGCGGTAAAAAGCGATTGTTCAGCTCGCAGAGTTCTTGGGCGAATAAAGGATCCATGGTTGCCTTTCTTGTTAGTTTGGCTTTGGTGCTAGGGCAGTGCCTATGTGCTCGATTTGCATGCTCTGTCTGCGGCCGACAGGCTGTGCCAGCCTTCGCGTGTCGGGGAATCTAGTGAACAGCAAGCACCTGAGGCGTCTATGGTTGCTGCCTGAACGCAGGAAGCCTGAGACGTGGGTGCGCATTACATCCCCGCAAGCGAGGGAGGTAACGCGTCTGTTCGCACGCTATCGGCGGTTTCTTGGTCGCGTCTCCGCAGGCGAGGGCGGGGCTTTGGTTCTGCTGCGGTAGAGCGAGCCACTAAATCAGCTTGCGCATTAAGCTTATTTTCGCATTACTTTCGCTTGCTTTTCGCATCGCTTTTCATCTCTTTCTCATCTGCTCAATATCGTTGACTTATAAGCGTTTTTCGCGAAAAGGAGCAGCATATGAGTTTGGTTTTGAGTCATAGAACGGCGCTGGAATTGTATCGCTCTTTCGATGATGCCCGTTTCTGGTTATGAAAAGGTGCCTTTTCCTCTCACTTTCGGTTCCAACGCGTAATGATGTCGAGCGCTATCGTGCTTTGCCAATTCGCACTTCCCATATACCGCTTCATTGCGTTGTGCCCCAAGCCAAGGAACCGTAGAAATATTAAAGATGGTCATTGCCATGTGTTCGGCGGTGAAATGAACGCAATCCGTCTGCATAAAAGCATGGATGAGTCTTTTCTCTGTGTCGTTTCACCTGAGGTGCTGTTTTGGAAATGGCTGCGCAGCTTTCCGGGATTGAGCTGGTGAAGCTTGGTTATGAGCTGTGCGGGGTGTATTCGCTTCCCATGTCCCAGCCCAACTATGCAGGAACGCCTCGCGGATTTTCCAGGAGGAAGGCGCTCACTTCCGTTGAGAGGTTAACGGCCCATGTTGCATCGCAGGGCAGCAATCGGAGTGTCAAAAAGCCCGATGGGCGCTTCGTTATGTGCTTGACGGCTCCGCTTCGCCGAGAGAAACAGAGTTGAGTATGTTGATGGTCTTTCCTCGGAAATTAGGTGGGTATGGTCTTGAGAAGCCGGAAATTCGGCATGAATTTGCCACTTCGAGCGATGTGTTGCTGTTTCTATCGGGAAAGAGCGCTGCCTTTGATCTGCATTGGTCTGATGCTGGTGTGTCGTTAAGGTGTGAAGACCGAACGTGTAGAGGGGATGCTGATGAGCGAAAACGGAAACAACGGCAAACTTCTTTTGGAGTCTTCTGGTTCACGGGTGCTTCATATAGCCAATCGAGATTTCAGGTATGTCGAAAGGCTAGATGAAGTTGCCAATGCGGTAGCCCGATGCCACGGGCGCCACCTTCGCAACGATTTGCAGTACGACTTTGTCGTCAGGCAGGCTGAGCTGCGCAAACGGGTATTGAGCGACAATTAAAAAAAGAAGGCTCAGTTCATTGAACTGAGCCTTCTTTGAAGCAAGCTTTACCCGAATGCTACGGAAGGATAAAGGAGAGAACGCTGGATTCTGCGAATACCAGTACGCAGAGAACTGCCAGCATGCCGATACTCCAAGGGATAACCTTCTGAACAGGCTCGACTCGTGCTCGCCTGTGGTAACGGGCAGCAATAGCCAAGGACTGAGGCGAGATCATCTTGCCGATAACGCCACCCATGGTATTGGCGGCAAAGGAACAAATCGGGAGAAACGTGTGCAAGCGAAGCGTTCGGACTGCGCAGCTTCATACTGCAAGCTGGAGAACAGGGCGTTTGCGGATGTGTCGGAGCCGGTAACCGCGGTTCCAACCCAGCCAAGTACGGGGGGAAAGCAGCGCAAAGAGGGAGCCAGTGTGGGCAAGGAACTGACCGATGGAAATGGTCATGCCCGAGAAATTCATGACGTAAGCCAGACCCAGAACCATAACGATGGTCAAGGAAGAGAAGCGCATTGCCCAGAAGGTCTCGACAGAGCTGTTTGCCGGACATGCCCAGGGTGATGCGATACTTGCCCTTCTCGTTGAAGATGCCGTATACGATGGTGGTGATCAAGCCGGCGATAAGGAGCATGGTGCCGGGGTTAGAGAGCAGGTTCAGGTTGTAAGTGGTGCCAGGATCCTGCCTGCGGCATTCAGGACATTGCCTGCGAGGCCGGGGAAGGATCTTTGATGTCGGTGCTTGCGAGCAGTGCAGGAATGCCCAGCTTGCAGATAGCGAAATACTACTACAACGATGATGTAAGGGAACCAGGGCCATCCAGGCGCGTACGGGAGCGAGTTCTGTAACTTTGCCCTCGGAGATGGGCTCCATGCCGAAGCGTTCGCGAGCGTCGTTGACATTGGGCTTAACGAAGTGCAGGAAGATAACGCTGATGCCAAGAGAAACAAGGGAAGCAACCACGTCGGTAAGTTCGTAAGCGAAGTGGTTGGAGCACCACCACTGGGTGATTGCGAAGGAGGCACCGATAACCAGAGCGTGCATCCAGCAGTCGCGCAGGCCTTTCTTGCCGTCCAAGATCAGGACAACCAGCAAAGGAACAAAGAGAGCGAAGAGCGGTGCCTGGTAGCCAACGGTAGGCGGCAACGTGCTGCGCCGATTCGAGGGCAACAGAGGCATCGCCGCCAGCAAACCATGTTGCCTGCGGTGGTGATGGGGGTACCGGCTGCGCCATAGGCAACAGGAGCGGTGTTCGCGATGAGAACTGCCAGAGCTGCCTTGGAGGGCTTGACGCCCAGGGCGAGGATCATGGTTGCGGTGATGGCGATGGGGGGCACCGAAGCCAGCAAGTGCTTCAAGCAGGCCACCGAAGAAGAAGGCAACGAGCACTGCCTGGATGCGGATGTCGCCGCCGCCAACGATATCGAACAGGCTCTTCAGGTCTTCAGAGCGTCCGGAAAACAACCGTAACCTCGTAGAACCATACGGCCATAATGATGATGAATACGATGGGAATGCACCGTAGCAGGCGCCCTGCAAGCCGGAAAAGGGCTGCGGGTCGGTGGGCATGCCGAAGGGCGAATATTGCAACTACCAGCGCAACTACCAGCGCAACGAGTGCGGAAACGTGCGCTTTTTGCCTTAACACCCACCAGCATAATGAAGAATGCCGCGGAGTGGAATGCAGGCAACCAAGGCCGACAGGGGCAAGATTGCCTGCGACTGGATCGACCACAGCTTGGAACATAGGTTTCTCTCTCTTTCGAATAGGGGACACTCTGCTCTTGCTTATGCAAAAAAATAGAACGCCCCAATACTAGGGATTCGAGTTTCGCTGGCGTTGTGAATCTGTCAAACGGGCAAATCTAGGAATAAAGGGAGTTGATTTTTTGCAAAATGCCATCGCAAACGTATAATGAACGCCGTTCGCCGATCAGGGAAAACCGCTATGATCGCATAGGCGAAAGCGTTGCCGGGCGCGAATGTCTCCTGACGCATCTGTTGGTTTGCAAAGGTGCAACAGGTGCCGCCCTGCTTTCGTAAACCTTGGCCCAAACGTTTTTCTTGAATCACGTGTTAGCGAGCGTAAGCGAAGGAGTGCCTCATGCCATACCGCTGTCTATATTCGCCTATCATGATCGGCCCAATGGAAGTGCCGGAATCGCTTCGTAGTCCCTCCGATGGGGAACAACTTCGCCAATTCCGATGGGAGTTGGATTCCGACCAGTCGCGTGCTTACTATGAGGCGCGAGCAGCAGGGCTTCGGTTTGATAACCATCGGGGCTACCGTGGTGCATCGCGGGCGCAAAAGGCAACCCCTTGAAGCCTTGCCTCTATAGTGACGATTCCATTCCCAGCCTGCGTGCCGTTGTCGATGCCTGCCATAGGCTGGAGCCAGGTCTCGGTGCGGCTGCAAACGCTGGCCCGGAGGGCAATGCAGGAAAAACGCCATTGCAGGCGGCATCTCCCATTCCTGCGGCATGCGGGCGCGATGTGCCTGAAGAGGTGCCAACCGGGAAGGTATATGAGCTGGTTCAAGGCTACGGAGATGCTGCCGAGCGCGCCCTTCGAGCAGGTGTTGACGCGGTGGAAGTGCATATGGCCCATGGCTACCTGGTCAGTTCGTTTATTTCTCCGCGAACCAATAAACGTATCGACAATTTGGCGGATCGTTTGAGAATCGAATGCGCTTTCCCCGTTTGATCTTGGAAGAGATACGAAGACGTGTCGGGGACAGGATGGCGGTGCTCTGCCGCATCAACGCGGCCGACGAAGAGCCAGGCGGCATCGATGTGAACGATGCGTGCGTTATTGCCCGTTACCTTGAGGAATGCGGCGCCGATGCGTTGCACATTTCTCGTGCAGTTCATTGCGAGATGAGTTTATGTGGGCTCCCACCTCGGTGCACGCTGGATTTAACGCTGATTTGGTGGCGAAGATCAAAGAGTGCGTTAGCATCCCGGTTATTTCCGTGGGGCGTTTTACCGATCCGTATTTGCCGGGCTTTTGATCGAACAGGGAAAGTGCGATCTTGTGGCGTTCGGCCGTCAGGCTTGGCCGACCCCGAGATGCCCCGCAAAATACGCCGAAAGGTCGCGAAGAGGACACGATGCCGTGCATCGCTTGCCTTCAGGGATGCGTTGCCAATATGTATGCGGGCAAGCCCATACGTTGTTTGGTGAATCCCCGTTTGGGGCATGAGTGTGAAACCGCGCCAGCTGCAGCTGAAGTTAAGCGTATTGTCGTGGTCGGCGGTGGTGTTGCGGGGCTGGCAGCAGCTGCCATCAGTTCCGAGCGCGGACATGACGTGATTCTGCTTGAAGAGGCGCCCACGTTGGGCGGGAACATGCGTCTGGCATCGTTTCCACCCGGCAAAAAGGCCTTATTGCGGATATGGTTCGTTCGTGGGTGGTGCGCGCGCAAAAAGCGGGCGTCGAGGTGCGTCTTGGCGTAAAAGCGCTGCCTGACGACATTGCTGCGCTGCGGCCCGATGAAGTGGTGGTGGCTACGGGTGCCCGAGCTTTGCTGCTTCCCATTGAGGGCATCGACTGTCCTGCGATCCTACGAGGGAGATGTCTTGGCTGGAAAGGCTTATCCGGGGAAGAACGTGTTGGTTGCCGGTGGAGGGATGGTCGGTTGCGAGATTGCCGATTTACTTGCCGGGTGGGGCATAGCGTTACCGTGGCGAATACCGCGATAATCTGGCGGCCGATATGGTGGCGGAGCACCGTAGCGTTTTGATGCGCAGCTTTGCTGAGCATGGTGTGTGCCAGGTGCCAAATGCCAAAGATTTGCCGCTTCTACGCCGATGGTGTGGAATACGAGAATGCGCTAAACGGCCAATTGCATGAACTGCGCGGGTTTGATTCGGTAGTGCTTGCTCTGGGATACGTTGCCGATGATCGTCTTTCGGAAGCATTGGTGCAGCGCGGCATTTCGGTTCACGTGGTTGGCGATGCTGTAAAGCCCGTCGTGCCATCGATGCTTTACGTGAAGCCTACGAGTTAGCGGTATCGCTATAAAAAGGGGCGGTAAAAGGCGGTACTGCTTTGGCCGTATGCAAAGTGTGCGTTGCGAGCGTGGGTGTTTCGGGTATTCTGCAAACGAAAAGAAAACACCTGCGCATGGAAAGAGGTTGCGATGAACGTAGTGTGCTTGGATCTTGAGGGCGTTTTGGTTCCTGAGATTTGGATTGCCTTTGCTGAGGCAACCAACATTCCCGAATTGAAGAAAACCACGCGCGACGAACCTGACTATGACAAGCTCATGAACTATCGGCTCGACATCCTCAAGGAACATGGCTTGGGGTTGAAGGAGATCCAGGATGTCATTGCCACCATCGACCCCATGCCTGGTGCAAAGGAATTTTGGATGAGCTGCGCGAGCTTACCCAGGTAATCATCATCTCTGACACGTTCACCCAGTTTGCTCAGCCCCTTATGAAGAAGCTCGGCTGGCCTACGCTGTTCTGCAATGAACTTGAGGTTGCAGAAGACGGCACGGTTACAGGCTTCAAGATGCGCTGTGAACAATCGAAGCTCACCACTGTCAAGGCATTGCATCAGGCAGGGTTGGAAACCATTGCCGCAGGCGATAGCTTTAACGATCTGGGCATGATCAAAAGCCAGCAAGGCGGGCTTCCTGTTCAAGAGCACCGATTCTATTAAAGCCGACAACCCCACCATACCCGCATTCGAAGAGTATTCTGAGTTGATGGCGGGTATCAAGGCTGCCCTTTAATCGTCGGAGCAGAAATCTGTTGGGTTGCTGCTGGGGCATCCTCCCATTGCGCCGTCCTGAGGCCTCTATCCATTCGGGCTGAAGCCTGCTGTTTCGCCAACCTGCACGGTTTTGACGCACCAAGCAATAACCTAACGCCGGATTTATGTTTGTCGCATGTGTCCGGCGTTTTCTCTTTTCGAGAAATTGATTAAGCACCTAAACTATTAAGCCATTAAATGGTTAGGAGCTTCATCTATGAACGAAACTGCCCGCGACCGTTCCCCCGAATCGTTGGAGAACGAGATTATCGCATTGACCCATCGGCTTAAGCGTTTGCGCCCTGCGTTATCTCCAAGCATGGATGGGCTTACTCCGATGGAGGTTCACGCCCCTTGTGCTTCTGTTTTGTGCCGATGAAAAGCAGCGCAGCGTCAAAGCCTTCCGGACATCGCACGTCATCTGCGCGTTTCCCCAGTGCGGTATCCCAGTTCCTGAGAGGCCTTGAACGGAAGGGTTTTCATCGTAATTGCGCACACGTGCCGAGGGCGATTCACGCTCGGTTTGCATAGGCCTTACGGAAAAGGGCCAATCCCTCTCTTCGCAACTTCGCCGTGAGCGCAGCAGGCAGTTTATGGACATGGTCGAAAGCGTTGGCATCGACAACATGAATCAATTGGTAGCGATCTTGGAAAAAATTTGCGATTACGCAGAAGGGTCGGATTCGTTTGTCCCCGTTTCCCGCGAATGCAATATTCCTGGGAGGGGGGTTCCATGCGCATAATCGGGTATTTGAAACAATCAAAACTCGCTGTTGCTTTGATCGTGGTTCTTCTCATCGTGCAAGCATTTGCCGATTTGTCGCTTCCTCGCTACACGTCCGACTTGGTTGATGTTGGCATCCAGCGGGGTGGTATCGAAGATTGCTCGCCTAGCGTTATGAGCTCCGATACGTTTAACTACGCCTGTATGCTGGCGCCCGATGATGACGAACGGCTGTTGCGCAGTTCGTATGAGCAGGATCCGGATGGGAACTTTGCCCTAAATCAGCAAGGCTTGGAGCAGCGTAAAGAGCTGGATTCCGCCATCGCCCTCCCTCTTGTAGTGGTTCATTTTTTCCGACCAGATGGCAGAGTCGTTGAAGGGTCAGCAGAAAGAAGGGTCGCCAGCATTCGATGGTGCTCCCGGTGTCTCGGGGATTTCGATCTGCCTCAGCTATATGCCGCATATCAGGCGGGGGTCATTAGCAAGACCCAGGTTGAAGAGGCGATGGCCCAGGCCCAGAAGGCGTTCGGATCCATTGACGAATCCCTTATCCAGCAACAGGCAATAATGGCAACCAAAGCCGAATATGAGCAGCTTGGCATCGATATGGGAGCCATGCAGATGAACTACCTGGTACGGCTGGGAGCTCAGATGCTTGGGGTTGCGGCATTGATGATGGTTGCTTCGATCGCGGTTGGCTTCATTGCATCGCGAACGGCGGCAAAAACCGCTCGAGGCTTGCGTGAGCGTCTTTTCGAGAAAGTTATTTCCTTCTCGGATGCCGAGGTCCAATCATTTTCCGCGGCTTCCCTCATCACGCGCGGCACTAACGATATCCAGCAAATCCAGATGGTGATGGTGATGCTTCTGCGTATGGTGCTGTATTCGCCGATTCTTGCCATTGGCGGTATCGTCATGGTTTCGCAGACGAACGTTTCGATGAGTTGGATCATTGTGCTTGCGGTAATGGTAATCGCCATCATCATCGGCATTCTTATGGCCGTTGCCATGCCGAAGTTCAAGATGATGCAGAAATTGATCGACCGCGTGAACTTGGTTTCGCGCGAGATGCTAACTGGCTTATCGGTTATCCGCGCATTCGACCGGCAGCAGTATGAGGAAGAACGCTTCGACAAGGCAAGCACGGCGCTGTATCGTACGCAGCTGTTCACGAATCGGACCATGGCATTCATGATGCCTACGATGATGTTGGTTATGAATGCTGTTTCGGTTCTTATCGTGGGTGGGCGGAACCTACATTGATACGGGCACGATTCAGACCGGCGACATGATTGCCTTCATCACCTATTCCATGGTTATCGTCATGTCGTTCTTGATGATTGGCATGATTGCGATCATGCTGCCGCGTGCCGATGTCGCCGCCCGTCGAGTTAACGAGGTTCTGGAAACGGAAAGTTCCATTGCAGACCCCGTTCAGTCGAAAGCGTGCGAGCTCGATTCGGGCGCGGAAGGTCTTACTGTCCAGTTCGATCATGTCACCTGTGCCTACGACAAGGACAGCAGTCCTGTTCTGGAAAACATTGATTTCACGGCTGAGCCAGGTCAGACTACGGCCATCATCGGCCCTACAGGGTCAGGTAAATCGAGCATCATAAAGCTTGTTGAGCGCTTCTATGACGTGGCGGATGGAGCGGTTCGCGTAGGCGGTGTCGATGTCCGCGATATGAAGCAGGGTGAACTGCGAAAAGAGCTTGGCTACGTACCTCAAAAGGCGTTCCTGTTCTCAGGCACCATAGGGTCGACCATTGCGTATTCCGATGCGGCAATGGATGAGAAGCGCATTCGGTCTGCAGCTGAAATTGCGCAAGCAAACCGAGTTCATTGATGCCAAGGCCGAAGGCATGCAACTGCAATCAGCCAAGGCGGCACCAATGTTTCGGGTGGTCAACGCCAACGTCTTTCGATTGCGCGCCTTGGCAACCGATGCCCGTGTGCTGCTGTTTGACGACAGCTTTTCTGCGCTCGATTACGCAACCGACGCCAAGCTGCGTCATGCCTTGTCGCGGAACGCTGCCGGTAAAACGGTGATCGTGGTGGCACAGCGCATTTCTACGGTTCTCAACGCCGACAAGATCGTGGTGCTCGAGGAAGGAAAGATGGTTGGTTGCGTACCCACTGGAATTGATGAAGGCCTGTCCGACGTATCGCGAGATTGCCGAATCCCAGTTGTCGGAGGAAGAACTGAAAGGAGGGATGAGCAATGAGAACCGACGAGGAAGCAAACAAGAAAGCGAGCCAATTGCTGCGCGCGCCCAACACCCAGCCTCGTCGTCGTGGGCCGATGGGACGGGGGGCATGATGCCTGGCGAAAAGGCAGGAGATTTCAAGGGCTCCATGCTGAAGCTGCTGACATTCATGGGCAAGTTCAAGTTTGCGCTGGGGGCGGTGTTCGTGTTCGCCATCGCCTCGACCGTGTTCAACATTGTGGGTCCGAAGGTTCTCTCGACAGCTACCACCGAGCTCTTTGAGGGTGTTACGGCGAAAATCGCTGGCACAGGCGGCATTCGCTTTGACGTTGTAGGTGCTATCTTGCTCACAACCCTTGCACTCTATGGCTTTTTCTGCCCTGTGCTCGTTTGTTCAAGGCTGGTTGATGACCCATGTTACGCAGAAAACCTGCTACCTTTTGCGACAGCGTATTGCCCAGAAGATCGATGCGTTGCCTATGGGGTATTTTGAGCGCACCAGCACCGGCGACGTGCTTTCGCGCATCACCAATGACATCGATACGCTGGGGCAGAGCCTCAACCAGGGGTAACACAGCTGATCACCTCCATTGCTACCGTAATAGGCGTGCTGGTTATGATGCTTTCCATCAACGTGCCCATGACGCTTATTGCCCTGCTGGTGATTCCCCTTTCAGCTATCTTGGTGAAAGTCGTGGTTGGCCGAAGCCAGAAGTACTTCCGAATGCAGCAAACCGCCTGGGAGCCATCAACGGGCAGGTTGAAGAGGCATTTTCCGGGCAGGCCGTGGTGCGCGCCTTCAACAAAGAGGGCGATGTGCTGGCTCGGTTCAAGAAAACGAACGCAGAATTGTATGAATCGGCGTGGAAGTCGCAGTTCCTTTCGGGCTTGATGATGCCTGTGATGAACTTTGTGAGCAACCTGGGCTACGTTGCCGTTGCCATTGCAGGTGCGTTGTTTGCCATCGGTGGACGTATTACCGTTGGCGACATTCAGGCTTTTATCCAGTATGTGAAAAATTTCACGCAGCCTATTACCCAACTCGCTCAGGTGTCCAATGTACTGCAGCAAATGGCCGCTTCGGCCGAGCGTGTGTTTGCGTTCCTTGAAGCTGAAGAGGAGCCGAAGACTGCGGTGACGGCGAAGACTTCAGAGATTTCTGGGCGGTGTGGAATTCGGCCATGTGCATTTTGGTTACGAAGCCGATAAGCCCATCATCAAGGACTTTTCAGCTACGGTTGAACGTGGGCAAACCGTTGCATTGGTTGGGCCAACTGGTGCCGGCAAAACGACCATCGTCAAACTGCTGATGCGCTTCTATGACGTCGACAGCGGCTCGATCCGCGTAGGCGGCCATGATGTGCGCGAGTTTGATCGCAACGATTTGCGTTCGCTATTCGGTATGGTTCTGCAGGATACCTGGCTGTTCAAGGGAACGATCTGAGAAAACATACGTTACGGTCGTCTTGATGCAACCGATGAAGAGGTTGAAGCGGCAGCCAAGGCGGCATTTGCCGATCATTTCATCCGTACCCCTGCCTGGTGGCTACGATATGGAGATTAATGAGGATGCAAGCAATATCAGTCAGGGGCAACGTCAGCTTTTTGACCATTGCCCGTGCCATTTTGGCTGACAGGCGCATGCTGATTTTGGACGAGGCAACCAGCTCGGTGGATACGCGCACCGAAGAGCGTATCCAGATGGCTATGGATAATCTGATGGAAGGGCGTACCGTTTGTCATTGCCCATCGCCTTTCTACCATCCGTAACGCCGACCTGATTCTGGTTCTCCAGGAGGGCGACATCGTAGAGCAGGGGAACTCACGATGAACTGCTTGCCAAGGGCGGCGCCTATGCGGAATTGTACAATTCGCAGTTTGCCGAATAGAGGAGAGCGCTGAGGCGCTTTCCTCTATACTCTTCAGCGGAATAACGTCAGTGAAAGCGAGATGCTCGTGTCGAAGCAGGAAAAAAAGTCCCCGTCAGCTTAGCCAGGAACAGATTATGGAAGGCTTGCCTCCCATCAACATAGGAGCTCTTTTTCATGCCTCCTATTTGGGGCGCTGCCAACGGTATTTGGCTGGCAATCCTGTATTACCCAGCATGGCTCTTGGCCGACAACCTTTTCTACAGCGTCTACCTCGACCCTCGTCCTCTCACGGTGGGCTTGAGCATCATTGCGGCATTGGTCCTCGCGTTCGTGACCATCGTATTTGCCCGTGCTGGTCAGGGCTATGCGTGTCAGCGTGCTCTATCCATGGGCAAAACCAAGGAACAGTATGTGAAAAGCCAGAAGAAGTGGGCTGTTGCCATGGTCTTGGTTGCGGTGATAATGATCGCTGCGGCAACGTATTACAACTTGGTCATTCGTCCGACGGTTGGTGCATAAATGAAACGCATCGCAGTTTTCTTTGTGGGTAATCGTTTGATGCTTGATGACGGTGTTGGACCCGCTGCTTACGATCTGATCCGGGAAGAATATCTTATTCCGGATAATGTCGATATGTTCGATGTGGGCTGTATGAGCCTGGATATGATTTCCAAAGTCAATGAATACGACTTCATGATCACGGTTGATGCCGTTGATGAATCAGGCTCGGAACCTGGTACGGTATTTCGCTATCGGCCGCACGATATTGCGCGAACCTGCGGCGCCCGCACTTCCCTGCACGACACGAAGCTCGCCGATCTGTTCGATGCGGCAGCATTGCTTGGATACACCAGCGAAGGCATGTGCTACGGCATGCAGGTTTTGAACCTGAGCCTGCGGAGTTTATGGAGGGTCTCACACAGCCTGTTGCAGATAGGTTGCCGTTTTTGGCTGAGTCGGTTATAGCCGAGCTGGTGCGTCAGGGTTGCAGCATCGAACGCAAAGATGGTGTTCCACTGCCAGAATTGCTGTCATAGGTAATATTCATCACTGCCGCCCCAGGGGTGTATGGCTTCCTATTCCTTTGCCGCCCAGAGGCTCCTTCAGATGAATAGCGTGCGTCTTTGGGTAAAAGACTTGGGGCGCTTGGCGCGATGCTACTTGTATCCGATTTGGAATTGGGTTTCATCCTCGTTTTCGCGGGGCAACCAGGCTGGTAAAACGCGATGATTGCAAGCGTAGTTGATGAAATCGCGCTGGGCATCAGTGAGTTCGTCGTCGGCGCGGTGGATCAGGTAAATCTTGTGGAAGTCTCGCGGTAGATCGTCGATGGGAATGCGCAGACTACATCGCTGAAAGCCTTCATTAAGAACGAGTAGTCTACAAGCGCCATAGCTTCATCGCTGGCGGAAACGATGGAGCACGCAGTAATTTCCTCGCGGAAGCGCTCTTCAACCTGAATATCAAAATGCTTGGTATGTTCCATAACCAGATCATGGGAGGGCAGTCGACGGCATAGGAAAGCACCTTCGAGCCTTCCAGCTCCTCAAGCTTGATGGATTTGCGATTCGCCAAGGGGTTGCTTTCGTTCACCGCAAGAACAAGCTCCTGTGACCAGAAGGGGATGTAGTTCAAGCCTTCGGGTGCGTCTTCGAGCTTTGTAGCAAACGTGACGTCGAGCGTGCCTGCGGCTAGATCGCGTAAAAGCCCAGCGCTGAAACCCTGCAAAACTTTTTACCGATGTGTTTTTCGTCGAGATGGGCACGGAAAGCGCGCATCATGCGGGACCAGTCTTCGTTCTGGATGGAGAACGAGCAATACGTAACCGGAACGT
>VOFG01005043.1_pt1 | contig 30527 bp, 49 predicted proteins | sample 5384171 | NCBI WGS metagenome assembly VOFG01 (sample SAMN12384726, study PRJNA508395) | human gut metagenome | isolation source: healthy gut F | host: Homo sapiens
ATTGGCGACATTACCCGACCATGGCTGCGCCTGAGATGGTTGCCGTGACCGAGCGTCAGGCAGACATGGTCGTGGGTGACCGGGCTGTCCAGCACCTATTACACCCAGAACAAGCGCCCGTTCCACAACTTCGGCAACGATCTGGTGCGGTTCTGCACCAACCATCTGTTCGGCGGCAAAATCAAGGACATTATGACCGGCTACCGCGCCTTCAGCTACCAGTTCGTCAAAGACCATCCGGTGCTGTCCCGCGGTTTTGAATCGAGACCGAGATGACCATCCATGCCCTGCAGCGCAACATGCAGGTCGAGAATGTCGTTATCGACTACCGCGACCGCCCCCGAAGGCTCCTGAGAGCAAGCTGAACACCTACTCAGACGGCTTCAAGGTGCTGGTACGATCGGCCGGCTGTTTAAAACTACCGCCCGTTTATGTTCTTCGGCATTCTGGCGGCCATTCTGGCGGTGTTCGGCATCGGCTTTATGGTGCCAGTGCTGAGTGAGTATTTCCAGACCGGTCTGGTTTCCGCGCTTCCCCACGCTGATCGTCTGCTGCTTTTGTGCTGGTCGCAGCGCTGCTGCTCTTCATCTCCGGCATCATCCTGTCGAGCCAGCTGGCCAAGGACGCCCGGGATTTTGAATTCCAGCTGCAGACCGCACCACTGGCGCACCCATCAAAAAGGACTGACCCATCATGCGCGGGCGTACCTTCGCACAAATGCTCCGGCAGCATCCGCTCTTTTGCGGGACTGCTTACACTGCAGTCCCTTTTTGTCATTTTGCTGCTGGCTGCCCTTGCCCGCTGAAAAACTTTCACAACCGCCCGCAGAGCCGCATTGCGGCAGCTCTGCGGGCGGTTTGTGCTTGGCGGCCGCCTTGCTTTTTGGCTTGTAATGGGATATAATACCCTTTATATGTGCGCACTGCACAGGAATTTGTGGGAACCAGTTTATATAAGGGAGTTAATTGTATCATGACGAAAGTTGCCGCTTCGATTTTGTCGGCCGATTTTGCCAACCTGCACAAGGATTGCACCCGCCTGCTGGAGGCCGGTGCCGATGTAATGCATTTTGATGTGATGGACGGCCATTTTGTGCCGAACATCAGCTACGGTGCGCCGGTGCTTACCTGCCTGCACGCCGCCCTGCCCGATGTCTTTTATGATGTTCACCCTGATGATCAGCGACCCGGCCCGCTATGCCGCGGATTTTGCCAAAGGCCGGCGCCGATCTCATCACCTTCCATCTTGAGGCCGTACCCGACACGGTGGGAGGAGGTCATCGCCGCCATCCGCGCCACCGGCTGTCAGGTCGGCATCAGCATCCGCCCCGGCACCCCGTGGAGGCCGTCTTTCCGTATCTCGGCGTTGTGGATCTGATCCTTGTGATGAGCGTGGAGCCGGCCTTCGGCGGGCAGTTTTTTCCCACCACCCCGATCCCGCATCGCCGCCATCCGTGCCGAGCGTGCCCGTCTGGGCTGCAATACCCTGATCGAGGTGGACGGCGGCATAAACACCGTGACCGGCCCGCAGTGTATTGAGGCCGGTGTCGACTGGCCTGTAGCCGGAAATTTCTTTTCCGCGCTGAGGATCCCGCCGCTGTGGTACGTGTACCGCACTGGCGCAAAGGGAGCTTTTCCCCATGCCCAAACGTATGAAAGTCGAGCGCAGCCCGAATTACAGCTACTACAGCGATATTCTCTCTGGTGCTCGCTCCCGCTGGTCGGGATGTCATGTTATTTTTACGGTCTGCGCCCGGTGCTGCTTTTTGGCGGCGCTGTGGGACCGCTTTCATCCAGTGACTGCGTGGCTGGCCCCGCTGCACGGCACGGGCTACCAGTCCCATGAGCCGTCCAGTGAGTGCTTTGCCGCGCTCATCGCGCTGCTGATGCCTGCCAGCATCTCGTATCCCATCGTCATTTCCGCCGTCATCGTCGCCGTGCTGGTCGGCGAGGCTCGGCGGTGAGGGGCACTATCCATTTCACCCGGCTGCCGTCGGCGTCGTGGTCGCCGGCATCTCCTGGCCTAAAAATGTCTTTTTTCCTACCCCGTGCCCGGCAGACCCAGCTGCCGCTCTTGGGGAGGTAAACACCACTCTGGTCGAGGGCATGAACGCAACCCTGCGCGACGGCGGTCTGCCCAGCGCCAGCACGATGAATCTGCTGACCGGCAATGTCTCGGCCGCTGTGGGGCACCAGCGCCGCGCTCGTCCTGATGGCGTGCGGCCTCTTCCTGCTGGTGCGGGGCCGCATCAGCCCTCTGGTCGTCATCCCGTTTTTGTGTTTGTCATCGGTCTGCCGTGGCTTTTCCCGAATCTGAACGAGCTGCCGACCTTCTCCCTCCCGTGGAGTATATCCACCAGCGTCTATCTCGAAAAATATACCGTGCTGTCCGGCACAGCGCTGTTCGGCGGCCTGTTCATGATCTGCGAGCCGGTCACGATGCCGGATCGCCCGATGAGCCGCATCGTCTACGGCACGATGCTCGGCATCATGACCTATGTGTTCCGCACCTTCAGCCCGTATGAGTGCGTTGTCTGCTGCGCCCTGCTGATCGCAGGCGCCATTCCCGAGTGGCTGGACCTCATCAGCCACCGTACCGAGCGCATCCGCTTTATGAGAGAGGAGGAGCAGCGTCTTGCCAATGCAGCAAAAACCGAGTAAGCGCCGGGGCGAGGAACGCCCGAGACGCTGATCATCCCGCATATCACTAAAGAGATGGTGGAGACTGCCCGCCGCATGGCAGAGCAGGGGCCACCCGCGCTGAGATCGAGCAGGCCATCGCCGCCATGCAGGCCGGGACCCCTGTGCCCAAAAAGCCGATCGTACAGCCACAGGAGCAGCCTGCAGCGCCCCCGCGCAACACCGCTGCCCACAATGATACCGTCATCATCCCCACCAGCCGCCCGCGCTACACCCAGACCGAGCGCCGCGCCATGCTGGAGGAGGTCCAGCGCCGTCAGGCCGAGCGGGAGGCTGCCCGCCGGGCCGAGGCCCGCGCCGAGGAGGAGCATTTCCGCACCTACCGCGACAGGGAATACGGCAAGCCCATTTTTACCCCGGCGGCGCCTGCCCCCGCAGCACCGGCACAGCAGCCCGCTGCCGAGGATGCCCGCACCCTGCAGATGCCCGCCGTGCAGCCTGCGGCCCCCGCGCCGCAGGCAGCCCCGCAGCCGAAGGCCACAGCACCGCAGCCTGTCCAGACTGCCCCGCAGCCCGCTGCCGCCCCTGCGCCAAAGCACAAACGGACCGCTCCGGCCAACAGCTACAAAGGAGGCCGAGGCCGCGCTGAACGAGCGCATCCGCGCCGACCACATCCTGCTCTCCAACCCGGTTGTTGTGCGCGGGCTGGGTAATAGCCCCCGGTCATCGGTGCCGCACTGGACGGCCAGCGGGCGCTGATGCTCTGCATCGCCGCGCTGATTCTGGTCACCTTTACCCGCATGCTGGCTGTGGCAGTCTGCCACCTGACCGGCAACCGTTTCCGCCCGGTCATCTACTGCTATACCGCAGCGCTGCTCTACATTCCAACCTATGTGCTGCTCTACGCGCTGTTCGGCGCAGATCTCACGCTGCTGGGCATCTATCTGCCGATCCTTGTTGTGGAGCCTGCCATCGTCAAGCGTATGGAATTTTCCCGAGCTTGAGCCGGTGAAGGAAGCGCTGCGCCACGGCTTCAACAATGCGCTCGGCATGTGTGTCGTGCTGCTGCTGGTCGGCTGCCCCTGCGTGAGCTGCTGGCCACCGGTGCCGTGTTCGGCCATGTGGTCATGCACAATGCGCTGCTGCCGCTGGCTGCACTGCCCGCGGGCGGCTTTGTCATTCTGGGCGTTATGGCCGCCTGCTGGTGCGCCGCCGCCAACCTGTATACCGATTACAAGCATGAGGAGGTGCGCCGCCTGTATGCAGACCGTAAACATTGAGCTGCAGCCGATCCTGAGCGGCGTGCTGCAATTTGTCAGCTACATGGTGCTGGCTGTCTTTGCGGAGAATGTCGTTCTGGCCCGCGCGCTGGGCGTCAGCCGCCTGATAAAGCTGGTGCCGGATCACCGCACTCAGGTCTGGGATTTCTGCCTCGCCGCTGCTGCTCGTCATGACCCTGTCCGCACTGCCGGGCTGGGCCGCACACAACCTGTTTTTCCCATGGCTGCGCGACTATCTGCCGGACTGGCTGCCGATCCGGCCCTGCGCCCCGTTGTTCTACCTGACCTGCGGCGTGGCGGCCATGGCTGTCACATGGCTGCTGCTGGGGCTGCTGCCCCGCCGCCTGCGCCGACAGCTGCCGCAGCCAGCTCAGTCTGGCCACCTGCAGCACCGCAGTGCTGGGCACCATGCTCGTCTGTGCCAACCAGAACTATACGATCCTGCAGTGCATCGCCTTTTCCCTTTGGCAGCGGGCTAGGCTATGTCTTTGCTGTCTACATCGTCCGGGAGGGCCGCCGCCGTCTGCGCAGTAAGGCCGTTCCCTCGATCTTTCAGGGCCTGCCCAGCTCGATGATCTACATCGGTGTGCTGAGTCTGGCCATCTACGCCCTTGTGGGCCATACCGTCGTATTGTAATTTTGCTTTTGTGAGGGGTCGTTATCATGTCCGAAGCCTGCTTTTACCGCAGCCGATATTTTACTGCCTGCCGCCGGTGTTCCGCTGGATCCGTGGGCCTGCATCGCTGTTGACCAGTTCACCTCCCAGCCGGAGTATTGGCAGCGGCGCCGAGCAGCGCGCCGAAAACAAGCCCAGCTTACCCTGCATCGTCCTGCCGGAGGCCTATCTCGGCACCCCGCAGGAGGACGCGCGCCTGCAGAGCATCCGCCGCACGATGGAGGACTACCGCCATACCGTTCTGACAAGAAAAGTACATGGCTATGTTTATGTAGAGCGCACCCAGATGGACGGCACCATCCGTCAGGGCCTTGTGGGCGCCGTGGATCTGGAGGCCTACGACTACACCAGCGGTGCCAAGCCCGCCATCCGTCCCAGCGAAAGCACTGTTGTGGAGCGCATCCCCGCGCCTGAAGGTGCGCCGGGGTGCCACGCTGGAGACCCCCATGTCATGATGCTGGCCGATGACGCCGGCTGCACCCTGATCGAGCCGATCGGTCAGATCAAGGACACGCTGCCCCCGCTCTATGACGGGAGCTGATGCTGGGCGGCGGCGTCGCCTGCGCGGCTGGGCCGTGGAGGACCCGGCGCTGATCGCACAGGTCGATGCCGCGCTGGCTGCACTGGCCGACCCCACCGCCTTTGCCCGCCGCTGGCCCGCCGCCAAAGGGCAGGAGCCGATGGTGCTGGCCGTTGGCGACGGCAACCACAGCCTTGCCACCGCAAAGCCTATTGGGAGGAGCAAGCCCACCCCTGACCGAGGAGCAGCGTCGGACCCATCCGGCCCGCTGGTGCTTGGCCGAGGTCTGCAATGTCCACAGCCCCGCCATTGAGATCGAGCCGATCCACCGCGTGGTGTTCGGCGTGTCCGCCAAGGAGCTGTACGCCGCGCTGGATGCGTGGGACCGCCAGCAGGGAAGCAGCACCATCGCCTCCGACCAGCGGCTGCGTCTGGCTGACGCCTGCGGTGAGTCCGCCGTCGCGCTGGCCAACCCGCCCGCGCCGCTGACCGTCGGCAGTGTGGAGGCATTTCTGGCTGATTATCTGCCCCTGCCACCCCGGTGTAATGGTCGATTATATCCACGGCGAGAGCGTTGCGATGGCATTGGCTGCCGACCCCGCCAAGCCCCGCCACCGCCATACTGCTGCCCGATTTTTGCGAAGGCTGACCTGTTCAAGGGCGTTGTGCTGGGCGGCGTGCTGCCCCCGCAAGACCTTCAGCATGGGCCATGCCGAGGAAAAACGATATTACAATGAATGCCGTGTCATCGGCTTATAAGGATCAGGTGAATTATGGAAAAGCCCGCCCAGACCCCGAACGGTGCCCCGCACCGTCGCCGCCGCCGTCGCCCTGCTGGAAACGGCAGCGCCCCGCAGGCACAGCAGCCCCAGCGTGAGGGCAAAGCACCTGCTGCCCGCAAGCCTGCGCCGCAGAGCACCGCCCCGAACGCCCCCCAAAGAGGGGAGCCGCAGCGGTGCCCGCCCCCGCCGCGGACAGTCCGCCCGCCCGACGGCCCCCGCACAGCACCCGGCCGCGCCGCAGCAGAGTGCGCGTCCGGCTGCGCCCCAGCAGCCCCGGGCGCAGCAGCCGCCCTAACACCGCAGACCCCAGCCGCCCGCTGCCGGACCAGCCCAAGGCACCCCTGCCAGCCCCGCAGCGCCCGCCCGCCGAAGCGTATGCAGGAGGACGGCCCGGGCTGGAGCTGATCACCCGCCGCCCGCCGAAGCAGAAGTTTGCGAACTTTGAGGACTATCTGGCAGCCCACGGCGGGCATGACCGTGCCCCTGCCCCCTGAAAAAAAAAACGAGACACGGAGACGACCGCACCCGCCGCCCCGGCAGCGGAATGACCCCCCGCCACAGCGGCAGCGCTGCGCTGCCCTGTCTGCGGCGGACCGCTGCTTCTGAATGCGCGCACGCTGCGCTGCCCCAAGGCACACAGCTTTGACCTTGCCAAAGAGGGCTACGCCTACTTGCTGCCGATGCAGAAAAGCACGCCGCCGACCCCGGCGACGGCAAAGCCATGGTCCGCGCCCGCCGCGCGTTCCTGTCGGCAGGGCACTATGCGCCGCTTATGCAGGCGCTGGCCGCGCTTTGCGCCGCGCTGCCCCACGACCATATTGTGGACGCCGGCTGCGGCGAGGGCAGCTACGACAAATACCTTTATGATGCCCCTTGGCGGTCCGCAGATTGCGGCGTTTGACCTGTCCAAGGGAGGCCGTGCGGCTGGCGTCGAAGCTCGTGCCCGACGCGGCATTCTGTGTCGGCGGCAGCTTTTGCGCCCCCCCCCGTGCGGGACGGCATTGGCTGACCTGCTGCTGAACATCTTCTCACCGATGGCGGAGGCCGAGTTTTTGTATGCTGCGCCCGGGCGGCATCTGATTCTATGCGGTGCCCACCGCACGGCATCTCCTTCGGGCTGAAGAAAATCCTCTACAATCACCCCTATGAAAACGAGGTCCGGCAGACCGAATACGACGGCTTTGCGTTTGTGCGGGCGGTTTCGGCCGAGGCCGTCCCTCACCCTGCAGGGGGCAGAGCGTGCAGGATCTGTTTGCGATGACGCCCCTATTACTGGAACACCCCGCAGACGGGCCGCCCGCCTTGCCGCCTGTGAAAGCCTGACCACCGAGATCGGGTTCCGCTTTCTGGTATATAAAGAGTAAGGAGACCCCGTGTTCGATGTCCGCCGCTCTCCCCTGCTGCGTGGGCATCCCGCCCGAGCGGTGGCAGTAGACGATAACGCGCCGTTATGTAGGGGCGCACAGTGCGCCCCTGCTCAGTTTTCCTCCGGCGGTACGATTGTCGGGTCGTATGGCTCCCTGCGCCGGGGGAACGATGACCTCCTGCGTGGTGTGCTGCGGGTTCTCCTCGCTGTAATGCTCATCGGGGATCTCGCTCAAATCGGTCCAGAGCGCCTCGCGCTCCTCCTCGGCACCGTGGGGACCAAACACATCAAACATACCAAGCACTCCTTTTTTTTCGTGTATAAGCGCAGCCCTTCCGGGCTACACTCTGGGCATAGTCTTTGCAAGGGGTGTGTGGGTTATGCGTTCTAAACAGGGGATCTTCTGGTACAGTTCAGCTGACGCTGCTGCTGCTTCTGCCCATGATCCTGACGGTGGCCTTTACCGACCAGTACCAAAAGCAGCAGCTTCGCGCGCTGGGCCTCCGCCGCAGACAGTGCCCTGCGCATCGGGCTTTACAAGGCGCAGGGGATTCTCACCCTTCTGCTGGTCATCCAGCAGGAGGAGCCTGCCTTCCTGCTGGTCCGGGCAGACGGCCCCGCAGCAGACGCTGACCTCTGCGCACTGCCCGGCTCGCTGCGCGTAAACGCGCCTGCCGGCACGACCACACTGGCGGACTGCACCTTGCCGCAGGGCCGGGCGGGCGGCACAGCTGCTCTGCGGCACTGTGGCCACAGGGAGAGCGCTGCGCCCGCGCTGCATTATATCGCCGCAACCCCTGCGACATGGGCAGCCTGCGCCGGGTCCGATGCCCTGGTCCGATTCGACACAGCCGCACTGCTCACGCCCGCTGCACGGCAGGCACTGGGCTACGGCAGGGGAGCCTGTTGCCGAATGCACCGCCGCACAGGCGGGTCGCTGATCGAAAAATGCAGGGAATGCTGACAGGCGCCTCGGCGCAGGCCGATGTCGCGCCGCCGTCTGGGCCCCTTTGCCCGGCAGAACCCGGCGCTTCTGGCTGCGTTTCCCACAGGGCTGCGCAGCCAGAGCGCCCGCCTTTTGACCGACCTGCTGGCCGCCGATGTAAGCGCCTTGGAGGATACGCTGACCTACCTCAGCACCCGCCCCGCGCCGGCGGTGGATTATGTAACTGCCGAAACCGCCAAAGCCAAAGGCGGGGTATGCCTGACGGATGCGGGAATGGCAGCGGTGCGTGATTTGTTATCGTAGGGGGCGGCATCAACGATGACCCGCGGGCGGGCAATGCCCGCCTATATGCCGCGTTCTCGCCACGGCGTCAAAAAGTACAAAAAATTTGCAAACCCGCTTGACTTAAACCCGCAGTCGTGTTATTATGGTAGCACCTCTTTTGCGGGTTTATTTCTTATGCCCTTTTCAAGGGCGCCTGCAAGCGCGAGGGAGGCTTATTAACCGATAATGGAGGTGCCGAACAATGACTGTCAAGATCACCCTGGCTTGCACCGAGTGCAAGCAGCGCAACTACAACAAGGAGAAGAACAAGAAGAATTCTCCTGATCGTCTTGAGATGAAGAAGTATTGCCGTTTCTGCAAGAAGCATACCCTTCACCGCGAAACCAAGTGAGGATAGGAGCTTGAGAGATGGCAGATAAAAAGCCACCGCTGCCGCCCAGACTCAAAGCGACAAGCCCAAAAGAACGACGGCGCGAAGAAGGTTTCCTTCTTCGGTAAAGTCAAGAACTTTTTCAAAGGGATCGGCAAGTATTTCAAAGATACGAAGAGCGAGCTGAAAAGGTCGTGGCCCCAAGAAGAGCGACATCAAGACCAATACGATCACCGTTATCGTGGTCGTGGCAGTCGGTCGTGCTGATCCTGCTGGATCCATCTTTGGCGGCGCCATCCACCTGTTGATCGGCGCCTGGGAGCGCGTTGAGCGGAGGCAAAGACCATGGCTGAGCAAGACAAACTGGTATGTAGCACATACCTATTCCGGCTACGAGAACAAGGTCGCTACGGATCTTATGACGATGGTGGAGAACCGCCATCTGCAGGATCTGATCTGCGATGTAAAGGTTCCGACCGAGACCCGCATGGAAGAAGTTTTTGACAAGCACGGCAACAAGACCGGCGAGAAAGAGGTTCAGTCGAAGCCTATCCCGGTTATGTCTTTGTCAAAATGGTCATGAACGACAACACCTGGTACATCGTGCGCAACACGCGCGGCTGCACCGGCTTTGTCGGCCCGGAGTCCAAGCCCGAGCCGGCCTGACCGAGGCAGAGGTTGCCAAGATGGGCGTCGAAAACCACCGCTTGACCTTGAGGTCGAGTACAAGGTCGGTGATACGGTTGAGATCACCGCCGGTCCGATGGAAGGCTCCGTCGGCACCGTCGACGAGATCGACATTCCTGCACGCAAGGTGCGCGTGAAGATCACCATGTTTGGCCGCGAGCTTCCGGCAGAACTGGAGCTGCATCAGGTCAAACTGTTCTGATTTTTTCAGAACACCCAGTTTCCGGTAAAGGCCGCGAACGGGAACCCCTGGGGTACGGTTTTTATAGGGGTGCGGAGGTCGCGCGCCCGTGGAGGAATCTGCACCGCAGGCCGCAACTCACCACAAAATTTGAGGTGCAAGTATTATGGCACAGAAAATCACTGGCTACATCAAGCTGCAAATCCCCGCCGGCAAGGCAACTCCGGCTCCCCTGTTGGTCCTGCGCTGGGTCAGCACGGCGTCAACATCATGGCGTTCACCAAGGAGTTCAACGAGCGTACCAAGAACCAGATGGGCATGATCATCCCCGTCGTCATCACGGTTTACGCTGACCGCTCCTTCTCCTTCATCACCAAGACCCCCCTCCGGCGCCCGTTCTGATCAAGAAGGCTGCCGGCATCGACACTGCTTCCGGCGTGCCCAACAAGAACAAGGTTGGCTCCATCACGCTGGCACAGGCCGAGGGAGATCGCCAAGACCAAGATGCCCGACCTGAACGCTGCTTCTCTGGAAGCCGCTGTCAGCATGATCAAGGCACCGCCCGCAGCATGGGCGTTACCGTTGAGGGCTGAATAGGAGGGTAATACGCAATGAAACACGGCAAGAAGTATATCGACGCTGCGAAGCTGATCGAGAACAACAAGACTTACGATCCCAGCGAAGCTCTGGAGCTGTGCTGCAAGACCGCTACCGCTAAGTTCGACGAAACGGTCGAGCTGCATGTGCGCCTGGGCGTTGATCAGCCGTCACGCGGACCAGCAGGTGCGCGGCGCCGTCGTGCTGCCCAACGGCACCGGCAAGGACGTGCGCGTTATCGCCATCGCCAAGGGCGACGCCGCCAAGGCCGCTGAGGCTGCAGGCGCTCAGGAGGTCGGCGATGACGATCTGATCGCCAAGATCGCCGGCGGCTACCTGGACTTCGATGTTCTGGTCACCACCCCTGACATGATGGGCCGCGTTGGCCGTCTCGGTAGGTTCTGGGCCCCGTGGTCTGATGCCGAACCCGAAGGCCGGTACTGTTACCCCCCGATGTTGGCAAGGCCGTCACCGATGCCAAGGCCGGTAAGATCGAGTACCGTCTGGACAAGCAGAACATCATCCATGTGCCCATCGGCAAGGCGTCTTTCGGCGCCGAGAAGCTGATGACCAACCTGGACACCGTCCTCGAGGCCAGCGCCAAGGCTAAGCCCGCCGCTGCCAAGGGCCAGTACTTCAAGAGCGCTACTGTTGCCACCACCATACCCGGCGTCGGCGTCCGCGTTGCTACCAATAAGTATGGTGTTTAATTGAGCGCGTTGCGCATATGCGCGCTCAATTAAACGACGCGAAGCGGCGTTCCGCTATTGGTCGCCCATGAACATGGGCAATGAATTAAATAGAGAATTCCGCTTTTTCTATTGACAAACGCACGTTCGCGTGCTATACTATTAAGCTGTTTTTGAGACAGCAGGTGCCGCAAGGCATAACGGGAGAATTTCCCACCTGCCGAGAAACGTGCGTTTGATTGCAAAGCTATCAAGCCTTTTCCCGGCGACGGGAAGGGCTTTTTTTCTGTAAATCACAAAGAAAGCCACTTACCGAAACCAATCTGTAAGTGGAATGAGGTGAATTTCAAATGCCCAGTGCAAAGATTCTGGAAGCCAAGAAGGCTCTTGTTAAGGACCTGAACGAGAAGATCGTTTCTTCTCTGGCCGGTGTTGTTGTTGCTTACAACGGCATCAGCGTGGCTGACGACACCAAGCTGCGTAAGGAGCTGCGTGAGGCTGGCGTGCACTACATGGTCGTCAAGAACACCATGCTGCGCCTGGCCGTCAAGGGGCACCCAGTACGAGGGTCTGACCGAGTACTTCAAAGGGTGACACGGCTATCGCTCTGTCTCCGGAGGATCCGGCTGCTGCTGCTCGCATCCTGTGCAAGTTTGCTGACGCCGACAAGTCCAAGCGCTTTGTCGTCGGCGGGTGGCTTCTGCGATGGTGTTGTCATGGATGCTGCAGGTGTCAAGAGCCTGTCCACCATGCCCAACCGCGAAGGCCTGCTCTCCATGCTGGCTGGCTCCCCTCAACGGTATCGTTGGCGGTCTGGCTGTTGCCCTGCAGGGTATCGTCGACAAGCAGGACGAGACTGCTGCCTGATTTAGGTTTAGCAGGTTGAGCGCACCGGCGCAGCGCTCCTTGAATACAAACCGCGCCGCTTAAAACTATAAAATTTATGGAGGTAACTACCATGGCTTCTGAGAAGATCACTGCCATTGTCGAGTCTGTCAAGACTATGACTGTTCTGGAGCTGAAAGAGCTCGTTGACACCATCTGCGAGGAGTTCGGCGTTTCTGCTGTTGCTGCTGCTGCTCCCGCTGCCGCCGGCGCTGCTGCTCCCGCTGAGGAGGAGAAGACCGAGTTCGACGTCATCCTGGCTGACGTTGGCGCTAACAAGATGCAGGTCATCAAGACCGTTAAGGAGCTGACCGGTGCTTCCTGATGGAGGCCAAGAAGCTGGTCGAGACCCCGAACGCCAAGCTGAAGGAGCAGGCTTCCAAGGCTGACGCTGAGGACATCCAGAAGAAGCTGGCTGAGGTCGGCGCTAAGGTCGAGCTGAAGTAATTTAGCTTACCCAATCGCTTTTCAAGTACCGTGTGGTTTGTACCGCACGGTACTTTTGTTTTGCGCCGCAGTCGTTCGTCTGAAAGCCTTCCCTGAGGGGAAGGCTCTTTTGTTTGTACACCTTAACAAAAACTTCATCGTTTCTTTGTACATTCCACAGTTTTGACCGTGTTCTCTGGCTTGCATTTCGTATAATATTGTAGTATCCTTTTTGGTATCTATAATGGGAAAGCGAGGCTGTATACCCTTGGAGAATGAAAAGGCAAAAGGCGGCGGCATGGAAAAGCTCGCTGCGTTTATCGTTGATAAACGCAACCTGTTCTTTCTGTTATACATATTTGCGCTGATCTTCAGCGTCATTGCCTCCGGCTGGGTCAAGGTCGAGGATGACATCACGACCTACCTGCCGGACTCCACCGAGACCCGCCAGGGCCTGACTGTGATGAACGACAACTTCACCACCTACGGCACGGCCCGCGTCATGGTGTCCAACATCACCTACGACACCGCACTGGACCTGCAGGCGCAGATCGAGGACATCGAGGGTGTCTCCACGGTCGAATTTTGATGACACCAGGATCATTACAAGGATGCCTCAGCCCTGTTTTCCGTCAGCTTTGATGCTGAGGTAGGGGACGAGCGCGCCGAGAACGCCCTGCAGCAGATCCGTGACAAGCTGGAGGGCAGCTACGATACCTCGATCTACTCGGAGGTCGGCTACGATTCCTCGGCCGATCTGCAGAGCGAGATGCTGGTCATCGTCATCATCGCCGCCGTCATCATTGTTGGTGCTGACACTGACCTCCCGCTCCTACGCCGAGGTCCCGGTTCTGATCATGACTTTCGGCGCCGCCGCCCTGCTGAACATGGGCACCAACTTCCTGTGCGGCACCATCAGCTTCATCTCCAACTCGGTCACGGTCATTGCAGCTGGCGCTGGCCATCGACTACGCCATCATTCTGTGCCACCGCTTCAGCGACGAGCACGAGACGCTGCCCACCCGCGAGGCCTGTATTGCGGCCCTTTCCAAGGCGATCCCGGAGATTTCCTCCTCCTCGCTGACAACCATCAGCGGTCTGGCTGCGCTGGCCTTCATGCACTTCGGCATCGGCCGCGACCTGCCTACGGTGCTGATCAAGGCCATCCTGTTCAGTATGCTCTGCGTTTTCACGCTGATGCCCGGCCTGCTGGTCCTGTTCAGCAAGCTCATCGACAAGACCCGCCACAAAGAACCTGATTCCCAAGATCACCGCCGTCGGCAAGTTCGACATCAAGACCCGCTTTATCATCCCGCCGATCTTCGGCGTCATCATCGTGGCGGCGGCGGTTTTTGCCAACCTCTGCCCCTACTGCTACACCTTCACCGACCTGGTCACAGCAAAGCAGAACGAGCGCCAGATCGCCTACCAGAAGATCAAAACGAGTTCGGTTCCAGCAACATGGTAGCCGTCATTGTACCTTCGGGCGACTATGAGTCCGAGGGCAGGATCCTCGACGAGCTGGACAGCCTGCGCCGAGGTCAAATCCACGATGGGCCTTGCCAACATCGAGGCGATGGACGGCTATACATGCTGACCGATGCGCTGACCCGCGCCAGCTGGCCGAGCTGGCTGACCTGGACTATGAGGTCGCCAAGGCGCTGTACGGCGCCTACGCTGTCGATCATGACGAGTACGGCGAGATCATCAACGGTCTGGACGATTACAAAGTTCCGCTTTATGATATGTTTATGTTTTTGGAGCAGGAGATGGCATGACGGCAACATCACCCTGGGCGGCGATGTGCAGGACACACTGGACGATTTGTTCGACCAGCTGGACGAGGCCCAGAAGCAGCTGCAGAGCGACAGCTACAGCCGCCTGGTCGTCTATCTGAACCTGCCCGAGGAGACTGACGAGACCTTTGCCTTTGTCAACAAGATGCACGACATCATCGGCAAATATTACGACAAGGATTCGTTCTACGTTGTCGGCAACACCACCAGCGCCATGGACCTGTCCAGCTCCTTTTCGGTGAGGATAACCTGCTCATCAGTGTGCTGTCTGCGCTGTTCGTTATTCTGGTCCTGCTGTTCACCTTCAAGTCTGCCGGTCTGCCGGTGCTGCTCATCATCGTCATTCAGGGAAGTATCTGGATCAACTTTCGGTGCCGTATCTGCAGCACACCCCCGCTGTACTTCCTCGGCTATCTGATCGTCAACTCGATCCAGATGGGCGCAAACATCGACTACGCCATCGTTATCTCGAGCCACTACACCGACCTGAAGAAGGTCATGCGCCCAAAGGAGGCCATTGTCGGCGCTGAACGAGTCCTTCCGACCATTTTCACCTCCGGCTCCATCCTGGCATCCGCCGGTATCCTGATCAGCGTCCTGACCACCGAACCCCGTTATCTCTGCCATCGGCACCTGTCTGGGCCGCGGCACCATCGTTTCGATCCTTCTGGTCCTCTTTGTGCTGCCGCAGATCCTGATCCTCGGCGATACATCATCGAGCGCACCAGCTTTGAGATGAAAGGGCGTCGGCGGCATCGCCCGCACCGCCAGCGGCACAATGCATGTCAACGGCCGCGTCCGCGGCTACATCAACGGCGTTGTGGATGCCGAGATCAAGGGTGCTGCACGGCCAGTTCAACGCCAGCATTGCCACCGGCACCGGGTCACGGTTGAAAAGCCCGACATGTACCTGTCGGAGGAGAATGTCCGCGAAACTGCGGATAACCCCCGACACGACCGACGACACCGCGAAAGGAGGCGACGCCGAATGAACCGCACTTCTGATCTGACGCGCCGCCTTTGGGCTGCGCTGCTCGCCCTCTGCCTGACGCTGAGCCTCGCCCTGCCCGTCTTTGCGGAGGGGAGAGCGATACCGAGCCGGAGGCCAAAGAGACCGGTACCACATCGGTACGGTAGACGAGCTTTTTGCAGCTGGCCGACTACTGCCGTCTGGACAGCTGGAGCGAGAACCGCACCGTTGTGCTGGACACCGACCTTGAGGTGACCGGCAGCGGCTTTACCGGCATCCCGTCCTTCAGCGGCGTTTTTGAGGGCAGGGCCATGTAATCATCCGGCCTGAGCCTTGTGGATGACGGCTCGGTCATCGGCTTCTTCCGCTATGTCCAAAAGGGGCCAATATCCGCAACCTTGTCGTGCGCGGCCGCGCCATGCCCTCCGGCAGCCGCACCACCGTAGGCGGCCTCGTAGGCAGCAACGCCGGTACGCTGCATCAACTGCCCGTTCGAGGGCGTTGCCTCCGGCGCATCCATTCGTGGGCGGCATCGCCGGTAATAACCTTGTCACCGGCGTGATCGAGAGCTGCACCACCACCGGCAGCGTCTACGGTGCCCACTTCATCGGCGGCCTTGCCGGGCAGAACCACGGCATCATCGCCAACTCCACCAACACGCCAGCGTCAACACCACGGTGGAGCAGAACGACATTGACCTGTCGGAGCTGACCCTAGGCGACCTGATCGGCACCGAGAACGTCGCCGACATCACCGACATCGGCGGCATTGCGGGCCAGTCCGGTGGTGTCATCCGCGCCTGCATGAACCGCGGCACCGTTGGGCTACCAGCACATGGGCTACAACGTCGGCGGCATTGTGGGCAGCCAGACCGGTTACATCGAGGGCTGCGTCAACTACGGCACCGTCTACGCCCGCAAAGAGGGCGGCGGCATCGTGGGCCAGATGGAGCCAGCAGCACCCTGCTTTTACACCAAGGACACCCTGCAGGAGTTGAGCGAGTGAGATGACCACCCTGCAGACACTGGTTGATCGCGCCTGCGATGACGCCAGCGCCGCCAGCAGTGATCTGTCCAATCAGACCTGCACAATCCGCAGAACCGGTCACCAACGCCGCCATCGAGAATCTGCTCAACCAGGCGGGGGATGGCCTTCCATCAGCTCCCAGACCGTCAAGACCGATCTGACCCAGTTCAAGCAGAATCTGAAGGACACCACCGGCGATGCAAGCGACCCCAATGCGACTAAGCAGCCGGACGGTGCGATCATCGACCCCGGCTACTCCATCGGTGACCTCACCGGCAGCAGCTCGGAGGCGGAAACGCCTGTGGCTGCGCCGGAGGAGTCTGCCGACACCGCCCCGAGCCGAGCAGCCTGCCGTGACGGAGGACGCCCCCGCCACGACCGACCAGCCCGCTGCAGAGGATACCCGTCCCGAGCAGGCAGAGTCGGACACTGCGCGCTGAAACAGCCAGCCCGACACCAGCGCGGATGACCGACGATTCTACTGGCACCCAGGCCCCATGGACGAGACCGGGCGCGTACCGGTGCATTGGCCAGCCTGATCTCTCCATCGACATCAATCACAACGGTTCCGGCAGTCTGGATGCCAGCGCCGTGATTGGCGCGGATGGTTCGCTCTCGCTGACCATCCCCAGTATTGCGGTGGATTCCGACCGCATCACCGCCGCCAAGAATGACTTGAGCGGCAGCCTGACCAGCATCGGCGATACGGTCAGCGGCCTCAGCAGCAACACCAACAACAACCTGCAGGCCCTCATCAACGACATCCGCGCCATCACGGCCCAGATGAACAAGATCGGCCAGACGCTTTCCGGCGCCAGCCAGAACGTCACCACCGACACGGACGACCTCATCAACGATGTCTCGGACGAACTGCATCAACGAGGGCAATGTCAACGCCGACATCAACGCCGGCGGCATCACCGGTGCCATGGCGCGCGAGAACGACCTGGACCCCGAGGATGACTTTACCATCGATGGCAGCCAATCGCTGAACTTTACCTTTAAATCCCGTGTGGTCGTGCGTGACTGCACCAACTACGGCACCGTGACCGCCAAGAAGGAAAACGCAGGCGGCATCGTGGGCAGCATGGAGATGGGCTCTGCCATCAGCTGCTACGGCTTTGGCGCCGTGGACGCCGTGGACGCCAAGTGTGTGGGCGGCGTGGCTGGTTCCAGCAAGTCGATCGTGCGCGAAAGCGGCGCCAAGTGCCGCCTTCCGGCTCGAAACAGGTCGGCGGCATCGTAGGCAGCGGCAAGACCGTGGAAAACTGCCGCGCAATGGTCGTCATCGACACTGCCACCGAGCAGATGGGTGCCATCGCCGGCTATGTGGAGGACCCGCTGGGGCGGCGATGACCGGCAACCCTTCGTGGACGAGGGCTCCGCCGGCATCGACGGCGTGAGTTACGCTGGCATCGCCGAGCCGATGAGCTATGATGACTTCCTGGCACAGGGCGATGCCGCTGGCCTTCTCGAACCTCGACGCTGCGCTTTATGGACGGCGACACGCTGGTGGCCCAGTGTGACGTACCCTACGGCGGCAGCCTGGCCGCCGAGGATGTCCCCGTTGTGCCCGCCAAAGAGGGGCAGCTACGGCGAAGTGGGACACCACCGATTTCAGCAGCATCACCTTTGATATGACCATCAACGCCGAGTATTCGCAGCTGAACACCACCCGCGAGAGCAGCGCCGAGCGCGACGGCCGTGCCATCCTGCTGGTGGAAGGCACCTTTGCCACCACTGAGGCCCTGGACCTGACCGAGAGCAGCGACGCACCGGCAGCGGTGGGCAGCCATCTGGAGAGCTGGAGTTTGACATTGACGGCGATACCAGCCATACGATGCGCTACCTGGCCCCGGACGGCCCGGACAATGTGGAAGTGTACCTGCAGACCGCGGACGGCTGGCAGAAGGTTGACACCACCGTGGACGGCAGCTACCTGAAGTTCACCGCTCCCGCCGGTACCACCGGCCTGGCCGCGTTTCCGCCTGCCGGAAAGCAAGGTGCCGCTGATCGCTGCCTGCGCAGGCGGTGCCGTAGCGTTGATCCTGGTATTGGCGCTGATCCACAAAAGCGCAAAGCCCGCAAGGCCAAGAAAGCCGCCAAAAGGCAGAAGCGGAAGCGAAAAAATAATTAGGCAATAAGTAGCAGGGGAGCGCACATTCGTGCGGCTCCCTTTTTAATTTTGTGTATACGTTCTGTAGGGGCGGATGCTGGCATCGACCCCTACATGCAGCCAAATCATTTATAAACAAAAATCGAGCAGCCCGCCGAAACGGGCTGCTCGGATTTTGTGCTGAATACCAGACGCGCGAATTAGTCGCTCACGTAGGGCATCAGAGCCATGATAACGGGCACGCTGATGGAAAGCGCAGGTAATCCTTGTAATCAATGCGGTCGATGCGATCAACGCAGAAGCTGCAAACCTTTTGCGGCCGCGATGCATCGGACGAGAAGAACGATCCATAGCCATGATCCGGTTACCTCCTTGTAAAATTGGTATAATCGATTCAGAACGGCAAATCGCCCTCGTCCTCAATCAGTGCAAAGTCATCGTTGCTGCCAGCCGAATAGGCGGGAGCAGCGGCTGCGCTGCGGACGGGAATAATCAGCCGGTGCTGCAGGAATCGGAGCGGACGCCATCGGCGCGCCCATACCAGCAGCGGGATTCTGGGATTTGGGAGTAACAAAATTAATGTTACTGGCCACGATCTCGATCGCAGTGCGGTTGTTGCCGCTCTTATCCTGATAGTTACGGCTCTGCAGACGGCCATCAATGGCAATCATGGAACCTTTCTGGAAATAACGGCAGACAAACTCAGCGGAGCGGTCCCAGGCGACAACATCAAAGAAGTCGGCCTGGTTCTGGCCATTGGCATCGCGGCGCCCGCGGTCGCAGGCAATGCGGAACGAAGCCACGTTTTTGCCGGTCGTCGTCTGGCGCAGCTGCGGGTCCGCAACAAGGCGGCCCATAAGAACAACCACATTCAGCATAATTCAGTTACTCCTTCCCAACACGCACACCAGGGTGCGTGGCGCTCAATCAGGCTTCCTCGGCAACGATAATGCTGCGGAGAACGCCTTCGGTGATACGGTAGTTACGATCCAGCTCTGCGGGGAAATCCGGCTCGCTGGTGAACTTGATCACGGTATAAACGCCCTCGGTTTCGTCTTCGATGGGGTAGGCGAGACGGCGCTTGCCCCAAACATCGACAGAATCGATCGTACCGTTTGCTTCGATCAGGGACTTGAACTTGCCGATCAGGGCAGCGGAAGCCTCCTCATCCAGAGCAGAACTGGTAACGCAGCTACCGCAGCAGTGCGGCTGCAAGGCTGGGTGTGGCGTTTATCCAGAATATCTACGGCAATGCAGGCATGGCCCCGCTGATGATCCTAGGCAGCGTACCGCTGTTCAACATTTTTGCCGTGCTGATTCTGATGCTGGAATCGCCCGAACAGAAAGGTACCCCCTCGCTGAAACAATTGCTGAAAGGCGTGGCCACCAACCCGATCTTGCTGGGCATTATCACCGGCACGGTGTTTGCGCTGCTGCCGGTCAGCCTGCCTGCTGTTGCCACCAAAACGTTGAACAATCTGGCCTCCGTCACCACCCGCTGGCGCTGCTGTCCATCGGTGCAAGTTTTGAGGGCCAAAGGCCATCAAAAGCTGGTGCCCACGCTGGTAGCAGCCCTGCTGAAGACCGTGGGGCTGGCGGCGGTGTTTGTGCCGGTGGCTGTGGTGCTGGGGTTCCGGAATGAGGAATTGATCGCGCTGCTCATTATGCTGGGCAGCCCACGACGCCCAGCTCTTACGTCATGGCGAAGAATATGGGCCATGAGGGTGTGCTGACGTCAAGCTGCATTGCCACCACGACACTGCTCTCGGCGTTGACGCTGACCGGATGGATCTTTCTGCTAAGGAGCGGGGGATACTTATAATATGGTGCATTTTGTCTCGATTTTGCATCGATTCGCGGGCCGATGCGAGCATCCTCCCTACAATGCTGCGATAACGAAACCTGCGCCCTGTGTGAAAGCAGAGCGCAGGTTTTTCATTTCTCCTTTTTCGCGTAGACGCGCACACAAATGGTGTAACTGATGGCATAAAGCACAGCAGTCAACAAGAGCGACAGGGCAATTATGCCCGCTATAAGGGCGGTTTTGGCTTGCAATGTGGTATTCATGCCGGCAATGCCCACCTGCGTCTGGTTTTGTAGAATCTCCTGTGCGGCAAAAACACGCCCCGAAAACGATAGCAAACACAATGAACATTAAATACGCGCGCGACTTGGCCGCACCAAAACGGTAGGTGATTGGCATCAACAGCGCGTTCATCAGCACCGAGACCTCGGCGCAGGCCAGGATGCCGAGGGTGTACTCGGCCCCGCCAACACCTGCCAAAAACACCAGTGCCAGCGAAAGCACCGCACCGATGGCCGTGCTGGCCGCACAGCAGATACTTGCTGCCGATGACCTGCCCCGGCGTTACCGGCAGAGTGGCGGCGTAGGCGTCCCAGTGGGCCTGTTCATCGTAGTTGATGGTCGAGGCCACGTAGATGCCCCACACCACCGTCATGGCATAGGCCAGGTAAGCCTCTCTCGTGACCAAAATGAGCACTCCGTACAGCGCCACCAGCAGCAGGATGTTGCCCTTGAAGCTGCGGGTCATAATGCTGATGTCTTTATACAAAAGTCCTTTCATTGTGCATCCCTCCCGCTATAAAAGCGCATGATGTCATCGATGCTGGCACTGTCGCAGACGGCATCGGGCAGGGCGGTATGGGCGGCGGTGCGGTCCTGACCAGCGTTTCGCAGCCGAACGCCCCGCGTCGGGTGTAGACGGCACAGCCCCTCGGGCAGGCGGGCAAGGTCGGTCTCGGCGCAGCGCAGCAGGCCGTATTCCTGCAGCAGATCGTCCTTTATTTTCGCAGAACAACAACTGGCCGTGATGCAGGTAGGCGATGGCATCGGCGACCTGTTCCAAATCGCTGGTAATGTGGCTGCTCATCAGCACGCTGTGCTGCTCGTCCTGGATGAAGTCCAGCAGCAGGTCCAGCAGTTCGCCGCGCACCACAGGGTCCAGCCCTGCGGTGGCTTCGTCCAGGATCAGCAGCTCCGGGTCGTGGGCCAGGGCGGTGGCAAGGCTCAGTTTCATCCGCATGCCGCGGCTGTACTCTTTAATTTTTTTTTTGCTGCCGTCCAGCTCAAAACGACGCACCAGCGCGTCAAATTTTCGCAGTGTCCCAGCGTTTTGCCAAAGATGCCCGCCATGCTTTTGCCCACGCAGGCAGCGTTGAAGCAATCAGGGAAATAGGCATCCTCAAACACCACGCCGATGCGGGCGCGGATGGCGGGGTCGGCAGGGGAGCCGCCCAGCAGTTCCACGCTGCCGCCGGCCGGCCGGATGGCCTGCACAGCAGTTTCAGCGCAGTGGTCTTGCCTGCACCGTTCTCACCGATCAGGCCCAGGATACTGCCCGCCGGGACCGCAAGGTCGACGGGACCCAGGGCAAATGTTTTATAATGTTTCGTAGCACCGCGCAAAGCGGCGGCTGTGGTAAGCATAGTTCAGCCCTCCCATAAAGGCGCAAGGTCTCGGCGACCTCCTCATAGCCGATGCCGCCCAGCCGCGCGGCGTCCACCGCGCCCTGCAGGCAGTCCTCGACCTTTTTCAGGTGTTGTTCATGCAGCAGGGCGGGATTTTGGGGTGCCAAAAGCTGCCGCGGCCCGGCTGGGTCACGAGGAAGCCCTCGGCCTCGAGGTCCTCATAGGCGCGCTTGGTGGTAATAACGCTGATACGCAGTTCTTTTTGCCAGCAGGCGGATACTGGGCAGAGCGTCCCCCTCATGTAGTTGGCCGGACAGGATCTGCTGCTTGATCTGCCGCGTGATCTGCGCGTAGATCGGCTCCTGTCCGCTGTTGATAGGTAAATTTCCATTGATCGAACTGATTCGATATATACAGTATATACGCAGTATGGCACAGTTGTCAATAGGCAAACAAAAAATAAAACCAGACAGGCCCAGGAACTGCACCTCATTTGTTGGACAGTATGGATATCTAACAAGTACAGTATGCCAAAAGGAGTACCAAACAAACGATATACGCCGGAATTCAAAAACTGGTGATTGAAACCATGCAGGAAGAGGTTACAGCGAAACCTGTCGTAGATTTGAGGTAAAAGCAGAGATCGAATCAAATCATGGGAGCGAATCTATCTGGAGGAAGGGCTGAAGGCTTTTGTCGAACGATGGCCGCAGAAGTAAGGGTCGTCCGCAAAGCAGCTGCCGAAGCAGGTAGAAGAAGATCTGCTGGCCGAAGTGCAGCGACTGCGTGCGGAGAACGAGTCCTTTGGTTTTGAAGACGAGCGACGCCAGCACAAAAAAACGCTGGTAGTTCAGAAGCTAAGGCAAAACACGCACTCAGTATTCTCTCAATCGCTCAACTGCCCCGTGCAACTTTCTATTATCATTTGAAGCAGATGCAGAAAGAAGACAAATATGCATCTGTTAAGGAAGAAATCACAACGATTTACCACGAAAACAGGGGTCGTATCGCCGGATCACGGCAGAACTTCGCAAGCGTACAGTCTGTGAACCACAAGACTGTCCAGCGGCTTATGAAAGAGTTAAATTTTTATTTGCCGTGTCAGGGAAGTCGCTCTTATAAGGGAGAAGTGGGCAAAATCGCACCAAATCTGCTAACCGGGATTTCCGAAACCGTGCCGGCTGGGCGATGTGACGGAGTTCAGCCTGTTTGGAGAGAAGCTGGGCCTGTCCCCTGATTCTCGATCTGCACAGCAGCGATCTGGTCAGTTACACCATATCGGATCATCTTCGCCAGCATGGTAACCACTATGCTGACGAGGCGTTTGCAAAGATCCCGGCCGGAACACGCCTGATTCTCCACTCTGATCAGGGCTGGCTTGTCGCACCAGTACCAGCGGATGCTTCTGTGAGAAGGGATCCGACAGAGCACAGGAGGCTGTGATAGAAAATTGCTCCATGGCGCGGAATACTGATTTGACCGCAGGGGCAACAATGCCCCAGGAACGGATGCAGATGTCAAAGGACACGGTGGGTCTGTGCGGACATCCTCCCTTGCCGATTGCTGTCGAGTCAAATTAGGAACGCCAGGTGCTGCTCTGATGGGGCGTAGGCATATGGTTTCGCTTGTCCGAAGTCCAGGAAGGCCAGGGCCAGTCGACCATAAACGCCAGTCGCGGAGCCCTTGTCGCCCCTTGGACAGGGGCAGCACGGGTCGAGGGCAGGTGACTCAGGTCGTAGTTGGTACGGTCTGCAATGCCCCACAGCTCGCCCCAGTCGGTGAACGGAAGGCATACTCGATATCGGTGGTGGCGCGGCTGTAGAAAGCCAGCTCTGCGGGCTTCGTGGTCACGCAGGCGCAGATGCTCCTTCTTGATGCCCAGGCTCAGCAGCCAGTTCTCGCAGTAGTTCTTCCAGTAAGCGAACCAGTCCAGATCGGTGCCGGGCTTGCAGAAGAACTCGCACTCCATCTGCTCGAACTCGCGGGTGCGGAAGGTGAAGTTGCCCGGGGTGATCTCGTTGCGGAAAGGCCTTGCCCACCTGGCAGACGCCGAAGGGCAGCTTGCGGCGGGTGGTGCGCTGGATGTTGGCAAAGTTCACGAAGATGCCCTGTGCGGTCTCGGGGCGCAGATAGCAGGTGGAGGAGGAATCCTCGGTAACGCCGATGGCGGTCTTGAACATCAGGTTGAACTTGCGGATGGGGGTAAAGTCATGCTTGCCGCAGACGGGGCAGACGATCATCATGTGCTGGCGATGAATGCGTCCATCTCGTCAAAGGTCATGGCGTCGACGTCGACGTTCTTGCCCTGCTCACACTCAGCGATCAGCTTATCGGCGCGGTGGCGGCTCTTGCAGGCACGGCAGTCCAGCAGGGGATCGGAGAAGCTGGCCACGTGGCCGGTCGTCACCCAAGTCTGGGGGTTCATCAGGATAGCGGCATCCAGGCCGACGTTATACGGGCTTTCCTGCACGAATTTCTTCAGCCAGGCCTTTTTTTTTGACGTTGTTCTTGAACTCAACGCCCAGGGGGCCGTAGTCCCAGCTGTTGGCCAGGCCGCCGTAGATCTCGCTGCCGGGGTAGATGAAACCCGCGGTTTTTGCACAGGTTGACAATCATGTCAAGGGTCTTTTCACTGTTCTTCATACATAAACTCCTTCCGCATGGCTGGCTGCCACACAAAGCGATTTTTTCCCCACCGCGCCGGACGTTTTCCGACACGATATGGCCATTATACCATAGTAGAGGGCAGGGGACAAGGCAGTTTGAGGAAAAAAGCCGCTATTATGCCTCCCTCTGGGAGTGGGAGAGAGCCTTGCCTTAAGCTCTCTCCCCCACCCGCTTCACGGGCCCCCTCCCAGGGGAGCCGATGAGGTTTAGGGCAATACCGCATAATTCTAAGTGCCGATACGGCGAGAGGTGCGGCAGCTGCTAAAGCCAAAAAGCGCAGAACAATACTTTGTGCTGCAAAGGTGAGCGCCGCCGGTGGCGGATGCAGCGAACCGAAGCAGGGGCAGCGGTCGCAGAGTGCGAGGGGCTTTGGCCCCGAAGCACGATGCGGGTACCGCAACCCGACATTATCGAGCATTTTGGCAACGCAGGCCGTGCCACAGCCGCCGGGGGGTGCTTAAGCCGTTAGTTTGTGCGGTGTTTTATAACAACACCGCCGCAATCTTCTTGGCCAGCTGGGTCAGTTCGGCGCGGGTCAGGGTCTTGTCGGCAGCCAGGCGGGCCAGCTCGGCCTGCACGCGGTCGATCTTGTGCGCAGGGATGCCGATACGCCAGCTCCTTTTGGGTAAAGGGCGGCCGTTTTGCTTCTGCCCCAGCCGCGATGCCGCCAGCGGGTCCACGCCCCACAGCACTTTTGCCATATGTAAGCCCCCTCCTGTTTGTGGTAAACGTCCAAAATTTGTGCAGGTTTATCGATATTATACCAAAAAAGGCAGCAAAGCGCAAAGGAAAAGCACCGGGTTTTGCGGGCAGTTTATCGTACTGTAAAATCCTTTTGGCTGGCAAAACACCCCGCCGGGGCGGCGACCTCGACGGATTGTCATATTGACGAGGTCCATTTTTGTATATTTTACTAAAAAATCGCTCACCCTGTCCAAAAATTTCAAAAAGCTGTTTCTTTTGTGAAAGAAAAAAGCTATAATCTAAGTAACTAGTTGGAATAGAACCGCGCCCGCTGCCGGGCACGGAGGATTTTTGAGGTGACCACTGATGGTTTATACAATGTTTGATCCCAAACTGCTGGACGGCGTGCAGACCGTGCATTTCATCGGCTGCGGCGGCTCCGGCACCTATCCGCTGATCCAGATCCTGCACAGCCAGGGCTATGCGATCACCGGCTCCGGACGTAGAGGAGGCCAAGAACACCGAAGCCGAACGTGCGCTGGGCGTGCGGGTGTTTATCGGCCACGATGCCGCTAACGTGGGCAATGCGCAGCTGGTCGTTTACAGTGCCGCCATCCATGACGACAACCCCGAGCTGCAGGCCGCCCGTGCCCGCGGCATCAAAGCGGTGGAGCGCAGCGTGCTGCTGGGCTACATCAGCCGCAGCCATCCGCAGAGCGTCGGCGTAGCCGGCACCCATGGCAAGACCACCACCACCGGCATGATCACCACCATGCTGGAGCTGGCCGGCAAGGACCCTGCTGCCGTTATCGGCGGCAAGCTGCCCCTTATCGATGGTTACGGCAAGGCCGGCAACGGCCAGAGCGTCGTTATTGAAGCCTGCGAGTACCACGAGACCTTCCTGCACCTGACCAGCGCAGTCGGCGTGATTCTGAACATTGACAACGACCATCTGGAATATTACGGCACTATGGGCCAGTTGAAACTGGCGTTCCAGAAGTTTGCGCTGCTGTCCCGCACCGTGGTGTTCAACATGGACGATAAAAACACGATGGATGTCGTCAACTCCATCGACCGCCCGGTGCTGAGTTTCGGCATCCACGAGGAAGCCCGCATCCGTGCCATCAATATCAAGGAGTACCGCCAAAGCCCGGTTTCTTTGAGTTCGACGTGCTGGAGCTGGGTGAGCCGTTCGCCCACCTGCAGTTGGGCGTGCCCGGTTACCACAATATTTATAATGCGCTGGCCATGTGCGCCTGTGTGCGCCCCTGCACCTGAAGCCCGAGGAGCCGGGCTGGATGCCGCCAAGATCAACCGCGTCAACCTGGCCCGCCGCAAATTCCTGAAACCCTGGCAGGAATACACGATGAACGACCGTGTACAGTGGTGTGTGGCCGCTGTTCCGGCACCGTCCTGGGCCGCAAAAGTGTTCCCCGGCATCCCGGTGGAGGAAGCGATGGAAAAGCTGTGGGCACTCATCTTTGATGTCTGCCGCGTTTCCACCGGCGACCCTGTCAGCGCCTGGAAAGCCCATGTGGCCGAAGGCCGCCGCCACCGCGACCAGCTGAACGCCTGGAACCTGGACCATATCCACATGACCAGCTCCAACGGCACCGACCTGACCGTTGGCCTGGCAGATGATGCCACCTGGGAGGGGCTTCCAGCAAGGCGGAAAACGGCACCGACTTTATCGCCAATGTGCCCACCGAGGAAGTGTTCTGCGCACCCCACCGTGAGCGGGTAAACGGCATTGTAGGTCCGCTTTCTTTTTTGATGATAGGGAGATTTTTATGGCCAAAGGCAAAAACCATCAGCCCGGCGGTGCCGCAGCCGTTGTGGAAGCACTTGTCCGCCCCACGGTCGAAGGTTTCGGCCTTCGCCTGTGGGATGTCCGCTTTGAAGAAGGAAGGCCCAGACTGGTTCCTGCGCATCCTGATCGACCGCGACGAGCCGCTGGACACCGACACCTGCGAGGCCGTTTCCCGCGCGATCGACCCGCTGCTGGACGAGGCAGACCCCATTGAGCAGAGCTACTACCTCGAGGTCGGCAGCCCGGGAATGGGCCGCCGCCTGACCCGCCCCGAGCATTATGAGCAGCTCAAGGGGCAGAAGTGCGCCGTCCGCCTGATCCGCCCGGATGCGCAGGGCCGCCGCGATGCGGAGGGCATTCTGGAAGGGCTTTCCGCTGACGGCATGGTGACGCTGAAAAGCGATGACGGGGATTATACCTTCCAGGTAAAAGCCGCAGGGTATGTAAAACTGTGTGACGATGAAGATTTGTTTTGAGCGATATTGAACGGAGGACTAACATGGCAACGAATAACAACGAATTTTTTGACGCACTGGCCGCACTGGAAAAGGAACGCGGACTGCCGGCAGACTACCTGATCGATAAGATCAAGGCCGCCATTGTCATTGCTGTCAAAAAGGACTATGAGGTCGAGGACGATAATGTCGTTGTGGATATCGACCCCAACATCGGCGCATTTCGCGCAAGCCTTTTGCAGGACATTGTGGAGGAAGTTGAGAACCCCCACACCCAGGTCAGCCTGGAAGATGCCCAGAAGATCCGCAAGACCTATAAAGTGGGCCAGCGCCTTGTTACCCCCCTCAAGACCAAGGAGTTCGGCCGCATTGCCGCCCAGACGGCAAAGCATGTCATCCGTCAGGGCCTGCGCGAGGGTGAACGCAACCTGCAGTGCAGCGAGATGCAGTCCCGCGCACACGAGATCATCACCGGCACCGTTACCGCTGTGGATGCAGAGCGCGGCAACATCGTGCTGGATCTCGGCAAGGGCGGCAGCGCTGTTCTGCCCAAAAACGAGCAGGTGCCCGGCGAACACTTTACCGAAGGCCAGATGGTCCAGGTTTATGTGGTCGATGTTCTGGCAACCGAGCGCGGCCCCCGCGTGACCATCAGCCGCACCCATCCCGGCCTGGTCAAGCGCATGTTTGAGCTGGAAGTGCCCGAAATCTATGACGGCACCGTTGAGATCAAGGCCATTGCCCGTGAGGCTGGTGCCCGCACCAAGATGGCTGTGTGGAGCAAGAACCCCGATGTTGACCCCGTCGGTGCCTGCATCGGCGCCCATGGCTCCCGCGTGGAAAAGATCGTGGAGGAGCTGGGCGGCGAAAAGATCGATATCATCCGCTGGAGCGAGGACATCAACGAGTTCATCTCCGCAGCTCTGTCCCCGGCCAAGGTTGTCAAGGTGGAGCTGCTGCCCGGCGAGACCAAGAGCTGCCGTGTTACGGTTCCCGACCAGCAGCTGAGCCTTGCCATTGGCAACAAGGGCCAGAATGTGCGCCTGTGCGCCCACCTGACCGGCTATAATATTGACATCCGCCCGGAATCCGGCTACTATGGCGAGGAGGACGAAACCCCGGCTGAACAGCCGGCCGAAGCCCCCGCCGCCGAGACCGCGCCGGAAACCGGCAAGGAATAATGAGCACACGCCGTGCAATGCGGCGCTGAGACTGAAAAGAGGTCAGCCATTTGCAACAAAAACCGCAAAAAAGGTGCCGGTGCGCCGGTGCGTTGGGTGCAACACCCAAAAACCGAAAAAAAGAACTGGTGCGCATTGTGCGCAGCCCCGAAGGTGAAGTCAGCGTGGATCTGACCGGCAAGCGCTCCGGCCGCGGCGCATACCTGTGCCCGTCGGCAGCGTGCCTGGCCAAAGCACGCAAGGCCAAGCGGCTGGAACATGCCTTTGGTGTGCCGGTGCCGGATGAGGTGTTTGAGCGCCTGACCGAGGAGATGGCCTGTGCCGAGCAGGCAGTGAAGGAGGCGATGCCCCGTGGCGAATGATAAGGACCCATTGTTGGGTGCATTGGGAATTTGCCGCAAAGCCGGCAAGCTGCTGCACGGCTATGACCGTGTGGAAGAAGCTGTGATGCGGGGCAAGGCATGCCTGGTGCTACTGGCCTGCGACGCCAGCAAGCGCACCACGCAGCATATGCAGGATACCTGCCGCGGGGTGATCCCCTGCGCGGTGATGCCGCTGAAAGGCGAGGACCTGCGCATGCTTACGCCAAAGCCTGCTGCTGTATTTGCGGTTACGGACGAAAACCTTGCACACCTGTGTGCAGGCTACCTCAAAAAGCAAGTGAAGGAGGATTCAGCCAATGGTTGATTTCAAATACAAAGTTACGGATATTGCAAAAGATTTTGGCATCAGCACCAAAAAGGTTATCGAGACTTTTGCGGAGCTGACCGGCGAGACCCGCAAGACGGGCGCGACCTTTGAAGAAAACGAGGTCAACGCCCTGCTGGAAGCCCTGACCCGCGAAACCGCCGTCAAGGACCTGGGCGAGTATCTGGCATCCGGCAAGGAACCGCAGCCCGTCAAGCAGGAGACCAAAAGCCCGAAGCAAAGCCCCAGGCGAAAAAAGAAGAGCCGAAGCCGGAGGCCGCTAAGCCCCAGCCAAAGCAGCCGGAAGCCCCCAAGGCAGAGCCGAAAGCGGAGCAGGCCAAGCCCGCCCAGAATGCGCAGCCCAAGGCAGCACAGCCCAAACCGGCCCAGCAGGAAAAGCGCAATGATAAGCGCAATGATAACAAGCAGGCCGAAAAGCGCAGCGAAAAGCGCGTGACCATGCAGGAGCTGGCCAGCGAGACCGGCATCAAGGAGCCCGTCGCCACCGAGCAGGTCAAGGTTGACCGCGCCCAGGTGTCTGTGGATACCCGCACCGTGGATGTGAACGTGGATAAGTTCAGCGCCCGCTATGATGACCTGGCCGACAGCCGCAATATGCCCAGCAAGCGCAAGAACGCCCCCACCGGCAAAAAAGAAAAGTTCAACAACCGCAATAACCGCCGCGGCCAGCAGTTTGGCCGCCGCCGTGAAACCGAAGCCGAGCGCCTGCAGCGCATCCAGCTGGAAAAGGCCCGCAACGCCCAGCTCAAGATCTCCATCCCCGATGAGATCACCGTTGGCGAGCTGGCTACCCGCCTGAAGCAGAACGTGGCCAAGGTTGTTGCCAAGTTCATGCAGATGGGCGAAATGCACGCTGCTTCCGATGTGATCGATTTTGATTCCGCCGCCCTGATCGCAGAGGAATTCCACGCAAAGGTGGAGCATGAAGTTCATGTTTCTATCGAAGAGCGCCTGTTCACCCAGGAAGAGGACAGCGCCGATCAGCTGGTCGAGCGTCCGCCGGTCGTTGTTGTCATGGGCCATGTTGACCACGGCAAAACTTCCATCCTGGACCGCATCCGTTCCACCAATGTCACCGCAGGCGAAGCCGGCGGCATTACCCAGGCCATCGGCGCTTACCAGGTCAATGTAAACGGCAGCCCCGTTACCTTCCTGGATACGCCGGGCCACGAAGCCTTTACCGCCATGCGTGCCCGCGGCGCGGATATGACCGATATCGCGGTTCTGGTCGTTGCTGCCGATGACGGCATCATGCCCCAGACCATCGAGTCCATCAACCACGCCAAGGCTGCCAACGTCAAGCTGATCGTTGCCATCAACAAGATGGATAAGCCGACCGCTAACCCGGAGCGCGTG
>VOFG01003521.1_pt1 | contig 30512 bp, 28 predicted proteins | sample 5384171 | NCBI WGS metagenome assembly VOFG01 (sample SAMN12384726, study PRJNA508395) | human gut metagenome | isolation source: healthy gut F | host: Homo sapiens
CATGTGCCGTACTGAAAGCCATGCTGTCTGTAGGCTACCGCATTCCGGAAAAGAACGTCCTGATGTCTACCGGTACACTGAAACAGAAAGTAGATTTGCTTCAGGCAGCCGCGCCCCCAAGGCCAAAGGTTACAACATCTCCGCTACCGGCGGTTCTTCTAAGTTCCTGGCAGAAAACGGAGTGGAAAACACGCGTATACTGGCCAAGCGAAGAAGGTCAGCCTCAGGCACTGGAAATGCTACACAAGAAAGAAATCGACATGGTGGTAAACATTCCTCGTGACCTCACTCCTACCGAGCCTGGAAAACGGATACAAGATCCGCCGTGCCGCAGTCGACCTGAACATTCCTCTGGTAACCAATGCCCGTCTGGCAAGCGCATTCATCAATGCCTTCTGCTCTATGAGCATTGACGACATCGCTATCAAGAGCCTGGGACGAATACAAATAATCCGTACCACTTAAAGATATAGATAAAATTAATCCCCTCCGGAACTATTTGTTATGAATGAGTTCTGGAGGGTTTTTATTTATAGAAAACATAAAACAATAAAAAGCCCACCGATAAAGGACGATGGGCAAGCGCCTAAATGTTTTCACAACGGAATAATCCTTATTGTGATTTGCTTCATTTTAGTTTTACAAAAATAAAAAGAAACAACACAAAAGACAAGTTTTTTTCATAAAAATTAGTAGTTTTGAGAAAATTGAAAAATACAACTATGAAACATATTTTAGGTTTAGACTTAGGTACCAATAGTATAGGATGGGCAGTTATCAATTCAAACTTTGACGAAGCAACCCAAAAGAACAACTAAAAGGTATAGAGGCTGCAGGAAGCAGAATAATTCCTATGGATGCCCAATTAGGAGACTTCAATAAAGGAAATACAGTTTCACAAACAGCCAAGCGTACTCAATTTCGTGGGGTACGCCGATTATATGAGCGCAAGAAGGCTCAGAAGAGAAAGATTGCATCGCATCCTACAATTATTAGGATTTCTTCCAAAGCATTATGCCAGCCAATTAGACAGGTATGGAAAGTTTATAGCCAATTCCGAGCCCAAAAGCTCGCTTGGACAACAAATACGCATGAACCTTCTTACTTTATCTTTCAAAGCTCGTTCCAAGAGATGCTCAATGACTTTTTACAAAACAACAACCAAGTAAAAAAAGGTTCCATACGACTGGACTTTGTTTTATTTGCGCAAAAGGCATTGATACAGAAAATTGAAAAAGAAGAATTAGCTTGGGTTTTATTAAATTTCAATCAGAAAAGAGGATACTATCAGGCTGCGCGAAGAGGAAACAGAAAAAGCATCTTCTAAAACACGGCAATATTTTGACAGCCAGATTGTAACAGATATTACTGACACAGGGCAAGTTTATAAAGGATTAAAAATATTCACAATAACACTTGAAAACGGAGAGAAAGGAAAGTTTTCAGTAAAAACATGCCCGACTGGAAAAGTCAGAAAAAAGATATTATTGCAATCATAGACCTTGATAAAAACGGAAATGACAAATATGATGAAAATGGAGAGTTAAGCCGTCGTTTCAAAATTCCTACCGAACAAGAATGGGAAGAACAATGGGAGCTTATTAAAACAAAAACTCAAAAAGATCTTGACACATCTCATAAAACAGTAGGCGCATACATCTATGATACACTATTACAAACTCCCAGTCAAAAGATTCGGGGAAAATTGATTCGCACCATTGAACGCAAAGTATTATAAAGACGAATTAAATCAGATATTAAAGAAACAAGAAGAATTTCACCCAGAATTGCGAGACTCCAATTTATTAGAAGCCTGCATTGAAGAACTGTATCCTAATAACGAAGCCCATCGTAATGCTATTGCAAAATATAGCATTGCCCAATTGCTTATTGAGGATATTTTATTCTATCAACGTCCACTTAAAAGCAAAAAATCGCTTATTAGTAATTGTCCTTACGAAGAATACACATACACCAATAAAGAAACAGGAGAAATATGCACTTCTCCGTTAAAGTGCATAGCTAAATCACATCCTCTTTTTCAAGAGTTCCGTCTATGGCAATTTATATCAAACCTGCGAATTTATCAAAAGGAAGGAACCATAAACGGGAAATTTACTACTGACATAGATGTAACAAATCAATTTCTGAAAACCGAAGATGACTACGCCAATTTGTTCGACTGGCTTAATCAGAAAAAAGAAATCAGACAAGACACATTTCTTAAAAACCCAGCATTTGGATTAAAAAAGAATACAGCAAATTATCGCTGGAATTATGTAGAAGACAAGACATATCCTTGTAATGAGACTCACTACAAGATACTTTCATATTGGGAAAAAGCAGGAATAGAGCAATCAGCCTTAACATCAGAAATAGAAGAAAAACTATGGCATATTCTATACTCTATTTCTGATAAGAACGAACTCAAAAAAGCTTTACAGCATTTCGCTGATAAAAACTATTTAAGCGATAAATTTGCAGATACTTTTCAACAAATACCTCCTTTCGAGAAAGATTACGGTTCCTATTCTGCCAAGGCAATCAAAAGCTATTACCACTTATGCGTATAGGAAAATTTTGGAAAATAGAAAATATCGACAGCACTACTCTTAACCGTATTGAAAAAATATTAACTGGAGAGTTTGAAGAAAACATAAAGAACCAAACCAGAGAAAAAACAATCCATTTAGACAATCTATACTCATTTCAAGGACTTCCAACCTGGTTGGCATGCTATATTGTATATAACCGGCATTCTGAGATAAAGAACGTTACTAAATGGCAACAGCCTTCAGACATTGATGCTTTTCTAAACGCGTTTAAGCAACATTCCTTACACAATCCAATTGTAGAACAAATCATCATGGAAACCCTACGTACCGTACGAGATATATGGAAACAGACAGGGCATATTGATGAAATTCATGTCGAATTAGGACGTGAAATGAAGAATCCTGCCGAGAAACGCAGAAAACTCACCCAACAAATACAAGAAAACGAAAACACCAATCTGCGTATCAAGGCACTTCTTGCTGAATTTGCCAATCCAGAATTGGGAATTGAGAACGTACGCCCGCACTCTCCAAGCCAGCAAGATTTATTGCGTATATATGAAGAAGAAGTTCTAAACGAAACTAAAGATATACCAGAAGATATTGCTGTTATTTTAAAGAAATTCAATGAAACTGATACCAAAAAGCGCCCGTCTACATCCGATGTCTTACGTTATAAATGCTGGCTGGAACAAAAATATCGTTCTCCTTATACTGGAGCTATGATTCCTTTGGGAAAACTTTTCACCCCTGCATACGAAATTGAACATGTAATTCCTCAATCTCGTTATTTTGATGATTCATTCACAAATAAAGTTATTTGTGAAGCAGAAGTTAATAAACTAAAAGGCAATATGTTAGGCTATGAATTCATCAAAAATAATCAAGAAAGAATAGTAGAACTAGGATTCGGACAAAACGTTAAAAATACAGACGGTTGAAGTCTTATGAGCTATTTGTGAAAGAACATTATTCCTACAACCGCACTAAAATGCAAAAGTTATTGATGGAAGACATTCCAAACCAATTTATTGAACGTCAATTAAACGACAGCCGTTACATTAGCAAGTTTATAAAATCATTATTATCTAATATAGTACGTGAAGAAGGAGAAGAAGAAGCTACGTCCAAAAAATGTTATTGTTTGCACTGGAAGTATTACAGACCGGCTAAAAAAAGACTGGGGACTCAACGATGTATGGAATAAAATCATTTTACCTCGTTTCATGCGCTTGAACGAAATTACGGAAAGCAATCGCTTTACGACAACCAATGCCTGCAATAAAACAATTCCTGCTATGCCGTTAGATTTACAAAAGGGATTCAATAAAAAGCGTATTGACCACCGCCATCATGCCATGGACGCTATTGTCATAGCCTGTGCCAACCGGAATATAGTCAATTATTTAAATAATGAATCGGCCAGCAAGAATGCAAAGATTTCACGTCAGGACCTGCGACAAATATTATGCAAGAAAACAAAAACCGACAATTTGGGAAACTATCAATGGCTCATTGACAAACCTTGGGACACATTTACCCAAGATATGTACTCCATTTTAAGCAACATCATTGTAAAAGCTTCAAACAAAATCTGCGTATTATCAATAAAACAACTAACCATTATATCCATTATGAAAACGGCAAGAAAGTAAAAGCTGCTCACAAAAACAAAGTGATAGTTGGGCTATCCGTAAGCCAATGCATAAAGAAACCGTATATGGAGAAATCAACCTGCGCAGAACAACCACTGCTACATTGAAAGCCGCTCTTGAGAATCCTCAAAGAATTATTGAAAAAGACTTAAAGAAAAAAATAAAGGAACTTTTAACGCAGGGACTCAATGAAAAACAAATCAAAAAATACTTTGAAGACAATAAAGATATTTGGCAAGAAATAAATCTAAAGAAGATACCAGTATACTATTTCACCAAAGAAACTGCCAACAGATTCTTTGCTTGCCGTGAATCAATAAATACAACTTTCAATAAAAAAGAAAATAGAAGAAAAAAGTTGCAGATACAGGAATCAACAAATTTTACTGCGTCATTTAGAACAGAATGGTAATAATCCGGAACAAGCCTTCTCACCTGAAGGTATTGAACAAATGAATAAAAATATTATGTCCCTAAATAATGGAAAATTTCATCAACTAATTTATAAAGTCAGAACATACGAACAAGCCGATAAATTCGCTGTTGGACAAACAGGAAATAAATCTACTAAGTTCGTAGAAGCCGCCAAAAAGGTACTAATCTGTTCTTTGCAATATATGAAACTGCCCATAAACGCAGTTTCGCCTCTATTCCATTAAATGTGGTCATTGAACGACTGAAAAAAGGCTTGTCACCAGCACCCGAAAACGAAAAAGGTAATCTGCCTAAATTTATATTATCACCTAATGATTTAGTATATGTACCAACAAAAGAAGAAATAGAAAATGGACATATTAACCAACCAATACAAAAAGATAGAATTTATAAAATGGTGAGTTGCACAGGGAATAGACTTTATGCTATTCCATATTATATTGCCAATATACTAATAGATAAAGAAGAATATGGGGCATTAAATAAAACTGAATTCTCAGATGAGAAACTATCTATAAAAAGAAATATGCATCCCCATCAAAACAGACAGACTAGGAAACATTATAACGTCAATAAGCCTATGATAAAGAAAACATTATATTTTGGCAACCCAGCATACCTATCATTACGTAATGCCCAACTTGTCATAAAACTTCCGGAAGTGGAGAAATGCTCTTCACTTCCAGAAGCGATGAAACGTCAATCTGAAATAACCAAGCCCATTGAAGATATAGGCGTTGTTGTTTTGGATAATAAACAAATCACCATTACTTCCGGAGCTATTGAAGCATTACTTGAAAATAATTGTGCACTCATTACCTGTGACAGCAAAAGTATGCCTGTAGGATTAATGCTTCCTCTCTATGGTAACACTACCCAAAACGAACGTTTTTAGGAAACAGGCTGGATGCTTCTTTGCCTTTAAAGAAACAATTATGGCAACAAACCATTCAAGCAAAAATCAACAATCAGGCATCTTCCTTAGCCTCATGTATAAATGAAGATATAAAATGCATGCGTATATGGGCTAACGATGTACGAAGTGGAGACCCCGACAATCTGGAAGCACGTGCTGCTGCTTTCTACTGGAAAACACTTTTTCATGACATCGAAAACTTTACAAAGGAATCGAGATGGCATACCCCTAATAATCTTTTAAATTATGGTTATGCCATTCTCCGTGCAGTTATCGCACGCTCCCTTGTAACAAGCGGATTATTGCCGACATTAGGCATTCACCATCATAACCGATACAATGCCTATTGCTTGGCAGATGACATTATGGAACCTTATCGTCCGTTCATAGATCGGCTAGTCTATCAACTATACTCTGAAAACAAAATGGAACTTACAAAAGAAGTAAAAGCCAGTCTATTATCCATCCCCACAATTGATGTCAGAATCAGTGGAAAAAGAAATCCTCTTATGATAGCAGCAAGCCAAACAACGGCGTCACTATATAAATGCTTTTCTGGAGAATCACGAAAAATCATTTATCCTGAATTTTAATGGAACGTTTCAGCGAATATAGAGTTATGTGGATTCTAGTTCTTTTTGACTTACCAACAGAAACAAAGAAAGACAAAAAAGCTTTATACTGACTTTCGCAAAAATCTACAAAAAGATGGATTCACAATGTTTCAATTCTCCATCTATGTACGCCATTGTGCAAGCAGTGAAAATGCAGCTGTGCATATAAAAAGAGTAAAGTCCTTTCTACCTGAATATGGTCAAGTTGGAATTATATGTATCACAGACAAACAGTTTGGAGAAATTGAGCTATTTTATGGCAAGAAAGCAAGTGGGGTAAAAACACCAGGACAACAATTAGAACTCTTTTAAAATAATAAATCCCATGGTTAATATGGGATTTATTATTTCAAGAAACAACTTTTTCTTTTTCTAAATTTACTTATAACCTACTGATAGACAACAAGAAACAATCAATGTGTTGTTTCTAATGGTTCAAAGATACTAAAATGAAAGCAAATCACAACCATTTCTGTCGAGCGGATATACTGTACAGGGTTGTTTCTAATGGTTCAAAGATACTAAAATGAAAGCAAATCACAACTAAGCGTTGTGGTGTGCTGCCCGTCTGCAGTTGTTTCTAATGGTTCAAAGATACTAAAATGAAAGCAAATCACAACCAATATTAATATTAGTACTATCATTTTCTTGTTGTTTCTAATGGTTCAAAGATACTAAAATGAAAGCAAATCACAACACGACGGGCAGCACACACCACAACGCTTTGTGTTGTTTCTAATGGTTCAAAGATACTAAAATGAAAGCAAATCACAACTGCACTCCATACATTTGCCACATTTTATCGTTGTTTCTAATGGTTCAAAGATACTAAAATGAAAGCAAATCACAACATATCAATCATGTCTAAAGCATGTTGAGTCGTTGGTAACCATTCTATTTTCCGCCTTGACACGCATGTTCCCTAAACCTACCTTTGCGCCGTAACCCTTAAACAACAATGATTATGGCAAAAGAAAAAGTAAACTACCAGGAGGTATATGACCTCTATCAGTTATGCAGTGAGACCAAGGATCTTCGTGAGTTCTGTGCGGATTATGGAGTAAATTACGACAAGTTCATGAACTGGCAGCGTCATCAGCTATGGAGCGAAAAGTTAGGCAAGACAGTTCAGGTTGAGCAACCCAAGGTTGCCAAAGTCCGGATAACCGGCAAGCCTTGCAACAGTCCAACCGTAAAGTTGGAGGTGAAACAACCTGAAGGTGAATCTCCGATTAAGTGGGTAAAACTGCAATTGACATCAGGTGCCACATTGTTCCTGAGAAACACCACAGTTCTTGATTTGAGTCTGTTGCTTAATAAAATGATAGGATGATATGCTTGGACTTAGCGCTAACCTGAACTATTACCTGTTCAACGGTAATGTGGATTTGCGGAAAGGAATCTTCCGCCTGTGTGAGAGTATAAGGGAAGAGATGTCACTTGACCCGAGCGATGCATCAATGTATATATGTTCATGTCCAGGAACCGGAAGGTCGTTAAGATACTTCATTACGAACGCGGTTTTTATGTGCTTTACGAGAAACGTCCTGTCATGGGAAAGTTCAAGAAACCTGTGTTTGATGAAGTTTCCAAATGCTACCGGATACAATGGTCGGACATGGCCTATCTTACGGAAAGCATAGTAGTTGACAAGATGTACGTCAGTCCGAAAGATTAATATTAATACATTGATTATCAATAAAATAATATAAGAATAAACGATAAAAAAAGTTTGCGTAACTGCCTGATTTTTCGTACCTTTATATCATGATTGATGAAAGGGCATACGAGTTACTTTGCTGCCAGCCTGGGTCTGGCGAATGAGGAAAAGGCAGGGCTTCGCAAACAGGTAAACGAACTGATTGCGAGGCTTAAGGCTATTGAAGAATCAAACAAAGAGAACTCCAAGGCTATGGTTGATACAATCAATGACCTCAAAGAATCCCTCGAAAAGCAATCGAGTACGGTTGAACATTACAGGAAAGAGATGGAACTTATGAGAAACTGCTTGAGGCAAAAAGACGAGGTGAACATGATGCTGGCAAATGAGATATCCAATCTCAGGCTTCAGGCTTGAGGGCAGCAGGAAACACCGTTTCGGCCGTACCTCAGAGCAAAGAAGGCTGCTGAACAACCGTAACATTGACAAATCTGCAATGGAGAAGTCCGAGTACGACGGTTCTGGCAAGAAAGGTGATGATGATAATAAGACCGATGGTAACGGTACCGGCAGCAATACCTCTTCCGGTAACGTATCTGCACAGAACTGCAGGCCTTCAAGGAAAAGGAAACTGCTCCCCGTGCAGCAAAGACCAGGCTGAAGGTGGATAAGGTAATTGTTCATGAAATAGAAGACTATTACCAACTCCCGGATGGTGCAAGGCTTATGAAGCGTAACGGAATGGCTGATGTGGGAATACAGGTTTATAGAACATGTGCGTGCTCATAACGTGGAGCATGTGTACAAGGTGGCAAGGGTAAAGTCTTGCAGACGGAACTTTCACTAACACGATGGAGCATCCCTTGAAAAACCTTGGAGGAATCTTTTCCCCTGATTTGCTTGCCCGTCTGCTTTGTCTGAAATATGACTTCAGTATGCCTGAGAACAGACAGATAAGACTGCTTGCAAGAGAAGGCATCCACATAAGCAATACCACGCTGAACGGCTATATCCATAACGGAATCTCCAGGCTTAGGGAGTTTATGGAAGATGTCTTCAAGGAGTTTGTACAACAGGCAAAATACCTTATGGTTGATGAGACTACCGAACTTGTCGGAGTTGAAACACCGGAAGGCAAGGCTTACAGGAGAAAGTATTTATGGGCTTTTTTTGCAAAGCATGTCAGGTTGGTTTACTATCATTACAATAACGGCAGCAGAGCCTCTGATGTAGCAAAGACCTTCCTTGAACATTTTATGGGATCTGTATCTACAGACGGATATACGGTTTACAGGATGTTCGACGGAGAAGACTCAAAGGTGCTTCATATAGGATGCTGGACACACTGCAGGAGGCTGTGGGTCGATGCCTTGCCATCAGACAGAGCTGCGATGGATATAATAGACCCTATCGGTGATATGTTCAGAAATGAAGACTTGTTCCGCACAATGAAACTCAGCGGTGAGCAGATTAAGGAAAAAGACTTAAAACACGAGACCTATTCTTGAACGTATCCATCATAAGGTGGTCATGATGATGCAGGATACTAAACTCATGGCAAACGAACTGATGAGAAAGGCTGTGAACTATACGATAAACCAGTGGAAATCCCTGAAAAATATCCTCAAGGACGGTTCTGCGGAAATATCGAACAACCTCTGTGAGCAAAGGATGAAACCTGTAAAGCTGCTGCTCAAGAACTGTATGAACATAGGCAGTGAGGATGCAGCAGGAAACTCGGCATTCATCTTCTCTCTGATAGAAAGCCTGTAAACTTAATGACATAGATCCTCAGGATTACCTGAAGCACTTGTTTGAATGTATTCTTCATGGTAAGGACTGCGACAAAAAGCCCTTCTGCCATGTTTTTATCAATCGGAATGTTAAAACAAAAATATTTTCTTACGGACATTTTATTTTATCGGCTGAAAAACAGCCGATAAAATTGTCGGCGGAAAATAGAATGGTTACTCGTTGTTTCTAATGGTTCAAAGATACTAAAATGAAAGCAAATCACAACTCTTGCATTGTAGCTTTTCCAATATCCCTTGTTGTTTCTAATGGTTCAAAGATACTAAAATGAAAGCAAATCACAACGCCTTAACGCCTAATATCTTAGCAAAATGGGTAAGATACTAAAATGAAAGCAAATCACAACTAGTCCGATGCACTTCTCTCAATGCTATCGTTGTTTCTAATGGTTCAAAGATACTAAAATTTGAAAGCAAATCACAACCCGTCAAGGTTATGTGTGTCCTTTGCGCTCATCAGCTGTTTTCAATGGTTCAAAGATACTAATTTGAAAGCAAATCACAACGGCAAACATTTTTACTAAAATGAAAGACAATTAAGCTGTTTTCAATGGTTCAAAGATACTAATTTGAAAGCAAATCACAACAAGAAAATTCGCCTATTTCATGTTCTTGAGCCAGCTGTTTTCAATGGTTCAAAGATACTAATTTGAAAGCAAATCACAAACTCAAATGTCTGTTTTTATACTAAAATGAAAGCAAATCACAACAAGATGAAAAACTAAATGTTGTTTTCAATGGTTCAAAGATACTAATTTGAAAGCAAATCACAACAATTCTTAGATTTCAAGTAACCGATTTTTCTGTTTTCAATGGTTCAAAGATACTAATTTGAAAGCAAATCACAACCAGCATCATTAGAGTTTTAAAGCTGTTTTCAATGGTTCAAAGATACTAATTTGAAAGCAAATCACAACAAAATTCCGAATAGAGGTCCGAATTTCCGTCAAATTGAGCTGTTTTCAATGGTTCAAAGATACTAATTTGAAAGCAAATCACAACTTTTCGTCAAATCGTTATTAAACATTTCTGCTTTTCCATGCTGTTTTCAATGGTTCAAAGATACTAATTTGAAAGCAACCGGCAAAGCATAGCTTCCCTGCAAGGAGAATTTCACATCCTTGAACTTTACCGGCAGAAATTGCTGCGTCTGCCTGGAGCCTGAACACCACCTCCTTGCCTACTTCATACATTTCGGGCGGCAGCATCAGGTAGTCCGTTCCGTGCTTCTTGTTGTATGCTTCCAGCTGTTCCTTGCTGCCGGCTTCTACCGTCACCGTCTTGGCATCGTTTTCCTGCTGCACCAGCGATACGGTGATAGACTTCACATCGACTTCCTTTCCTTCTTCCACGAATACCTGCGAAGATTCACCAGTCTTGATGTAAGCCCCCTGTGCCGACTGGTATTCACTGGTTGCATCCTTGTATAATTCATTCTGGCAGGAACAAGCCAGCAAGGCTCCTGCGAATATGCTGAAATATAATTTCTTTTTCATAATTCAATTTTTAATCTAACTTACCCGGATAAACCACATTTCCTAAGTGCAAGGCTTCTCTGAGCCATTTGTAAGGAGGAGTATTCGCATAGTCGTATTCCATGTGATACGTGCCGATGCCGCCAATGCGTCTGCCGTCGGGAAGGTCCAGCGTGGCATAATCAAAAATCTGACGCCCTTCCGGATAAGCATTGATTTCCGGACGCACGCTGGTGTAATTATCTACTCCACCTGTCTGCCAGCCTTGCTCAAACTCTACGGTGATAATGGTCTTCCGCTCCCAGTTTTCAAGGTGAGGCTGATTGATTTTCCTAAGGACCTGCTCGGTGGAACGTTCCCAGTACGCCTGATAAATATAGTGGTCGATGTACTTGGAAGCCTCGGTAGAAAGTTTCTCAGGCTGACCGTCCATTACCAGCATTCTGCCGGCCGGATGCAAACGGTCTGAAAGGGTTTTGATAAATACGAACATGTTCGTATTGCCCGAACTTTCGCTGATAGTCTCCCCGTTAGCCATCGAACCTGAATGACCATAGCCGGGTTCGTAGTCTATGTCGAAACCATCCAGATTATACTTTTCAATCGTATCGCAGATGGCATTTGCATAAGCCTTCACACCTTCCACAAAATTGCCACCTCCCTTTTCCACAATCCAGTAATTCTTCGGGTCTTGTCCCGGAGGAGTCATCTGGTCGCCCAAGTCTTGTACAATCCAGCACAGCAGCGCTTTTCCTCCCTTGATTTCCTGGAAAAACTTCAAGTCTTTTTTCTGCTCTTCCGAAAGATTTCCTCGCGTACCCCACAAGGATACGAAGTCTACGCTGTCGGGTAGCATCTTCAGGTAGTTCTGTGCATTGCTGCCTCGTCCGGTCCAGTTGCCGAACCAGCCGAACCCCTTCACATGAGGTGTCTGACGGTATTCTCTCAGTTTGGCAAAATAATCGCGCATGGAGGGAGTCAGGTCGGCTTCACTTTCCGCCTCCAGCAAGGGAATGTATTTCTCCAGGTTCTCCTGGTTTTCGAACGTTTCTCTTTCAGGCACATTCCATTCGGAACAGGCCACGAAGCCTGCCGCCAGCAGCAGGGCTCCTGCATATCTTATGATTCTTTTCATCACTTCATTTGTTTGACATTTCCGTAAAACTCATTTCTCATTTCGGCTGTTTGGGACGGTTATTGCGCACCCACCACACGGCTTGGTTGCTCCCTGGTCTTCACCACCCAGCAGCGCCGGCACTTCCGACATGTTGGGGTTTGTACCATATTCGGCCGGAGCAAAGCGGAATCTTTCGGGCGTGATGGCATCTTCTTCACCTCCTATGCTCACGTAAGCTTTGTCATAAGCCGGTTTGAGCAGGTAAGGATAGCCCGTCCGGCGATATTCAGTCCAGGCTTCCACGGCATTGGGATAGAGTGCCAGGTATTTCTGGGTAATGATTTTCTGCAACTTCACTTCGTCCGAATCCGCATCGCTCCACTTGGGAGACACATTTCCGGTAGAAAGCTTTGCAGGAATACTGACGGTTGTAAGGCAACATAGACCGGCTGATGTCATAAGGAAAGTCTGTAACCTCCAGATAGGCAGCCACTCCGCTTACTCCGTTTTCTTCGAACGACTTGGTAACACCTTCTTCATACAGTGCTTTCGGATTACCTCCTGCCAGTTTGTAAAGTGCGGCTTCTGCCTTCAGGAAAGACACTTCCGAAGCACGCAACCAGAACAAAGGAGAAGCCGCATCGACCTTGGGCTTGGAGGCTCCCGTCTTGGCTGCGGAGCTAAGGGCATTGTTGTTCGTAGGAGGAAGAGACATGAAATAGCCGTAAGAATCGGACGTGAACAAGGCACCCAGACGCGGATCGTCATACCCCTGCATGTAGGCCCAGATGGTAGCTCCCAGGCGACATTCTCCGTAGTCCTCTACAGTCGGCAGCATGGAGTTCATCAGCGGCAACTTGTCCGTACTCCGTATTTTGGCCTCCTGTGCCACGGTTTCAATGACACCTCCGTGAGAAGGGTCAAGGGCGAACGTGATGTATTCCTTTGCCAGTGCCTCGTCCTTGAAATGCACGCGGACGGCTATGCGCAACATGAGCGAGTTAGCCAGTCGTACCCAGTTGGAAGCGTTTCCGTTATAAATTACATCGTACGACGGAAGCACTTTCGATGCGGTATTGACCAGCAACTGCGAAGCATCCTTCAAATCGGCCAGCATCGCCTTGTACACGGTCTCCTGAGAATCCAGTTTCGGAGCAATGTCTCCGTTGCCGGCATTGGTATATACAATCGGACCGAACACATCCGTCGCACGGAGCCAGGCAGTCACCTTGACAATATTGGCTACAGCCTGCACTTCCTTGTCGGCAGGGTCTTCCGAATTCTTCGTATGCTTGTAGATGTCATTCCATGCACGGAACAGTTTCGAATAGAAATTCTGGTAGGCATAGCTCATACGGGCATCCGTAAAGTTCCACGTAGCCTCCGTGTTGAAATTCCAGTTGTTGTTCATGCCCCAGTAACCGATGTAGTTACCGGCCGACATGATGTCTGTATTGGCCAGGTCGTTACCCGGTCCTGTCGATTCAGTGGGCGAACCGATGGGAATAACCAGCTTCTGCATGTCCATGAAAGGAGCCCCATACAGCAGTCCGCCCGTCTTCATTCCTTCTTCCGTCACACCATAGATATTTGTATTGATCGCTCATAGTTGCAAGATGCAAGTGCCAATACGGAGAATACAGGTATCAAATAGTTTCTTATCTTCATATTATACGTTGTTTTTCATGATTTGTTAGAATCCAAATTTAAGGCTCACTCCATACGTGCGCTGGCTGGGCAACATAAAGTAATCGTATCCCTGTCCGAAGGTACCGGTAGAAGCCGTCAGTTCCGGATCGAAAGGAGCTTTGTTGTAAATCATCCAGAGGTTGGTGCCATACACGGAAAGGTTCACGCTATGGAACGGGGTACCCTTGAACCAGGAATTAGGGAAGGTGTATCCCAGACTGGCTTCCTGCAGGCGGACGTTGGTAGCAGAGTACACATTGTACGCATCCAGATTCACCACCGACTCATAGTAGTCCTTTGGCTGAACTGCCACATTGCCCACCATGACTTTTCCGGCATCACGCGCATCGGCCGAAGCCTGTGACACACCGAACTGGTCGAGCACGGCCTGTGTCTTGGATATCACGATACCTCCCAGACGGGCAGTCACAAGGAAGTTCAGGTTAAAGCCTTTGTAGGTAAAGCCATTTCTCCAGCCCAGGTTCCACTTGGCATTGACACTGCCCAGCTTGTAGGGCTCCGTAGATTCCGTGGTAATGGTCTGACCTTCGTTGTACACGATGTAACCGTCCTGATCACGTTTCAGGCGTTCTTCCGCATAAATCGTACCTACTTCTTCTCCTTCGCGCAGACGGAAACGTCCCACCTTGATGTCACTCAGGTCGAGTGCCTCTCCGGTCACGGGATTCTTCACGTTCGAAGCCAGTGCGATGATTTTATTACGGTTGGCAGTAGCCGTCAGCGAAGTGCTGTAAGAGAAATTGCCAAAAGTCTGGTCGTATCCCAGCGTCAGTTCGATACCCCGGTTTTCTACGTTACCGGCCTGCACGAACATATAGTCATAACCCGACGTTTCCGACAACTTGGCTTCAAGCAACTGGTCGTAGGTATTCGATTTATACAACGTCACACCCAGCGACACGGTATTGTTCAGCCACTTGGAGTCAATACCTACTTCATAAGAGCGGGTTCTCTCCGGTTTCAGTTCCGGAAGCGGATAATACTTGAAAGGTTTGATTACACCTCCTTCAATGGAGTGCGTAATGGTGCCGGGAGTCAGTCCGGTGTAAGGAATAGGCGAACCCACCTCCGTATAGGAAGCACGTACTTTCAGGAAGCCCAGCACCGGTGAAATGGACTGGCGCATGGTTTCGGGCAATAGGTCGGTCACGATGGCCGAAAGTCCGACAGAAGGATAGAATATCCAGGGCGACTTGCTGTTGATCAGCTGAGAAGGCTTGTCGGCACGACCGGTCAGTGTGAGATACACGGCCGATTTCCACGAGATTTCCGCAGAACCGAACACACCGAGATTCATCTTACGGTTGTCACCACCCGTCTGTGAAGGCACACCGGTAGAAGGGTCTACATTGTCATAAGCAAACAGATTCGGCACCAGAAGCAACTGTCCGCCGTATCCCCTTCCCTTCGTGTCGTATTCCTCGAAAGAAGCACCCACGTTGACATTGGCATAAAAGTCTCCGGCAAAAGGTTTCGAAAGGTTGGCCATAATGTCTGCATATTTCTGGCGGAAAGTCTCATTCGAATAAGCATAGCGTCCCAGCGGCTTGGCAAACGTACCGTGCGTAGAGGCATAACGCTTGTCTTCCTTCTCCGTGTAGGTATTATCCAGACGGCCTCGTGCACTCACGTTCAGGTAATCGGTAATTTCATATTTCAACGATGCATACAGCATGTAGCGGTCTTTCACCTCAGGACGCAAATTGCGGTAAGCCACCCAGTAAGGGTTCTGCACAGCCATACCGAAGTCGCCCGGTGTCCACGACTGCACATTGTAGCCCAGTTCGGCATCATAGCGTTCGAAATACTTTTCCTTCTCAAAATTCTCTCCGCGCGGATACAGATAAAGCTCCCAGAAGAGGGTTGAAATACGTACCGTAGGACAGCATGTTGTTGTAATACTCACGCACGTAGCTGGCAGACAAGTCCATGGTCAGCTTATCGTTGAAGAACTTGGTGGTATTTCGCGCCATGGCATTGTAGCGGTGGTATTTGTTGTTGGGCACGATACCCTTGGCATTGACCGCCGAACCGGACACATACGTCTGATTCTTGTCATTTCCCACAGACAGATTAAAAGAGTTGGTAAAAGTGGTTCCGGTATTGAAGAAGTCGGCCGGATTATATGAAGAAGGTACCGGCAGTTTTTCTCCCCACGAGGCAGCCTCCCCACTCACGTTTCCGTAGGTGTTCTGGAAGCGCGGCAGCACGAAAGGATTCGAGAATTCAGCCGATGACGACACGTTGACATTCACCTTTCCGGCAGCACCTTTCTTCGTGGTAATCAGGATGACACCGTTGGCCGCATTGGCTCCGTAGAGTGCAGCAGCCGAGGGACCTGTCAGCACCGACAGGCTTTCAATATCTTCAGGGTTGAAACTGGCAATACCTTCACTCGACGTGCGTCCTGCGCCGAAGCCCGTACCGTCGCCTGTGCGATCGGCCTGATTGCCCATGGGCACACCGTCAATCACATACAGCACGTTGTTGTCTCCCTTGATAGACTTGTTTCCACGCATCACGACGCGGGTACCTCCACCCACACCCGAAGCACTGCGCTGAATGCTCACACCGGCTACTTTTCCGTTCAGGCTGTTCACGAAGTTGGCATCCTTTACCTTTGTCAGCACATCATTCTTCACCTCCTGCACATTGTAGCTCAAAGCCTTCTGTGAGCGCTTGATACCCAATGCCGTTACCACCACCTCATCCAGTTGTTCGGTATCTTCCTTCATGACCAGAACACCCAGTGTTTCCTTGGCGGAAACCGTCAGGTTCTGATATCCCACGTAAGAAATTTCAAGCGTGGCCCCTTCGCCTGCTGACATGGTGAAGTTTCCGTCTATGTCGGTAATCGTACCGTTTCCGGTACCCTTTTCCAGCACGCTTACCCCTACCAGAGGTTCTCCGTTGACGTCAACGACTGTTCCACTCACTGTGATTTTGTTTGCTTGCGCCGACACCTGTACGGGAGACGCACTGGCTCCTCGCGGAAGGTTGGCATAGGCCGCATTTCCTCCCTGACTTATCAGCAAAAGGAATAGCAGCTGAGTAGCTCTTTCTATTTTCATAGATGATTTAAGATTTTGTTGGACAATTAAGTTTAGTTATCGCGGTTTAGTGGTATCCTGAGGAAGGGAATTCCCCTCCTCAGGTACCGGTTAAAAAAAGTCTAGTTTGGCTTTTGTTAAAAAATGGGTGTAACATTCCTGCACAGGTACTTCCCTGAACTGTAAAAACAGTCTGCGGGCCGCATCTGGCCTTCTTGTCAGTTGTATTCTTCAATTTTAGAAGAACGCTTTTCTTTCTCTACCCTTTTAAATAATGATATTCAGGCTCGCTTATTATCGGCCTAACGAAGTGATTTTTTTCTGTAGTTTAGCTTAAGCTCGTTCTGTTTGTGTCTGTAAAAACAAGGTCGGTAGTTTTATTGGGGTGCAAATATATGCATTTTTTATAAACTTACAAACATTTATAAAAGAAAAAGAGAAAACCAACGATATTTTCACCGCTTGATTTTCTCTTATTTTCCGTGATTCCGCTGCGATTCGAACGCAGGACCCACGCCTTAGAAGGGCGTTGCTCTATCCAGCTGAGCTACGGAACCATCCTTGTAATTTGTAAAGCTTTCAGTGATTCCGCTGCGATTCGAACGCAGGACCCACGCCTTAGAAGGGCGTTGCTCTATCCAGCTGAGCTACGGAACCATCCTTAATTGCGGTGCAAAAGTAGGCTTTTATTTTGAATTACACAAATTATTCGGCGGTTTTATGCAAACCGACAAACGGTTTTTTATGTTTTCCGCACGCAAACCATAGGCTTTCCGGTGCAGAACCCTACATTTTCCGGACGGGAAACATACGGTTCCGCACGAGGAAACAAAGAGAGCCTAAAGGCGTTTCCTGCATATCACAGAATGATTTCCGGATACGTCTGCCACGGCTCTCCCCTCACTAATCGGCCGTTTCCTGCGGTTTTTCCGCGAAAATTCCGTAAGTTTGTGTAACGAAAACCCTAAAACGACATCACACATGGAACAGCATCCCCAGCTTTTAGTCTACAAGGCTTCTGCCGGCTCCGGCAAGACCTTTACACTGGCGGTACATTATATAAGACAACTGATTGAAGACCCGTATACCTACCGCAGGATTCTGGCGGTAACGTTCACCAACAAAGCGACGGCGGAAATGAAGGAGCGTATCCTGGAACAGGCCTTTACGGCATCGCTACGGCCGATGAGGGTTCGGAAGGCTACCTGAAGGAGATTCAGAAGACATCGACCAAATCGGTCGAGGAAATCCGGGAATCGGCACGGGAGGCGTTACGGCACATCATTCATGATTACAGCCGTTTCCGCATCGAGACCATCGACTCGTTTTTCCAGTCGGTGATGCGCAACTTGGCGCGGGAACTGGAGTTAGGGGGCCAACTTGTCTATCGAACTGAACAATACGGAGGTGTTGAGCGATGCGGTGGATGCCATGATTGAGAAGCTGGACCGGCGCTCACCGGTGCTCTACTGGCTGCTGGAGTACATCGAGGAACGTATCGTGAACGACCGCCGCTGGGATGTGTCGAAGGACATCAAGGGATTCGGACAGAATATTTTCGACGAGAGCTATATCGAGAAGGGAGAAGGACTGCGCCAGAAACTGGCCGACCCGAACTTTATTCCTTCCTACCGGGATGAGCTGAAAAGTATCCGTGAGGAGGTGCTGGAATTCATGAAGGGATTCAGCGAACAGTTTACGGGCTTGCTCGAAATGCACGGACTGACTCCGACCGACCTGAAGAACGGCTCACGAGGCATCGGCAGTTATTTCAACAAGCTGGCCAACGGGAAACTGAGCGATGACATCCGCAATGCCACCGTGGAGAAGTGCCTGGAAAGCGAGGAAAACTGGACGACCAAAACGTCGGCCCATCGTGATGAAATCCGTTCGCTGGCAACATCGGAACTGATACCCTTTGTTAGCGGAAGCGGAAAACCGTCGTCCGCAGAACAACTTGCTGCTCAACTCGTGCGACCTTTCGCTGCGTTACCTGAACAACCTGCGTTTGCTGGCGCACATTGACGAGGAGGTACGCTTGCAGAACCAGGCGCACAACCGTTTTCTGCTGTCGGATACCAATGCCTTGCTCCATAGCTTAATCAGGGAGGGAGACGCCTCGTTTGTCTACGAGAAAATCGGTACCACCATCGATACGGTGATGATTGACGAGTTTCAGGATACCTCGCGCATGCAGTGGGAGAACTTCCATCTGCTGTTGCAGGAAAGTCTGGCACAGAAGGAAGGCAGCCTCATCGTGGGCGACATCAAGCAGAGCATCTACCGCTGGCGAAGCGGCGACTGGAAAATTCTGGCGGGACTGGGCAATGACCGGAGTTTCCGCATCAAGGAATGTACGCTCGACACGAACTGGCGAAGTGAGGCACGCATCATCCGCTTCAACAACGAATTTTTTCACGGCGGCCTGCTAGACACTGAACCGGCGCTATCAGGAGGAACAGGGCATGCCTTGCGCCCAACTGGAACAGGCGTACAGCGACGTGCGGCAGCGTTGTGCCAAGAAGGAGGAGAAGGGCTTCGTAAAGGTGACCTTCCTACAGGACTCCAAGGAACGGCCTTACACGGAAGCGACCTTGGAACAGCTGGCCGAGGAAGTGGAACGCCTCACGGCAGAGGGTATCCGCCTCAACGAGATGGCCATTCTGGTGCGAAAGAACCGGAGCATCCCCGACATTGCCGCTTACTTCGACGAACATACCCCCTACCGCATCGTATCCGACGAGGCGTTCCGGCTGAGTGCATCGCTGGCAGTGAGCATGCTCATCGACGGACTGCGGTATCTTTCTTCACCCGACGACCGCATCGCATTGGCGCGGCTGGCGGTGGCTTATCAGCAAGGGGTATTGCACAAGGACATCAGCCTCAACACAGTGCTGCTCGACGACCCGTCCCGTTACCTGCCGGCAGCCTTCCAGTTGCAGGCAAACGAACTCCGTTTCATGCCGCTGTACGAACTGCTGGAGAAGTTGTTTGTGCTGTTCGACATGCAGCTTATCGAGAAGCAGGATGCGTATCTCTGTGCTTTCTATGATGCGGTGACAGAATACATGCAGAACAACTCATCGGAGCTGACGGCTTTCATCCGTTTCTGGGACGAGAAGCTGAACGCGAAGACCATCCCTTCGGGCGAGATTGACGGCATCCGCATCTTGTCCATCCACAAGTCGAAGGGACTGGAATATCACACGGTACTGTTGCCATTCTGCGACTGGAAGATGGAGAACGAAACGAACAATCACCTGATATGGTGTAGCGTGGCAGGTACGGGAAAGGAAACCGACATTCCACCGTTCAACCGCCTGGACATCGTACCGGTGAACTATTCTGGTGCCATGGCGGAATCGGTGTATCACGACGATTACCTGGAAGAGAAATTACAGCTCTGGGTGGACAACCTGAACCTGCTTTACGTAGCGTTCACACGCGCCTGCAAGAACCTGATTATTTTCGCAAAGGCGGGACAGAAGGGCACGGTTTCAGAACTGTTGTACGACAGTCTGCCCCTCATGCAGGAAGTGGAACTGCCGCTGGCACAGGAGAATCCGGAAGACGATGCAGTGGGCGAATACGGGGAGCTCTGCACGGCGCACGATGAGAAGAAAGCAGGCAAATCCAACCGGCTGTCATCGCCCCGCGAGGGAGTGCCCGTGAAGATGGAAAGCATCGAGACACACATCGAATTCAAGCAGTCAAACCGTTCGGCCGACTTCATTCAAGGTGACGACACGGAGGACAATCGCGGACAGTACATCCGTCAAGGGCAGTTGCTGCACCAAGTGTTTGCCCACATCGAAAAGGCGGACGACCTTCCTTCGGCACTGGAACGGCTGAGCTTCGAAGGGGTGTTCGAATCGGAGGAACAGAAACAGCAGATTCAGGGACTGGCGCACTGGGCCTTGCAGCATCCGGCCGTGAAGGACTGGTTCAGCGGCACGTGGGAGCTTTACAACGAATGTGCCATTGTCTACACCGACGAAGAGGGACAGATGCAGACACGCCGCCCCGACCGCGTGATGCGGAAAGACGGGCAGGTGGTTGTGGTGGACTTCAAGTTCGGAAAAAAGAACGAGGCTTACCGCGCGCAGGTGCAGGAGTACATGGACTTGCTCACGCTGATGGGCTACACCCACATCCGGGGATTCCTCTGGTATGTGTTTGCCAATGAGCTGGAAGAAGTGACACTTCCGGCCTGAGTTTATTTTTTCACAACGATATTTCGACAATGCAATATATGGAAACTTTTTTGAAGCAGGTGGCCGCCGATTTGTACCGGAAGATGAACGGAGACTTCACGAAGGTGGCTGTGGTTTTCCCGAACAAACGTGCCAGCCTCTTTTTCAATGAATACCTGGCACAGGAATCCGACCGCCCGGTGTGGTCGCCGGCCTACGTGAGCATCAGTGAGCTGTTCCGCCAGTCGTCGCAATGGGTGACGGGCGATTCCATCAAATTAGTGTGCGATCTCTACAAGGTGTTCCGTGAAATAACGGGCAGCAAGGAAACCCTGGACGAATTCTACTTCTGGGGCGAGATGCTCATCAGCGACTTTGACGATGCCGACAAGAACATGGCCGACACCAAGGCGCTGTTCAGCAACCTGAAGGACCTGAACAAAGCTGACGGGCGAATATGACTTCCTGGAGGAAGGACAGAAGGAAGCATTAAGTCAGTTTTTCCGTAATTTCTCCATCGAGCAGGTCACGGAACTGAAGCGACGTTTCATCTCATTGTGGGACGTGCTGGGCGACATCTATACGCAATACAAGGAATTGCTCCGCGAGCAGGGCATCGCCTACGAAGGAATGCTCTACCGCGAGGTGACAGAGACTATGGACGTACAGCAGTTTCCCTACGACAAATATGTGTTCGTGGGATTCAACGTGCTGAATAAGGTGGAACAAACCCTGTTCAGCAAGTTGCACGAGGCAGGAAAGGCCCTGTTCTACTGGGACTACGATACCTTCTACCTGAACAAGCATCCGCACGAGGCAGGCGAGTTTATCCGCCGCAACCTGAAGAATTTCCCCTCGGAATTGCCGCCTTCCCTGTTCGACCACCTGAACCATCCGAAGAAAATTACCTTCATCCGAATCGCCTACGGAGAACGGACAGGCACGTTACCTGCCGCAATGGATTCGGGAGAACCTGACGGAGAACGAAAAGGAAACAGCCGTGGTGCTCTGCAACGAGGCCATGCTGCAACCTGTACTTCACTCACTGCCGGACAACGTGCGCCACATCAACATCACCATGGGTTTCTCTCGCAGACACCGGCCTACAGCTTCGTAAAGACGTTGCTGGAACTGCACATTGCGGGCTACAATTCCCGCAGCGGACGCTACCAGTTTGCCGAAGTCATCAGCGTGCTGAAGCATCCGTACACGCAACTGCTTTCCGGAGAAGCCGCTCCGCTGGAAAAGGAACTGACGGAGAAGAACCGCTTCTATCCCCTGCCCTCGGAACTGGAACGGGACGAGACCTTATCGCTGCTGTTCAAACCGTGCAGCCACAACCTGGAGTTTGTGCAAGCGGCTGGCCGATATCTTGAAGCAGGTGGCGCAGGCTGTATCGCAAGCAGGCAGCTTCCACCAGCGATGCCCTCGACCAGGCTCTATCGCGAAGCCTTGTTCAAAAGCTTCACCATGGTCAACCGCTTCCATGCCCTGCTTGAAAGCAAGGACCTGGAGGTACAACCTGCCACCTTCCACCGCCTGCTGGTACGCGTCATGTCGACAGCCAGCATTCCTTTCCACGGAGAGCCGGCCATCGGTATGCAGGTGATGGGAGTACTGGAAACACGTAACCTGGATTTCCGCCACGTCATTCTGCTGTCGGTCAACGAAGGCCAGTTGCCTAAGGCAGGCGGTGATGCTTCGTTCATCCCCTATAACCTGCGCAAGGCGTTCGGTATGACAACCATCGACCACAAGATTGCAGTCTATGCCTACTATTTCTACCGCCTGCTGCAACGGGCAGAGAAGGCTACGTTACTCTACAACACGGTGAGCGACGGCATGAACCGGGGAGAGATGTCGCGCTTCATGCTCCAGTTGCTGATTGAGTGGGGCTATCCCGTACAGCGGAAACAACTGGAGGCAGAACAGTCGCCCATTGCTTCCTCACCCATCTGTATCCCCAAGTCGCCCGACATCATGAAACGGATGCAGAGCGTGTTCGACGTGCGGGTAAATCCGAAAGCCCTTCTTTCCCCGTCAGCCCTGAACTGCTACCTGGACTGTCCGCTGAAGTTTTACTATAAGTACGTAGCAGGACTGGCAGCCCCCGAAGAGGTGAGTGCGGAAATCGACTCGGCCAAATTCGGAAGCATCTTCCACTACGCTACCGAACACATCTACAAGGAGCTCACGGCACACGGAAAAGTCATCAGCAAAGACACCTTGGAAGCCCTGCTCCAGGAAGAAGTGAAACTACAGAATTACGTGGACAACGGGTTCAAGGAACTGTTCTTCCACCTCCCTGCCGACGAGCGTCCAGAATACAACGGGGTACAGGCTCATCAATTCCGCCGTGATTCTGCGCTACATTCAACAACTGCTTCGCAACGACCTGCGCCACGCTCCCTTTACCTTCGTGGGCTCGAACAACGGGTCATGGAGGACGTAGAGATACAGACGCCCAAGGGAGCCATCCGCTCGCGCATGGGGGGGATTATCGACCGTATGGACAGCAAGGACAACGTGCTCCGCATTGTGGACTACAAAACGGGAGGCAAGGCCGACACCCCGCCCAGCGTAGAATCGTTGTTCACGCCTGGCCCCAAACGTTCCAATTACGTATTCCAGACTTTCCTGTACGCCGCCATCGTATGCCGGAAACTGCGTGAACGGAATGATGACCGGAAGGTAGCTCCTGCCCTGCTCTACATTCACCGGGCTGCGGCAGAAGATTACTCGCCCGTCGTCCAGCTCAAGGAATCGTATAACAAAACTACTCCCGTGGAAGACTTTTCATTGCTGGAAGAAGAGTTCAGAACCCGCCTGCAGGCACTCCTGGAAGAGATTTTCAATCCCGACCTGAGTTTCAGTCAGACGGAAGAAGAAGACCGGTGCACTTATTGTGATTTCAAGGAAATATGTAAACGATAGAAACAGAATCAAAACAAGTGTTAAAACTACATTTTTCTCTGAACAACCCAAGTGAACCGGATGTTATAAAGATGTTTTTCATAGTAATAGATAAGAACAGTATTGGTATTTGTGAAAATATCAGCTGTAAGGGCAAAAGCGTTTGTTCTTTAAAAAATAAGAGAGGCTGCATTTCCCCGGCAGCCTCTCTTAATTTTTTATCTCTACACAAATGTTTTTTATTCCTGATAATCATAGTACCACCAGTAGGTATCGCCAAACTCGCGACGCATACGGTTGCGTTCTTCCAGCGGAGAACCCTCTTTCTGCTGCAAGGTCTGGTAAGCCTTGAAACGATCTAAAGTCAGACTGTCTGCACGCAAAGATACAGTATCATTCCGCTGAACATGATACAGCGTCAGAACTTTCCCGGTAATAACGCGGCAAGGTATCTTCCGGCAAATAGAAATCGGGAACGGCCTGTGCGAAACTGTCCAGTTTCTTTTCAAGCAGCAAGGCAGAAAGGTAATAATCCAGCGAGGTATATTTTTCCCGTTCCCTTGTAGCAGATGTTCCGCAGGAATACCATGCGGTCTTCTCCCTCATAAGGACGTGCTCCCAGCAGGTAATAAATGGAATCGTTCGTATAACGGAGCGTGTGCAGAGAATCCGTTTCAAAGAACAACCCGTCGGAACGGTAATACTGCGGATAAGCAAACAGCTTGTCGCCCATCTTTCCCAAGTGCGACAAGGCCACGGCACGATAGGCGGTCAGCGTACGGCTGGCCTCCAATGATTTTTCTCCTACACGTAGCACCTTGTCATACTCCTCGGCTCGCAGGTAATGTTCCGCCTCCAGCTCATGATGAAACTGCCGGTTGGTACTACCCACACACACTGTCAGCAGACACAACCCCAACAAGATAGCCAGATTACTGTTGACCAGTCCCCAGAGACTTCCTTCGTGATTCAGCTGTACGCGAAAAACTCCACGCAACCAGTAACCGATTCCCACAAACAGCAACACCAGTAAAGGCAACAGCCAGGTCCACGGAGTATGGTAGTCGGAGATATACACTCCACGCCCTACATCCGTCAGGGCACAAAGCACCAGAAAGGACGGCACATACGCCAAGGCACGTACCCTTCCCTTCAGCCCAAGCAGACTGTTTACTCCCCAGCGCAGCAACAGCAGAATCAGCGTAATGACCAGCGCGCTGGCCATCGGAGCAAAGGTAGTCTTTCCATGTGCCAGCGAGAAATGAAGAGCTTCCAGCACATCGCGCTGGAACACATAAAGATATACAAAACTAAACAGAGAAAAAAGAAGACCGCATACAGCAATCATGATGCGTGCAATCTTCTTATAAAATGCATTTGTGTAATCACTCATACAATATCAATTCAATCTTTCACTCGTTTTAATACAACTGCAGAACGGGCCGGCACATACAGTTTCAGCCATTCTTTCTTGTCTTTTGCATAAAGCGGGTCGGCACAGGTGAAGTGGCGGAGACTGTCGTCTGAGAAGCCGAATCCACCAAACTGCTTGTTGTCTGTGTTCAGAACCACGTCGTAGGCACCTCTCGGTACGAGGAAGCCATAATCGGCAAACGAACGGGTCGGGTTGAAGTTGAACACAAACACCAAATCCTTGCGGCGGTATGCCAGAATCTGGTCACCATCGTTATGCCATACCTCGATGACATCCGATTTCTGGATGTTCTTCACACTGCGAATCAGCGACCATCGCCTCATCGAAGTCGCCCAGGTAATGATAGCACAAATCCGGATTATCAACCAGGTTCCACTGACGGCGTGCATACTTGTATGACCATCCGTTGCCTTCGCGCGGGAAGTCAATCCATTCCGGATGACCGAATTCATTACCCATAAAGTTCAGGTAACCTCCGTTGATGGTAGAAGCCGTGAGCAGACGAATCATCTTGTGCAGGGCAATGCCTCGCTCCACCACTCCATTCTCGTCGCCAATCTTGAAGTGCCAGTACATGTCGGCATCAATCAGGCGGAAGATGATGGTCTTGTCACCCACCAGTGCCTGGTCGTGGCTTTCGCAGTAAGAGATGGTCTTTTCATCCTTGCGGCGGTTAGTCACTTCCCAGAACAGGCTGGACGGTTTCCAGTCCTCATCGCGACGTTCCTTGATAATCTTAATCCAATAGTCAGGAATGTTCATGGCCATGCGGTAATCGAAGCCGTAACCTCCGTCTTCGAACGGAGCAGCCAGTCCCGGCATACCCGATACTTCCTCGGCAATGGTAATGGCCTTCGGATTCACTTCATGAATCAGCCGATTGGCCAGCGTCAGGTAACAGATGGCATTGTCATCCTGATGACCGTTGAAGTAGTCACCATAGTTGCAGAAAGCCTCACCCAGTCCGTGACTGTAATAAAGCATAGAAGTCACCCCATCGAAACGGAAACCATCGAAATGAAACTCTTCCAACCAGTACTTACAGTTAGACAACAGGAAGTGAATCACCTCGTTCTTGCCATAGTCAAGGCAGAGCGAATCCCATGCCGGATGTTCACGACGTCCGCCCTGATAGAAATACTGGCAAGGATCACCGGCAAAGTTGCCCAGTCCTTCTACCTCGTTCTTCACGGCGTGTGAGTGTACGATATCCATAATCACGGCAATGTTCATCTGGTGTGCCGTGTCGATAAGCTGTTTCAGTTCTTCCGGTGTACCGAAGCGTGAAGAAGGAGCAAAGAAGCTGGACACATGATAGCCGAAACTTCCGTAATAAGGATGTTCCTGAATGGCCATAATCTGAATACAGTTGTATCCGTCCTTCGCAATTCGCGGCAGTACATTCTCACGGAATTCATTGTACGTACCAACCTTTTCCGCATCCTGTCCCATACCGATGTGGCATTCGTAAATCATCAGCGGAGCCACATTAGGCGTAAAGGTCTTTTTCTTGAACTTATACGGTTTCTCCGGATTCCATACCTGTGCACTGAAAATCCTGGTCTGTTCATCCTGCACTACGGGTAGCCCACGCCGGAATACGTTCACCGTATCCACCTTCCCAGTACACTTTCAGCTTGTACAAGTCGCCGTGCTTCATGGCCTTTTCCGGCAGATTGATTTCCCAGTTGCCCGTCTTGCGCACACGTTTCATGCGGAAAGCCGGCTTCTCCTGCCAGTCGTTGAAATCGCCCACCAGGTAGATTTCCGTCGCATTCGGCGCCCATTCACGGAAAGTCCATCCCTTGTCAGTGCGGTGCAAACCGAAATACATGTGTCCGGTAGCAAAATCCGACAATGTCTTCTTTCCTACCAGTTCCTTTTCTTTTTCTACCACATGCTGATGACGGCCGTTGATAGCGTCGGCATATGGTTCCAACCACGGATCATTCTTTATGATATTCAATACCTTGTCCATAGTATTAGTAATTAGAAATTATTTGACACGTACTTTTACAATCACTTTTCTCACTCCGTCGGGAGTTACGCCCGGTGCATGTGCGTCTTCCGGGAAGAAAATAGCAAACATACCCGGCTTTACGGTCAGGTAGTCAGTAGCCAGTCCTTCATAGAAGGTAATATCTTTTTCTGCATTGTAAGCAGCTTCAGGCAAATCCGTACGCGGCATATAGCCCATTACTTCCACCCCCGACAATGGAATCTGGATGTCGATGAAATCATTGTGTGTTTCCAGACGCGCTTCTTCCTTTGTCTTCGGACGTGCATCTGCAAAATTCACCATCAGTTCACCTTCCTTCAGCACTACCTTCCCCACTTCGTGTGCCTGCAAGTCAGTTGCCTTCAGGAAAGCTACAGCCTCTGCAAACAAAGGATTCAGTGACACATATTTTTCCAAATTTTCCAATTTGTCAATAACCATATTCTTTCAGTTTTAAGTCGTTAATATTTTATTCAAACTCATCTATCGTTTCATTTGTAAAATCGGCAAAGCGTTTCAGCTGGCGAAACACGTCGATAATCCGTTCCATAAAGTCCGGACGGGAAAAGAACTCATCTTCCACCCGGCAGGCCACCGTAAAATCCTTGCAACGGATGTACTGCGGATAAGGAAAATCCTTCGGAAATCCCTTGGGCACCGTCTTCAGATGCGACTCGCCTACCACCGGGAAATACTCCTTGAAAGCCGGATCTTCCACAATGGCACGATACTCATCAATGCGGTCGCACACCGACTGACGCACCGCGCAACATATCGGCAGGCATGCACCAACTTCCTCCGGCCAGCATACAGTTGCCCGGTTCCAGATGAAGATAATAACCACAGTGATTGGATTTCTTTCCCCTTGCATTGATATACCCTCCGATGTGGGTCTTATAAGGAGACTTGTCGGAAGAAAAACGGACATCCCGGTAGATGCGATACGTGCAGTCACGCGGAAGGACGTGCGCCACACTTTCATCCCATGGCGAAAGGCGGGCAATCACCCCTGCCAGCAACTCCTCGAAGTCTGCCTGCACACTCAAATATTCCGCTTTATGTTCCTGAAACCACTCCCGGTTGTTGTTTGCCGCCAGTACTTTCAGGAAATCCAATATGCCCGGTATATCCATATTCTTTACTTTTGAGTCACACAAACTTACGAAATTAATTCTTATCTGTCGAATAAAACGATATTTTTTTACATTATCCCAGCAGATTCAACAAAAAATCGTGCACCTTTCCGTTGGAAGCCACCACTTCGCGGCCGGAATAGCATGAATCACCCCCGGAAAAGTCGGTCACCCTTCCTCCGGCATTCTGTACCAGCAAGATACCTGCCGCCACATCCCACGGACAAGTGAAGGCTTCGGCACGCGCTTCAAAACACCCGTCGGCCACGTAACACATCTCGGCAGCCGCCGCACCGACCACCCGAATGCCTGCCACATGCCCGTAGCAGCCTTCTATCAGGCGGTTGAATACCGGCTTGTAAGCCTCCGTTTCGTACGGAAGACCGAAAGCCATAAAAGCCTCATCGGGTACAGCTACCTGCGACACCCGAATCTGTCGGTCATTACAATAAGCAGGCGCCCCCTTGTAAGTCCAGAAACACTCGTCGCGGCACTTCATAAACCACTCCCAGCAAGATTTCCCTCACGGTTACGCAAAGGCAATGCTCACACAATAAGGTGCATGGTTATGAATGAAGTTGGTCGTACCGTCCAGCGGGTCAACCAGCCAGCAATACTCCTCGTCGGTGTGAGTTCCGCTCCCCTCTTCAGCAATAAAACCTGCCTCGGGAAGCAACTCCCGCAGACAGGCTACTATTCTTCGTTCCGATTCCTTGTCGACATACGACACATAATCGTGTGCGTGCTTCTTCTCAATCCGCTCACGGCTGAACTTCTTCCGCTCCTCACGGATAAAAGCCCCCGTGGCTACAGCCAGTTCACGCACCTTCAAAGTCAGTTCGGATAATTCCATCATTATTTTTTCTCCTCCAATAAACGTCCGTATCTGAAAGTCCCTTTCCGGACAATATTCCCTGTTGGCATCCATCTCTACGAATGGACCGTCTTTCTTTCCCTGCTTGAAGAAGCCCTCAAAGCGAGTGCCGTCCTTTTCAATCAGCACACCCTTTCCTTCTTCCTTTCCACGTACAAAAGAACCTGTATAGACAGAACCGTCAGCCATGTGAAGCACACCTTCTCCCTCGGCCAAGTTGTTCTTCCACTGACCTTCGTATTCATCACCGTTGGCCCACTTGTATTTTCCGGTACCCGAGCGCTGGTTCTTCGACCATTGCCCGTCGTACACCGCTCCGTTGGCCCAGGTGAACGTGCCTTGTCCCTCCTGCTGTCCGTTCAGGAAATGACCTACGTATTTGTCGCCGTTCGGATACGTATAGATACCCCTTCCCGTGCGTTCACCGTTGGCATAATCCCCCTCGTAGCGTTCACCATTCTGGAAATAATAGATACCCTTTCCATCCTGCACATCATCTTTCCAGTCGCCCACGTACTTGTCGCCGTTGGTATAGTAGAAAGTACCCTTTCCGTGACGCATGCCGTCCTTCCAGTCGCCTTCATACTTCGACTTGTCGTCCCACACCATGGTGCCCTTCCCGTTCTTCAGGTCATTCTTCCATTCGCCGGTGTAGACCGCTCCGCCTTTCCAGGTATAAGTACCCTGTCCGTTGCGCTTGTCATGATGCCAGGTTCCAGTATATAAGTCCCCGTTATAATAGGTCATCGTACCCTCACCCTCCTGGTAGTCAGTGTGCCACATCCCGTCGTAACGGTTGTTGTTCATGAAATAATACGTTCCCTTGCCGTGCTGCAGGTCTTCGTACCACTCTCCCACGTACTTTTCTCCGTCGCTGAAAGTGTAGGTACCTTCACCCTGGCGTTTACCCTTCACATATTCACCTTCGTACACGTCGCCATTGCGGAACACCGTCTTTCCCTTTCCG
>VOFG01002028.1_pt1 | contig 30439 bp, 60 predicted proteins | sample 5384171 | NCBI WGS metagenome assembly VOFG01 (sample SAMN12384726, study PRJNA508395) | human gut metagenome | isolation source: healthy gut F | host: Homo sapiens
GGCTCCGTCATCATTGAGCCGACCTCCGGCAATACCGGCATCGGCCTTGCCTCCGTCGCGGCGGCAAGGGGCTACCGTATCATCATCGTCATGCCGGACAGCATGTCCGTCGAGCGTCGCCAGCTCATGAAGGCCTACGGCGCGGAGCTGGTTTTGACGGAAGGCGCGAAGGGCATGAAGGGCGCCATCGCCAAGGCAGAAGAGCTTTCTCATGAAATCCCGAACAGTTTTGTGCCCGGCCAGTTCGTCAACCGGCCAATCCACCGCGCATCGCGAGACTACCGGCCCCGAAATCTGGGAGGATACCGACGGTAAGGTCGATTATTTCGTCGCGGGCGTCGGCACCGGCGGCACCATCACCGGCGTGGGCGAATACCTGAAATCGCAGAACGCTGCGGTGAAGGTCGTCGCGGTTGCCCGCCACCTCTCCCGTGCTTTCCAAGGGCACGTCGGGCGCACATAAGATTCAGGGCATCGGCGCAGGCTTTGTGCCGGATGTGCTCAAACACCAAAGTCTATGACGAGATCGTTCCGTGGCCAACGAGGACGCCTTTGCCACCGGCAAGCTGATCGGCCACAAAGAAGGCGTACTGGTAGGCATTTCCTCCGGCGCAGCAGTCTGGGCGGCCATCGAGGCTGGCCAAGCGTCCCGAAAACGAGGGCAAGACCATCATCGTGCTGCTGCCCGATACCGGCGACCGCTACCTCTCGACTCCCTGTTTGCGGATTAATCTTACAAAAATACAAAAAAGCGACGGCAATTTCGTCGCTTTTTGATAAATCGAAAAACGTCAGAACAAACAGCGCAGCCGGAAATAAAGTTCTTTGCTCGTATAGCGGAAAACCACCGGCAAAGCCGGTGGTTTTTTGCCTTATTTCTGATAGCTCTCGATCAATTCCTGCAAATCGTCTGTGGCGTTGGGTTTGCCGAAGGCTTCCACCGCGCTGCGCATTAGATGCAGGCGTTTTTCGCTGCTGAGCAGCTGCCACACAGCCACATCTACGGGCAGGTGCTTGTTGGTGCGCATCGCCATGCCGTGATTGGTCAGGAAGTCCATGTTGCGGTCCTCCTGGCCGGGAATGGGGGTCGATCAGCACCATCGGCAGGCACTTGGCAATCCGCTTGGAAACCGTAAAGGCCGCCGGGCTTGGTCACGATCATGTCCGACGCGCTCATCAGCTGATCGACGATGGTGGAGAAGCCCAGCACCGTCAGCCGCTTGACGGTCAGCAGCGCATCGAGCTTGTTTTGAGCTTTTCATTTTGAACCGCAGACCACCACCATTTGGAAATCGAGCGGCAGCTTATCCAGCCGTCAATGGTCGTCAGCACGTCGCCGTGACCCATGCTGCCGCCCATGATCAGCACCGTCGGCATATCCGGAATGCCCACCATGGCGCGGGCTTCGGCCTTGTCGATGACCTTGTTGAACTTCGGGTTGATCGGGATGCCGATGGGTCGAATGATCCTCTCCGGCATGCCGCTGCACACGAAGGAATAGGTCAACTGTTCCGGAAGGCGTGACGAGCGCGTCGAGATTGGTGCCCTTCCAGTACGGATGCAGCATATAGTCCGTCACGATGCCGATGCGCGGCGCATTGCTCACGCCCAGCTCATAGACGGAGGACGAGATCAGCGCGGCGCAGGAATGCGAGCTGACCACCACGTCGGGCTTGAAGCTTTCATAGACGTCAAACAGCTCCTTGCTGAGCTGATTGGACAGTTTCTGGTTCATCTTGACCGTAAAATTGCCATTCTGCTCTGCCTTTTCCATCGTTTCAAAGGCTTTGCCGTAAACCTTTGGGGATATGGGCCACGCTCATGCGATACCCTTTATCCACCACTTCGCCGAAAATCGGCTCAATATAGTCAAAAAGGTGTCCAGCAGCTCGCATTCATGGCCGCGATCCGTCATTCTGCATGATGCCTTTGGCGGTCTGATTATGTCCCTGGCCTGCCGTCACGGACAAAAACAAAAATGCGCATGTGCCCGATTGCACCTCCTCAATAGATTTTTATTCTGCGATCAATAATCTGCGGATTTCCCCTGCGAGATACAGCGATCCGCAATCAGCACGACGCCCTGCTTCCTCCTCGCGCTTTTCTGCGCGGCAGATAGCGCCTGCTCGGTTTCTTCCCACCAAAGATGGTTTTTTTCCGTGCGCTCACGGTAGAGCGCAGCCAGTTCATTTAGCCGGCATCGCACGCGGAATATGTTCCGGTGCGACACAATGAATTCATCGGCCAGCGGAGCAATCCGATCGGCGTAGGATCGTACATCCTTGTCCGCCATCATGCCCGTCAGCAACACAATGCGTCGGTCTTTCAAAAAGTGCTGAACATAGTCGCGCACGGTCTGCGCGCCCTGCGGATTATGCGCTCCATCAATCAGCACGTTGCCCAGCCATTCCAGCCGCCCCCGGCCACTGCGCCTGCTCAAGCCCTTTTGAATAGCCGCTGCGGGCAGACAGTGCCCGTCCAGCAGTGCGGAGAGCACGCCCAGCGCTGTCATGGCGTTATCCACCTGATGCGCACCGCACAGGGAGATTTCGTACTCTGGCGCGCAAATGCGGCAATGCCGCGGTAAAGGCCGCGCCACGTTCCAACAGTTGCATCGTTCTGCGGCGGAAAGTCCGCACAATCCAGCAGCGGCGCGCGTGCTTTTCTTCACAGATGCGACGGATCACCTCGCGAACGCTTTCACCCTGGCTTTGCAGCACGACGGGCACGCCATCTTTGATGATGCCGCCCTTTCCGCCGCGATTTTTTCGACCGTATCGCCGAGCACACGGGTGTGATCCAGACCGATGCGCGTGATGGCGCAGACCGTCGGCTCCAATATATTGGTGGGATCCAACCGTCCGCCAAGCCCGACCTCGATCACAGCCCAATCCATTTTGCTCCGCAAACCAGGTGAACATCAGCGCCGTGCCGATTTCAAACACCGTAGGGAAAGCCTTCCCCGGTTTCCTCCATCTGCATCACCTGTTCCGCAATCCGCGTCGTCAGGCGCGCCAGAACATCATCTTCAATGGCTGGCCATCAATGCGCATCCGCTCATTGTAGCGCATGAGGTAGGGCGATGTATACAGGCCGACTTTTGCGCCGGTCTGCCGCAGCACGCTGTCAATCAGCGCACAGGTAGACCCTTGCCGTTTGTCCCCGCCATGGATGCACCGCAATTGTTTTTGCGAGGGATCGCCCAGGCGGCGCATCAGGCGCCTCATGTTCTCAATCCAACCTTAACGCCCTTTGCCCGCCTTGCCGTGGATAAAGGCAATCGATTCCTCGTAATTCACGCCGTATCCTGCCTCCGAAAAGGAACTTTCTATCTATTAGTTTACCCCATTCCCACCCCCTTCGGTCAACTGCAAAAGGGTTGAGCTGTCGCTTTCTCCCCAACTATACAAACGAAAAAGGCGGATGCTTTGATCCGCCTTTTCATCAAGTCTGAAAAATCAGAGATTCTTCATGTCCTCCAGACGCTTATGCAGCGCCTCGAGCATGGTCTTGTTGGTGGTGAGCTTGTCGCGCTCGGCCTGCACCACGTTGGCGGGCGCTTTGCCGACAAAGCCGGGGTTGTTCAGCTTGCCCTCGGCGCGCTTGATCTCGTTTTCCATGTTCGTGATTTCCTTATTCAGGCGCGCGATTTCCTTTTCCACATCGACCAGCTCGCCGGTGGGCAGGAATGCTTCACCGCAGGGGCAGACCGCCGAAACCACGTTGCGCGGCAGCTCGCGCTCAACCACCTGCACGCCCTCGGCAGAGGCCAGGCGCTGGAAGAAGCTCTCGTTCCCGGTAAAGATGCTGCCGTCAATGCCTTCCGCGGGAACGATGTAGATGTGCGCCTTTCTGGACGGGGCACGTTCATGCCCGCGCGCAGGTTGCGCACCGCGCTGACCACATCCATGATGTGCTGCATGGCCGCAGCTTCCTGCGGGAAATTCTCGCCGACCTTCGGCCAGGAGGACACCATGATGGAACCGGAGGTGAAGGGCAGATAGGGTAGATCTCCTCTGTCAGGAAGGGCATGAAGGGTGCAGCAGCTTGAGCGTGCTGACCAGCACATATTTCAGCGTCGCACGAGTCGCGGAAGCCGCGTTTTCGTCGTCGCCGTAAAGCGGCGCCTTGGCCAGTTCAGATACCAGTCGCACAGTTCGCTCCAAATGAAGTCATAGAGCTTCTGCGCCGCCATGGCAAGGTCGAACTGCTCCAGATGCATCGTCACCGTCTCGATCGCGTCGTTGAGGCGGGTGAGAATCCACTTGTCGGCAATGCCCTTGGGCAGCGTGTCGTCCGCAGGGCCGTCCAGGTTCATCAGCGCAAAGCGGGAAGCGTTCCACACCTTGTTGGCAAAATTGCGCGCCGCCGTAACCTTTTTTCGTCCGAGAAGCGCACGTCGTTGCCGGGCGCGACGGACTGAATCAGCGAAACGCAGCGCATCCGCGCCGTACTTATCAATCATTTCAATAGGGATCGATGCCGTTGCCCAGAGACTTGGACATCTTGCGGCCCTGTGCATCGCGCACCAGGCCATGGATCAGCACATACTTAAACGGCGTCTCACCCATGTGCTTGCATCCGAGAAGATCATGCGGGCAACCCAGAAGAAAATGATGTCATAGCCGGTGACCAGCAGCGTGTTGGGATAGAAACGCTTCAAATCCCTCGGTCTTTCCGGCCAGCCCAGCGTGGAGAAGGGCCAGAGGGCAGAGGAAAACCAGGTATCGAGCACGTCCTCATCCTGCACCCATCGGCGCGCCGCACTCGGGGCACTTTTCGGTGCTTTTCTTGGCCACGACCATGTGGATTTACACCTGTTTGTTGGTGCAATAGTAGGCGGGAATGCGGTGCCCCCACCAAAGCTGGCGGGAAATGCACCAATCCCGGATGTTTTCCATCCAGTTGAAATAGGTCTTGTCAAAGCGCTCCGGCACAAACTGGGTCTTGCCCGTACGCACCGCCTCGATGGCGGGCTCGGCCAGGGCTTCATGCGCACGAACCACTGCGTGGAAACCAAGGGCTCCACGGTGTGGTGGCAGCGGTAGCAGGTGCCGACGTTATGGGTATAGGGCTCGATCTTGACCAGCAGGCCGAGCTCCTTCAAATCCTCCACAATGGCCTTTGCGGCACTCCATGGCGGTCATGCCTGCATACTTGCCGCACACTTCGTTCATGGTGCCGTCGTCATTCATCACGCGCTCCACGGCCAGGTTGTGGCGCATGGCAACCCTCAAAGTCGTTCGGGTCGTGGGCGGGGGTCATCTTAACTGCGCCGGTACCGAATTCCTTTTTCGACGTATTCATCGCCCACCACGGGATGGGGCGGTTGCGGATGGGCAGCATGACGTTCTTGCCCACCAGGTGCGCATAGCGCTCGTCCTCGGGGTTGACGGCCACGCCGGTATCGCCCAGCATGGTTTCAGGACGGGTGGTGGCGACGATCACGCCCTCGCCGCCGTCCTCGGCGGGATAGCGGATGTACCACAGGTTGGACGCCTGCTCCTCAAATTCGACTTCCGCGTCGGAAAGCGCGGTCTTGCACTGCGGGCACCAGTTGATGATGCGGTTGCCGCGGTAGATCAGGCCCTCGTTATAAAGTTTGACGAACACCTCCAGTACCGCGTCGGAGCAGCCCTTGTCCATGGTGAATCGCTCACGGCTCCAATCGCAGGAAGATCCCAGGCGGCGCAGCTGGCGCTCGATGCGTCCGCCGTATTCCGCCTTCCACTCCCAGGCACGCTTGAGGAAGCCCTCGCGGCCCAGATCCTGTTTGGTCAGACCTTCCTTGGCCATAGCCTGGATGATCTTTGACCTCGGTGGCGATGGACGCATGGTCCGTGCCGGGCAGCCAAAGGGTATCATCCCCAGCATGCGGTGGTAGCGCACGAGGATATCGGGCATGGTGTTATCCATAGCGTGACCCATGTGCAGCTGGCCGGTGATGTTGGGCGGGGGCATCACGATGCAGAAGGGCTTGGAGCCTTCCGGCTTGTGTTCGGCAGGCTTGAAGAGTCCCTTCGCTCTCCCATTTTTCATACAGACGGCTTTCCACCGACTGCGGGTCATAGGTCTTGGGCATATCGAGTTTCTGTTCCGACATTTAATTCCTCCAGCGTGTCGTTATCCTGAAAAAGATTGTTGATATTATTCTGCGGCCCGGCGCAGGATGTCCACCGCGGGCGCGGGAGTCTTCCCAGCGGATCGGGACCGATATTGAGCAGGTAGTTGATGCCGCGGGCGTTCAGGCTGCGGCGCAGCTCCCTGACGCGATCCGAACTCTTCCAGTTCTGGTCAAAGGGCTTATAGCCCAGGTATCGTTCAGTGTGGCAGGGCATTCATAAAGGCCCGTGCGCACGAGGGCTTCGCCGGGACGGGAATCCGGCGCGTTGCCCGCGCCCTCCGCCGTATCGAAGGCCTCTTCGTTGTCGCCGGTGGAGCGGTAATCCCCCAGGCCGTTGCCGATGCGGGAATTGACCAGGCAATCCGGCTGATAGTGCTTGATCATATCGTAAAGCTCGCGGCTCTGCGCAGGCTTTTATGTCCATGGGGCTCGCACCAGATCAGGCAAAGATCGCCGTATTGGGTCAGGATCTCCTTCATCTGGGTCTTGATCTTGCCTTCAAAGCAGCGGGCATCCTTTTTACCGTTCTCCGGGAAATCCCAGTCGTTGGTCCAGCTCATCACGCCGCAGTTGGTGTGGCCGAGTGTATCCGCCGCCGTCCGGCTCGTGCCAGTCCAGCTCTTCCGAATAATACAGTCCGAGTTTGAGTCCGTGGCGCGCACAGGCGTTAGCCAGTTCTTCAATGATGTCGCGCTGAAACGGCGTGCCGTCCACCACGTTGTAATCATCCCATTTGGTATGAAACAGGCAGAAACCGTCGTGATGCTTGGAGGTCACGACCATATACTGCATCCCTGCGTCCTTGGCAGTTTTGACCCATTCCTCCGCGTCGAACAGCAGCGGGTTGAAGGCCTGCCTCAGCTGTCCGTATTCGCTGCCGGGAATTCTGAAATAGCTCTGCGCCCATTCCCCGATGAAGGGCATCCGCGCGCCGCGCCATTCTCCGCCGATCAGCGAATAAAGCCCGAAATGAATCATCATGCCGTATCCGGCCTGTTTGAACCATTCCCGATTGTTCATCCTGCTCCTCCTTTACAGAAAGCACAGCGCCGCGCCTGTGACGGCCAGCGCCAGCGCGACGAGCTTGCCCGCGATTTTGAACCTCTCCGGGATGATCTTTCCCGCCAGCATAACCGCCACGCCGAGCAGCAGCAGCACACCCCGCGGGATTCATGCTCATCAGTCGGCTAAGCATGACCGATCACCTTCCTTTCGCACCGAAAAAACAGCCGTCCCGATCAAAATCAGGACGGCTGTGCCGTGGTACCACCTCATGTTCGCAAAGCTAAAACGCCTTTGCCTCAAAGCGCAATAACGGGCGCAAACCGCCGCGCACTGGCGGCCGCAACGGCCCTCGCGCGCACGTCCTCCGCAGGCGACCTTCCGAAACCGGACGCATGGAACGGTCTTTCAGCCGACGAACCGTCTCTGCGCGCGCCCTGCGCTTTCGTACTCCTCCCGCATCGACAGGAATTGATGCTTCATTATAGCACGCCCCCGCCGCGCCGTCAACGGGAGAATACTCCTCAGACCCGCACCGTGCGCCTGACCCAGGACGGCATGAAGCTGCTGCCGCACGCGCAGCGGCTGATCGTGGAATACGAGCGTCTGCAAGTGCAGGCGGACGAACTGAACGGACTGCAATCGGGGCTGATACGCATCGGTATGTTTTCGAGTGTCGTCACGCACTGGCTGCTGCGATCATCAAAAGAATTCCAGCGCGATTCCCCAGCATCGACTGCAAACCTCTGCTGAGCGATTACACCGAATTCGAGGAATGGATTATGCAGGGGGCGCGTGGACTGCGGTTTCCGGCACTGCCGGTCACGGAAACCGTCTTCCTCATGCGCGACCCGTCGATGGCTATTCTGCCGGAAGATCATCCCCTCCAAGACCTCGATGCCATTCTTCGATGGTGGAAAGCGGGCTGGGCGTCAGCGTGCTGCCGCAGCTGGTTCTGCGCCGCATCCCTTATCGCGCCGCGATTCGCCCGCTTTTTCTCGCTTATCGTGATATTTGCCGGCGCTGCGCAGCAAAAAGAGCGTCCCTCTTGCGTTGAAGCGCTTTCTTGATGATCTACCCTTCCGTTCCCCGCTGCACGGCTAAAGGAAAACCTTTCATTTCTCCTGCTCGATCATCCTTTCCCTGATTCGGGATTGTATTTCTATTCATTCTGTGATAAATTGGAATCTATTACTCATGGAGTAAAGTGAGGAGACTTTCATGAAACACAGTGATCTCAAGCCAGTTCCTTTTCCGGAAAAATCGGCTTTGTTCTTTCCGCCGCCGGTGCGTCCGTAGGTCTTGGAAACATCTGGCGCTTCCTATCCTATCTCGCCGCCAAATACGGCGGCGGCATTTTTCTGCTGGATCTTACATCATCCTGGCCATGACCTTCGGCTACACGATGATCGTTGCCGAAACCTCTATCGGCCGCATGACCGAAAAAAGCCCGGTCGGCGCTTACAAAGTCTTTCGGGAACCGGCCCGCGCTGCGCTTCGGTGGTTGGATCAACGCCCATCATCCCGATTTTGATTGTGCCTTATTATTCCGTCATCGGCGGCTGGGTCATCAAGTATCTGGCGGAATATGTGCGGGGCAGAGTCACCTAATCGCCGCAGACGGGTACTTTTCTTCCTTTATTGCCAACGGCTTTTCTTCGGGCTTTGTTTTTTGATCTTCACAGCCATGACCCTGCTCATCATCTTTGCGGGCGTTGAAAACGGTATTGAGCGCGTCTCCAAGGTCATGATGCCCATCCTCGGTGGTGCTGTCGCTCGTCATCGGCGTCTATTCCGTCACCCGTCCCGGCGCTCTGGAAGGCGTCAAATACTTTCTGATCCCCAATCCCAAGAATTTCTCCTGGATGACGGTGGTGGCTGCCATGGGGCAGATGTTTTATTCGCTGTCCATCGCCATGGGCATTCTCATCACCTTCGGCCTTACATGAAAAAGGATGTCTCCATCGAAAGTTCCACCCGGAACGTAGAAATTTTCGATACGGCCATTGCCATCATGGCAGGCCTGATGATCATCCCCGCGGTGTTCGCCTTCTCCGGCGGCGATCCCGACGCGCTGAAAGCCGGTCCGTCACTGATGTTCATCACGATTCCCAAAGTTTTTCGATTCCATGGGCTTGGGCACAGCCATCGGCATCGCCTTTTTCCTGCTGGTGCTGTTTGCCGCGCTGACCAGCTCCATCGCGCTGACCGAGAGCGCGGTCTCCACCTTTGCAGGACGAGCTCGGCTGGAGCCGCAACAAATCTACCGCCATCATGGGCGTCTCCATGGTCGCCCTGGGCAGCCTGTCCAGTCTGGGTTACGGCCCGCTGGCCAACGTCACCATTCTGGGGATGCAGTTCCTGGATTTCTTCGATTTCCTGACCAACTCCGTCATGATGCCCATCGCGGCCATTGCCAGCTGCATCCTGGTTTCCCGCGTGATCGGCGTGGATCGCATTGCCGAGGAAGTCACCCTGAACGGCGGCACTTTCCGTAGAAGAAAGATCTTCAATGTCATGATCCGTTTTGTGCCCTTTCTTCGCCGCAATCATTCTCATCAGCTCCATCGCCAACGCCTTTGGCTGGATCTCCATGTAAATGCACATCAAAAGCAAAAAACCACACCGGCCGCCCCGCAAAGGGAGAGCTGATGTGGTTTTTTTCCGTTTAGAATGGACGCGGCTTACTTCTTGCGCAGCACGTCCACGCCGAGGAACGGACGCAGCACTTCGGGAACGACCACGGAGCCGTCCGCCTGCTGATACTGCTCGACGATGGCGGGAATCACGCGGGAAGTCGCCAGACCGGAGCCGTTGAGGGGTGTGCAGGTACTGGTCTTTTTGCTGTCTGCACGGCGGAAACGGATGTTGCCGCGCCGCGCCTGATACTCATGCGCGTTGGAAACGGAGGAGCACTCCTTGTATTCGTTCATGCTGGGAATCCACAGCTCGATATCGTAGGTCGTGGCCATGGACGCGGAGCAGTCGCCCGCCGCCAGCTTGCTCAGGCGGTAGTGCAGACCCAGACCCTCGACCAGCGCGCAGGCCTTCGCCGATGAGCTCCTTAAGCATCGCGTCGCTGTCCTCGGGACGAGTAGCCGAACATCTCGACCTTGTTGAACTGGTGGCCGCGGATCATGCCGCGCTCGGACGCACGGTAGGTGCCCGCCTCGCTGCGATAGCAGGGGGTGTAGGCAAACATGCGCTTGGGCAGATCCTTTTCCTCGAGGATTTCGCCGCGATAAAGGTTGATCAGCGCGGTTTCAGCGGTGGGCAGCAGGAAATGGAAGCTGTCGTCGCCGGTGGAAACACGGTACACATCCTCCTTGAACTTGGGGAACTGGCCTGCGGTGAGGCCGCACTCATAGGTCAGGATGTGCGGGGCAGCATGAAGGTGTAGCCGTCCTTGATGTGGGTGGTGATGAAGTAGTTCAGCAGCGCCCACTCCAGCTGCGCGCCCAGATCGGTGTAGAGCCAGTAGCCGTTGCCGGCCAGCTTCACGCCGCGCTCATAGTCGATCAGGCCGAGGCTCGTGCACAGATCGACATGGTTCTTGGCCTCAAAGTTGAAAACGGGCTTCTCGCCGAACACCTTGACGACCTGGTTGTTCTCCTTGCCGCCCGCAACAACGTCGTCCGCAGGCAGGTTGGGCAGCGCCGCAACGAACTCCTCGATCTTCGCCTCGACCTGACGCAGTTCCTCGTCCAGGCTCTTGACCTTTCACCGGATTCTTCATCTGCGCCATGACGGCAGCAACATCGGCGCCTTCCTTCTTCAGGCGCGGGATCTCCTTGTTGATGCGGTTGCGCTCCGCCTTGAGCGCCTCGCCCTCGGCGATGATCTCCTTGCGGCGAGCGTCCCATTGCAGCAGCTCGGTGAAATCCACCTCGTATTCGCGCTTGGCAAGCGCCGCCTTGACGAACTCCGGATCCTACGGATCAGATTGATGTCCAACATGCTCTTCATCCTCCATCATTGCACAACTTAAAAATAAAGCCCGTCCCGAACGAATCGGGACGAGCATAAACCCGCGATACCACCCGCATTGACGCTTTCTGCGCCCTGCTTGATCGCGCTGTAACGGGCGCGCCGCTGCACTCCTCGTGCCGCACTCCGGGGACGGATAGGCCCGGCCGCCGCTTCCACCAGCCGCGGGCTCTTTTCTGCGCTCTCCGACGGATTTCCCCCTCATCGTGCCTATCATTATACTGCCTCGCCCGTTAAAATTCAAGTCCTGCCGCGCACTTTTTTGTGCGATGCAAATCGCCGCGATGCAAAGCACCGGTAAAGCAGCCAGCCATGGTTTGCCGCTTTGTTTCTGCGCGGTTCTTCCGCTTCTCCGGCTTCCGGATTTTCTGTCGGACTTATGGAAGCCACCGGTTGAACGCTCTTTTCCGGCAGATAGAAAGCCCCTGCGTTGAGATATTCTTCCATTCTCTTCAGCATGGAGGAACCCGCCGTGACCAGCTTCACTTCCCCATCTTCATCGCTTTTCACATAGGCACAGACCAGCGGATCATAAAGCTTTGCACCTTCTTCCGACACAGCCACGCTCAGCAGCAGCTCGTCCCCCGACTTGCGGCTTGCATTGCTTTTCCGCACTCTCCCAAAGCAGCGGCCGCTCCAACGTCCGTTGTTCCCGATTTCCATGCTGTGCCGTTCCGCTCGCAGCACTTCCACCGTCATTTCGTCTTCCGATTCTGCTTCTACGCGGCAGAGCATCACGTCAATGCTTGTATCGGTTTTCACGACTTCCGGCAAATCGCCCGCCAAGACCGATACGGTTAGCAAACAAATCAGCGCAATGCTTCCGAGCGCGACTGTAACTTTTTTCATATTCATCCTGCTTTCAGCTTTTTTTCTATTCTATCATGCTCCCCTTTTTTCATCAACCGTTTTTCAATCTTCAAACGAAAAAAGCAGTACGGCATTTTTCCCACGCTGCTTTTTTCATCACTTACGCTTCTTCGTGATCCGGACAGGATTGATTCATAGATACCCGTTCGTCTTTCAGCTGACAATAGCCCTTGTCAGAGTCCTGAACAAAAACCTGCAATCCTTGCACTTCCCCCATGCTCACACCCTTCTTCATCTTTCCGCCATGCGGGCAGGGCGATGAAAGCTGCTGCACATAGTCCGGCACTTTAGCCTTCACCGCATAACCGCAATCCTCACACTTGAACCAACCGTCGTTTGCCATTGTCTTTTCCTCCTTTTTACCATTCGTCTTTCTTTTTTTCTCAGCGGACATTCTTCCGAGTAATACGTCCAGCAGTACCGATGAACGATCTCGTCGTTAATGTCCCTTTGCGCGACATTGCAGTAAAACGATCCTCCCTTCCATTCGTAGAAAACACATTCTTTCGGCATATTTATCCCTCCCTTTTAGAAGTGGAAATCACAAACCAGATGGCGAAGATCGTCAGCGCAACCGGAACGCCCACCATGAGGACAAAACTGCCGAAGCACCCGTCCAGCATTTGAAGATTCCTTTCTGTCCTCTCGATTTTCCTCAAAGCGCTCCTGCCGCTGCTGCTCCTGCGCATCTTTTTTACCGCAAGCTTTCCATGCTTATATCGCATCACGTTTTCTGCCGTAAATGCACCATTCTGTGTTTCAAAGTGGTGAATCGCGCTCTTCAACCAATCAAAAATCTTCCTGTTTATCAATGCACTCCGCCGCTCTTCTCGCCGTAACAATGTCCTCCGCCGTCACAACATAACGCATGAACGGGCTTTCTATTCCGTCTTCCGCACCGAATACGATGTCTCTTATATTCATTGCCGCATCGTGGAGTTCTCCCTCATCTCCACCACTGAACATATAAACCGATCCATCACTGTGCACATATTGATCTCTTCTATATGCCCACATTGCTGTTGGAGCATCTCCGAATTCCGCACTTAAATTTCCAATTGCTGCATAATACGGATAACGGCTTTGTCCAGGCTTACATTGCTGTGAATACAATCTCTCCGCCTTTTGTAAAGCTCCAGCGCCTTCCGCTTGTCTTCAGGCAGCCCATAGTTTTTTTTTCTATAATATTGGGCTACCTCGTATATTGCTCTCCAGTTTGTGGAGTTCACGATCCCGTTGACGCAGAAATCTCTTAATTGCTCGGACGCATACGGATTGTAGGCATCAAATTCTTTATTGTACCCGTGTTCATTCCAGAAATGTTTTTTCTTTTATCATCAACCAGTCCGCAAACAGGTATCGCTTCCGCCATCGCATCCGCAGACCCTTCATGGATTAGGAAAAGCAGCAAATCCCAGTACCGCCTGAAATTATCCGGATCATCCAACGGATTTTGATCGCCCAACACGGAAATCAGCAGCCGCCTGATATCTTTCTCCGAAAGATCATTATTTCTGATCAGCGTATCCCAGATTGATATTTTATCTTTTTGGGCTGATGGGCATAATTTCTTTCAGATAATAACTTTGTTCTTGAGCATCCTCAATAGAAAGATACGTTTTAATCTTCTCCACATCCGTCATTTTCTCAGCCTCCTCTTCAGTTGTCCCCTGTACATGCTCAATATATACCATTTCGGTATATATGTCAAGCGAAAAATATACGTTAGAACGTATAATAATCGTTACAAAGGAGGGAGCCTGTTGCTTACACTGCGCATTCGCGATCTTAGGGAAGATAAAGATCTACCCCAACGAACATTGGCCGACCTCCTGAACTGCACGCAGGTTTGCTACTCACGGTATGAAAACGGCGAGCGGGAAATCCCCTTACAGGCGCTGGTAACGCTGGCGGAATATTATCACACGAGCGTGGATTATCTGCTGAACCTGACCGATGATCCACGGCCTTATCCCCCGGAAAAGTCAAAAAATAACCCGGACGCACACAATGTTCGTGCATCCGGGTTTGTTTTATGCTGTGGGGTTCGTCAGCTTACAGCGGCAGAGGCTGCGCGCCGGAGCGGACGAAGAGGGGAATGATGTCGATGGGCGCGTTGGCTGTGACCCACCGGCCGCCCTCGAAGGTCTTGCCGTTGGAAACCTCACGCCAGGAGTCGCCCCTTGGGCAGGTAAACCTCGCGGGTGTTCGCGCCGGAAGTGTAGACGGGCGCAACGAGGATGTCCGGCCCGAAGAGGTAGGTTTCGTCCAGCGTCCAGGCGGTTTCGTCGCCGGGGTACTGGAAGAAGAGCGGGCGCATCACGGGCGTGCCGTGCTCGTGCGCTTCGCGCATCAGGAGTCTTGATGTAGGGCTTGAGGGGCCTCGCGCAGGAGCAGGTACTTCTTGAGGATTTCGTAATTGTCCTCACCGACAGACCAGACCTCGTTTTCCGCACCGGAGCCGAACTGCTCCACGCCGTTGCGGTAGAGGGGTTCAGGGGTTCTGATAGGGCAGGCGGTCGCCGTGCAGGCGCATCACGGGCTGGAAGCAGCCCCTGGAACCAGCGCACCAGCACCTCGCGGAAATCGTCGTGCGCCGGGAAGCCGGAGAGGAAGCCGCCGATGTCGGTCGTCCACCACGGCAGCCCCGCCATGCCGGCGTTCAGGCCCGCGGTGATCTGCTGGCGCATGGACTTGAAGTTGGACTGAATGTCGCCCGACCAGCAGAGGGTTCCGAAGCGCTGGGAACCCGCCCATGCGCAGCGGATCAGGCACATGATGTCCTTTTTCTCGCCCTCCTTTTTCCAGACCTTCCTAGAAGGCTTTGGCGAAATTGAGCGGATACATATTGGACACCTGAAGCACAGGGCCGTTGTAATAGCGCAGATTGTCGATGTGGTCGTTGTTGTAGATCGGCTCAGCGCTGTCCAGCCAGAAGAGCTTGATGCCCTTATCGTAGTAGTTCTTCTTGCACACGCGCCAGATGAACTCGCGCGCGCCGGGTTCATCGCGTCCCAGAGCGTGACCTCGCCCATGAACAGGCTGGTCATCTGGTTGCCGCGGTCGTTGTGGATCAGATAGTCGTTCTCCGCAAGCTCGCGGTAGTTTTCGCTGTGAACGTCCACCGTCGGCCAGATCGACACGACGAGGTTGACGCCGTATTTCGCCAGTTCCTCCACCATGCCTTCGGGGTCCGGCCAATCCTGCGGGTCAAACTTCCAATCTCCCTGCATCGTCCAGTGGAAGAAGTCGATGACAATGGCGTCCATGGCAAGCCGCGCTTTTTGTGCTCACGCACGACGCTCATCAGCTCATCCTGTGTGCGGTAACGAAGCTTGCACTGCCAAAAGCCCATCAGATCGTCGCGCATCATCGGCACGGTGCCGGTAGCGGAGGCGTAATTGCACTCGATCTCGTAGGGCGTATCGCCTGCACAGATCCAGTAATCCAGCTGCTTGGGAGCGCGCCTCCCACTTGGTCACGTTGCGCGCGAAGGTCACCTGACCCACCGCCGGATTGTTCCAAAGGAAGCCGTAGCCGCGGGAAAAACCATGAACGGGCAGCTGATCTGGGAATTGCGCTGCACCAGCTCCAGCTTGAGTCCCTTCAAGTTCAGCTTATCTTCCTGATACTGACCCATGCCGAAGATCTTCTCGTCCCCATAGGCCTCGAAGGAGAGCGCCGCGCGCCAGTCATCGCACCGACATTGGGGTGCAGGAAACGCGCCTGCATTCCCAGCGGAACGCTGTATTCCGAAAGGTCGTTGCGGTTACGGATGCACTCGCGGGTCAGCTCCTGACCCTTGTCGTTATAGAAGAACAGATAGCCATGGCGGTCGATGAAGGCGGCCACCTTGCCGTTTTTGATGTAGGCAGCGTTTTCCTCCGCCACAAGAGGCGCGTCTCGCCGGGGCCGCCAGCGGCGGCCATCTGCTTTTTGTTCTTGGGGGCGGTTTTGACCATGGCCATTTCGGCCTTGTGGTCGCCCGCGGGCAGCAGCGCCCAGTCCTCGCTCTCGTCCAACTCGGCCGCGCGGGTCACGCGCACGCGCAGACCGTTGTCGCCCCAGGGCTGAATCAGTATTTTTTCTGCACCGTGCTGCCAGTAAAGACGGTTGTTTTCCAGCTTAAAATCGCCATATCTTGCACACTCCTTCCTTACAGCGGCAGGTCCGCGCCAACGCGGACAAACAGCGGGATGACGTCGATGGGCGCCTTTGCTGTGACGGTCTGACCGCCTTCATAGGTCTTGCCGGTCGCAACCTCGCGCCAGGCATCGCCCTTGGGCAGGTAGACGCTGCGCTCCTGCGCGCCCGCGGCAAACACCGGCGCCACCAGCAGATCGCTGCCGAACAGATACTGATCCTCCGCCTTGGGCGCATCGGGATCATCGGGATACTGGAAGAAGGTCGCACGGATGACGGGCGTGCCCTTTTCATGCGCCTCGGCCATCAGCTTTTCGATATAGGGTTTGAGGCTTTCGCGGATCAGAATGTACTTTTTGAGGATTTCATAGTTGTCCTCGCCGAAGGACCAGACCTCGTTGCCCGCGCCGGTGCCGAAGCGCTCCACCTGACCGTAGTATTTGACCGGCGGCTCGGTGTAGGGCAGGCGGTCGCCGTGCAGGCGCATCACGGGCAGGAACGCGCCCATCTGGAACCAGCGCACGAGCAGCTCCCGGAAATCCTTGTGCGCTGTGAAGCCGCCCAGGAAACCGCCGATATCGCAGGTCCACCACGGGATGCCCGCCATGCCGGCGTTCAAACCCGCGCTGAGCTGCTTGCGCATCGCGGTGAAGGTGGATTCCACATCGCCCGACCAGAGCAGCGCGCCGTATTTCTGTGAACCCGCCCATGCGCAGCGGATCAGGTGGCAGATGCCCTCGTCGCCCTGCTCCTTCATGCCCTCATAGAAGCCCTGAATATAGCACTTCGGGTATTCGTTGGCGCAGAGCAGCGCGGGGCCGTCGAAATAGCGGTAGTTATCCGCGTCGTAAGCATTGATCTCCGGCTCGGCCTCGTCCAGCCAGAACAGCTTGATGCCCAGGTCGTAGTAATTCTTCTTCGCACAGTCCCAGACGAACTTGCGTGCGCCGGGATTGATCGCATCGTAATAGGTGCACGGACCCATCCAGGTGCCATGGATCGGCATGCCGCGATCCATATGCATCAGATATCCGCATTCGGACATCTTCTTATAATTATCGGTGCGCTGATCGACAGTCGGCCAGATGGAAACCATCAGGTTCACGCCCAGCTCTTTCAGCTCGTCCACCATCGCCTTGGGATCGGGGAAATCGCGCGGATCGAACTGCCAATCGCCCTGTGCCGTCCAATGGAAAAATCAATCACAATCACGTCCATCGGCAGGCCGCGTTTTTGTGCTCGCGCACCACGCGAAGCACCTCGTCCTGCGTCTGATAGCGCAGCTTTGCACTGCCAAAAAGCCCATCAGATCCCTGCGCATCATGGGTACACGGCCGGTGACGGCAGTGTAGTTTTCCAGTATTTGCGCCGGGTGTCCGCCGCAGTGATCCAGTAGTCGATCTGGCGGGTGCGCTCCGCCGTCCACTCGGTGACGTTTTCACCAGCGTCACATTGCCCACAGCGGGTTATTCCACAGAAAGCCATATCCTCTGGACGACAGCATGAACGGAATCGACGCCTGCGAATTGCGCTGCGCCAGCTCCAATGTGCAGCCCTTCAGGTTCAGGAAATCCTCCTGATACTGTCCCAGGCCGTAGAAGCGCTCACCCTCATAGGCTTCAAAGCGACACCTCCGCGCGCCAGTCCTCGCTGCCGAGCACAGGTGTGAGCAGTCTCGCCTTGCGGCTGAGCGGCACGCAGAATTCGGAAAGGTCGCTGCGGTTGCGCACATATTCTCGCACCAGCTCTTTCGCCCTTGCCATTGAGGAATCGAATATAGCCGTGCTGATCGATCTCCGCCGTAATGCCGCCGTTGACGATGCGCATCGCGTTTTGGCTTCTTTTCCGGCTTTTCGTTGAACTGATATTCTCCCTGTCCCAGGGCGCCGCGTCCTGGGCAAGTTCGGCGGCGCGGTCTCGTAAATCTCCGCCTCGCCTGCGGCACCGTGTGCGGATTTTCCAGTGCCCAATTTTGCCGTCAGCGTCAAAGCTGCCGTTGCGCGTTACGCGCACGCGCAGGCCGTCCTTGCCCCACGGCTCGATGAGTATTTTTCGGTATCCTGCTGCCAATACAGCCGATTGCCGGTGATATCCATGACCGCCATGTGAGTCCCTCCGTTTTTTTTTTTATACAATAGCAGAAACTGCTTTTCTCATTCCTTCAACGCGCGAATCAGCGCGTCCGCTTCTTCCTTTTGCGTGTTCCATGAAGTGACGAGTCGAATCGCCTGATGCCCCTCGTCCACGCGGTTCTGCCGGTAGAAGCCGAAATCCTTTTCCAGCCGGTCGATCACCGCGTTCGGCAGCACTGGGAAGAGCTGATTGGTCGTTGTTTCGCAGTAGAACGGATAGCCCGCCGCGCGAATACCTCGCGGAGCCGATCCGCCATCTCGTTTTCATACGCGCCGACCTTTTCGTAGACGCCGTTTTCCATCAGTGCGTCGAACTGTACGCCGAGCAGGCGGCCCTTGGCAGCAAGCCGCCCCGCTGTTTGCGGGTATAGGCAAAATCCCGCGCCAGTTCCGGCTTGCAGAAACACCAGCGCCTCGCCAAAACAGCGCGCCGCACTTGGTTCCGCCGATATAGAATGCATCGCACAGCCGCGCCAGATCGGGCAGGAACACGTCGTTCCCCTTTGCCGTCAGTGCCGACGCCAGCCGCGCGCCGTCGCAATAGAGCAGCAGCCCCATTTTGTCACAGACCGCGCGGGATCGCCTTCAGCTCCGAAAGCGTATAGAGCGTACCCAGCTCCGTAGGCTGAGAGAGGTATACCAGCGCAGGCTTGACCATATGGCAATCGGGATGCGAAAGCACCGCCTGACGGATCTCCTCTGCGGAGAGCTTGCCGTCCTTTCCCCTGACAGGTAACGACCTTATGCCCGCAAGCTTCCACAGCGCCGGTTTCATGCACGTTGATGTGCCCGGTTTCAGCGGAAATCGCCGCTTCAAAGGGACGCAGCAGATGCGCAATCGTCATCGCGTTGGTGGGCGTTCCGCCGACGGTGAAGAACACCTCCGCGTTTTCGCATCGGCACAGCGTGCGGATCTTCTGCCCCGCCGCGCGGCGGAATACTCATCCTCGCCGTAACCCGGCGTACGCTCGAGATTGGTGCGCACCAGACGCCTCCAACACCTCCGGGCACGCGCCCTTCTTCATAATCGCATCGGAAACTAATCATGCTTATTCCTTTCCAAAAATGTCCTTGAATGGGAATGGATCTTGTAAAAATCTCTGCCTCACTGTTTTTATTTTATACGTTCTTCGTATTCGGGTCAATCCCTCGTCCCGTTGTGCGCAACGCGCAAAAAGCGCCCGCATACGTCATCGTACGGGGCGCTTGTCTGATGAAACTTTAATCCGTGATCTTGCCCTCGAAGGCGGCACGGCGTTTGACTTCCTTCATCACGTCGGCAAACTGGATCCATGTTCAGCGACTGCGCGCCGTCGCAGAGCGCTTCCTTTGGGTTATTGTGCACCTCGATCATCAGGCCGTCGGCGCCCGCAGCAATGGCTGCCTTTGGCCAGCGGCTCCACCATCCAGGCGATGCCAGCAGCATGGGATGGGTCGATCAGAATAGGCAGATGCGAATGCTTGATCAGCGGCACAGCGGAAATATCGAGATTATTCCGGATCAAGTGCTCGAAGGTGCGAATACCGCGCTCGCAGAGAATGACGTTTTCGTTGCCGCCCGCCATGATGTATTCCGCGCTCATCAGCCACTCCTCTATGGTGGCGGAGAGGCCGCGCTTGAGCAGCACGGGCTTTTTCGTCTGGCCGATCGCCTTGAGCAGTCGGAAGTTCTGCATATTGCGCGCGCCGACCTGAAGGATGTCCACATCGCCAAATTCATCCAGCTGCGAATCGGACATGATCTCGGTGACGATGGGCAGACCCGTCAGCTTGCGCGCCTCGCGCAGCAGCATAAGTCCGTCAGCCTCCAAGCCTTGAAGGAGTAGGGCGAAGTGCGCGGCTTGAAAGCGCCGCCGCGCAGGAACGTTGCGCCGCTCTTTTTTGACGGATTCGGCTACGGTGCAGAGCTGCTTTTCACTCTCCACCGAGCAAGGCCCCGCCATGACATGGAAGAAACCTTCGCCAATGGTGTGCCCGCCCACTTTGATGTGGGTATCGTCCGGGAAAGCGGCGGTTGGCCGCCTTGTAAGGTTCGGAGATGCGGCGCACATCGGCGACGATTTCATTGGCGCGAAGCTTGTCTTCGTCCACATGGGACGTATCGCCCACCAGGCCCATGATGGTGGTTTCCTCGCCCTTGCTGAAATGCACCTGCATTCCCAGTTCCTTAACTTCCTCAATAAGCGCCTGCACGCGCTGTTCCGGTGCGTTTTGCTTGAGAATGATAATCATGATTTCCGTCCTCCCCGATCTTCTGCTTCGTTTTGTCTTCTTCTGCGCTATTCTTCCATGCTGCCGCGCAAAAAAAGCAGCCCGCTTTTTTCGCGGACTGCTTTGATTTGCGCATCTACCAACCGAATCGGAGAAAACCCTCTCGCAATTTTACGCGCAACGCAAACAGCCCGCATCGCAATAGCAATACAGGTAAGCGTAGGCATAAAATCGATTGAGCTTCGTCATACCGTTCGGTCTCCTTCCTCCAGAAGTTGGTTGAAGTATACACCCGCCGGGATGGTTTGTCAACGTCCTTTGGTTAAAACTCATCCTATGCCTTCGGGCAGGAAAACCGGTGTGCCGCGTCGAATTTTCCCTTTGTGCTCAAACGAGCGCCGCAAAAGGAGGTGCCGCCGGTTTGTCTCCAGACCACAAAGCGCGCGCTGGCCGCTTCATTGGAAAAGCTGCTGGCCAAAAAGCCGTTGGATAAAATCACGGTCATCGACATCGTAGAGGACTGCGAGGTCAACCGCCAGACCTTTATTATCACTTCCGCGACATTTACGATCTGCTGGAATGGACGCTGCTGAACGAGACGTCCAAGGCTCTGGGCGGAAAAAAGACCTATGCCACCTGGCAGGAGGGGTTTCCTCAATATCTTTGAGTGGGTTCAGAAAAACAAGGCGATGGTCTCCAATATCTATCACTCCGTCAGCCGCGAACACATCGAGCGCCACCTGTACGAAATCACCTATGATCTGCTCATTTGGCGTGGTAGAAGAGCAGGCACAGGATCTTTCGGTTCGCGCCGAGGACAAAAAGTTCATTGCGGACTTTTACAAGTTTGCGTTTGTCGGCATCATGCTGGAATGGATTCGCACCGGCATGACTGCTGATCCCAAGGACATTGTCTCCCGGATGTCCGTGCTGCTGCACGGGACATCCGCCGCGCACTGCTGAAATATTCACCCGTCTCCGATGGGACAGAAACCTGATTCTGTCCAAAATTTTACACACATCCATTCCCCTGTTGAAAATTCCAACAGGGGCTTTTTTCTGTCTATGGCAACCCGTGTTCGCGTGAAGTATACTCATCTCATCAAATGAATACGGAGGTTGCCGAGTATGTATTATTCCAATGGTAATTATGAAGCCTTCGCCCGTCCCGAGAAGCCGGAGGGCGTGGATCGCAAGAGCGCTTATCTGGTGGGCGGCGGCCTGGCCTCGCTGGCAGCGGCCTGCTTCCTGATCCGTGACGGACAGATGAAGGGCGAGCATCCACATTTTGGAAGAGCTCAGCTGCCCGGCGGCGCCTGCGACGGCATCGAGGACCCGCAGAAGGGCTTCATCATCCGCGGCGGCCGCGAGATGGAAAACCACTTTGAATGCCTGTGGGATCTGTTCCGCTCCATCCCCTCGCTGGAGACCGAGGGCGCTTCAGTGCTGGACGAATACTATTGGCTCAACAAGCATGACCCCAACTACTCCCTGATGCGCGCCACCGAGAACCGTGGTCGAGGACGCACATACGGACGGCAAGTTCCCCTTTGTCAGACAAGGCCGAGATGGAGATCGTCAAGCTCTTCATGACCCCGAATAAGGATCTTTACGACAAAACGCTGGACGATGTGTTTGATGAGGAATTCTACAAGAGCAATTTCTGGCTCTATTGGCAGACGATGTTTGCTTTCGAGAAATGGCACAGCGCACTGGAGATGAAGCTGTATATTCAGCGCTTCATCCACCACATCGGCGGCCTGCCGGATTTCTCCGCACTGAAGTTCACCAAGTACAATCAGTATGAATCGCTGATCCCTGCCCATGGTCAAGTATCTGGAAAACCACAATGTGCAGTTCCAGTACGACACCCGCGTGACCAACGTGCTGTTCGATATTCAGGGCGGCCGCAAGGTGGCCCGCAAGATCCTCTCTGCATCCACGAGGGCAAGGAAGAAACCATTGACCTGATTGAGGACGACCTGGTATTTGTCACCAACGGCAGCTGCACCGAAAAATTCCTCTACCGGTGACGACACGCATGCCCCCGAATTCAAGATCGAAAACGGCGGCTGCTGGGATCTGTGGCGCAACATCGCCGCGCAGGATCCTTCCTTCGGCCATCCGAAAAGTTCTGCGGCGATACCACCCGCAGTAACTGGGAGAGCGCGACCGTCACCACGCTGGACAACCGCATTCCGCCCTACATCGAGGCCATCTGCAAGCGCGACCCGTTCTCCGGCCGGGTGGTCACCGGCGGCATCGTCACGGTCAAGGATTCTTCCTGGCTGATGAGCTGGACCATCAACCGCCAGCCGCACTTCAAGGCGCAGCCCAAGGATCAGCTGGTGGTTTGGGTTTTACGGCCTGTACACCGACCGTCCCGGCGACTTCATCAAGAAGCCCATGCGCGAATGCACCGGCATCGAAATCACGGAGGAATGGCTGTATCATCTGGGTGTGCCGGAGGATCAGATCTATGACATGGCCGTTAAGTCCGCGCACTGCGTGCCCTGCATGATGCCCTATATCACGGCGTTCTTCATGCCCCGCGCCGAGGGCGACCGCCCGAAGGTTGTGCCCGAAGGCAGCGTGAACTTCGCCTTCATTGGCCAGTTCGCCGATACCGTGCGCGACACCGTGTTCACCACCGAATACTCCGTCCGTACCGCCATGGAAGCGGTTTATACCCTGCTGAACGTTGATCGCGGCGTGCCGGAGGTGTTTAATTCCTGCTACGACGTCCGCTGCCTGCTCGACGCCACCTCCAAGATGATGGACGGCAAGAAGCTGGCCGACGTGGATCTGCCCTTCGGCGGCAAGCTGGTCGAAAAGGCTGCGCTCAAGAAGATTCACGGCACCGTCATCGAAGAGCTGCTGGAACGCTACCACCTGATCTGACGGGTATACATTTTCTCCCTCTCTACGGTATAATAGGGGCTGTCCGATGGCTTTCGGTCAGCCCCTATTCTTCCTCCTTTTCGTAAGGAGTAACGCGATGGATTTTTCTTCACGCCATATTCGATCTGGACGGCACGCTGCTCGATTCGATGCCGGTCTGGGAAACGCTGGGCGAGCGCTATCTTCAAGCGCACGGAAAAAAGGCACTGCCCGGTATGCGGGCGGATACCGCGCTGCTTTCGATGCGGCAGACGGCGGATTATTTCATTGAGCGCTACGGCGTCCCCCGGCACGCAGCAATCGGTCATGGACGAGATCAACGCCATGGCGGCGGACGACTATCTGTACCGCGTGCCCGCCAAACCCCTATGTGCCGGAATATCTCGCTCATTTGAAAGCAAACGGCGTCAACCTGTGCCTGGCAACCGCGACAGATCGCCCGCTGGTGGAAGGCGCGCTGAAGCGGCTGGATCTGCTCTCGTTTTCGACCGCATCTTCACCTGCACGGAATTCGGCGTGGGCAAAGACCGCCCGGACATCTTCTTTGCCGCAATGGAGTTCTTAGGCGGCGTTCAGGGAAAACAGCATGGTCTTTGAGGACGCGCTGCACGCCATTGAAACCGCCGGCGCCGCAGGTTTCCGCATCACCGCCGTCTATGACGAGACGATGGCGAAAAAATGGCCGCAAATCTGTGCGCTTACCGAGCGGCAGATTCACAGCTACCGCGAATTGCTCTCTTAACCCAAAACGCCAAAAAGCATGGCTCCGGAACGGAAATCCATGCTTTTTATTTTGCCTGTTTTACTGCGCGATGGTCAGTGTCGCATGCTTGACAAAGGCGCTTTCAACATCCTCCAGCGTAGCGCAGTAATGCGAATCAACGGTCAATTCCGCATATTCAATGTTCTGCGCGATGACGTAGGTCACGCCTTCCTGCGCCGCAGCGTTCTGCTGTTCCAGCCAGGAGGTAACGAAGGCCTCCATGCCGTCCTTATCCTGCACCACACCCAGGTCGCGGTTGCCCAGGCGCACCATATAGCCCGTCACAGCAGTGATCTGCCGGTTAGATGTGCCCGTGCCGCCCAGCTTATCCTTGACATAGGGCCAGGCCAGCCAGCCGCCAACGCCAACGCCCACCAACAGCAGCACGATCAGCATCGCGGCAATCACCGGGCGAATGTTGAAGCTGGGCGCTGCGCCGTGCCCATTTCACGGCGCTCCGTGCGGGTATAATGGGAGATATAGTCCCATTTTTCCTCCTCCGGGTCATCCAGTGCGCTCAATAACGAATCTGATTAAACACCTGCGAGACGGGACGAAGCCCCAGCTCCGTCAGCGAATCATACGCAGGCGTGTTGTTGACTTTGTTCTTCACAATGTCCTCCAAGCGGCACAAATGCCGTAAACGGATATTTTCCCTTATATATGATACCATTGCGCGCTCTGTTTCGCAAGACAAAATGCGTCGGTTTCTGCGTTTACGGCGCGGCTAAAAAGGCACTCACGGCACGATTAAACGCTTCCGGTTCTCGGTTTGCGATAAAGTGATCCCTTTCAGAAACACCAGCTGCGCGCGGGGCAGGCTGCGAGCGATCAGCTCCGTGTGCTCCCGGCGGATCATGTCCTCCGTCCCCGCAATCACCAACACGGGCAGATCGAGCTTTTTCAGTTCCTCCGGGGCGATATGCGGCTCGTTCACCATCAGGCCGAGCATTTCGGCGTTGGCACGCGCCTTTTCACTCCGCGCGGCAAAACGCCGTGCCATCGCATAGCCGATCTCAATCGGCGCCTGCACACTGCGCCGCACACCGGAAGGATCGATATTTGCGCCGTTGAGCACGAGCTTTCCACGCGCTTCGGGTGCCGGAGTGCAAAGGTGAGCGCGATGTTGCCGCCGTCGGAAAAGCCAAGCAGATGCGCTTTGGCAATGCCGTGCCCATCCAGAAAATCCAACAGGTCGTCCGCAAAGCGTGCGATGGAAAACTCGCCGTCCCCACGCGGCGACCGTCCGTGCCCGCGCGTATCGAGTGCAAAGATATGAAAGTTCTGTTTGAAAAAGGCGATCTGATGGACAAAATATTCATGGCTCGCCATTGCCGTGCAGCAGCACCAGCGGAAAGCCCTCGCCCGCTTCTTCAAAGTACATCTCAAACGCCACGCCTTTTTTTCACACCCTTTCCGACCGAATGGATAACAAAAAAGAGAAGAAACCTTTTGAAGATTTTCTTCTCTCACTGGAGCTGATGACCGGATTTGAACCGGTGACCTCGTCCTTACCAAGGACGCGCTCTACCTGCTGAGCTACATCAGCATCAGTTCCGTTCCTTCTCAGGAAGCCCTGCCGCAAGGAAACAGATAGAATTATAACCCACATCGACAAAAAATGCAAGCCTTTTTTGAAAATTTAGTTCAACTTTTTTGCAGGCGGTTTTCTCCTCTCTTGACACCGCTGTGCGCATTGACTACACTGAGATGTGGAAAGGGCGTTTTCCCGCTTCTTTCCCGAAAAAGTCCCCGAAGGGAGAACCAGATGGCCATCAGCAACACCATGCGCGCGGCGCTGCACGCGCTGAGCTATCCCGCGAAATCGACGCGGACAAAACCTACCGGTTGGAGCGCGCGTTCAAGTCCCTGAGCACGCCGCTCTCCCACTATACCACCCTATGGGATCACCGCATCGAGCGCGAGGGACGTGAAATCCGTGTGCGCATTTACACACCGCCCAAGGTTGCGGACGGCGGCTGCTGCTGTTCTTTCACGGCGGCGGTTGGGTGCTGGAAAACATCGACACCTATAACAGCGTTTGCCGGTCACTGGCGCGCTATACGGGCTGCCGGGTGGCCTCCCGTGGAATACGGCCTTGCGCCGGAGCATCTCTTCCCCGTGGGGTTGGAGGATTGCTATGCAGCGGCGCGGAGGTCTATCTGCATCCGGAGGATTTCGGCGTGCAGTCCCACGAAATCACGCTGATCGGCGATTCCGCCGGGGCAATCTGGCCGCCGCCGTCTCGCTGATGGCGCGCGACCGCGGGGAGTTCACGGTCTCCCAGCAGATTCTGATCTACCCGGCGACCTACAACGATCACATCCCCGGAATCCCGCTTCGATTCCGTGCGCGAAAACGGCTATGACTATCTGCTGACCGCCAAGCGCGTGCAGGATTACATGGCGATGTACGCCGGTGCGACCCCGTTTGGTCACCAGTCCCTACTTTGCGCCGCTGCTGAGCAGCGATCTTTTCGCGCCAGCCGCGCACGCTGGTCATCACGGCGAGTTCGATCCCCCTGCGCGACGAGGGCGAGGAATACGCGCCTATGCGCTGGCCAGAGCCGGGCGCGGAAGTGTGCTACCGCATGCACGCGCACGGCTATTTTTCGCTGCCCAGCCGTTTCCGCTGGTGCGGCGAACCTATTCTATTCTCTGCCAATTCTTAAATGGAGAGCAATCTTAATGTCACTTCACAATATGCGGCCGCCCAAATGGTCCCGGCTGGACAACGCGGCCAAAGATTTTCCCGCCGATCTCGCACGGCGCGAACACGGGCGTGTTCCGTCTTTCCTGCGAACTGACAGAGCCTGCCGATCCCGCTCTGCTGCAACAGGCGCTGGATGAGACGCTGCTGCGCTACCCTTACCTCAAAATGGTGCTGCGGCGCGGCGTGTTCTGGCACTATCTGGAGCAGACGAATCTGCGTCCATTGGTGGAGCCGGGCACGAACCGCCCTGCGCAGCGCTTTCTTTAAAGGGCAGCCGTTCGCTGCTGCTGCGCGTGAACTACTTCGGCCGGATGATTAACCTGGAAATGTTTCATGTGCTGGCGGATGGTTCCGGCGCAATGGCCTTTTCCAGGCGCTGGTAACGGAGTATCTGGCGCTGCGCCACCCGGAGGCAGGCGAGATCAGCCTGCCGCAGGCCTCGGTCGGTCAACGCGCTTCCGACAGCTTTCAGAAATACTATCAGCCGCGCTCCGGCTCCGGAGCGCTCAAGCAGAAGCGCGCCTTCCCTGCGCGGCCCGCACCGCCGGACGACACGCTCAACGTCATCGACGGCGTGGCGGATGTGCGCTCCGTGCTGGACGCGGCGCATCGCCGCAACGTCACGCTGACGATCTACTTGTCCGCCGCGCTGGCCTGCGCCATTCACGAGGAGATGTATCTGCGTGACCGCCGCCGTCCCGTGGGTACTGACGGTGCCGGTGGATCTGCGCTCCAACACAGCGCGCAACTTCTTCGGCACCATCCGCGTCGCCTATGATTTTCCACGCTGGATCCGACGTTTGACGCCGTTGCAGCGCACACAGCAAAGATCTTTAAGGAAGAGCTGACGCCGGAGCGGCTCGGCGCACGCATGAACCAGTTAGCCGCGCTGGAACACAATCCCTTCGTTCGGTCGATTCCGCTGCTGATCAAGAACCCAGCGCTGCGGCTTTCCGGCAGCATCAGTTCTCTTGGCGAAACCGCCGGGCTTTCCAATATCGGCAAGCTGCGCCTGCCCGATGCGCTCGCGCCGTTCGTCAAGGGCTTCGGGGGTGTATATGTCCACCAATGCGCTCCAACTGTGCACCTGTTCGCTTTGGCAGCAGCCTGCACATGGATTTCACCTCGCGTTGGAATCCACCGAAGTACAGCGGCGGTTCTTCGCCTTCCTCGTTTCCGACGGCGTGGATGTGGAGATCCGCAGCAGCGAATTCTCTCAGGAGGTGAGCAAGCCATGCTCCGATGCCCAAGCTGCGGTGTAACGGTTGCGGGAACAAGACCTCCTGCCCGCTGTGCGGCGGACCTCTGACCGGCACGCCCGATCCGGACAGCGAAATCTTTCCGCGCATCCCAAGCCGCGCTTTACCAAATCAGTTCATCCTGCGCCTTGGGGCTGGATTGCGCTGGCGGGCAGCGCCATCTGCATCCTGGATCAATTACGCGCTGGACAGCCGCATCTGGTGGTCGCTGTTCGTAGGCGCTGGGCGCGGGCTGCCTATGGGCGGCTGCGGCAATCGGCATTTCGCTGCGCCGCGACTTGATGAAGAACATTGCCTGGCAGATGCTGCTGATCCCCACATTGAGCATTCTGTGGGACTGGGGCACCGGGCTGGCGCGGCTGGTCGATCGACTATGTGCTGCCCTGCGTCAGCGGTGCGGCGCTCATCACGATGTGTCTGCTGGCGCGGCTGCTGCGGCTTCCGCTTTCGTCCTTTGCAAAGCCGGCTGCTGCTGGCCTGCCTGCTCGGTCTCGTGCCCGCGGTGCTGCTGGCCTGCGGCGCGCTGCGCGTCGTCATCCCCTCGCTGATCTGTTCCGCGCTGTCCATCGTGGCGCTGTGCGCGCTCGCGCTCTTCTTCGGCCCCATGCTCCGCGCCGAGCTGCACCGGCGGCTGCACCTTTAATCCGTCCATTCAAAAAAGCCTCACGTTCTGCAAAAACAGAGCGCGAGGCTTTTTCTTCTTATCCCAGAAATTGGTTTTTATCTCCGAAGAGGCCGGTATCCGTCCTTCCGATCTTGTGTCCCTTGCTGTCGTAATGAACCTGCGACCCAAAAGGAATTTTCCGCCCGACCCGATGCCCGTTCGCATCGTAATTCACGTTGCCGCCAAAGAGACCGGGCTGGCTCTCCCCTCCCTGCGGCCCTTCGCATTGTAGTGAACTTCGCCACCGAAGAAGCCCGGACGGCTCTCTCCAATCTTACGCCCCTTTTTCATCGTAATGCACCGTCGTGCCAAACAATCCGGTGCGGCTGGTGATCTTCTTGCTCATCTTCGCTCCTCCCTTTGCGTCTTGATGCCTTTATTGTATTCCGCATCTTCCATCGCTTCAAGAGATTTGCCGCGAAATGTCGCTTTCTCTGTCCCAACAATGCTTTTTATTTCATGCACATCTCCGCATCGCTCGGCAGCGCTTTAGCCGGCGACGAAGGCTCGGTCTGATACCACATCGCACAGGAGGTGTAATCGTCATAACGCGGACCGGTCAGCCGAGATTGTCCATCGTCATGCGGAAGGGACTGTTCGAAATACACCGGGTCGTTCACATGCCAGCGATAGAACAGGAACCTCTGCTGCCCGTCATACGTTTTGTCCAATCGGCCCAGGATCGCGTACATCCCGACATACGGCGACTGGAACGGCTGATAGGCGTGCAGCTCATGGTCGTTGCCGAACGCATACGCCCGCAGAAATAATCCTCTCTGTGCCGGTGTAATTCATCGGGATAGTTGTCGCCATCCAGATACATCTTTGGCCTCGCCTCTCGACAAAGCAAGTGTTGTGCCCGTTAAGGCCCACCGCCAGCGTCAGTCCCAAAGCATCCGCGCCCCCTCCACGCCGTCCAGCACTGTAAGCCCTTCCCGGTGTGACAGGATGCTCCCTGCCGATAAGCCGCGTGGAAGTACATTGCGTCCTCCGGTATCTCGCCATACCAGCGGAGATCATGTAATAGAGCGTCTTTTTTCTCCTTGCCGCGGTTCTCCATCGTGATGCGCATCCCCTTGCGGAACGGCATCTGAAATTGCAGTTCAACCCGCGCGCAGGTGCGATGGTCATCATGGCCGAGCTGTACGCCGGATATTTTCCATCGCGGTCAGCAAATTGCTCATCATACGCATCACCCGAAAAACGCGCTGACCGGCGCTTCCACGGAAGGCTTTTTTCGCAGCCGTCCCAATAGCAGCGCATCACGAAGCTGTGCCCCGTGTATCCTGTAAACCAGATGTGCGTCACCATACCGGAGCCTTCTGCTTCCGCCAGCGTCACGGTCTCCCCGGCGCAATGTCGATGCATGCCCGCAGCTTTTCGCAGTCCTTTCCCCGTTCCGCTGTTTCTCGTCCGGTCGGGTTCTCCGCCGAAAATCCAAAAGCTCTTTTCCTCGCCGTATACCGCCACAGTTCCATGTCGCTTCCTCCTTGTCGATTGCTTTCTTCTCTGTATTATAGCAATTCCAACCCGGCCCTTCAACAAAACAATATCGTCAATTCCCTCAAGCATCTGTCTCTACAAAAAGGACTCCCGGTCAAACCAGGAGTCCTTTGATTGCCTTGAAAAAAGATTACTTCTGAGCCTCTTCAACCGCAACGGCGACGGCGA
>VOFG01004408.1_pt1 | contig 30423 bp, 53 predicted proteins | sample 5384171 | NCBI WGS metagenome assembly VOFG01 (sample SAMN12384726, study PRJNA508395) | human gut metagenome | isolation source: healthy gut F | host: Homo sapiens
TTGAAGATATGAACCTATAATGACAAGGACGTCTGTTGAAGACTCAACAGACGTTTTTGTTATCCCAGTTCACTCGTGGGACCCAACAGGCAGATTCATTGCTTGCACGAAATCTGCCTGCTGGAGTGCTGAAAAACTTCTTCATGAGCAAAAGGAGGCTGCGAAGCAGCAGGAAAAAGCATCGAAGATGCGAGTTTGCGAATGGCGCGGATGGTGTGGGCGAGGACGCGTAAAATGAATGTCGCTCCATGAGGGATCTTACTGCGTTGGAATGGAAGGATGTCGCTTTCGCGACCCGACGCAGGCGAATATCCCATAGAAATATGATTTGTTTACACTAAAGTCTGATATAATGTTTGGATTCGGTCTGCAGGCTGCATTTGCAGGCGAAAGGAAGTTAAGAAAGGTTGATACGATATGTTGGAACAAATTAGACAGTCCATTGAACAGGCGCAGATGGTGCTTGTCGGGATTGGAACGGAGTTTGCAGTAAAGAGAAGCGCAGGAAGATCCTTTTTTACAGAGGCTTGCCAAGACCGCGCAGACAGATCCGCTGCGGCAGCGCTGCTCGCATTTCATAAAACCAAAAGAAAGTGGGCGGCTAAAGTGAAAAAGAACAGGTTCAGAAGGCATATGAAGTTCTGGCAGATCTTTTGAAGGATAAAAATTATTTTGTGATTTCTCTATGCAGGACGGTTTTTTGTTGGAACAGGCAGGACTGAAGAAAATTCTGACGCCAGCCAAAGAGGAGGAAGAAACGGATGAGTGGAGTGTATCCGACAGACAGCTGGGAAACACACCAAATGGCTGCAGGGACATTAAACAGAAATTTGGTGATTCTGGAGCTGGGCGTTGGGATGGAGCTGCCGCAGCTGATCCGTTTTTCCGTTTGAAAAGGTTGCATATTTTAATCAAAAATCCTGTCTGTACCGGGTTCATTCCCATTTGTATCAGATGACGGAAGAGATTAAGGAGCGCGGATATAGTGTACCGATGCATCCGGTTACGCTGTTGCTGGAAGAAAAATAGTATTTCTAATAAATAATGAGAACCAAATGATTGCAATTATCGACTATGACGCAGGAAATGTAAAAGTGTCAGAAGGCGCTGGCATATTTGCACGAGGATACGATACTGACGCGCGACCCGAAACAGCTGCTTGCAGCAGAAAAAGTCATCCTTCCGGGTGTTGGGGCATTCGGGGGATGCGATGGGAAATTAAAAGAATATGGTCTGATTGATGTGATTTCTGAGATTGTCGACAAGAATACTCCGTTTCTTGGAATTTGCCTTGGTTTACAGCTGTTATTTGAATCGGGCGAGGAAAGCCCTGGCGTGGAGGGGCTCCGGTCTGTTAAAGGGAAAAATCCTGCGGATTCCAGACGGCGTTGCAGAAGACAAAGACCGCTTAAAAATTCCGCATATCGGCTGGAATTCCCTCTCCTTTCCGCAAAAAAGGACGGCTGTTTGAAGGATTTTCAGGGAGCCATATAGTGTATTTCGTGCATTCCTATTATCTGAAGGCGGGGAGGATATCGTCACCGCGAGAACCGAGTATGGCGTTTCCATCGATGCTTCTGTGGAAAAAGGAAATCTGTTCGCCTGTCAGTTCCACCCGGAAAAGAGTTCGGAGGCTGGGCTGAAAATTTTGGAGAACTTTGTGAGATTAGGCAGGGAGGGCAACTGAGGATGTTTACAAACGGATCATTCCCTGTCTGGACGTCCATAATGGCAGGGTAGTAAAGGGCGTTAATTTTGTCAATTTGAGGGATGCAGGAGATCCGGTGGAGATCGCAGCAGCGTATGATAAGGCGGGTGCGGACGAATTGGTTTTCCTGGATATTACGGCATCCTCGGATGCACGGGCGACGGTCGTGGACATGGTAAGACGGGTTGCTGAGCAGGTGTTTATTCCGTTTACGGTCGGCGGAGGAATCCGCACGGTAGATGATTTTAAGGCGTTGCTGCGGGAGGGGCGGATAAAATTTCTGTCAACTCAGCGGCGATTTCCAATCCGCAGCTGATCGCGGATGCGGCGGAAAAGTTCGGCAGCCAGTGCGTTGTCGTTGCGATTGATGCAAGGCGCAGAACAGACGGTGCAGAGGGCTGGACGGTTTATAAAACGGCGGACGGATCGATACCGGTCTGGACGCGGTAGAATGGGCGAAAGGCGCAGGAGCTGGGAGCCGGGGAGATTTTGCTGACGAGCATGGACTGCGATGGAACGAAGGCAGGCTATGATATTCCGCTGACCCGGGCGATCGCACAGAACGTGTCGATTCCGGTCATCGCTTCCGGTGGTGCAGGCAAGATGGAGCATTTCAAGGAGGCACTGACAGACGGCATGGCAGATGCGGCGCTGGCGGCTTCCTTATTTCACTATAAAAAAGAGCTGGAAATCGGACAGGTCAAGGAATACCTGCAGAAGGAAGGAGTCGCGGTAAGATGGCAATGATCAGCAACGACTGGTTGCCGGCGTTAAAGGATGAGTTTCGAAACCGTATTATGCGAAGTTATTTTCTTTTGTGAAAGAAGAATATGCGACGCATGTGGTATATCCTCCGGCGGATGATATTTTCAACGCATTTCATTTTACGCCGCTTCGCGAGGTGAAGGTCGTGATTTTGGGACAGGACTTATCATAACGAACATCAGGCGCATGGGCTTTGCTTTTCTGTGCAGCCGGGAGAGGAGTGCCGCCGTCGCTTGTCAATATTTATCAGGAGCTGCATGATGATCTGGGATGCTATATTCCAAACAACGGTTATCTGGAGAAATGGGCGAAGCAGGGTGTGCTGATGTTGAACACCGTGTTGACCGTGCGGGCGCATCAGGCAAATTCCCATCAGGGAAAAGGCTGGGAGCAGTTTACGGATGCAGTCATCGAAGCGGTTAATGCGCAGGACCGTCCCATCGTTTTTGCTCTGGGGACGTCCGGCGCAGCAGAAGCTTCGATGTTGACGAACCCGCGGCATTTGATTTTGAAGGCCATGCATCCGAGTCCCTGTCTGCATATCGCGGATTTTTCGGCTGCAGGCATTTTCAGCCAGACCAATGAATTTTTAAAAGCACATGGAGTGGAACCGATCGACTGGCAGATTGAGAACCGATAAGAGAGGCAGATAAAGGAGCAACGATGAACAAAAACCATTTGTAACCAAAGAACAGATTGAAGAAATCGCAAAGACGTATCCGACTCCGTTTCATCTCTACGATGAAAAAGGAATCCGCGAAAATGCGAAAAAGTAAAAGAGGCATTTTCCGAACCCGGATTTCGGGAATATTTTGCGATCAAAGCGACCCCGAACCCGTTTTTGGTTGACATTTTACGGGAATACGGCTGTGGCTGTGACTGTTCTTCCGAAACGGAACTGATGCTCTGTGATGCGATCGGTGCCAAGGGCGAGGAGATTATGTTTTCCTCCAACGATACGCCTGAAGAGGAATATGCCCTGGCAGCGAAGCTGGGCGCGATTATCAACCTGGATGACATCACGCATATCGATTTTGTAGAGCAGATTCTGGGCAAGCTTCCGGAGACGATGAGCTGCAGATATAATCCGGGCGGCGTGTTCACGTTGAGCAACGGCATCATGGACAATCCGGGGATTCCAAATACGGTATGACGACGGAACAGATTTTTGAAGCCTATCGGATTTTAAAGAGCAAGGGAGTAAAACGCTTTGGTATTCACGCATTTCTGGCGAGCAACACGGTGACGAACGAATATTATCCGCAGCTGGCAAAGCAGCTGTTTGAGCTTGCTGTGAAGCTGGAAAAGAAACCGGAGCGATATTGCGTTTATCAATCTGTCTGGCGGTGTCGGCATTCCGTATCGTCCCGATCAGGAGGTAGCCGAACGATATTCTGGCGATCGGCGAGGGCGTCAGGAAGGTTTACGAAGAGGTTCTGGTCCGGCAGGCATGGGAGATATCGCAATTTATACCGAGATGGGACGTTTCATGATGGGACCTTACGGTGCGCTGGTAACGAAGGCGGTGCATGAGAAGCATATTTACAAAGAATATATCGGCGTGGATGCTTGCGCGGCGAACCTGATGCGTCCTGCGATGTACGGTGCTTATCATCATATCACGGTGCTGGGCAAGGAAAATGCGCCCTGCGACCATATATACGATGTGGCCGGTTCCCTTTGCGAAAATAATGACAAATTTGCAATCGACAGAAACCTTCCCAAGATTGATATGGGAGATTATCTGTTTATTCACGATGCGGGCACACGGCTTTTCGATGGGCTATAACTACAACGGACGCCTGCGCAGCGCGGAGATTTTACTGCAGGAGGATGGCACTGCAAAAGCTGATCCCGCCGTGCAGAGACACCGAAGGATTACTTCGCAACGTTTGACTGCTTCGATTTTTATAAAAATCTGAAATTTGAAAAATAAAGCCTGATGCGGACTGGGAAAGGACGCACAATTGAAACCTGCAATAGAATTAAAAATGCCCGAACCGGACGGATGAAAGGATCCGAACCGGTCCGGGCGTTTTTATGAAATGTCAGAGAAAAATATTGTCTGCAGAGTGACAAGCTTGTCTGTTGCCAAAATGGGATCGCCAGCGGCGCAGCCTGTTTTACAGTGCGAACTGGAATATGCAGAATGCCGCGTAAATAGCGAGCAGAATAATACCCTGCAGGCGTGTCATCCTGCCTTTGATGAGCGGAGGAATCGTCAGGATCAGCATAACGCCGAGCATGACAGGAATATCTACAACGAGGGATGCGTTATAAGTGCCGATCTGCTTGCTGTTAGGCAGATCGAAGGGAGATAACAGGATCGAAACACCACTTACCAAAACGAGGTTAAACAGGTTTGCGCCGATGATGTTGCCGAGGATAACAGACCGTGCCCTTTGCGCAGAGAGGTGATTGCGGTAACAAGCTCCGGCAGGGAGGTGCCTGAGAGCAACAAAGGTGAGGGCGATAACGGATTCGGGAACGCCCAACAGTCCGGCGATGATGATGCCATTATCAACTAACAGGTTTGCGCCGATTGCGATAAAAGCAGCACCGATGACCAGTAAAAGAAGATCCTTTCCGGTCGAATTAGAAGCGGTGTCGGCCTCTGCCGCTGTGACCTCAGCGACCTCAGCGTCCGCTGCTGCAGCCTCCGGTTCTTGCCGTGCATCGCCTGATAGACCTGAATGCCGATATATGTGACGAAAATCAGCAGAAGCAGCACACCGGTTACGCGATCGAAGCGCTTGGTAACGTAGGCGGAAAACAGGTAGAGTGCGGTGGATACATAAAAAAAGAAAATAACCGGAATGGTGAGTGTCTTTTTATCCACGCGGGATGGCTTGACTGCGATGGAAATTGCCGCGATCAGCGCCGTATTGCAGATGATGGAACCGATGGCGTTTCCGTAGGCGATTTCACCATGGCCGCTGACTGCAGAGGTGGCGGAAACCATGACCTCCGGCAGGGTAGTGCCGATGGAAACGACAGTTGCGCCGATTAACAGATCCGGGACATGGAACTTGTGAGCGATGCCTGTTGCACCGTCCACAAACCAGTCGCCGCCCTTAATCAGCAGAACCAGTCCGACGAGAAACAGGATGATGGGTGTTATCATTTGTTTATCCTCCAGAAATAAAAAAGTTAGTTACATCGAACCTGCTTTTTGATCCGATAGAAAAACCCGAAGTTATAAAAACTTCGGGTTTTCGTGCCGGCGACGGGACTTGAACCCGTACTATGTCACCATAAACAGATTTTGAGTCTGCCGCGTCTGCCATTCCGCCACGCCGGCTGATGTGCGTAAAACTCCTGCAACAAAAAAGATTTTACCATAAAGAGATTGCGATTTCAAGGGAAAAATGAGTTTAATTTTCGGTTTTCATTTCACAGCATCTTGACAATGCCGTGTAGATGGTGTTACTTTTTACTTTGCATTGAAAAAATGACGCACATGCGAAGATGAGGAGAAAAACATGCAGGAATTAAAACCAATCAAAGAAGGAAAAGTTCGTGAGATTTATGCCAACGGCGAAAGCCTGATTATGGTTGCCACAGACCGCATCAGCTGTTTTGATGTGATCTTACATAATGAGGTAACGAAAAAGGAACCGTCCTGACTCAGATGTCCAAGTTCTGGTTCGACCTGACAGAGGATATCATCCCGAACCACATGATTTCTGTGGACACCAAGGATATGCCGGAATTCTTCCAGCAGGAGAAGTTTGAAGGCAAATCCATGATGTGTAAAAAAGCTTCAGATGCTTCCCGATTGAGTGCATCGTGCGCGGCTATATCACCGGAAGTGGCTGGGCAAGTTATCAGGAAAATGGAACCGTATGCGGCATCATACTGCCGGAGGGGCTCAGAGAATCTGATAAACTCCCTGAACCAATTTACACACCATCCACAAAAGCAGAAATTGGTGACCATGATGAAAATATTTCCTTTGAGCAGAGCGTTACGCATCTGGAAAATATTTCCCTGGCAGAGGGCAGGACTTGCTGAACAGCTTCGTGACAACACCATTGCGCTTTACAAAAAATGTGCTGAATACGCACTGAGCAAAGGGTATCATCATTGCAGATACCAAGTTTGAGTTTGGTCTGGACGAGGATGGACATGGTGATCGGCGATGAAATGCTGACACCCGACAGCTCCCCGTTTCTGGCCTGCGGAAGGCTATGAACCCGGACATTCTCAGCCTTCTTTTGACAAGCAGTTTGCCCGCGACTGGCTCAAAAGCCAACCCGGATAACGACTGACACTGCCTCAGGAGATCGTAGACAAGACGATTGCAAAATATCTGCAGGCATATGAGATGCTGACCGGTAAGCAGCTGTAAGCAGCTTAGGTATGCTTTTTACGAAATAGTGCGCACAGACAAACGGCAGCACACAAACGATCGGAAATAGAAAGGATATGCTGGACATCCTGTTTTTTCGTGCTATCCTTTTTACATGAAATTATTTCATTGGAGGATGCAGGAACTATGGCAAGAAGAAAGAAAACATGACCTATGAAGAAGAACTGGCCTACCTGGACAGCGAAATTTCCAAAACCGAGGAAACTTTAAAGGCGCTCAAGACGCGGAAAAAGGAGCTTGCTAAAGTAAAGAACAGGCTGATCTGCAGACTCTGTATGCAGCGATCAAGGAGTCCGGCAAATCTGTGGCGGATGTAATTTCCAGCTTAAAGTAAGAATATGTCCAGACTGCGAACCGGCAGTTTGGAATAGGGGAACAGGCAGTCAATACCTGTTCCTGTTTTTTTATCGTATGAGAAACTTCATTTCTATACGATAAAAATGCTCCGCGAAGATTGCATTGCGGAGGAATTTTGATAGAGATGGAGGAAATGGTGATGGGACAGGAGAGAATCATTCATGCAGCGCTACTTGGGGCAAGGAACCGTGGGCAGCGGCGTTTATAAACTGGTAAAGGATCTGGAGGAAGAGATCATTTCCAAAACGGGCGCGCGCCTGGTGGTGGATAAAATTCTGGTGCGCGATACGACAAAAGCGCGGGAAGGCATTCCGTCTGAGCTTCTGATAGATCGTTGGGACGAGATTTTAAACGATCCCAAGATCGAAATCGTGATTGAGGTGATGGGAGGAATTCGGCCGGCGCTGACCTGGCTGGAGGAAGCGCTCCGCGCAGGCAAACAGGTTGTAACGGCGAATAAGGATTTGCTCGCGGAATATGGAGAACAACTGTTCGATGCAGCGGAAGCCGGAAAATGTGACCTGCATTTTGAAGCGGCGGTTGCAGGCGCGATTCCAATCATCCGTCCGCTGCGCCAGAGTCTGGCAGCCAGCGAACTGACAGAAGTGATGGGCATTGTCAACGGGACGACCAACTATATCCTGACGCGGATGACGGAGGATGGGATGGGCTACGAAGAGGCACTTGCCCCTTGCGACAAAGCTCGGCTATGCAGAGAGCGATCCGACTGCGGATGTGGAAGGCTACGATGCAGGACGCAAGGTGGCGATTATGGCATCGATCGCGTTTAACTCCAACGTGACCTTTTCCCCAGGTGTATACCGAAGGCATTACACATCACGGCGGAGGATATCCGCTATGCGAAGGAATTTGGCTATGTGATCAAGCTGATCGGCATGACGAGGCTGACAGAAGGCGGCGTAGAGGTTAAAGTACATCCGATGCTTTGCCGGAGCAGCATCCGCTTTCGACTGTCCGGGATTCGTTCAATGCGGTATTTATCCACGGGAAGCTTGTGACGACGCGATGTTTATGGGGCGCGGCGCAGGACAGCTGCCGACAGCGAGCGCAGTGATGGGCGATGTAATCGACGTGATGCGAAACATTCTGCACCATTCCTGCGGCAAGATCGGTTATGGCTGCTACCGGAATCTTCCGGTGAAATCCGCAGAGGATACGGTCAGTCGGTTTTTCCTACGGATTCAGGTAACGGACAAGCCCGGCGCGCTCGCCAACATTGCCGGGATTTTGGGCAATAACGACGTGAGCATCGCGCAGGTCGTGCAGAAGCGCAGCCATGACGGCGTTGCAGAGCTTGTCATCATCACCGACCCGGTGCGGGAAAAACATTTTAACGATGCGCTCAGCATCTTAAAAGGCATGTCGGTGTTAAAAAAAGTGTCCGGCGTGATCCGGGTATACGGGAATTAAGGTGTGCCCGGCATGAAATAACGCGTTCGGCTTGTTTTATCGTCAGCGCAGCTGCATGTCGATTCGGATATCGTTTCCGGAAACAGTCACGTCAGCGAGGCTGCCGACGATCAGCGGCATCATTGGCGGAAGATGTCCGAGATCGACGTCCATAATTACCGGGACATGGTGGGAAAGTGCGACGGGCAGTACCGCCTGATATGGATCGAGGCCCATCATGTCCTGTCCGAAGCACAGCGGGCGACCGATCAGGAAGGCTTTGACGTGTTCGAACCAGCCGGCCTGTTCCATTTGCCACATGGCTCTGCGGATGGAGAAGACGTTCAAATCGCAGGCTTCAAGAAACCAGATGATGCCATCCTCTTTGTAGCGCTCGATAAAGTCCTTCGTTTTATCGAAACGGGTCCGGTCAGATTGACGAGACAATCCATGCAGCCGCCGAGGAGTCTGCCGGAGACGTGAAAGCTTGGGGCAGAGGCTGGCGATACAGCGCCTGTCTGTAGGTTACCGCCCGCAAGCTGCGGGTCGCTGTTTAACTGGTCGTTGTACAAATGCGTCGTGCCGTTAGTCCTCTGTGCATACTCCGTCCCGTAGCAGCGCAGGACGCGCGGCTCAGTCACATGATAGGGCGCAAGGGGATTCGTTTCATCTTTTTAAGGCTTCCTTTTTCCCAGAGGGGTAGCCGGATACGGTCTGTGTGCGCCCTGTCAGCAGGCGGAAGGCATCGGAAATAGCGGGATGCCACAGCTCCATGCCAAAAGCGCCGGCGCAGGGGACCGTAGATGGAGGCGGTATCTGCAAGGGTTGCGAGAAGATAGGTCATATTCGTGTTGTCGGAATAGCCCATGTACCATTTGGGATCGGCTTTCGCAAGGCGGTCAAAATCCATATATGGAAGAATTTCGCACATCAGTTCGCCGCCTCCGCAGGAAATCAGACAGTCGTTGTCGGATTTTACATAATAATCCATCAGCTCCTGCGCGCATTTTTCGGGGTGTTGCTGATGCCGACGCCGCTGCTTTCATAGCAGTTTGGTCCGAGGTCAAGCCGGTAGCCAAGCTCGGTGAAGCGTTTCTGGGCGTGTTCAAACGTTTCCTGATAAGGGGAGGTTGCACAGCCAAAGGAAGGGGCGACAAAGCCGATCGTGCCGCCGTCCGGTAAAAATTTGGGAAATTTCATAGGGATGTTCTGTTCCTTTCTCTTTCTGAGGAGGCGAAGGCAGCTGCTGCCTCGCCTCCGATTTATTTCTGACAATAGAATGCGCGGTCTTTTCGTATATTCTATTGTATTTTACGTTATCGGTTGGATCGATAAAGCCTTCTCCGAAGACCTCGCTGGTTTCCGTAATCATGACAAATGCGTCCGGATCGGTCTGATGTGCGGCGCGGCGAACCTTGTACGCTTCGGCCTTGGAGCAGGCACAGAGCAGTACCTGCCGATCGGTCGTGGTGTAAGAACCTCTTGCGCGGATCAGCGTCGATCCTCTTGCGCAGACCTCGTCGATGTGCGTTGCCATGGCAGGTCCCTGCGTCGTGATGATGATGGCGAGTTTTCCTGCGCTCGTGCCGTACATGATTTTATCTATGACGGTAGAAGTTACAAACGTAGAAATAAGTCCATATAAAACTGCATCAAGATTACCAAAAACCGGCCAGCCGATCAGGATAATGACGAGGTCGATCGCCATCGTGACAGCGCCGAGAGAAAGGTGCGGGTGCAGCGCTTTGATGGACATAGTAAGGAAGTCCGTACCGCCGGTAGACGAGCCTCTCATGTAGATCAGCGCAAGACCGCAGCCGAAAAATACGCCGGAAAAAAGCGCAGCGAGCATAGGATTGCCGTCATAGGCAGGCGTGAGCGGAAAGACGAAATCCAGAAAAAGGTATTGATCAGAATCGTGCGGATGGATTTGATCATAAATTTACGCCCGACAATCCGGTAACTGAGCAAAATCAGGGGAATGTTGATGACGAGGGAGGTTGTACCGATCGGCAGGTCCACAGGTGGTTCAAAATCAGGGCGACGCCGGAGATACCGCCGGGCGCGAAGTTTGCGAGCTTTGCAAAGGTATAGATGCCGATTGCGGAAAGGATGCTGCCAAGGACGTCGCAGAATAAATCGATCGCGATATTCTGCAGCTGCTGCGGCGTATAGCGAGTGGACGAAAAAAATTTCATAAGGACCTCTTTCCCGGAAAAACCGTTATAGTAAGGATGATTCAGATTAGAAAAAATATTCCGGCAAGGAAGCTGCCCGGAGGCAGACCGCAAAAAACGTGCCTGCTTTTGCCTGCCAGATAGAAAAAATTGTGGCATAGAAGAGAAAAAAAGTCAAGGCAGGCAGATTGTGCGATTTTTTATGAAAAGTTTATGGAATTTTTTATTGTATTTTCTGTAGATAGAAGAGTAGAATAGGCCAATGCAATTAACGATGTTAAATATTATCAATGTTAATGAAAAAAGCAGACAGGGAAAATCGGCGCTTTGAGTGAGCTCTTTGCACTGCAGGCGCTTTGATACAGGAGGAGAAATGGATGACGCGTTAAAACTGGCGAGAGAATTTGAGCATGTCATGTGCAGGTTTCGGAGGATGGATTATTCTGTACTGCATCCCGGAGTTGGAAATATGGAATTTGCAGTGCTGGAGATGATTCATAAGCTGAGTGCGCAGCACGATGCAATTTACGGCGCAGCGATTTCCGATCTGCAGAAAAAATGGAAATATTACCGTCGGCACTTTCCAGACTGCTCCGTGGCATGGAGGAAAAAGGGCTGTGCGTGCGCAGTATTGACCCGAAAGACCGAAGAAGCAGCTATGTTTCGCTGACGGAGACCGGACAGGAAAGAAGAGATCAGGGACACGGCATTATGGAAGTGTTTGCCCAGCGAGTTGTAGAAAGAATGGGCGAAGGCAGATTCCGTGAGCTGATTAAACAGTGGGAACGGTTCGGAGATGTACTGAAACAGAAATTGCAGCATTCAGGAATGTGGATGGAATGGAGGAATAGAACAGAAAATGTTTCGGCTACTGAGCTATTTAAAACAATGTAAAAAATCAGTGCTGGCCATTGTACTTCTGCTGATCGTGCAGGCGTACTGTGATCTGGCACTGCCGCAGTATACATCGGATATCGTGGACGTCGGAATTCAGCAGGGCGGTATCACTTATGCTGCGCCCGAATGGATGCGGGAGGAGACCTGGGGCAGCCTGCAGAATTTAATGACAGAAGGGGAAAAAGAGCTGACCGCTTCCTGTTATGAACAGGCAGAGGACGGTACTTACGAGCGGACAACGAATAAAACGGCGGATCTGGAAGCGTTAAACGATGCGTTCCGGATGCCGATGGTGATGCTGTCTGCGATGGACGAAAGTGCGGAGACCGCGATGAATGACGGAGCAGATGCAGCGGCGCCACCCGGGAGCAGCTTCAGCTTCTCCAGGCGCTGCAAAACGGCTCTCTCTCCGAGGAGCAGCTGCTTTCGCTGCGGGGAGACGATCACAGACCAGCTGGGCGATATGAGTGATTCCCTGTTGAACCAGAAGGCGATTTTATTTGTGAAAGAGGAATATGAAGCGCTGGGTAAAGACCCGGGCAGCATCCAGATCGCATATCTTTTAAAAACGGGGGGAAAATGCTCGGCTTTACGCTGCTGATGGCAGTGTGCGCGATTGCAGTCAGCTTCCTTGCGTCCGCGCGGCGGTATCGATCGGTAAAAATCTGCGCGGTCAGGTATTTGGCAAAGTGTTGTCGTTTTCCAGTGGAGAAATGCATCGGTTTTCGACAGCATCCCTGATTACGAGAAGCACGAACGATATTCAGCAGGTACAGATGGTCGCGGTCATGCTGCTTCGGATGATAAGCTATGCCCCGATCCTCGGAATCGGCGGTGTTTTGAAGGTGGTTGGCACAAAAACGGGCATGGCGTGGATCATTGGGCTTGCGGTAGCGGTCATTATGGCAGTTGTACTGATCCTGGTGAGCGTTGCAATGCCGAAATTCAAGCTGATGCAGTAATTAGTGGACCGGATGAACCTGGTTTCCAGGGAAATTTTGACTGGGCTTTCGGTTATCCGTGCATTTTCCAGAGAAAAATTCGAAGAAAAACGGTTTGATGAAGCGAACCGAACCTGATGAAAACACAGCTGTTCACCAACCGCGTCATGACCTTTATGATGCCGGCGATGATGCTGATTATGAACTGCGTTACCGTCATGATCGTGTGGTTCGGTGCAAAGGGAATCGACGCCGGAAACCTGCATGTCGGCGATATGATGGCGTTTATGACCTATACGATGCAGATCGTCATGTCCTTTTTGATGATTACGATGGTTTCCGTCATGCTTCCGCGTGCAGGTGTGGCAGCAGACCGAATTGAGGAAATTTTGCGGACGGACAGCAGCATTGTGGATGCAAAAAACGGAGGATGAAAAGTTGACGCAGTGCAGGGGAGAACTGAGGTTTGAGGACGTAAGCTTTAAATATCCCGGGGCAGAGGGGGACGTACTGGAGCATATCAGTTCTTTACGGCAAAACCCGGACAGACAACCGCTGTAATCGGAAGCACAGGCTGCGGCAAATCAACGCTGATTCAGCTGATCCCGAGATTTTACGACGTGACGGAAGGGAAAATTACGCTGGACGTGTGGACATCCGAAATTTGAGCCAGCATAAATTACGGAAGTGATGGGACTGGTTCAGAAGGGCGTGCTCTTTTCCGGGACGATCGCTTCCAATATCAAGCTCGCAGGAGAAGATGAAATCAGCGACGAAACGATGAAGGAAGCGGCGCAGACAGCACAGGCAACCGAGTTTATCGATGCAAAGCCGGAAGGCTATGATAGTCCGGTCGCGCAGGAGGCAGTAACGTGTCTGGTGGACAGAAGCAGCGTCTTGCGATTGCCAGGTCATTGCAAAGCATCCGAAGGTATATCTGTTTGACGACAGCTTTTCTGCGTTGGATTACAAAACGGACGCAGCGCTTCGAAAGGCGCTGCACGAACAGGCCGCGGATGCGACGGTGCTGATCGTTGCACAGAGAATCAGCACAATCATGAATGCGGAGCAGATTCTCGTTCTGGAGGATGGAAAAATCGTTGGAAAAGGAACCCATGAAGAGCTGATGAAAAACTGCAGCGCCTATCAGGAAATTGCACGCTCACAGCTGTCGGAAAGCGAGCTGAAAGGAGGCATGGCAGAATGAGTCAGGAGCAAAAAAAAAGCGTCCAATGATGGGACACGGACCGGGCAGGGGAATGATGCCCGGGGAAAAGGCAAAGGATTTTACGGGAACGATCCAAAAGCTGTTTGCCTACCTTGAAGCTATCGGATTGTGCTCGGTGTCGTAATCTTATTTGCAATCGGAAGTACGGTATTTAATATTATCGGACCAAAAGTGCTCAGTAAGGTGACAACAGAGCTGTTCAACGGTCTGGTCGCAAAGGTGAGCGGACCGGCGGTATTGATTTTGAAAAAATCGGCAGGATTTTGCTGCTGCTGCTTGGAATTTACTGTATCAGCGCAGTGTTTAACTTCATTCAGGGCTGGCTGATGACCGGCGTGACGCAGAAGCTGTGTTATCGGATGCGAAAGGAAATTTCAAAAAATCAACCGGATGCCGATGAAATATTTCGAATCCAGAACGGTCGGAGAAGTGCTTTCGAGAATCACGAACGATGTCGATACGCTGGGACAGAGCTTAAACCAAAGCGTGACCCAGTTAATTACCTCGATTGCGACGATGATCGGCGTGTTGATTATGATGCTGTCGATCAGTCCTCTGATGACGCTGATCGCACTGGTGATTCTGCCAATTTCCGGCGGTTTGATCGGATTTGTGGTCAAACATTCCCAGAAATATTTCGTGGAGCAGCAGAGCTGTCTCGGTGAAATAAATGGACAGGTAGAGGAAACCTACAGCGGTCATATGGTCATCCGGGCGTTCAACCGCGAAGAAGCGGTGGAGGAAACGTTTTCCCGGACAAACGACAGAATGTATGAATCCGCGTGGAAATCCCAGTTTATTTCCGGTCTGATGCAGCCGATCATGACCTTTGTCGGAAACCTCGGCTATGTTGCGGTTGCAGTGCTGGGAAGTGTTCTGGCGGTAAACGGCACGATCGAGGTCGGCGATATCCAGGCGTTTATCCAGTATGTGAAAAATTTCACACAGCCGATCACACAGATTGCGCAGGTTTCAAACATGCTGCAGTCCGCAGCGGCTGCCGCAGAGCGTGTTTTTGAATTCCTGGACGAGGAAGAGGAAGAGCAGACCGTTGAGCATCCGGTATCAATGGATCAGCTGACCGGTGCCGTAAGCTTTTGAGCATGTACGGTTTGGCTATACACCGGATAAAATCGTTATTCAGGATTTCTCCTGTGAAGTAAACCCGGGGCAGATGGTTGCGATTGTTGGACCGACCGCCGGAAAGACGACAATGGTCAAGCTGCTGATGCGTTTCTATGACGTAAACAGCGGCAGAATCTGCCTGGATGGACACGATATCCGGAATTTCAACAGAGGACAGCTGCGTGAAATGTTTGGCATGGTACTGCAGGATACCTGGCTGTTTCAGGGAACCATTATGGAAAAAATATCCGTTACGGACGGCTGGATGCAACAGATGAGGAAGTCATCGCGGCGGCAAAAGCGGCGCATGCGGATCATTTCATCCGGACGCTGCCGGGCGGTTATCAGATGGAGTTAAATGAAGACGCAACCAACGTTTCGCAGGGACAGAAACAGCTTCCTGACGATTGCACGTGCAATTCTTGCTGACAATCCGATCTTGATTCTGGACGAGGGGCGACCAGCTCCGTCGATACGAGAACAGAAATCCAGATCCAGAAAGCGATGAATAACCTGATGAAGGGCAGAACCAGCTTTGTCATTGCCCACCGACTTTCGACGATCCGGGACGCGGATGTGATTCTGGTCATGAAGAACGGAGATATTGCAGAGCAGGGCACGCACGAAGAACTGCTTGCAAAGGGCGGATTTTACGCGCAGCTGTATAATTCCCAGTTCGAAAAAACAGCATAAGGATTTGTAAAAAAAGTTTTTTTGCAGGGATCAAAGGATGGATTGCAGACAGAAGGCGGGATATGGTAAAAATACAAACCGATGGCACAATCAGGACATGAAACGGAGCAGAAGGTACATTCGATGGACGTTCTGCCTTAAGAAAAAACAGGAGGATTTGCCATGGCAGTTTATGCAGATGAAAAGCAGCGTACTTTTACGCTGCAGACCAAAAAATACGACGTATCAGATGAAAGTGGATGCCTACGGCATGCTGCTGCATACCTATTACGGGGGAAAAGACGGACAATTCTGATCTTTCTTACCGGATTCCGACGGATGACCGCGGATTTTCCGGCTATGCGTATGAAGCGTCCTGTGCTGACGACAGACTTTCCTCAGATCTTGCGCCGCAGGAGTACAGCTGTTTCGCAACGGGGATTACCGGATCAGTGCCCTGCGCGTCAGAAATGAAAAACGCGGGAGCCAGGCGGTAACGCTTTGTTATGCCGGATATGAGCTTTCAGAGGAAAATACAGCATTCCGGGATTGCCGGCTGTTTATGCGGATGAAACAGAAGCGGAAACCCTCGGCATCCTTTGCGGGATCCGGAAAGCGGACTGGAAGTGCTTTTGCAGTATGGCGTTCTGGAAGAGCTGGACATCATTACAAGGGCTGTGAAAGTTGTGAACCGGACAATGGGTAAAGTTGTCCTGTTAAAGGCTGCCAGCATGTGCCTGGACTGGCTGTCCGGCGACTATGAATGGCTGACCTTTTATGGAAAGCATGCGATGGAGCGCACCCTGCAGCGCACTCCGATTGCGCACGGCATTTCTGCGATCGGCAGTGTGAGAGGCGCATCCAGTCATCACTACAACCCGTTTGCAGTCGTATGTGAAAAGGATACAAACGAGACAAAAGGGCTCTGCTACGGTGTATCTTTTGTATACAGCGGCGAATTTTTAATGGAAACAGAAAAAGACCAGATCGATCAGACCCGTCTGATCTGCGGCATCCATCCGGACGACTTTGCGTGGACGCTGGAGCCGGGCGAGAGCTTTTGATACGCCGGAGGTGATTTTGAGCTGCTCATCCGAGGGCTTTGGAAAGCTGAGCCATAATTTCCATCAGGTCATCCGGGAGCACATCTGCCGGGGCGAATGGAAAAATAAGCGCCGTCCGGTGTTGATTAACAACTGGGAGGGCACTTACTTTGACTTTACCGGGGACAAGCTTGTTTCGATCGCAAAGGATGCGGCAGAGCTTGGCGTCGAGTTGTTCGTCATGGACGACGGATGGTTTGGAAAGCGTGACGACGACCGTTCCGGTCTGGGCGACTGGTTCCGAATGAAAAAAGCTGGGCTGCAGCTTAAAGGAGCTGGGAGACCGTATTGTTGGACTTGGAATGAAGTTCGGCATCTGGTTCGAGCCGGAATGCATTTCGGAGGACAGCGATCTGTATCGGGCACATCCTGACTGGGCGGTAAAGATTCCGGGCAGAAAGCCGAATCTGAGCAGACATCAGATGATTCTCGATTTTTCCAGAAAAGATGTACAGGATTACATCCTGGAGCGGCTCTGCAGCGTGCTTGCAAGCGCACCGATCAGCTATGTGAAGTGGGATTTCAATCGAAGCATTTGCGATAAATATTCTACATCCCTGCCTGCCGAAAAGCAGGGCGAGATGGCGCACCGGTTCATGCTGGGCTTATACCGCGTACTGGACGGTATGCTTTCGGCCTATCCGCACCTTTTACTGGAGGGCTGCAGCGGAGGCGGCGGACGGTTTGATGCCGGGATGCTCTATTATTCCCCGCAGATCTGGTGCAGCGACGATACGGATGCGATCGAACGCCTGCAGATTCAGTACGGCACGTCGTTTGGCTATCCGGTTTCGACAATGGGCGCGCATGTTTCCGCAGTGCCGAACCACCAGACCGGCAGAGTGACGCCGCTTGCGACAAGAGGCTGTGTGGCGATGGCGGGCACGTTTGGCTACGAGCTGGATTTAAACAAGATGACGGAGGAAGAAAAGGTCGAGGTAAAGCGTCAGATCGAGGTGTTCAAGCAGTATTACGACCTGATTTCGGATGGCAGTTATTTTCGTCTGACAAGCCCGCAGGACAACAACTGCGTCGTATGGGAAATGGCAGCAAAGGACGCATCCAAAGCGCTGATCAGTGCGGTTTACCAGCATGTGCAGACCAACTGCGCGGCGAAGTTTGTTTATCCGAGAGGACTGTGCAGCGATGCTTCCTATGAAGTGAGCCTGAGAGATTTAAAAGGGGATAAAAAAGACAGGATGCAAAAGCAGGTGCTGACAGGAGCTGCGCTGATGCGTGGCGGACTGCGGCTCCCTGGCGCGGATTCCGATTACGCAGCATGGCAGATTTATCTGAAAAAGCTGTGAGGCGGACGTTTCTACTTTTCAAAGATATAAAACGGCAAGAATGCCGGAAACGAAAAACCGCTGCCGGGATGGAGAGATCCGTTCCGGAAGCGGTTTTTCGTTTTCAGAAAGTTGCGCGGCAGGTGGGGCAGAAGCACTTTGCCGCTACAGTGCTTGCGGTTTCTTCGCATGTCCCTTTTATAATAGGCACAGGCGTTTGGAAAAGTAAGACTTTTTCAAACGGAATAAGCGATTTTAGAAAAGGGATTTGACATGGAAGAAAATCAGAAGATTCCGATGCGCAGCCAGGTAAAGAAAGAGGACACCTGGGCGATCGAAGACATGTATGCGACGGTAGAGGACTGGGAAAAGGATTTTGCAGCAGCGAAAAGGTCGCAGAGGAAGCGGCAGAATATGCCGGACGGCTGGGTGAGAGCGCACAGGCGCTGTATGACTGGTCGGCTCTGACAGAAAAGCTCGACTGCATGCTGAGCGAAATTTACGGTTATGCGTCCCGCGTCAAGGATCAGGATACGGCGGACGCGGCAGGACAGACGCTGTCTGCGCGCGCGATGGGTTTATATGTAGAATGCAGCGGTCTGATTTCCTTTGCAGACCCGGAAATTCTGAGCATTCCGGAGGAAAAGCTGGAAGCATTTTATGCGGAAAAGCCGGAGCTGTTAAAGTATCGCAGAAGCATCAATGAAGTGCGCAGATGCAAGGATCATATTTTATCGCCGGAGCTGGAAAAGATACTGGCAGATGCAGGGGAGATGGCGCAGGCAGCCCGGAACGGTTTATTCGTCTTTGGTAAATGCAGACCAGACCTTTGATCCGATAAAAGGCAGCAACGAAGAAGAGCTGGAAGTGACCGGCGGAAGCTTTATCCCGCTGATGCAGAGCCCGGATCGAAATGTGAGAAAAGCGGCGTTTGAATCCCTTTACGGCGGCTATGGCAAGGTATTAAATACGGCAGCAGGACTGCTGAACGCGCAGGTCAGCCAGCTGAAATTCTTTGCAAAGGCGCGCAAATATCCGGACGCCCTGCACGCTTCGCTGGATGCGACCAACGTGCCTGTGGAAGTCTATCATAACCTGATCGAAGCCGTTCATGAGGACATCGGCATCCTGCACCGTTATATGCGTCTGCGCAAAAGCTGATGAAGGCGGATGAGCTTCATATGTACGATCTTTACACCTCCCTCGTTGCGGATGCGGATGTGAAGATTCCATTTGAAAAAGCGAAGGAGGAAGTGCTGGATGCGACTGCCGTTCTCGGAAAAGAGTACGGGGAAGTGTTAAAGCACGGCTTTGAAAGCCGCTGGATCGACGTTTACGAAAACAAAGGCAAGCGCGGCGGTGCGTACAGCGCAGGACAGATTGTGCATCCGTATGTGCTTTTAAATTACAAGGGCAAGCTGGATTCCGAGTTCACGCTGGCGCACGAGATGGGACATGCGATGCACTCCTATCTTTCCACCAAAAATCAGGAGCCTGTGGACAGAGAGTATGTAATTTTTGTGGCGGAAGTCGCATCTACCTGCAATGAGTCGCTTCTGATGCAGCATCTGCTGAAAAAACGCAGGACAAAAAGACCAGAGCGTACCTGATCAACTATTTCCTCGAGCAGTTCCGTACGACTCTGTACCGCCAGACGATGTTTGCAGAGTTCGAGTTAAAGATCAACGAGCTGGTACAAAACGGCGGCAGCTTAACGGCAGAGGGCCTGAACAAAATTTACCACGACTTAAACGTATTCTATTATGGGGATGCGGTTGTTGTGGATGACTTAATCGACCGCGAATGGGCGAGAATTCCGCATTTTTATTACAACTATTATGTGTTCCAGTATTCGACGGGCTTTTCCGCTGCGATGGCGCTGTCTGAACGGATTTTTTGAGCGAGGGCGAGCCTGCGGTGAAGGATTACTTAAACTTCCTGTCCGGCGGCTGCTCCAAAGATCCGATTTCCCTGCTGCAGGGCGCTGGCGTTGATATGCGCACCGCAGAGCCGGTACACCGCGCACTGAAGCTGTTTGACAGCCTGCTTGACGAGATGGAAGCATTGATGGAAGCATGATGTTGGACAAAATCAGAATTGTTTAATGAGATGTCCTGAAAATAGGATGAATAAGAAGAAATGACGATTCCGCCGGACACTTCTGGAAAAGAAAGGTCCGGCGGATTGTGCAATCTGGATGCCAAAAATAAAAAATAAAAGGACAAAATAAGACAAAATGAAAAATAAAGGTTGACTTCTGAATGGATGTTCAGTATACTAAGGTCAGTTGATACGACAGCACGATAAGATAAATTGGATTGTTACTGGCAGGCAGGCAAAACCAAGTTTTATAAATTAGTTTTTCAGATATTATATATTTCTGCAGAACTGGTTTATAAAATTTGGTTTTTTGTTTCTAAAGAGTCTGCAAGACCATGTGGGATACCGGACAGTTGATTGTTGCGCATGGGCTGCATTTCAGGAGCGGGGCATGAGGATAGAAAGGGTAATCAATAACAATGTGATCTCCGCGCTGGATGATCAGGGACGGGAGATCGTGGCGATGGGCAGGGGCATCGGCTTCCAGAAAAAAGCGGTCAGGAGATCAAGGCTGCGCAGGTGGAGAAGATTTTTCATCTGGGAAGTCCGGATTTACAGGCACGGTTTCAGGAGCTGCTTGCCAATATGCCAATGGAATGCGTTCAGGTTTCAGATGAGATTATTTCTATGCGAAGAGTCATCTTTCCATGCAGCTTAACCAAAACGTTTATCTTGCGCTGACCGACCATATCGATTTTGCACTGAGACGGTTTAAGGACGGTATGCTGTTTGAAAATGCGCTTTACAGTGAAATCCGCAGATTTTATCCGGAAGAATTTCAGATTGGCTGTCATGCCCTTGATCTGATCGAGGAGCGGATCAAAGTGAGACTGCCGGAGGATGAGGCTGCATCGATCGCATTTCATCTGGTCAACAGCGAATTTGGCGGGATGCGCCTGAGAGATACTCAGATTATGACGGAGATAATCCGTCACCTGATCGGAATGATTCGGGCAGATTACCATTTTCCGGAAGACCTGGTTTATGAGGACCGGTTGATCACAAATCTGAAATTTATGCTGAACCGGTTGATCCAGAACAAAGAGGGCTGGATTACAGAGGATGCCCGCTTTAACGAATTTGTCAGGGCAAATTACAGAAATGAGTATGAGCTGGCAAAGAGCGATGAGAGACTATATAGAATCCGTGGTTTCCTGCAAGATGACGGAGGAGGAAGTGATCTATCTCGCAGTCCAGCTGAAATATGCAGATATCAAAAAAAAGGAAGGAAAGAAAAATGGGATTTTTGATCGTTTTAAAAGGATAAAGGGATTGAGCTTACAGCACCGATGAAGGGAAAATGTGTCAGCATTAAGGAGGTTGGATCCGAGCCTTCGCTGAGGAAATCCTCGGTAAGGGCATTGCTGTGATCCCGCAGGACGGACATGTTTACGCTCCGGCAGACGGCAAGATCAGTACCGTATTTCCGACCGGTCATGCGGTAGGCATTACGACTGCAGATGGTGCAGAAATTCTGATCCATATCGGTCTGGATACTGTAGAATTAAAAAGGTGAGCCCTTTGAACAGAAGGTAAAAGAGGGTCAGGATGTGAAAAAGGGTGATCTGCTTGTCGTTGCAGACCTGGACAAGATCAAAGCGAGTGGAAGAGAAACGATCACACCGATGATCATCTGCAATTCTGATGCATATGAGCAGGTAGAAACCTTTACCGGCAAGGACGTGGAAACAACAGATGCGGTTATGAAGCTGCATCCTGCAAAATAAGTGTTCAAAGAGGATGATGAAATGGTAGTTTGTCAAGGAAAAAGCGTTCTGAAGGGAATTGCGATCGGGAAAATTTACCTTTATGAAAAGCAGGAATATGTCCTGGAGCAGAAGCAGGTTGCTGATGCAGAGGCAGAGGTTGCCCGGTTCGAAGCAGCTAAGGAGACTGCCATCGGACAGTTGGATGACTTATATGAAAAAAAGCACTTGCAGAAGCAGGCGAAGAGCAGGCGATGATCTTCGATGTGCATAAGATGATGCTGGATGATGGCGATTATCTTGATGCGATCACCGGACTGATCCGGAGCGAAAAGATCAATGCAGAATATGCAGTGCATACCACAGGAGAGCAGTTCGCAGCAGTATTTGCTTCCATGGATGATGATTATATGAAAGCGCGCAGCGCAGATGTCAAAAGATATTTCCGGACGTGTGATCCGTATCTGGCAGGCATCGGGGACGGCAGCATTGCTTCAGAGGTAGCCGGTGATCCTACTGGCAGATGATTTGACTCCGAGTGAGACTGTTTCCCTCGATAAAAAGTAAGATTCTCGCATTTGTAACCCGCAACGGTTCAGCAAATTCTCATACAGCGATTCTGGCACGCTCGATGAATATTCCGGCATTGGTGCAGACCGATGTGGAGCTGTTAAAAAGAATACCACGGCATGGATGCAGTTGTAGATGGTCTGGATGGAAAGCTTTATCTGGATCCGGAAGAGGCTGTGCTTGCAGAATTAGTTCAGAAAAGGAAGCCTGCGGCAGAGAACGTGCGGGCTTGAAAAAGCTGATCGGACTCGATAATGTAACAAGAGACGGTCGAAAGATTAACGTTTATGCGAATATCGGAAGCCCGGAAGATGTGGATAAGGTGCTTTTAAATGATGCAGGCGGTATCGGACTTTTCAGAAGCGAATTTTTTGTATCTCGGACGGGAAGACTATCCTTCCGAGGAAGAGCAGTTTGAAATTTATAAAGAAGTATTGAGCCGGATGGAAGGCAAAAGGTTATCATCCGTACGTTGGATATCGGAGCAGACAAGCAGGTGGATTACTTCAAGCTTCCAAAAGAAGAAAATCCGGCGATGGGCTATCGTGCAATCCGTATCTGTTTGGATCGGATTGATGTGTTTAAAACACAGCTCCGTGCAATTTACAGAGCGTCTGTTTATGGTACTGCAGCCATCATGTTCCCGATGATCATCTCAGTCAAAGAGATCCTTCGGATCAAAGAGATCGTGGAAGAGGTTAAGGCAGAGCTGACAGCGGCAGGAATTGAGATTGCACCAGTTGAATTGGGCATTATGGTAGAGACACCTGCAGCAGTCATGATCAGTGAAGAGCTGGCAAAGGAAGTATCCTTCTTCAGTATCGGTACAAACGACCTGACGCAGTACACTTTGGCGATCGACCGTCAGAACCAGAGCCTTGATACCATTTATGATTCCCATCATCCTGCAGTGCTTCGGATGATCCAGATGACGATCGAAAACGGTCATAAAGGCGGCGCATGGGTCGGCATCTGCGGAGAACTTGGAGCGGATACAACGCTGACAAAGACCTTTGTGGATATGGGAATTGACGAATTATCCGTTTCCCCGACCTATGTGCTGGGGCTTCGCAAGGCGATTCGGGAAATCTGAAAACAATAGAATGCACGCTCCGCGAACATTTTATTGTCATGAATAAAAGCAATGCCGCACACAAATTTCTGAAGCGGCACTGCAAAGAGAATAAGAAGTGACCACAGGAGGAACAGAACATGACACAGTTTTCTTACACAATTCAGGATGAACTCGGTCTTCATGCAAGACCGGCAGGGCTTTTGGCAAAAGGAAGCCGCAAAGTTTAAAAGCACCGTTACGGTAGAAAGCGGCGCAAAAGGGAGATGCAAAGAAGATCATGTCCCTGATGATGCTGGGCGCAAAGAAAGAGCATACACTTTCCTTTACTGTAGAAGGAGAGGATGAAGAAGCCTGCGCAGCAGCACTGGAAGCGTTTTTAAAAGAAAATTTATAAATCGATAACGCTGACAGTTTTCCAAAAGTATTCGTTAAGGTGTGTACCTTTATGAATAAATCCGCGGCCAGGGCGGAAACCACAGTGCAGAAAGAATCTGCATTGTATTAAACAAGAAGGGGGTAACTTTTATGAAATGGTTACAGAAACTTGGTAAGGCTTTAATGCTTCCGGTAGCTTGCCTTCCCATTTGCGGTATCCTGATGGGTATCGGTTATTTACTTTGTCCGTCCACCATGCAGGGTGGTGACGTAGTTGGCTTTGCTGAGACACTGGGATTTTTCCTGGTAAAAGCAGGCGCAGCTTTGATCGATAACATTGCGATCCTGTTCGTTATCGGTGTTGGTGTCGGCATGTCCGATAAAAATGACGGCACCGGCGGCCCTGGCAGCTCTGGCTTCCTGGCTGATGATGACAACTCTGCTTTCCACAGGTGTGGTTACAACCATCATGCCTTCTATGGCAGAAAAAGAAAGCGCTATGCTGGCATTTGGAAAAATCGCGAACCCTTTCATCGGTATTTTAGCTGGTGTGATCGGTTCTACCTGCTACAACAAGTTTAAGAGCACGAAGCTGCCTGACTGGCTGGCATTCTTCTCTGGCAAACGTTGTGTAGCGATCATCGCAGGCGTTATTTCCATCGTTGTTTCTGCAGTGCTGCTGTTTGTATGGCCTCTGATCTTCGGTGGTCTGGTAGCTCTTGGTGAGGGTATTGTAGGCCTTGACGCTGTAGGCGCAGGTATCTACGCATTCTTAAACCGTCTGCTGATCCCTGTTGGTCTGCATCATGCATTGAACAACGTATTCTGGTTTGACACCATCGGCCTTGGCGATCTGTCCCACTTCTGGGCAGGTGAGACCAGCGCAGACGTAAGCTGGAAGCCTTGGTATGTACATGTCCGGTTTCTTCCCTTGTATGATGTTTGGTGTTCCCGGTGCAGCGCTGGCTATGATCCAGACTGCAAAGAGCACGAAGAAGAAAGTTGCAATCGGTCTGGTTGGTTCCCAGCTCTGTGTGCATTCATCTGCGGCGTTACCGAGCCTTTTGAATTCGCATTCATGTTCCTTGCACCCGGTCTGTATGTTGTATACGCTCTGCTGTACGGCATCTTCACCGTAATCACTGTTTTAGTTGGCTTCCGTGCAGGCTTCTCCTTCTCCGCAGGCGCAACAGACCTTCTGTTCTCTGCATCCCTGCCGGCAGCAGCAAATACCTGGATGATCATTCCTCTGGGCATTGCAGCATTCGTTGTATTCTATCTGGTATTCCGTTTCGCGATCGTGAAGTTTGATCTGAAGACTCCCGGCCGTGAGGATGATGATACAGAAGCTGAAAAGCAGGTTGTTCTGGCAAATAACGACTACACCAAGGTTGGTGAGATCGTGCTGGAAGGTATCGGCGGCAAGGATAACGTTGTCAGCTTTGGATAACTGCATTACCAGACTTCGTTTCGAAATCAAGGATTACACCAAGGTTGACGAGAAGAAGATCAAATCTGCAGGCGTTGCAGGCGTTATCCGCCCCAACAAGAACAATGTTCAGGTTATCGTCGGAACCAAAGGTTCAGTTTGTAGCAGACGAAATCCAGAAGATGCTGTAAAACATTTTTACAGTACAGGAATTATCGTTTACATTCTTATCGAAGGAAAAGCCCTCCATTCGATAGATACAGGAAATTAAATATTGACAGTGCCCTGCGGCACGAAAAACCTGGCACATCGGAGGCTCACTCGAAGAGGGGCTTCCGATTCTTTCAAAACAGCGGAATGTTTGTAAAGCGTACCTTCTGGTGTTTTACAGTCGCAGGATCTGCACATTTGGTTTCCCGACACAGCCCAGGCGCGTGTGAACTGTAATCTTATGAGTAAACCTGGGACAATTATTTTTTAAAACAATTGAGAAAAAAGTCGGGATGTATTAGAATGAATAGAGTAGCCGGAGAGGTTGGCACAAAATACATTATCAGAAACGGGAGAATAAGCGATATGAGAATTATCAAAACCAAAGATTATAACGATATGAGCAGAAAAGCTGCAAACTATATCGGTGCACTGATCATCAACAAGCCTGACTGCGTACTGGGTCTGGCAACCGGTTACACCGATCGGCACTTACAAGAATCTGGTAGCTGGCTATGAAAATGGCGACTACGATTTCTCCAACGTAAGAAGCGTAAACCTGGATGAGTACAAGGGCCTGCCCAAAGGAGAACGAGCAGAGCTACTACTACTTCATGCATGACAATCTGTTCTCTCATGTAAATATTGATCCTGCAAACACCCATCTGCCGGACGGCACAGAGCCTGACAGTCCAGAAAGCCTGCGAGGAATACAATAAAGTGATCGCATCCATGGGCGGTGTTGATCTGCAGCTGCTGGGTCTTGGACATGATGGACACATTGGCTTCAACGAGCCTAACGACGAGTTCGACAAAGAGACTCACTGCGTAGATTTAACAGAGATGACCATCGAAGCAAACAAGCGTTTCTTCAATTCCATCGACGAAGTTCCGCGTCAGGCTTACACCATGGGTATCGCTACGATCATGCGTGCAAAATGCGTCCTGATGGTTGTCAGTGGCAAAGATAAAGCAGAGATTTTAAAGAAATCCTTCTTCGGACCGATCACACCTCAGGTTCCGGCTTCTATTCTGCAGCTGCATCCGAACTTTGTTCTGATCGCAGATGAGGACGCTCTGTCCGCACTTTAATGCATTCTGTTGTTGAAAATGATAACAGGGTCAAAAATCAGAAAGCCGATGCAGGGTTGCCTGCAGGAGGCTTTCTGAACGTTTGATCTGCCAAAGAAGGAGGCAGGAGACCATGGTTTACAGAGCAGAAGAGTTTGGCTGGCAGGACAGTTTGTTCCCGCTCAGCTGGAAGTAGCCGATGGGAAAATCGTAAACGTATATCCTTTGGGACAAAGACTGCAGATGTGGATTACGGCAATAAGCGGATTGTTCCCGGTTTTATAGACGTGCATACGCATGGTGCTTATGGATTCGATACCAATGATGGCGAGCCGGAAGGTCTGCGCGACTGGATGAGACAGATTCCGGAAGAAGGCGTTACCTCGATTCTTCCGACAACCGTAACTCAGATGCCGGAGGTTCTGACCAAAGCGGTTGCAAATGTCGCAAAGGTTGTGGAAGAAGGCTACGAGGGTGCAGAGATTCTTGGTATCCATTTCGAAGGGCCTTATCTGGATATGGAATACAAGGGCGCGCAGCCCCCGGAAGCAATTGCAAAACCGACCGTAGAACAGTTTAAAATGTATCAGGAAGCCGCACATGGCATGATCAAATATATCACAATGGCTCCTGCAAGCATGATCCGGAATTTGCTCTGACAAAATACTGCAGCCAGAACGGTGTAGTAGTCAGCATGGGACATTCCAGCGCGTCGTATGAGCAGGCGCTGATGGGAATCGCCAATGGCGCGATGAGCAGGACACATGTATACAACGGCATGACGCCTTATCATCACAGAAAGCCCGGATTGGTCGGAACCGCGTTGCGCGTCCGCGATATTTACGGTGAGATCATCTGTGACGGCTGTCATTCCCATCTGGCTGCACTGAATAACTTCTTCACCGCGAAAGGAAGAGATTATTCCATTATGATCAGTGATTCCCTGCGCGCAAAGCACTGCCCGCCCGGCGGCAATTATGAGCTTGGCGGTCATCCGATCGAGATCGGAGAGGACGGTCTGGCAAGATTAAAAGGAACTGATACGATCGCCGGAAGCACCTTAAATATCAACAAGGGTCTGCGGATTCTTGTGGAAGAGGCGATGGTTCCCCTTTGATGCAGCTTTAAATTCCTGCACGATCAACCCTGCCCGTGTTCTTCGGGTAGATGACCGGAAGGGTAAAATTAACTGCCGGCTACGATGCGGATATCGTTGTTCTGGAAGACGATTATGCGGTTGCACAGACCTATTGTAAAGGAAATTGCAATGTTATAAAAATATGAGATACTAATGGGGCATTTTAGGCACAGCCTGGGACTGCCCCGTATGGAAACTTTGTTTCCATATAAAAACGCTCCGCGAGGATGCGCACTCGGCGCAGGGGTAGATGGTTGCCGAAGCAACCGCGCCTCGGCTGTGCCCCTTGGCATTCTTTTTTATGAGGAGACTCTGGGATATGACAGATCTGGACTGCAAACAGACCGAAAAGCTGATTCCTCAGTTTTTGAAGGACGAACTGGATAACCGCACGGAAAAGAAATTTTTAAATCATGTGGATGGATGCAGTTCCTGCCTTGAGGAGCTGAGCATACAGTTTCTGGTGACAACCGGGATGCAGCGCCTGGAAAACGGCGATACGTTCGATTTAAACAGAGAGCTGCGCATGCAGATTGATACAGAGAAGCGACATCTGCATATCCTGAGTTCTTTACAGCATGGGCTGTATGCGACAGAAGCGATGGCGATTCTGGCGGCGACTATGATTTTGACGATGGTGGTATTATAAATGAGTGAAAAACTGGTTTTAATTGACGGACACAGCATTTTGAACCGCGCCTTTTATGGCGTGCCGGATTTATCCAATTCCGAGGGGTCTTCACACGAATGCGATCTATGGCTTTTTAAATATTTTATTCAAGCTTCTGGAGGAGGAGAAGCCGGAATATCTGACGGTCGCGTTCGACGTGAAAGCGCCGACGTTCCGGCACGAGATGTACCCGGAATATAAAGGGACGAAAGCCGATGCCCCAGGAGCTGCACGAGCAGGTTCCGGTGATGAAGCAGGTGCTGCATGCCATGGGAATCCGGACGATGGAGCAGCCCGGACTGGAAGCGGACGACATTTTGGGGACGCTTGCAAAGCGCGCGGAAAAAGAGGGGATGGATGTATCCCTGGTTTCGGGGACAGGGATCTTTACAGATCGCGAGTGACAAAATTAAAATCAAATTCCGAAGACTAAGGGCGCGCGGACAGAGGTCGAGGATTATTATGCAGCAGACGTCGAAGCAAAGTACGGCGTGACGCCTGCCGGCTTTATCGAATTAAAGGCGCTGATTGGCGATACGGCGGACAATATCCCCGGCGTGCCCAAGGTCGGTGAAAAAAAGACGGCTTCGAGCTGTTAAAGCAGTTTCAAACGCTGGACAATTTGTATGCGCATGTCGAAGAGGTGACGAAAAAAGCGGTGCGAGAATCGCTGATCGCCAATAAAGATCTGGCATATCTGAGTCTCGATCTTGCGACGATCCGCATCGACAGTCCTGTGGTGCTTGACTGGAATGAAGCGCGGCTGGGAGGCGTATACAGAGGATGCGTATCAGCTGTTCCGGAAGTTGGAATTTAAAATCTGCTTGGACGATTCGAGCAGAAAGAGACGAAGCAGGATAGCTTGACGGCAAAAATTCATGTGACGAGCGATTTGGCAGAGGCACAGGAAATTTTCGAGGCGGTCAAAAAAAGCGGGACACTGTGGCTTTGCAGGTGTTATCCGATCAGGAAAAAGTGCAGAAAAATAGAAGAAACCGAGTTTTGCGGACTGGCGCTGTGCTGGGGCGCAGAAAAGATCGCAGTGCTTCCGACGGAGGGCTTTTTGACCGCGCAGTGGCTTTGCAGTCAGCTTTCCGATCTGTATCTGGCGGGCATAGGCCTTTCTACGTTTGAAATCAAAAAAAGCGTATCCGGCGCTTTGTCCAATGGAGAAAAAGACCAGGACAGTTGCGGTACAAAGACGCTGTTCGATGTTTTGATTGCCGCGTATCTGTTAAATCCGCTCAAAAACGATTATGAGCCGGAGGACATTGCAAAGGCAGCTCGATCGCATGATCCGCACAGAAAGCAGCTGTTTGAAAACGGCGCTTTCTTTAAAGGAAGCATATGCGCAGAGACCGGAAGAATTTTATGAATATGCCGGAACACTGGCGTATGTATGAAATCGCTGTGGGTGCTTCCCAAAAACTGGAAGAAGCCGGGATGCAGAAGCTGTTTGGCGAAATTGAGATGCCGGTATCCCGTGTGCTTTATGAGATGGAAAGGAGGGCGTGCTGGTACGCAGACAGGAATTGAAAGGCATACGGTGAACGCGCTGGTGGACCGGATTAACGAAGCTGGAAAGCAAAAATCCACGCCGCGGCAGGCTGTGAATTTAATATCAATTGCCGAAGCAGCTGGGAGAGATTTGTTTGAAAAGATCCTGCTAAAGGGCGGAAAAGACGAAAACCGGATATTCGACCGCTGCGGACATTCTGGAAAACTCGCAGCCAGACAATCCGGTTGTTGCGGATATCCTGGAATATCGGGGGCTGACGAAACTTAAATCGACCTATGCGGACGGTCTGGCGGATTATATCAGGGAGGACGGCAGGAATCCATGCGTCCTTCAATCAGACGATCACGGCGACCGGACAGTTTCTTCAACGGAGCCAAAGATCTGCAGAATATTCCGATGCGGCGTACAGAGCGGACAACGATCCGCAAGGTATTTGTGCCAAAGGACAACACTTGTTTACGGACGCGGACTATTCCCGAATCGAGCTTTCGTGTGCTCGCGCATATTTTGAGGATGAAT
>VOFG01003003.1_pt1 | contig 30412 bp, 30 predicted proteins | sample 5384171 | NCBI WGS metagenome assembly VOFG01 (sample SAMN12384726, study PRJNA508395) | human gut metagenome | isolation source: healthy gut F | host: Homo sapiens
TGAGGCTGGTGGGCTTGCCGAAGAAGTCCTTGCTGTCGTCGACCGTGCCGTCCTCCTTGCGGGGAGGTTATTGAGGTCGAGCGTTGTGACGCGGAACATCTCGCCCGCGCCCTCGCAGTCGGAGCCGGTGATTATCGGGGTGTTCACATACACGAACCCGCGGCTCTGGAAAAACTCATGCACCGCCTGCGCCGCGACGCTTCTCACGCGGAACGTCGCGGAGAAAGATTTAGTGCGGGGTCTGAGATGCTGTATAGTGCGCAGAAACTCCACACTGTGGCGCTTTCTGCAGGGGGTAGTCCGGCGTGGACGCGCCCTCGACAGTTATTTCGTCCGCCTTGAGCTCAAACGGCTGCTTTGCCTCCGGAGTGAGGACGAGCGTGCCGTGGACGATGAGCGCCGCGCCGACGTTCTGCCGGGCGATCTCCTCGTAGTTTTCGAGCGTGCCGCGCTCAAACACGACCTGAAGCGACTTGAAGCAGCTGCCGTCGTTCAGCTCGATAAAGCCGAAGTTTTTCATGTCGCGGACGGTTCTCACCCAGCCGCAGACTGTCATGCTCTGCCCGCCGAGGGCGGCAGCGTCGGCAAATATGCCGGAGATTTTCTGGCGTTTCATAGCTGTACCTTCTTCATAAAATGTATTGTTGTATTATATACACTTTCCACAAATTTTTCAACTAGAATATGAAATCTATACCCGCGGCGTAGTTTTTCAGCGTGATGTCCCTGTATTCGCCGCCCGCCTCGCCGTCGCGCGTCCAGGCGACGTCCTTTTCAAACGTGAAGCGTGCGGGCGCGTGTGCAGGATGAGGAGCTTGTCGCTGTCAAAGCGCTGGGTGAGGACGCTGGTGACGACCTCGCTGAATCCGTCGATAGTGCCGGGGTCGCGGACGAGGACAAGCTCGCTCACACCGTCGCCGAGGCACACCATCTCCTCCCGCAGCTTCACGATGCCCGCGACGGAGGTGGAATTGGACATACTGCCGTAGACCAGATTCCCCTCAAAAACGCCGCCGTCATACTCCACGCGGGTCTTATAGCTCTCTATCTTCGGCAGCGCCGCCATGCCCTGCAAAACGTAGGCAAGGTGTCCGAGGAGCTTTTTCTTGTCCTGCGGCGTGGCGTAGCTGACCTCGGTGAACGCGCCGAACGCCGCAATGTACGCAAAATACTTATCATCGCCGAAGCCGCCGACGTCGTAATTATGCGCCTCACCCCGGACGATGCGCCGCGCCGCACCTATGGTGTCGTTCTTCGGCAGAGCGAGAGTTGTGGCGACGTCATTCGCCGTACCCATGGGGATATAGCCGAGCGGGGGACGGTCGGCGCGGTCGAGCTGCATTAATCCGGCAATGACCTCGCTGAGCGTGCCGTCGCCGCCGATACAGGCGACGGTGTCAAAGTCCTTGGCGTACTGCGCGGCGAAGGCCGTCGCCTCGCCGGAGGCGGAGGTATAAAAAAGCGTAGTGCGGAAGCCGCCGTCGTCACACCTTGAGCGCTTCGGTGAAGCCCTGCTTATATCCGCCGCGCCCCGCGGCGGGATTGACGATGAGCATCAGCTTTTTCTTCATATGCGTCACCTTTTCCATTTTTATAATAGCAGTTTAAATTTAGCCGCGTTTGATGATATTGTCAAGAGGAGAGTTTACACGGTGCGCGCAAATATAGTTTGCGGGCATAGCAAAACGGGATGCTTTCGCATCCCGTTTACGTTACCATTTTCAAATCAAGCCAGCTCGTTGAGCTTGTGAGCCATCGCGGACTTCTTGTGAGCTGCATTGTTTTTGTGCAGCAAACCCTTGCCGGTCGCGCGGTCAACTGTCTTAACAGCAACTTTATAGGCACTGACGGCTGTGTCACGGTTGCCCTCGGCAACTGCTGCGTCAAACTTTTTAATCATGGTCTTGAGCTCGGTCTTCTCAGCGCGGTTCTTTGCTCTGAGCTCCTTGGACTTTTCGTCCCTCTTGGCAGAAGATTTAATGTTGGCCATGTTTCAATCGCCACCTCCTCCTATAAAATTGAGTTACAAACAACTCGCGTTTAGAGATTATAGCAAATTATATGTTGAAAATCAAGGGTTTTTTTAAAAAATTCCGAAGATTTTTTTGCTTGTGTTCTTTTGTTTTATCCGCGCGGTAATTACACAAGATGTTGGGTATAATAACTGTGTTTTAGTCTATGTTTAATTCTATTATCGGAGGTGTTCATATGCCGCTCAATTGCCGGACAGATCTCGCGAGCGAAGCGCGCGAGCTTTTGTCGGACGATATAGGTGAAGTGCGCGGTATACGCGCCCGCGAGGAGACCGTGCATGGGCACCGCGTCGTCGCGGTGGAGGTGCTGACCGATGAGGGTGCGGCGCTTATCGGCAAGCCCGTCGGCAGATATTTCACCCTTTTTCTGGACGGTCGCTTTGAGCGCGGAGCGGAGCAGTTCGAGACCTCGGCGCGCGCCGTCGCGGAGCTTATAGGCCGGTGCATGAATGGGGAACGCGCGTCGTCCTGTCTCATCGCGGCGCTGGGAAACCCGGACATCACGCCCGATGCGCTAGGCTCCCTCGCGGCGGGCAGCATACTTGTCACGCGCCATCTCAAGCGCGCCGCGGTGGACGGGTTCGACCCCTTCACGTCAACGGCGCTGTGCCGCACGGGCGTGCTGGGCACGACCGGGGTGGAGAGTGCGGCACAGATACGCTCCCTCGTCCATGAGACGCAGCCGGAGCTTGTCATTGCGATAGACGCGCTGGCGGGGAGCGAGCTTGGCGGGCTGTGCCGCATAGTGCAGATATGCGACAGCGGCATCGCGCCGGGATCTGGCGTCGGCAACAACAGGGAGGAGCTGTCCCGCGCGGGGCTCGGCGTGCCGGTCATTGCGGTGGGTGTGCCGACGGTCGTGGATGCGGCGGCGCTCGCGCCCGGTGAGGAGCTGCGCGGAATGTTCGTCACGCCGCGGGACATTGACGCGCTCGTGCGCGCAGCGGGGCGGCTCATCGGCTACGGGGTCGACCTTGCGCTGCACCCGGGGCTGACGGTCGCGGATATTGATATGCTGGTGGGCTGATACTATGCAGTCAATGTTTCACGTGAAACAAGCTGAAACAAACATTCAAAAAGTTTCACGTGAAACATTGCAATATAAATATGTCCCTGCTATAATAGGCAGCAATGACCGATATATAAAAACACAGGGAGAAACCATATGGCAAAGATAATAGCTGTGGCGAACCAGAAGGGCGGCGTCGGCAAGACGACGACGAGCGTCAATCTCACGGCGGCGCTGAAAACGCTCGGCAAGCGGGTGCTGCTGGTCGACGGAGACCCGCAGGGCAACGCCAGCACCGGCATGGGCGTGGCAAAAACAACACGCCCGAATACATACGACATGATGATAAACAGCGTTCCGGCGGCGGACTGCGTCGTGCGGACGGAGTACGGCGACGTGATACCGGCGAGCAAGGAGCTGGCGGCGGCATCCGTGGAGCTTATCGGCGCAGAGCAGCGCGAATACGTCATGCGCTCGGCGCTCATGAGCCTTTACAGCGACTACGACTATATATTCATCGACTGCCCGCCGTCGCTGGAGCTTCTGACCGTCAACGCACTCGTCGCGGCGGACAGCGTGCTCATCCCCATGCAGTGCGAATACTACGCGCTGGAGGGAATAGCCGATCTGGTGACGAGCATAAAGATGTGCAAGAAGCGCCTAAACAAGCGTCTTGAGGTCGAAGGTATAGTGCTGACAATGTACGACGCAAGAGCGAATCTGACCACGCAGGTCGCGGCAGAGCTGAGAAAATACCTTGAGGGCAAGGTATACGAGACCGTGATACCGCGCTCCGTGCGCCTTTCCGAGGCGCCGAGCCACGGGCAGCCGGGCATAGCCTACGACAGGTTCAATAAGGGCAGCCGGGCATACATAGAGCTCGCAAAGGAATTTGTGGAGAGAACGGAATAAAAGGAGATATTGATGGCGGCAAAAGAAAAAAAGGGTCTCGGCACGGGGCTTGGCGCGCTCTTCGGCGAGGATATATTTGAAGAAGAAAATCAGGAGATAATGACGCTCCCGATAACAAAGGTCGAACCGAGAAAGGAGCAGCCGAGAGAATATTTCGACGAGGCGGCGCTTCAGGAGTTGTCAGAGTCGATAGCGCAGTTCGGACTAATCCAGCCCATCGTCGCGCGGAAGCTTGACACGGGGTATTACCAAATAATCGCGGGCGAGCGGCGCTGGCGCGCGAGCCGCATGGCGGGGCTTAAAGAGGTCCCGGTGCGGATAATAGAGGCGGACGACCGGCGTACGGCGGAGCTGGCGCTGGTGGAAAATTTGCAGAGGGAAGACCTTAACCCGATAGAAGAGGCAAAGGGCTACAAAACACTCATAGAGGTCTACGGCATGACGCAGGAGGAGGCGGCGAAGAGCGTAGGACGCTCGCGCCCCGCGATAACAAACTCCATGCGGCTGCTGTCGCTGAGCAATGAGGTGCTGACGCTCGTTGAGACGGGGAAGCTCTCCGCCGGTCACGCGCGGGCGCTCGTGCCGATAACGGACGCGAAAAAGCAGCTCGCCGCGGCGAACGAGGTCATAGACAAGGGGCTGTCCGTGCGCAAAACGGAGGAGCTGGCGGCAAAGGCACAGAGGCCTGAAGCACCGGCAAAGCCCAAGTCATCCGGGCTGTCCGTCGACTACGCGGCGGAGGTATCAAAGGAGCTGACGGCGCTGCTCGGGCGGCGCGTCCAGCTGACGGACGGGAAAAAGACCGGCAAAATAGAGCTTGAATTCTACGGCAGCGACGATAGGGAAGCGCTGATAGAAAAGCTGAAAAAACTGAAATAATCAATATCTATATAAGGAGAAAACAAAAATGCTTGATATTAGATTCGTAAGAGAGAATCCGGAAATAGTCAAGGAGAACATCAAAAAGAAGTTTCAGGACGCGAAGCTCCCCTCGTGGATGAGGTGCTCGACCTTGACGCAAAGAACAGAGCGGCCATAACCGAGGCGAGCGATCTTCGCGCGAGCCGCAACACGCTCTCAAGCAGATAGGCATGCTGATGGGTCAGGCGAAGAAGGACCCCAGCAAAGGCCGAGGAAGCGGAGAAGATAAAGGAGCAGGTCAAGAAGAACGCCGACCGCCTCGCCGAGCTTGAGGAGCTTGAGGAGAAGTACGCAAAGCGCATCCACGAGATAATGCTGAACATACCCAATATCATCGACCCGTCCGTCCCCATCGGTCCCGACGACAGCTGCAATGTCGAGGTACAGCGCTTTGGCGAGCCGGTCGTTCCCGATTTTGAGATACCCTATCACACCGAGATCATGGAGCGCTTCAACGGCGTGGACATGGACGCAGCCGGCCGCGTTTCCGGCAACGGATTCTACTACCTCATGGGCGACATCGCACGTCTGCACTCCGCCGTGCTCGCCTACGCGCGCGACTTTATGATAAATAAGGGCTTCATCTACTGCATCCCGCCGTTCATGATCCACGGCAACGTCGTTGAGGGCGTCATGAGCCAGACGGACATGGACGCAATGATGTACAAGATAGAGGGGGAAGACCTCTACCTCATCGGCACGAGCGAGCATTCCATGATAGGCAAGTTCATCGACCAGATCATCCCCGAGGAGACCCTGCCGCAGACGCTGACGAGCTATTGCCCCTGCTTCAGAAAGGAAAAGGGCGCGCACGGCATAGAGGAGCGCGGCGTATACCGCATCCACCAGTTTGAAAAGCAGGAAATGATAGTCGTGTGCAGGCCGGAGGACTCCATGGCGTGGTACGAGAAGATGTGGCGCTTCTCCGTGGAGCTGTTCCGCAGCATGGAGATTCCCGTGCGTCAGCTCGAATGCTGCTCCGGTGATCTGGCCGACCTCAAGGTCAAGTCCTGCGACATTGAAGCCTGGTCGCCCAGACAGAAGAAGTATTTCGAGGTCTGCTCCTGCTCCAACCTCGGCGATGCTCAGGCGCGCCGCCTCAAGATGCGCGTCAAGGGCGCGGACGGCAAGATGTATCTGCCCCACACGCTCAACAATACCGTTGTCGCGCCGCCGCGTATGCTCATCGCATTTCTGGAAAATCATCTTCAGGCCGACGGCAGCGTCACGATACCCCGAGGTCCTGCGCCCGTACATGGGCGGCACGGAAGTGCTCATCCCCAAGAAGTAATTGATTCAGAAAGTAATAAGTCCTATAAATGCGCCGTTTACGCGGCGCATTTTTTATACCCACAACTCTACTTTATTATATTATAAATATTGCAATGAGGGGCGAAATTTGATATAATAGCATGATAAAATTTATCCCAACTATGCGCTCTGATAAAAATTCACGAGGTATCATATGAATTCTCTCAACGACATATGGCAGGAGATAATGAAAACTCTCGCCAAGCATCTCACGCCCACGGCGATAGACACATGGTTCGCCGACTGTGAGCCGGTGGAAATCGACGACTGCCGCCTTGTTATACACACAAGCTCCGACTTCAAACGCGGCATAATCGTCAACCGCTTCGCCGAGACGGTAAAGTCCGTGCTGTCCGATCTCTTCTCCTGCGAGTTTGAGCTTACCGTGCTCGCCGGGGATGAACTGAACGACTATGTCAGCAACAAGGCAGAGGATAATCTTCTGCCGGAAATGGCGGGGTATACGTTTGACCGCTTCATCGTCGGCAACTCCAATAAATTCGCGCACGCCGCCGCGATAGCCGTGGCGGAGCGTCCGGGGCAGACCTATAACCCGCTCTTTATTTACGGCAATTCCGGCCTCGGGAAGACGCATCTGCTGCTCGCGATAGGGCAGGCAATACATGAGCGCGAGCCGAACAAAAAAATCGCCTACATAAAGGGCGACGACTTCACAAACCAGATGGTCAAGTCCATAAAGGACGGCACGGTCGATGAATTCCGGCTAAAATACCGCAACGTCGATCTTTTCCTCGTGGACGATATACAGTTCATCGCGGGCAAGCGCTCCACGCAGGAGGAGTTTTTCCATACGTTCAACAATATTTACGAGGCAGGGCACCAGATCGTTATAACCTCCGACCGTCCGCCGATGGAAATGTCGCTGCTGGACGACCGTCTTCGCACGAGGTTTGAGGGCGGGCTCATGGCGGACATACAGCCGCCCGATCTTGAAACGCGCATGGCGATAACGCGCAATAAGGCGGCGCAGCTCGGCCTTGTGCTGACGGATGACGCCGTCATGTATATCGCGACGAACATCACCGCGAACATCCGCCAGATAGAGGGCGTTATAAAGCGCCTGACAGCGTATAAGGAGATACTTGACTACACGATAACGAAGGACTCCGTGGAGCGCGCGATAAAGGACGTCATACGCCGCGGCGAATATGTCCCCTCGCCGGAGCGGATAATCAGCGAGACCGCGCGCTATTACTCCCTGCGCGAAGAGGATCTGAGAGGGCAGAACCGCTCAAAGAACACCGCGATCGCGCGTCAGGTGTCAATGTACCTCATGCGCTCGCTCACAAACCTGTCGCTCAAGGACATAGGCACGGAGTATGAGGACAGAAACCACGCCACGGTGCTCAGCTCCATAAGAAAGATAGAGGATCTTCTCAAAAACGACCCCGCGATGGCAGGGACGATAAGAGATATAACCTCAAATATCAACTCCAACGTCTGAAAAAGCTCTGAGAGTTTTAAACATTTCGCTGTGGAGAATGAAAACTTTGCTGTTGAAAACCAATAGGCCAACAGCCCATGTTTAAAACGTGAAAATAATCAACAATTTTTATAACAGCGAAAACGCAATGTTTTCAACGGTTTCAAGGGCTTTTCCACAATAATTTCGCCTAATACTAATTATACTAAAAATATTATCCTTTATATACTTACAGAAAAAACGGAGGAAGTAAAAATGAAATTCACCTGTGAAAAATACATCCTGCAAAAACGCCGTCACCGTCCTGATCTCCGTTTGGGCGCAGGTGCGTATCACGGGGTACGATCTCAAGAAGGGCATATATACGAACATAGAGGCCGACGTGAGCGAGCCGGGCGAGATCGTCGTCGGGGCGCGGCTCTTCGGCGAGATGATACGCCGCATGCCGGACGGGATAGTCACCGTGTCCGCGGACGCGAACAATTCCGTCGAGGTCAGGTGTGGCAAGAGTGAATTCAACTTCATCGGCATAAGCCCCGACGATTACCCCGAGCTTCCCACCGTCGAGGGGAGAAACAACATCACCCTCCCCCAGAAGATACTCAAGAGCATGATAAACCAGACCATCTTCGCCGTGTCCGACAGCGACGTCCGCCCCATATATACAGGCGAGCTTTTTGAGGTCGGCAGCGATACGCTCACGCTCGTGGCAGTGGACGGATACCGCCTCGCAAAGCGCGTGGAGAAGATAGAGGGCGGCAAGCTTGAAGAGTGCAATTTCGTCGTCCCCGGCTCGACGCTGACGGATATAGAGCGCATATGCACCGATGAGGACGATGGTGAGCTTGAGATCGCCGTTGGCGACAAGCACATATCCTTCATCATCGGCAGCACGGTCGTCGTCTCGCGCCGGCTTGAAGGTGAGTTCCTCAATTACAGAAAATCACTGCCGACGGAGTTTCGCTTCACGCTCGGCGTTGACAGGGCGGAGCTTATACGCGCGATCGACCGCGTGTCGCTCATCGTCAACCAGAAGAACAGCAGCCCCGTTCGCATGACCTGCACCGACAGCGCCATCGACCTTCTCTGCCTCACGCCGATAGGCAAGGCGGAGGATGTGTGCACCTGCGAAGGCGACGGGCAGGGGCTTGAAATAGGCTTCAACGACAGATACCTCACGGACGCGCTGAAGGCGGCGGGCGTGGACAAGGTCAACCTCAATCTCAATACCTCGTCCTCCCCCTGCATCATCACTGCCGACGATGGGACGGAGAACTTCACGTATATGATACTGCCCGTGCGTCTTCGCGCCGGGGACTGATTGGAAAAAGAGCATAAATGGAGAAAATAAGTATAGTAACCGAATACATCAAGCTTGATTCGCTTTTGAAGCTAGCGGCGCTCGTCGGCACGGGCGGAGAGGCAAAGTTACGTCATATCCGAGGGCATGGTGACTGTCAACGGCGAGGTGTGCACCCAGCGCGGAAAAAAGCTGCACCCCGGCGACAGGGTCAGCTTTTCGGAAAACGAGCTTGAGATAGAGCGCGGATGAGAGTTGAAAAGATCGCGCTCAACGGCTTTCGCAACTACGAATGGGACACGGCGGAGTTTGCGCCGGGGACGAACGTTATAAGCGGCGCGAACGCGCAGGGCAAGACGAATCTATTGGAGAGCGTATATATGCTCTCCACCGGGCGGAGCTTTCGCACGCGGTTTGACAGAGAGCTTGTGGGCTTCGGCTTTTCCTCGGCGGAGATACTTGCCGACGTGGAGAGCCACGACCGCGAGCAGACGGTGAACATCGTCCTGCGCCCCGGCACGGCGAAGAAGATAAGCGTGAACAGTGTGAAAAAGACCGCGTCGGAGCTTTGCGAGACGGTGAACACCGTGCTCTTCTGCCCGGACGACCTAAACCTCATAAAAGAGGGCGCCGCGGTGAGAAGACGCTTACTCGACAACGCCATAAGCCAGATACGCCCGCGGTACGCGGAGTTTCTCGCGCAGTTCAACAAGCTCTATGAGCACAAAACGCGGATATTGAAGGACTGGCGGGATAAGCCGTCGCTCCTTGACACGCTGGATGAATTCTCGGACGGGATGTGCCGCGCGTCGGCGCAGCTCATCCGCTATCGCGCCGCGTTTGCCGCGCGCATTGACAAGGCCGCCGCGCCCATACACAGCGACTTTTCCGGCGAGGGCGAGCGGCGAGGTGCGGTATAAGACCGTCAGCACCGTCACCGACCCCACAGCCCACGCCAAGGAGATATACTATGAGCTCTGCGACCATCAGGAGCGCACCGTCAGGCGGAGCTGGACGCTGGGCAGTGCCTGACCGGCGCGCACAAGGACGACCTTGAAATTTATATAAACGGCAATGCCGCGCGCTCGTTCGCCTCTCAGGGGCAGACAAGGACGGCCGCGCTTTCGCTGAAGCTCGCCGAGCGGGAGATATTCCTCGCGGAAACGGGGGAGTACCCGATACTCCTTCTGGACGACGTGCTGTCCGAGCTTGACGCGAAGCGGCAGGAGTTCGTGCTCAACAGCATTGGCGGCGGTCAGACGCTCATAACCTGCTGCGAGGACGAGGGCATATCCAAGCGAACCGGCGGCAAGGTGCTTTTTGTCGAAAAGGGTCGGATAAAGTAAATGAAGCGGATAAACTACATCCATCTCGGCAAGGGGAGCGTAATAAACACCGGCGGGATAGTCGGGGTATTCGATCTGGACATAACCTCCCAGTCGCACATTACGCGCGCCTACCTCGCCGCGGCGGAAAAGGACGGACAGGTCGTAAACGCCGCCGAGGATATACCGAAATCCTTCGTTGTCACGGAGGAGAATGGGCAGCGGCGCGTATATCTCAGCCAGCTCGCCTCCGCAACGCTTTTAAAGCGCGCCGAGAGCGGAAAGTTATAAACAATTTATCCGGCAAATGTGGAAAGTTTTTAAGAAAATAATATTTTGGAGAACAGACTATGGCAGATATTGCAGACGTGAACAAGAATAACGCACAGGAGTATGACGCATCACAGATACAGGTGCTTGAAGGGCTTGAGGCGGTGAGAAAGCGCCCTGGCATGTATATCGGGTCGACCTCGTCGTCCGGGCTTCACCACCTCGTGTATGAAATTGTGGACAACTCCATCGACGAAGCGCTCGCCGGGTTCTGCACGCATATAAACGTGACGATAGAGCAGGGCGACATTATCCGCGTGGAGGATAACGGCCGCGGCATTCCTGTCGATATTCAGGAGCAGACGGGCAAGAGCGCGCTTGAGGTCGTGTTCACGGTGCTGCACGCCGGCGGTAAGTTCGGCGGCGGGGGATACAAGGTGTCCGGCGGTCTGCACGGCGTGGGTGCGTCCGTTGTGAATGCGCTCTCCGAGTGGCTCGAAGTCGAGGTATGCAAGGACGGACAGCGCTACGGCATGAAGTTCTCGCGCGGCGATATAGTGGAGTATATCACAAAGCTCGGCCCCACGGATAAGCGCGGCACGACCGTCCGCTTCAAGCCAGACCCCGAGATGTTCGACGACACGGTCTACGACTATGAGATACTGCACACGCGCATGCGCGAGCAGGCATTTCTGAACGGAGGGCTGACCATCACCCTGCGCGACGAGCGCGAGGGAAAGGAGCAGGGGAAGAGCTCTGCTACGAGGGCGGCATACGCGAATTCGTCTCATACCTCAATAACCATAAAAATCCCATCCATGAGGATGTTATATACCTCTCCGGCGCGAAGGGCGACGCAATCGCGGAGATCGCGCTGCAATACAACGACGGGTACAGCGAAACCTTGGTTTCCTTCGCGAACGACATACACACACCAGAGGGCGGCATGCACGAGACGGGCTTCAAAACCGCGCTCACACGTGTGATAAACGCTTACGGCGTCAAGGCGAACATAATAAAGGGGGACGACAAGGTCTCCGGCGAGGATGTGAGAGAGGGTATCTCTGCCGTTATCTCCGTGAAGCTGCCGGAAGCACAGTTTGAGGGACAGACGAAGCAGAAGCTCGGCAACGCATATATAAGAACGCTTGTCGACGGCATAGTCAATGACCAGCTCACGGTGTATTTTGAGGAGCACCCCGCCACGGCGAAAATAATCCTTGAAAAGGCGATGATGGCAAACCGCGCGCGCGAGGCCGCAAGAAAGGCAAAGGAATCCGTCCGGCGCAAGACCGGGCTTGAGAGCGGGCAGATGCCCGACAAGCTTCAGGACTGCAACGAGCGCGACCCGTCGCTGTGCGAGATATACATCGTTGAGGGCGACAGCGCCGCGGGCTCCGCCATACAGGGGCGCGACTCCCGCTTCCAGGCGATACTCGCCATGTGGGGCAAGATGCTCAACGTTGAGAAGGCGCGCGCCGATAAGATATACGGCAACGACAAGCTCTATCCCCTTGTGCTCGCGCTCGGCGCGGGAATAGGGGAGGAGTTCAATATGGACAAGCTCCGCTATCACAAGATCATCATCATGGCCGATGCCGATGTTGACGGCAGCCATATAAGAACGCTTCTTCTCACGTTCTTCTTCCGCTATATGCGCCCGCTCATTGAAAATGGGTACGTTTATTCCGCCGTGCCGCCGCTCTATAAGCTCACGCGCGGGAAAACGCAGAAGGTCGCGTACTCCGACGAGGAGCGCGACCGCCTCAGCAGCGAGATGCGCGCAGACAACCCCAACGTCAAAATCGACATCTCCCGCTTCAAGGGTCTTGGTGAAATGGACCCGCACGAGCTGTGGGAGACGACCATGGACCCCGAGACGCGCACGCTCCGGCGCATAACGCTAAACGGCGCGATACACGCCGATCAGGTGTTCACCGTGCTCATGGGCGAGGACGTCGAGCCGCGGCGCGAGTGGATAGAACAGAACGCCAGGTACGTCGTCAATCTCGACATTTGATGAAGCGGCAAATTGGAGGAACAAATGGCACATAAAAGAGACTATAAACCGGAAGATATAGCATTCCCGAATCAGGTGATAACGGAGTCGGAGCTTGTCAACGAGATGCAGACGAGCTATATCGACTACGCGATGAGCGTCATCGTCGGGCGCGCGCTGCCCGATGTGCGCGACGGTCTGAAGCCCGTGCACCGGCGCATACTCTATGCGCTGTATGAGGACAACCTCACGTCGGATAAGCCGTTCAAAAAATCCGCCACCTGCGTGGGCGACGTGCTTGGCCGCTACCACCCGCACGGCGACGCATCGGTGTACGACGCGATGGTGCGCCTCGCGCAGAGCTTTTCCATGCGCTATATGCTCGTCGACGGGCACGGCAACTTCGGCTCTGTCGACGGCGACCCCCCCGCCGCCTACCGTTATACGGAGGCAAGGCTCTCGAAAATCTCAAACGAGATGCTGCGCGACATCGACAAGGACACTGTCGACTGGGACCCGAACTTCGACGAGACGCGAAAGGAGCCGCGCGTGCTCCCCTCGCGCTTCCCGAACCTCCTTGTCAACGGCTCGTCCGGCATCGCCGTCGGCATGGCGACGAATATACCGCCCCACAATCTCACAGAGGTCATCAATGCCTGCGTGTGCGTGCTGGATAACCCCGACGCGCAGCTCAATGACCTCATGCAGTACGTCAAGGGACCCGACTTCCCGACAAAGGGCATCATCATGGGGCGCAGCGGCATACGCCAGGCCTACGCCACCGGGCGCGGGCGCGTCGTCGTGCGCGCGCGCACGGAGTTTGAGGAGTACGGCAAGGACAAGCGCACGAGGATAATCGTGACGGAGCTGCCCTATCAGGTCAACCGCCGCCAGCTTATAAAGAACATCGCCGATCAGGTGCACGAAAAGCGCCTTGAGGGCATTTCCGACCTCAGAAACGAGAGCGACCGCAACGGCATGCGAATAGTTATCGAGCTCAAGCGCGACGCGAACCCGCAGGTGGTGCTCAACCGCCTCTTCGCGCAGACCGCGCTTCAGTCGAGCTTTTCCATCAATATGCTTGCCCTCGTCAATAACCAGACCCAGCCTAAGATACTCTCGCTGCGCCATATACTCGACGAATACCTCGCCTTCCAGGAGGAGCTTATCGTCCGCAGGACGAAGTTCGACCTCAAAAAGGCGGAGGAGCGGGCGCATCTGCTGGAGGGTCTCCTTATCGCGCAGGATAATATCGATGAGGTCATACAGATCATCCGCTCCAGCTACGACAACGCAAAGCAGCGCCTCATGGAGCGCTTTGGGCTGTCCGATGTTCAGGCGCAGGCGATATGCGATATGCGCCTCATCTCCTTGCAGGGGCTCAACCGCGAAAAGCTTGAAAACAGTATAAGGAGCTTGAGGGCAAGATCGCGTATTATAAGGAGCTGCTTGCAGACCCCGAGAAGATAAAGCAGGTCCTAAAGGATGAGCTTATCGCTCTCCGCGATAAGTACGGCGATGAGCGTCTGACCGAGATACAGGACGTCGCGGACGAGATAGACATTGAAGACCTCATCGACGAGGAGGAGTGCGTGATAACCCTCACGAACGGTGGGTATATAAAGCGCCTCCCGGTGAGCGAATACCGCAGTCAGGGACGCGGCGGCAAGGGCATACGCGCCATGTCCACCAAGGACGAGGACTTTGTCAACACTGTGTTCACCGCCTCCACACACGATAACATTCTCTTCTTCACGAGTAAGGGCAGAGTGTTCATAAAGAAGGGCTACAACATCCCGGAGGCCGGGCGCACCGCGCGCGGCACGAACATAGTGAATATAATCCAGATAGAGAACGCCGAGGACGAAAAGGTCAGCGCGATGATACGCGGCCGCGCGCTTGAGGAGGAGAATTATCTCGTCTTCGTCACGCGCAACGGCACGGTCAAGCGCATGCAGCAGTCGGCGCTCAGGAATATCCGCGCGAACGGGCTCCGCGCGCTCACGCTCGACGAGGGGGATGAGCTTATCGCCGTCATCTCCACCACCGGGGACGAGGATATACTCATCGCCACCGCCAACGGCATGGCGACCTGCTTCAATGAGGGCGACGTGCGCGCCATGGGACGCACCGCCGTCGGCGTGCGCGGCATAAGACTGCGCGAGGGCGACTATGTCGTCGGCGCGGGCAGCACCGCCGCGGGCAGCGCGCTTCTGACCGTCACCGAGCGCGGCTACGGCAAGCGCACCCCGTGTGACCAGTACGGCGTCAAGGGACGCGGCGGCATAGGGCTGAAAAACTACAACGTCACGGAGAAGACCGGACTCATCGCCGCGGTGAAGATCGTCACCGGGGACGAGGACGTGCTCGTCATAACGGACGACGCGACGATAATAAGGATCCCGGTCGACAGGATAAACCTGCTCGGCCGCGCGACGCAGGGCGTGCGCATAATGCGCCTTGCCGAGGGCAGCCGCGTTATCTCCATAGAGACCACGGAGAAAAACCCCGAGGAGGAGACCGAGGTCGACCTACCCGAGGACGCCGTGACCGAAGAGACCGCGCCTGAGAACGGGGAATGAAGCAGATAGAGATATACACTGACGGCGCGTGCAGCGGGAACCCCGGCCCCGGCGGCTGGGGCGCGGTGTTGCGCTATAACGGCAGGGAAAAGGAGATATCCGGCGGCGAGGCGCAGACGACGAATAACCGCATGGAGCTGACCGCGGTCATCGCGGCGCTTGAATGCCTCAAGGAGCCGTGCACCGTCGAGCTGTACTCGGACTCCAAATACGTCATAGACGCCTTGAGCAAAGGCTGGGCGGTGTCGTGGCGGAAAAAAGGGCTGGATAAAATCCGACAAAAAGCCCGCGCTGAATGTCGACCTCTGGGAACGGCTGCTGAAGCTGACGGAGGCGCACGAAATGCACTATCACTGGGTCAAGGGTCACGCCGACAACGAGTATAATAACCGCTGCGACGCGCTCGCCGTGGCGGAGAGGGAAAAGTTTGCGTAAGCAGAAATAAGTTTCAATGAGAAAAATCGACTACTCGCAAAGCCCGTTTCGGATATTCATGCAGTATATAGCCGGGCAGAGGAAGCTCTTCATCATCGACATGGGCTGCGCCGTGCTCGTCGCGCTCATCGACCTTGTGTTCCCGTATGTGTCGCGCAGGTCGATGTATACGCTCCTGCCGGGGAAGCTCTATACGGTGTTCTTCGCCGTGATGGGGATAATGGTGGCGGCGTATGTGCTCAAATCCGTGTGCTACTATGTTATCACCGTTGTGGGGCACCGCATGGGTGTGCTGGTGGAGTCGGACATGCGGCGGGACGTGTTCACGCATATGCAGGAGCTGTCGTGCAGCTATTATGACGCCAACCGCACCGGCGTACTCATGAGCCGCATAACCTCCGACCTTTTTGAAGTGACGGAGCTTGCCCACCACGGGCCGGAGAATATCCTCATCTGCACGCTCACCATCATCGGCGCGCTCGCCGTCATGTTCACGATCAACTGGCGCCTCGCGCTGGTGCTGGCGGTGCTGCTGCCGGTGTGCCTGTGGTTCACGCTCTCCCAGCGCATGAAGATGAAGGCGGCGAACGTAGAGGTCAAGCGCAAGACCGCGCAGATCTACGCCGCCATTGAGAGCAGCATTTCCGGCATACGCACGGCCAAGGCCTTCGCCAACGAGCAGCAGGAGCATGACAAGTTCGAGCAGGCGAATGAACTTTCCGCGGGGCAAAGGTGGAATACTACCGCACGATGGGGCTTTTCAACAGCGGCATGGAGTTCACGACCAGCATCATGCAGGTCGCGGTCATCGCCGTCGGCGGGCTTTTCATCATGCGCGGCACGATGGATTATGTGGAGCTTGTCACGTTCTCGCTCTACGTGTCTACATTCGTCACGCCCATAAAAAAGCTCACGCAGTTTGCCGAGGTATATATGCAGGGCACGGCGGGCTTCTCGCGCTTTCTTGAGGTCATGCGCACGGAGCCTGCGATAAAGGACGCGCCGGACGCGAAGGAGCTTCGCGATGTGTGCGGCGAGATAGAATATAAAAACGTCAGCTTCGCATACGCAAACGGCGTGCCGGTGCTGGAGGACATAAACCTGCACATCGCGCCTGGGGAGTGTCTGGCGGTCGTGGGTCCCTCCGGCGGAGGGAAGACGACGCTCTGCCAGCTCCTGCCGCGGTTTTACGATGTCACGGCGGGCGCGGTGCTTGTCGACGGGCAGGATGTGCGCACATTGACGCAGGACAGTCTGCGGCGGAGCATCGGGCTCATCGCGCAGGATGTTTTCATGTTCGCCGGGACGGTGCGCGAGAATATCCGCTACGGCAGACCCGACGCCACGGATGAGGAGATCGTCGAGGCCGCGGTGCGCGCGGAGATACATAATGAGATAATGGATATGCCCGACGGGTATGACACGTATATCGGGGAGCGCGGCGTGATGCTCTCCGGCGGGCAGAAGCAGCGCATATCCATCGCGCGCGTGTTTTTGAAAAACCCGAAGATTCTCGTGCTGGACGAGGCGACCTCCGCGCTCGACACGGTGACGGAGCAGCGCATACAGGCGTCGCTCGACCGGCTCGCCGAGGGGAGGACGACCGTCATTATCGCCCACCGGCTCTCCACCGTCGCCGCGGCGGACAGGATAGCCGTGATAGACGGCGAGCATATCGCCGAGCTCGGCACGCGCGAGGAGCTTCTGGCGAAAAACGGAGAATACGCCCGCTTGTGCCGGGCGCAGGAAATATAGGGGGAAAAACCATGATAACCATCAGAAAAGGCGGTCACAGGGATCTGGAGCGCTACTATCCCGCGATGGAGATGGACTTCGACAGTGAGGAAATGCTGCCCAAGCTCGCCATACATAAAGCGATGATGAACGGCAGTCAGGAGCTTCTTGTCGTGTACGACAACGAGTCTCAGCTTGAGCTGGGGTACGCGCTCATGTGCGTGAAGAGCCTTTACGGCTACGTGCTGCTCAAGTACTTTGCCATTCTGCCGTGGTACAGGGACCGCGGCGTCGGCGTGGAGGCGATGCGCCTGATGAACAAGCGCTATGCCGACCGGCAGGGCATCCTCGCCGAGCTTACGGAGTTTGAGGACCCGGACGAGAACCATTTGAGAAAGCTCTTCAAGTTCTTCGCGCGCTTTGGCTATGTCGAGGTGCCGTGCGAGTACACGATAGGCGGCACGCGGGCAAACCTCATGGTCAAGCCAATAAAGGGCACGGCGGTTATTACCCCCGTCGCCCACCGTGTGATAACGGACATATACTCCCGCCGCCTCCTCACCCCCGGCGCAATGTTCAGGATGATAGATATAAAACCGGGGAAAGCCAATGAATGAGAAAATAGAGCGGTTAAGCCATAAAACAAAAAAGTATGACCTGCTCTTTGCCATATTGTGTGCAGCAATAATTGTGTTCTTTGTATATATCGCGCAATACGGCTATAACGGATATGATGAATCATTCTACCTGACAGTGCCATACAGGCTCGTTCAAGGAGATACACTGCTGTATGACGAATGGCATCCTGCGCAGCTTGCGGGCTTCGTCATGTATCCTGTTATGTGGCTGTATATGAACATAGCTGAGAGCACAGACGGGATGGTACTTACTTTCAGGTATATATACATAGCGGCACAAACTATGGCGGCAGTATATATTTATCTGCGGCTGAAAAAATTCTCTCCAATTGGAGCAATATCTGCCTCATTAGTATATTTTTGTTTGTCCCTTACTACAGATTATCGCTCTCATATAACTCGATTGCGATCATGCTGCTGTTGCTTGCGGGAATAACCGCGTCAACAGCAAGAAGCGGCATCTCGTATACTGTGTCCGGACTGATGTTTGCGGGCGCTGTTCTGTGCTGTCCATACCTTGCCATAGTGTATGTCTTTTACACGGCAGTGATAATTATATACAGCTTCATAAAAAACAGTTACATGAGGGAATGGCTGTATTTTACATGTGGATGCGCAATGTTGGCGGTGCTGTTTTTAGCTGTTCTGCTGAAAAAAGCAACACCAGAACAGCTAATAGCGGGTATCCGCAACACCTTAAATGACCCAGAGCACAGCGGGTTTTCCGTTTTGGAGGTATTTGGTCTATATGTAAAGCACATGTGCTTTTCGCGACTCTGTGCGCGTGTGAGCAGCTTTGGATGTCTAATTATAATTGTGCTGATAAAGCTTGACAAACGGAGGTATGAGCATAGCTGGGCATATATGCTTGCTTCGACACTTATATGCATGGGATATCTGACGCTATCTCTCAACGGGTATACATACAGATATATTAACTACTATATGGTTCCTTTGAGCGTACCGGGAATAACAGCATATCTGCTGCACAAAAAAAGACCGAAACGTATATTCTGGCTGGTTTTTGTTTCTGGCTGGATATTCTCATTTTTCAAGTGCCTTTCGTCAAACCAGTTTTACTATGCACTGTCGGAAGGATTGTGCGTATCATGTGCGGCGAGCGCGTTCTTTATCGGAAGCTGGTACAGTGAATATAAAATCCAGTACAGACAAAAGGGGTCAAAAGAAAACATATCGGCCATGATATCGCTCGTCAGCATAGCAATGCTCAGTTGTATGCTCGTGCGTGACAACGCAGAGTTATGCAGCGGCAACTGCCGCACGACAGGTATAGATTTAACAGCAAGTCTAACTGAAAAAATGAATGGAGGCGTGGCAGACGGTCTTCTCGCAACATACGAAGAAAACCACAATTACGAGAAATATATGGAAGAAACAGAGGAGATTCGCTCTTATAAAGGGAAAAAAGTGCTCTACTTTTCGTGGGAAATGTGGCTCTATCTGATGGACAGCAAAGAAAATGCAGCGTTCTCGGCGTGGCTTTCATTTGCTCAGCCGGATATTGCAGTGGAGAGAATGTTGGAATACTGGCGACTAAACCCAGAGAAAAAACCGGATGCCATGTTCATAGACAAGGACTTCACCAACGCAGAGCAGTACATGGAAAAGTTGAATACAGAGAGATTCCCTATGAAAGAATGCGAGCTTGGCTACATTTTGCTGCGTCCTGAATGCTGACACAGTGCCGGTATACATAAGGATGCAAGGAAATAAACACAAAACAGAAACCGCATTACACAGTCCGGATTTCGGTGTTATCCGCGTCCGGGCTGCGCTATACTATACAATAACATGAACACACTCATCAGGCAAATATTCAACAACAAGGAAGCGGCGGCGCTGCCGGGGTTACCGGAGAGCGGCGGGCTTCCCGCGCTCGTTTCCGGCCTGTCGGCGGTGCACAGGGCGAACCTTGCCGCCGCGCTGCGCCTTGAGACCGGGCGTCCCATCTTCGTCATCTGCCCGGACGACACCGCCGCCGAGAGCTTCGCGCGCGATATGCGCAGTATGCTCGGCGAGGAGTGCGGCACGCTCATCATGCGCGACTATACGTTCTACGCCGCAGAGGCCGCCTCACGCCAGACGGAGCAGCGCCGCCTCGCCGCGCTCTACCAGCTCGCCGCGGGCAAAGCGCCGGTAATGACCGCGTCCGTCTCCGGCCTCATCCAGCGCACCATACCGCGCGATACGCTCGAACGCGCTGCGTTCACCATAACCGACGGCGGCAGCTGCGCCATAGAGGTCGTGGAGGATGCGCTCGTCCGCTGCGGCTACAGCCGCTGCGATCAGGTGGAGGGGCAGGGGCAGTTCGCCCGCCGCGGCGGGATACTTGACTTTTTCTCCCCCGGCGAGAGTGAGCCCGTGCGCATAGAATTCTGGGGCGACGACATTGACTCCATGGGTCATTTCGACGTCGCCGATCAGCGCCGCACCGAGCAGATAAAGCAGTGCACCATCCTCCCCGCGGCGGAGACGCTGCCAACACTCACGCGCGGCGGCACGGAGGCGCTCTGCCGCGAGATAGACGCCTTTGCCGACAGATACGCCCGCCGCCGCACGGGCGAGAACGCCGCAGCGCTCGCCGCCACAATGCGCGCCGACGCCGACAGACTGCGCGGCGGCGTTATCATGAGCGACGCCGACCGCTATCTCCCCGTCATCTACGAGAACGCCTGTGGCGCGGACTATATCCCGGAGGATGCCATCGTCATCCTCGACCAGCCCACACGCTGCGGCGAGCGGGCGCGCGACTACATAAAGCAGCTCGGCGAGGATATACGCGAGCTTCAACGCCGCGGTCAGATTGCGATGAGCGCGGACAGCTTTTACCTTACGTTCGAGGGACTGTGCCGCCGGTTGGAGGACTATCCGCTCTACATGGCGGACGCATTCACCCTCTCGCGAAACCCCATACCGCCGCGCACGATAACCAGCATCCCTGCAAAGCAGTTGCCCTCCTACGCGGGCAACGCGGAAGCGGCGGCGGACGACGTGCGGCTCTATCTCAGGGAGAACTACCGCGTCGTCGTGCTCGCGGCGGACGAGCGCCGCGCGAAGGTGCTGCAGGAATTTTTCTCTAACCACGACATTCCCGCGATAATATACCGCGAGCTTGAAAAGCTGCCGGACGAGGGGCGCTGCGCCATCACGATCGGCGCGATCTCCGCGGGCATCGAGTACCCCGGTCTGCGCCTCGCCATCCTCACGGACGCGCAGCTCGTGCGCGAGCGGCGGGAGAAAAAGCAGCGGAGCGCGAAAAAGCTGCCGCCGGGGCGGCAGAGGATAGAATCCTGCGCCGATCTCTCGGTTGGGGATTACGTCGTGCACGAAAACCACGGCATAGGCCGCTTTGCCGGTATCGTGAAGATGCAGGTGGATGGCTTTGAAAAGGACTATATAAAGCTCGCCTACGCGGGGTCGGATACGCTCTATGTCCCCGCAACCCAGCTCGACCTTGTCAGCAAGTACACGGGCGCGGGCGAGGAGCGGGTGGTAAAGCTGTCGAAAATGGGCGGGACGGACTGGTCAAAGACCCGCTCACGCGCGAAGAGCGCCGCCAAGGACATGGCGAAAAAGCTCATCGCGCTCTACGCCCAGCGTCAGCGTCTGCCCGGTCACGCCTTCGCCCCGGACAGCGAGTGGCAGCGCGAATTTGAGGAGAACTTCGGCTATACGGAGACGGACGACCAGCTCAGATGCATATATGAAATAAAGCAGGATATGGAGTCCTCCGTCCCGATGGACAGGCTCCTCTGCGGGGACGTGGGCTTCGGCAAGACAGAGGTCGCGCTGCGCGCGGTGATGAAGTGCGTGCTCGACGGGAAGCAGGCGGCCATACTCGTCCCCACCACCGTGCTCGCCCAGCAGCATTACCAGACCGCGCTCCAGCGCTTTTTCGGCTTCCCGGTGAACATCGCGGTGCTCAGCCGCTTCAAAAGCGGCGCGCAGTCGACAAAGGTGCTCGCGGAGATAGCCTCCGGCAAGTGCGATCTTGTTATCGGCACGCACCGGCTTTTATCCAAGGATGTGCACTTCAAAAACCTCGGGCTTCTCGTCGTGGATGAGGAGCAGCGCTTCGGCGTGACGCATAAGGAGCACATAAAGGAGATGAGCCAGGGCGTGGACGTGCTGACACTGTCGGCAACGCCGATACCGCGCACGCTCAACATGGCGATGTCCGGCATACGCGACATGTCCACCATCGACGAGCCGCCCGAAAACCGCCTCCCGGTGCAGACCTTCGTGATGGAGCACGACTGGGGCATCCTCACCGACGCGATGCGCCGCGAGATACAGCGCGGCGGGCAGATATACTACCTCCGCAACCGCATCGACGACATTGACCGCACCGCCGTGCGCATACGCGAGCTGATGGACGACGAGGTGACGGTCGCGGTGGCGCACGGGCAGATGGACAAGAGCATGCTTGCAAACGTCATGGAGAGCATGGCATCGGGCGAGGTGCAGATACTTGTCTGCACCACGATCATCGAGACCGGCATCGATATCCCCAACGTCAACACCCTCATCATCGAGGACGCGGACCGGCTGGGGCTGGCGCAGCTGCACCAGATACGCGGGCGCGTCGGGCGCTCGACCCGCCGCGCGTCCGCCTACCTCACGTTCCGGCGCGACAAGGTGCTGAACGAGGACGCGGAAAAGCGCCTGAACGCCATACGCGACTTTGCGCAGTTCGGCTCGGGCTACAAGATCGCGATGCGCGACCTTGAGATACGCGGAGCGGGCAGCCTGCTCGGCGCGGAGCAGTCCGGGCATATGACCGACGTGGGCTATGATATGTACATGAAGCTTCTGAGCGAGGCAGTGCTTGAGGCGCGCGGCGTTGAGGTGCCGCAGAGGGCGGAATGCTCCGCCGACCTCGCAGTTGCGGCGAACATCCCGGAGCGGTACATCGCCTCCGCCGAGCAGCGCATGGACATTTACCGCCGCATCGCGCTCATCCGCACGGAGGATGAGGCGGACGACCTCACCGATGAGCTTATCGACCGCTTCGGCGACACGCCGCCCGGCGTGAACGCACTCATCCACGTGGCGCTGCTGCGCGGCGAGGCGGGGCGCGCGGGGATCACGGACATCGCGCAGAAGCAGGGGAGCCTCCGCTTCACGGTGCGTGATTTCGACATGGAGAAGGTCTCGCGGCTGTACGCGCTGCCGGAGTATACCGGGCGGCTGCGCGTCGAGGCCGGGGCGAAGCCATGCCTCAGCCTCAAAATAAAGGACAAAAAGCGCGTCATCGACGAGGCGAGGAGATTCGTCGCGCTCTGGGCGGACAATGCGCAGGGTACGGAGACGGGCGCGCAATAAATGAACAGCAGGTAAATTCCGCGCGGGTACGCTTGTTATATCCGCGAGCGGGTGGTATATTTACCATAAACTAATAGCTTGAGAGGAGAAACAATGAAAAAGTTTCTTGCATTGCTTATAGCGGTGTGCCTTGCGTTCGCCGTTTTCACCGGCTGCAACAGCAGCGCCGCCGACACTAATGAGATAGCAGCGCCCGAAGAGACTGCCGCGCCCGCCGTGACATCGGCAGAGGAGACTGCCGACACCGCCGCGGCGGAGGCTACCCCCGCCGTCGAGACGAAGAGCGTCGATTTTGCCGCGCTCTATGAGATGCGCGAGCCGTCGGAGGTCGTCGCCACGGTCAACGGCCACGACGTGACGTGGGAGGAGTATTTCTACTGGCTCTACATGCAGGCAAACCAGATAAATAACTACTTCACGCAGATGAGCTCCTACTACGGCATCCAGTACGACTGGGACGAGCCGTATGAAGAGGGCGGCGACACGACATATGCCCAGCTTGCCGTCGAGAACGCCGGGCGTATGCTCTGCCAGCTCTACGGCATAGAGGACTACGCCGCGGAGAACAAGATAACGCTGTCCGCCGCCGATGAGGAGGCGATAGCCGAGGGGCTCAAGAGCGACATTGCCGCTGTCGCGGGTGAGGACGGCGCGGAGGAGCAGTTCAATGAAAAGCTCGCCGAGACGTATCTGCCGCGCGATCTCTATGACCGCATCAGCCGCATCGACCGGCTCTATAACGCGGGCTTCACCGCCGAGTACGGCGAGAACGGGGATAAGATCAGCGACAAGGAGGCCGTGCAGTACCTTGAGGACAACGGCTACCTCTCCGCAAACCACATCCTCCTCATGACCATCGACCCCTCCACGCGCGAGAGCCTCACGGATGAGGAGATAGCCGAGAAGAAGATGGAGGCGGAGAAGATCGCCGACGAGCTTTCCGCGATAAAGGATCCGGATGAGCTTGCCAAGCGCTTTGCCGAGCTGAAGGACGAATACTGCGAGGACACCGGCAAGACCGCGTACCCCGACGGGTACGTGTTCACCGAGGGCACGATGGTCAGCGAGTTTGAGGACACGGTGAAGTCCCTCAAGGCGGGCGAGGTCTCCGGCGTGGTGGAGTCCAGCTACGGCTACCACATCATCATGCGCCTTGCCGACGATGCTGACCGCACCGTCAGCTACTCCAACGACGGCTCGACTGCCTACTCCGCGCGCTACCTCGCCGCGAGCAGCAAATACTCCGCCGAGGTCGAGAGCTATGTTGAAGCGCTCGACGTGAAGTACGCCGACGGGTTCGAGGTCAATATCACCGACTTCGTGAAATAAAGCTGAATATGTACGAAAAAACGCTGTGAGTGAAAATTCACAGCGTTTTTCTTATCCTCCCCGCGATGTATACCCCCGGCACCAGGAGCAGCGCCACGGCGAGGTTCGCCAGCGGGATGATCCGGCGCGACCACATATCCAGCACCGCCGGTTCCTGCGCAATGACGAGCGCGAGGGCGACGCAGCCCTCCGCGCACAGCCATATCACCCAGCGCCCGTTTTGCAGCGAGAACATCTTCTCCCCGCCGCAGGGCGGGCGATGCCCCATCATCAGCCGCAGACAGCGCTGCGCCGCGAGTAGACAGGTCGAAATGACCACAAAGTCCGAAAACACCCACAGCGACACGACCAGCGCCTCCATGCGTTCAAGGTTCTTGAAGAACACGAGGTTTTTCACCAGCATGAAAAACGGGTGCGTCACGCGGGAGGTCAGCTCCGCCCCGAATGTGCCGACGATGTCCGTCACCAGCCACGTCAGAAGCGCCGTTATCCCCACGCCCCACATCAGCCCCGCGCGCAGACCGCCCGTGGCGTCGCGCCGCAGCCCCGGCAGAAAGCACACAATGTACACCGGTATCACCGTCACATCTAATGTTGCCAGCGCGGCCTCCGCCGTGCCGGGCAGGTCGAGCACCGTCACCGGGAGGAGGTTATCTCGTTCCAGAGCGAAAAGGGCGAAGAACAGCACGATGAACAGCACGCCCAGCACCGTCACGAGGAAGAGGTTTGCCGCGCGCACGAGCGTGCGCGCACAGTCCAGCGCTGCGATGAGCGCAAGCGTGCCCATCGTCACGATGAACAGCTCCGCCCCGGCGTTGGGGTACATCGTCGTGACTATGCGCTCCGCCCCGGAGCGCAGCATGAAGCTGCCGTACAGCAGAAACCACGCCGCGAAAAGCCCCAGTACCGCCCGCGCCGCCCTGCGCCCGAGCGCGCGCTGCACAAGCTCGCCCATGCCCTCGCCGTCCCCGCGCCGCGCGAAGAACGAGTGGACAAACCAGATATATAATAGAATACCCGGCAGTGCCAGAGGCACGGACACCCATGCCGCGCGCCCCGCGATGCGCACCGCCGCCCCCGGCACAAGCCGGAGCGCCGGAGCGAGGAAAAAAACCGTGCACGCCGCGAGAAGCTGCCGACGGTTGAAGCTATGGTCTGTGTTCACGTGCTCACCACCTGCTGTACGGATCTGCGTATATCGTTGGAATGGCTGATCTGCCCCTTTACCGCCACGCGCATCTCAAGCTCGCCGAGGTATGAATCAAACTGCATGGGCAGCAGGCGGTAGAGCGCCGGGTCGTCCAGCTCCGCCGCGCTGCCGAGGGCGAGAAAGTCCGACCCCAGCTTTGCCGAGAGCGAGAGCACCCGGCTTATCTTCTCCGTCACGTAGTCCTCCAATTGCTCGGTGAGATACGCGGCGTAGTCCACGCTGTCGAGATCGGCGCGCCCGCCGGCCTCCAGCACCGTCGCGCTCACATGGGCGCGGAAGTCCATGCGCGTCAGTGTCCCGTCGCTTGCCCAGCGGGGGACGATGTCGCACCCGCCGTCCGTTATCTCCAGCGTCACGGTCTCACCGCCGCGCCCGGGGACGACGATGTCGCTCACGCGGACGGTGTTCTTGATGAAGTCCACGCCCAGCGCGTCCTCAAGGTCGATGAACGCCGCGAGCTTCATGTTCTGCATGACGGCGTAGCCCGCCGCGGCGGCGGTCGCGCGCGGCGTTGTGCCGTTGGTGCTGCCGTTGCCGTTTCCATTGGAGCCGCCGGACGTGTCGTCGTCATCCGTGCTCTGCTGTATGCTCGGCGCGTATTCCAGCGTGTCGACAAGGGCGCTGCCGTGGCGCAGCGTCTCGCGCGCGAGGTCGGAGACCGAGTACGCCGTCGCGCCGCGGTCGTCGAGGTATTCGCGCACGCCGCTGAGTATCTCGGCGATGCCGTTGTCATCGTCGCCGGTCTGCGCCATGAGGCTCTCGGCGGTGCTGCCCTTTATAATATATATAGGTATATCCATGCGGATGCGCGGTGCCTGACAGATGTAATTGACGTATTCGCCCACGCCGCGCTTGGCAGCGTCCTCACCCACGAGCATGGAGCTGATGTGCGAGAAGAAGAGCGATTCCTCGAAGGAGTAGTTCTGCGCGCGCTCGAACGCGGAGGCGATGCTTGCCCCCGTCACGCGAAGGCGCACCGGCGCTTTGCCGCGCTCATTGTCCGCGCCCGACGCGAGGGAGAGCACGATGCCCGCCTCCGCCGCGTCCAGCCCCATCGTGCGTATGACCAGCAGTTCCTCCATCTCGCGGTAGTTGGAGTATACCGACGCGCAGGAGGTGAGCGCGGGCAGCATCGCGAGCACGAGGAGGATTGAGATAAGCCGCTTCATCCCTGACGCCTCCTGTCCGGCGAGCCGACGAGCGGGTCGCGGTATTTGTCCCGCCGCTTCGGCAGGCGCACGAAGAGGCGCAGCAGCCCGCCGGGCATGCCCTCGCTCAATGGCGCGGTGTAGTTCAGCCCGAAGCTGTCCATCCGCGCGAGCAGGAACACCACAAGGCATGTCGCCGCCGCCACGCCGAAAAGCCCCGCCGCGATCGCCGCGATGACCAGCACAAAGCGCACAAGGCGCACGGCGCTGCCCATGTCCTGACTGGGCAGGGTGTAGCACGCGATGCCCGACAGCGCCACCACGATTATCGCGATCGGCGAGACGACGCGCGCCTCCACCGCCGACTGTCCGACGATCAGTGCCCCGATTATCGACACCGTGTCGCCTATTGGGTTCGGCAGACGGAGCCCCGCCTCCTGCAAAAGCGCGAACGCCACCAGCATGCCTATCACCTCCAGCGCCGTTGAGAACGGCACGTCCTGCTTGGCCTCGATTATCGACAGCAGCAGCCGCGTCGGGATCATCTCCTGATGGTACATCGCCACCGCCACATAGAGCGCCGGGAGCAGTGCGCTCAGCATCAGCGAAAAATACCGCAGCACCGCAATGACGGTCGTGACGAGGAAGTGAAAATTCGTGTCGCTCGTCACGCGCATAAACTCCGCGAACGTCACCGGCACCACAAGCCCCACGGGTATCCCGTCCACCAGCAGACCCACGCGCCCGTCGAGAAGATACATGGCGAAGCGGTCAGGGCGCTCAGTGTGCACGAGCTGGGGGAAAGGGGAGGCGGGCGCATCGACGATGCCCTCCTCCAATAGCCCGACGGACAAAAGCCCGTCCACGTCCAGCGTGTCAAGCCGCCGGGCAAGCTCACGCACAGTCTCCGGCGGGGCGACGCCCTCCACGAACATCACCGCCACGCGCGTCGCGCTCTTGCGCCCGACGGTGCTCTCCACGACCTTCAGCTTCGGTGAGCATATCCGCCGCCGCACGAGCGCAGTGTTGACCCGTATGGTCTCCACGAAGGAGTCCTTTGCACCCTTGAGGGACTTTTCGAGCGTCGGCTCGGAGACGCCGCGCGTCTTGTCGGACTTCACCTCAAAGCACAGCGCCGTCTGCAATGTGTCGAATATCACGGCACAGTGTCCGTGTGTCAGGGCGGCGACGGTGTCGTCCGTCGTTGTGCACTCGTGGACGGAGTAGCTGTACACCCCGCCGTGGATTATGGCATAGAGCGCCTGCGCCTCGTCGCGCGCGTTCGCCGCGCGGGCGGACTGCGTCAGCGGGCGGAGCACGCAGGTGGATACGTCCCCGCCGGACACAACGCCGTCCAGCCAGCACACGCTCAGCCGCACATTCTTTTCAAGCCCGAACGCGACCTCGCGCATCTCAAAATCGGCGCAGGTCGTGAATATGTCGCGCAGCGCCTTGGCTGTCAGCGGCACGTTGTACTCCGGCAGACTTATCGGGTGGTAAGGTCCGGATTCATAGCTCGACTTATACATATCGGATAGTGTTTCCCATGTGGTGCGGAAGTATGCGGGACACAAGATATAGTGTATTAAAAATTTGTTGCGAAAAAGTGAAAAAAGTTGTTGACAAGCGGCGAAAAAGGGTGTATATTAGCCAAGCGCTCGAGAGAGCGGCACAAGTCTCCTGAGAGCTGAACAGAAAAGCTTGAAGAAATTCAAAAAATCTGAAAAAAAGTTCTTGACAAACGGAAACCACTGTGCTATACTAAACAAGCTGTCGCCGAGAGGCGGTAGTGAGGAAAATGTACCTTGAAAATTGAACAATGTAAGAAAAGCTTATGCTAAATAAGCACCAGAAAAAGGGTTCAAGTCAGAAATGACTTTAATCATTTAATTTCTTTTGAGAGCTAATTAAGCTGATCAAAAAAATTAGATTTTTAGCTGTAAAAACAGTTGAGATACAATTTATTGAGAGTTTGATCCTGGCTCAGGATGAACGCTGGCGGCGTGCCTAACACATGCAAGTCGAACGGACGTGTTGAGAGCTTGAAGTTTTTAACACTTAGTGGCGGACGGGTGAGTAATGTATGAGCAACCTGCCTTTCAGAGGGGACAACAGTTGGAAACGGACTGCTAATACCGCATAATGTATTTTAAGGGCATCCTTGAAATAACGGTAAGGAGGCTAGAAAGCGTGGGGGAGCAAACAGGATTAGATACCCTGGTAGTCCAAGGCGCTAAACGATGATGACTAGGTGTTGAGGCTCGAAGTTCGGTGCCGCAGCAAACGGTAAGTATTCCACCTGGGGGAGAGTACGTTCGCAAGAATGAAACTCAAAGGTAATTGACGGGACCCGCAAAGCGGTGGAGCATGTGGTTTAATTCGAAGCAACGCGAAGAACCTTACCAAGTCTTGACATCCTTCTGACAGAGTATGTAATGTTCCCTTTCCTTCGGGGCAGAAAAGACAGGTGGTGCATGGTTGTCGTCAGCTCGTGTCGTGAGATGTTGGGTTAAGTCCCGCAACGAGCGCAACCCTTATCCTTAGTAGCCAGCACGCAGTGGTGGGCACTCTGGGGAGACTGCCAGGGATAACCTGGAGGAAGGTGGGATGACGTCAATCATCATGCCCCTTATGATTTGGGCCACACACGTGCTACAATGGCGTAAACAAAGGGAAGCGAGCTTCCGCGAAGGTGAGCAAAATCTCAAAAATAACGTCTTCAGTTCGATTGTAGTCTGCAACTCGACTACATGAAGCTGGAATCGCTAGTAATCGCAGGATCAGAATGCCGCGGTGAATACGTTCCCGGGTACACACCGCCCGTCACACCATGGGAGTCAGTAACGCCCGAAGTCAGTGACCTAACCGAAAGGAGGGAGCTGCGTGAAGGCAGGACCGATAACTGGGGCGAAGCCGCATCCCGGAAGGTAGCGGTATCAAGGAAGGTGGCGGCTGATCACCTCAATTTCTAAGGAAAAAAAGTAGAGAAACAAGATGTGTTTTACTGTTGAGTTATCAAGCGAGATAAAGTACAATGCCGATAAAAGCCCTTGGGGAACTGAATAAATTTTCTCACGGGTAGCGATGCGCTTAGGGGACTGCACTGGTTCCCCATCCCGAACACGACGGTTAAGACCCAATCTGGCCGATGGTACTGCACTGGAGACGGTGGGAGAGCAGGTGGTTTTACCAGATCCCTGATTATGCTGGTTTTACCATTAGAGATTTAAGGTTTAAGATTTCTAATGACTGATAAAGAATCAGTCAATATGTACCTTGAAAACTGCATACATGAAATTTGATTAAAGTTAATCAAATATCCTTGATACAAAACGTTAAGAGATTATATGAGAGTATAATTAAAACGCAAAGATAGGAAGACATCGATTTAATTGTTATCAACAGTAACAAACATATCAAAACAATGAGAATCAAACGACCGCATCACCTACGCTAGGGTGATGAA
>VOFG01001652.1_pt1 | contig 30370 bp, 53 predicted proteins | sample 5384171 | NCBI WGS metagenome assembly VOFG01 (sample SAMN12384726, study PRJNA508395) | human gut metagenome | isolation source: healthy gut F | host: Homo sapiens
TATTACGTATTGTCATCGTTATCTCCCTGCGCAAGCTTTGGTCCCTCATAGCTTTCGCGCTGGTACCTCCACCGAGAAATCAAAGAGGCTGTGGAATCATCCGTACGCGGAATTGGCACCACTCCAAATTATCTTCAACATATTGCAAGTTTAACAAACCGCACTGGCCAATGTTTTGCGCGTTGCGGCAGCGGCACCAGAACGTCGGCCTTTAGGTTGACCGATTGTCAGAATTATTGAACCCCTCGACGTTACTTCGATGTCCGGAGTTCTTGTGTTCAGAACATCACGGCGCGGAACTTACAAAAATGGAAATCGCTGGCCGCGATAAGGCGCCCATGGGATTCGGCAATCCATATCCTGTAAATTTGGTCCTCAAATGAGAACGTCTGCATCAACGATGCGGAAACGCTATTCTTGAAAACCTGTCTGTCGTGGAAAAGTCGGTCGAATCCTCCGATCATGCGGCATTGCAGCTTTTCCTCGAACGCTCAATCTGTTCCTCCGCCACGGTGATGCCCTTGTAATCAACGATGATGCCGGCAGCAGCATTCTGCAGCTTTTCGGTCAGCGCCGCCACGATCGCCTGCTTTTCAGACAGAACCTTTGCGTTGGGCATTCTTTGATTTCACCTCCGTTAGAATTGTCGGTGCGTTCAAAAAGGAAACCGTCCCCATGCCGGAAGACATGAGGACGGTAAAAGCAATCATAACGATGTGCCATCCTCGGCAGGGTTTACGGCTTTCGCCACCTGCTGTCTTTGGAACGCAACCAATATTATATCCAAGGCTTCACGGCTTGTCAAGCCCAAGATAACAATTTTCCGGCATTTTCAGGACTGCAAGATTTTATTTTTCGCTGGGCAAGGCGAAGCCTCGCACTTTGTGTATTTCAAGAGGCTTTCAACGCAGGCCGGCTTGCTTTGGCGTTCATCTGTTTGTTCGTTCATCTTCACGCCGGGGCCCATGGTGGCAGCGGCCACGCAGGACTTGATATACTGGCCCTTGGCAGCGGCGGGCTTGGCCTTGATGATAGCGCCGATGAGAGCGGAATAGTTCTCAAACAGCTTGTCAGCACCGAAGGACACCTTGCCGATGGGGCAGTGGATGATGTTGGTCTTGTCCAGACGATACTCGACCTTACCGGCCTTAGCCTCCATAACGGCCTTGGCGGCGTCGGGAGTCACGGTGCCGGACTTGGGGGAGGGCATCAGGCCCTTGGGGCCCAGGACCTTACCCAGACGACCGACGACTCCCATCATATCGGGAGTGGCCACGACCACGTCGAAGTCGAACCAGTTCTCCTTCTGGATCTTCTCCACCAGATCCATCTCGCCCACGTAGTCAGCGCCGGCGGCCTTGGCAGCCTCGGCCTTGTCGCCCTTGGCGAACACCAGAACGCGGACGGACTTGCCGGTGCCGTTGGGCAGCACGATGGCGCCGCGCACCTGCTGGTCGGCGTGGCGGGAGTCAACACCCAGCTTGACGTGGAGCTCCACGGTCTCGTCGAACTTGGCGGAAGCGGTCTTGCAGATCAGCTCCAGACCCTCCTTGGTCATACAGCGTGGCCTTGTCGATCTGCTTGGCGCTCTCTTGATATTTCTTACCTCTAAACATCTCTACACCCTCCTTACTCGCCGACGACGACGCCCATGGAGCGGGCCGTACCGGCGATCATGCTCATGGCAGACCTCAGAGAAGCGGCGTTGAGGTCGCGCATCTTCAGCTCGGCGATCTTCTGAATGGAGGCCTTGGAGATGGTAGCGACCTTCTCCTTGTTGGGGACGCCGGAACCGGACTCAATGTTGCACTCCTTCTTGATGAGGACGGCTGCGGGAGGGGTCTTGGTGATGAAGGTGAAGGAACGGTCGGCGTACACGGTGATGACCACGGGGATGATCAGGCCCATGTCATTCTTGGTGCGCTCGTTGAACTCCTTCGTGAAGGCGGCGATGTTGATGCCGTGCTGACCCAGAGCCGGGCCAACGGGGGGTGCGGGAGTTGCTTTGCCCGCGGGAATTTGCAGTTTGACGTATCCAACTACTTTCTGTGCCATTTGTAGGCACCTCCTTCAATAAAATGTGGTAGCGGCGGGGAAACCTTGCCGCTCTTGGCGAGACGCGGAGCGTCTCTCCCACTTTGCCGGACGCCTGCGCCGGACTTTGGCGCGACGATCCGCGCTCAGTTGCTGCTGACCTCGACCTGGTCCAGTTCGAGATCCACGGGGTCTCGCGTCCGAACATGGATACGACCACGCGCACCCGGTTCTTCTCCGGCTCGATCTCCTCCACGGTACCGGTGAAGCTGGCCAGCGGGCCTCGGTGATACGGACGGTGTCGCCCACGTGGTAGAGCACCACGATCTCGCGCTTTTCCACGCCCAGGGCTGCCACTTCCTCCTCCGTCAGGGGGATAGCCTTGTTGGCCTCGCCCACGAAGCCGGTGACGCCGCGGATGTTGCGGATCAGGTGCCAGGTATCATCCGTCATGACCATTTTGATGAGGACATAGCCGGGAAATACCTTCCGCTGCACTTCCTTCATCACCCCCGTCTCCGTCACCTCCGTCACGGTCTCCAGCGGGATCTCGGTCTTGTGGATCATGTCCTCCATGCCGCAATTCACGACGGACTTCTCGATGGCGGCCTTTACCGCGTTTTCATAACCGGAATAGGTATGTGCAACATACCACTTCGCGTTATCAGCCATGCTCCTGCGTACCTTAGGCGAACAGACCGGTGAGGGTATCCACCGCCAGCACGGCCACGGCGTCAAAGATCCAGATCCAGGCACCCACGCACAGGGAGCACAGAAGCACCGTGCCCGTGTTCTTCGCGGTAGTTTTGCCGTCGGGCCAAACGACCTTTTTCAGTTCGCTTTTCATTTCGCGGAACCACTTGCCGCGATCCTTACTGACCTTCTTTTCTTCAGCCATGTCAATATTCTCCTTCCGGTTACTTCGTCTCGGTGTGAACGGTGTGCTTTTTGCAGAAGCGGCAATACTTGTTCAGCTCAAGCTTGTCCGGGGTATTCTTCTTGTTCTTCATCGTATTGTAGTTTCTCTGCTTGCACTCGTTACATCTCAGAGTGACCTTCACGCGCATTAACGGCACGGGCGCCAGCGGTATGATGGCGGCGCTGGCCGCCGCGGAAAACGTCTGCCGCGTCACGCTGCTGGAGCGGCAGAGCCGGGGGGGACGCAAGCTGCTGGCCACCGGCAACGGGCGGTGCAACCTGACCAACCACAACGTCTCCCCCGCCCGCTACCACGGCGAGGACGGCGGCTTCTGCGCTTATGCGCTGCGCGCCTTCGATGTGGGCTCCACGCTGCAGTATTTCGCCTCCCTGGGGCTGCTGACGGTCAATGAGGACAGCGGCCGGGTGTATCCCATGAGCAACATGGCCGGCAGCGTGCTGGACGTGCTGCGCTACGCGCTGGAGCGCCCCGGCATCCGGGTCTGCACCGGGCAGGCGGTCACCGCCGTGAAGCGGACAGCGGAGGTCTTCACCGTCAGGGACGGAGACGGACGTCTTTTACCGCCGGAAAGCTCATACTGGCCGCCGGCGGAGCCGCCGGCAGCAAGGTGGGCGGCGTCATGGACGGCTATCGCCTTGCCAAAATGCTGGGGCACCACCGCACCGTGCTGTATCCCTCCCTGGTGCAGCTGAGGACCGATCCCACCTATCCCCGGGCGCTGAAGGGCATCAAGGCCGAGTGCGGCATCGCCATCCTCCGGGGCGGCGAGCGTGTGGCGGCGAACCACGGCGAGGTGCTGTTCACCGAGTACGGGCGTCAGCGGTCCGGCCATCTTCGATATATCCCGCGCGGTCGCCACCGGCGGCGAGGGACTGGTCTGCGCCCTGGACTTCCTCCCTGACTGGGGACGCGGGAGGTGCTGGACTGGCTGCTGCGCCTGCGGCGGAGACCATGGGCACCCACGAGGCCTCCACCCTGCTGGTAGGCTCCTGCCACACCCGGCTGGGGCAAATGCTCTGCAAAGCCGCCGGGTTCACCAGCCAGCCCGCCGCCGACCTCACCGACAGCGACCTGGAGCGTATCGCCCGCCAGGCGAAGCACTTTGCGCTCCCTATCACGGCGGCACCTGCGGCTTTGACCAGGCACAGGTCACGGCGGGCGGCCTGCGGACGGAGGAATTTGACCCGGAAACGCTGGAAAGCCGCGTCGTTCCGGGGCTGTACGCCTGCGGCGAGGTGCTGGACGTGGACGGCGACTGCGGCGGCTTCAATCTGCAATGGTGGTCGTCCGGGCATCTGGCCGGGCTGCTGCTGTAATAAGTTGACAATAATTTTAATTATGGTAAACCTGTAAACTGCCCGCGGCAGCTTACAGGTTTACTTTTTCGTCTTAATAAAGTCTTAATCCTCCCCCTGCTTGTTTCTTAAGAGGCATTTCGGTACCATGGAGCCAGAAAGGAAAGAAAGGAAGTGCCCCTATGGAACCCACGCTGCGGACATCAATGCCGTGATCTCGGCGCTGTTTTTTATCTGCTACACCTATCAATTTCTCTATATCCCGCTGGTGCTGCTGAAAAAGCGCCGGCCCCTTCCCCTCGCCCTGCCGCGTCCCATCGGTACGCGGTGCTCATCGCTGCGCGGAACGAGGAAAACGTCATTGCCGGGCTGCTGGACTCACTGGCCGCGCAGACCTACAATATGTCCCTGGTGACGGTGTTCGTGGCGGCGGACAACTGCACCGACAGCACCGCCGCCATCGCGCGGGAACATGGGGCGGTGGTGTACGAGCGCTTCAATCATGTGAACGTGGGTAAGGGCTATGCCCTGGATTTTCTGCTGCAGCACATCGGCGCAGACTATCCGGAGGCTTTGACGGCTACTTCGTGTTCGACGCGGACAACATCCTCTCGCCGGATTACCTCGAGCGGATGAACGAGAGCTTCTCCGCCGGAAACGAGATCGTGACCAGCTACCGCAACAGCAAAAACTTCGGCGACAACTGGATCAGCGCCGGGTACGCCCTGTGGTTCCTGCGGAGAGCCGCTATCTGAACGGCGCGCGGAACCGGCTGGGCAGCAGCGCCGCACGTGGGCGGGACAGGCTTTCTGTTCTCGCAGCGGATACTGGACGAGAGCCATGGCTGGCGGTTCTATCTGCTGACGGAGGATATCGAGTTTTCCATCCACCACATTCTGCAGGGCGAGAAGATCGCCATCTGCGAGGACGCGGTGCTCTCTGACGAACAGCCCACCGATTTCCGGCAGTCCTGCCGCCAGCGGCTGCGCTGGGCCAAGGGGGCTACATACAGGTGTTCCGCCGCTACGGTGCGGACCTGCTGAAGGGCACAGCCAAGGGCAGCTGGAGCTGCTTCGATATGTCCATGTCCATCCTGCCGGCGTTTATCCTGACGGCAGCTGGGCCTGCTGGCCAACCTGACGCTGACGGCGCTGGGCCTTATGCAGGGGGACGGCGTATGGTTCGCCATGCGGTCCCCTGCTGGAGTGCATGGGCAGTATCCTGGCCACGCTGCTGGTGCTGGGCGGCATCACCGTGGCCAGCGAGTGGCGGCGTATCCACGCGCCGGCGTGGAAAAAGATCGCTTTCACTCTGACGTTCCCGCTGTTTATGCTGACGTATCTGCCCATCTCGCTGGCGGCGCTGTTTATGAAGGTAGAATGGAAGCCCATCCACCACAGCGTGAACCTGACGTCGCTCCCTCCCCCGCTGTGAAGAATTGACCTTGTGCAAAGGCGGGGAATAGGGGTATGATAGATGTATTACTCCCACAGGAGGTCCCTCTATGTACACGATTTTGGTCGTTGATGATGAAAAGGATATTGTCTCCGCGCTGGAGATCTATCTCAAGGCCGAGGGCTACCGGGTGCTGTCCGCCTGCAACGGGAAAGAGGCCCTGGCCGCGGCGGCGCGGGAGGACGTGCACCTCATTCTGATGGATATCATGATGCCCGTGATGGACGGACTGTCCGCCATGGCTCCAGCTGCGGCAGACCAGCAACGTACCCGTGATCCTGCTGACCGCCAAGGGCGAGGACACCGACAAGGTCCTGGGGCTGAACGTGGGCGCGGACGACTATATCACCAAGCCCTTCAACCCGGTGGAGCTGCTGGCCCGGGTACGCTCACAGCTGCGGCGGTATTTTGCAGCTGGGCGGCGGGCAGGGTGCAGGCCAGCACGCTCATCATCGGCGGCATCTGCCTGGATGACAACGCCAAGACCGTCACCGTGGACGGCGACCCGGTGGCGCTGACACCCAAGGAGTACGACATCCTGCGGTTCCTCATGCGGAACGCGGGGACGGTGTTCTCCCCAATGAGATCTACCGCCGGGTGTGGGAGGACGTTCCGCTGAACGCCGCGGGCGCCATCGCCGGTACACATCCGGCACCTGCGGGAAAAAGCTGGAGATCAACCCCTCAGAGCCCCGGTACATCAAGGTGGTCTGGGGCAAGGGCCTATAAGATGGAGGGGGCGGCATCTCATGAAGGGATTTTTTTAGACAAGACGTGGGCGAAGGCCGCCGCCTTCGATGCTGACGCTGGTGTTCGGCGTGCTGACCGTTCTGGGCGGCGTGGGTGTGGGTATCTTATCAGCTACGACGTGTTTCTGGACGGCGGCGACTTCATGCGCCAGACGATGTACGAGGAAAGCTGCGTCAGATCCATCGACACCGCCGACAGCTTCCTGCGCGGCACGCTGGCCAATGCGGGCGTGCTGGTCAGTGACGGCACCTATGACTACGACAGTACCGTTGAGAATGGAGATGTCACCCGAGGAGGAGCGGGCTCAGGTGATCAGCGACCTGCCCGCGTTTTTGCGGAGGAGTTCTCGATGCCGCCGACTGTCACCTGACCGTCACCGTCAGAGGAAATGGGGAGGTCGTCGGTACCTTTGAAAATTTTGAGCTGACAGACGGCGACAAGCCGCTGTACGCCACGCAGGAGACGTTCACCTATCAGCTGAACACCGGCAACACCGCCATGGTCACCATTGCCGCCGATCTGCTGCGCACCGAGGAGGTGCCCTCTTATTCCTATCTGCTGGACATGTGGCTGGTGGAGCACACCACGCTGACGGTGTTCCTGACGGTGCTGTTCGCGGCGCTGGCACTGTTCTTCTTCTGCTTTCTCATGGCCTCTGCCGGCCATTGGGCGGGGCATGAGGGCATACATCTGACCTGGCTGGGCAAGATCCCCGCGGATGTATGGCTGATCGTACTGCTGTGTACGTTTTTCATTGGCTGGGAAGCGTTCTATTACGGGTGGGGACGCGTTTTTCTTCTGCGCGGCGATGGTACCGCTGGTGCTGCTGTTCCTGTGCGCCTTTGCCGCCCAGTGCAAGGCGGGCACCGTCCTGCGGAGCGCGCTGATCGCGCGGATAGCCCGGTTCCTCTGGCGCATTGTCCGTTCGCTGTTTCTGGGGCTGTGGCGCATCGCCAAAAGCCTGCCGCTGATCTGGAAGACAGCTTTGGCGGGGCTGATACTGGTGTTTATTGAATCCGTCCTCTTCATACAGGACTACTACGGCACCCTCGCCGCGCCGTTTCTGGCACTGAAGCTCGCAGAACTGCTGGCGGTGCTGTATGTAGCCGTCAATCTGCGGACGCTACAGAAGGGCGGCGAAAAGCTGGCGAACGGCGACTTCTCCTCCCCATCGACACGAAGTACCTCATCGGCGACTTCAAGCGCTACGGCCAGGAGCTCAACGACGTGCAGTCCGGCCTGGAGCAGGCGGTGCAGGAGCAGATGAAGGCCGAGCACCTGAAGACAGAGCTCATCACCAACGTGTCCCACGACATCAAGACGCCCCTGACCTCTATCGTCAACTATGTGGATCTGCTGAAAAAGGAGGACATCCCTCCCCAGAGGCCCGGGAGTACATCGCCGTGCTGGACCGGCAGAGCCATCGGCTGAAAAAAAAGCTGACAGAGGGGATCTGGTGGAGGCGTCCAAAGCCTCCTCCGGCGTGCTGAATGTGGACCTACAGCCCACGGACGTGAACGTGCTGTTTTCACAGATCGAGGGCGAGTATCAGGAACGGTTGGCCGCCTGCCAGTTGACGCTGGTAACGCAGCCTCCCGCACCGGGTACCGTCATCCGCGCCGACAGTCGTTTGCTGAGCCGCGTCATGGACAATCTGGTGTCCAACATCTGCAAGTACGCCCTGCCCAGCACACGGGTCTATGTGGTTTCCACGCTGTCCCGGGAGGCCGTTACCATCAGCTTCAAGAACGTCTCGCGGGACGAGCTGAATATCTCCCCCGACGAGCTGATGGAGCGTTTTGTGCGCGGCGATGCCTCGCGGCACACAGAGGGCAGCGGACTGGGGCTGTCCATCGCACGGAGCCTGGTGCAGCTGCAGGGCGGCCGCTTCGACCTGGCCATCGACGCCGACCTTTTCCGCGCGGATATCACCTTCCCGCTGTCGGAGAGCGCAGCAAGCTAAGTGTTTTATACAGATCTGAATAAGGTCGTCATCGGCAGGCAAGCGCCCGCCGATGACGACCTTATTTATGTAAACCAAAACTTTCTCTTCCCTTCCACCCGCAGCTGTGGTATACTGAAAAAGTATCCGGGTATAGCGAAGTTGGTATCGCGCCTGGTTTGGGAGAATACGACCAGCCGGATAAGAAAACTCAATAACCGGGTGTAGCGCAGTTGGTAGCGCGCCTGCTTTGGGAGCAGGATGCCGCAGGTTCGAATCCTGTCACTCGGACCACCTTTCCCAGAAAAACCGCCTAAAAAGGCGGTTTTTCTGCGTTAAAAGTTCATTTTTAAGCTTCACTTGACCACATTCAACCGTGGGCCAGAGAGGTAAAACGGCAGTCGCAACCTCGGTGGGGAGAACGCCGAAGACCGCAAAATCCCTAACCCATCCCTAACGGTGTGTTTTCGCCGTTTTTCGTGCAGATACGACGGAAACTTGAATTTTCCAGCATTATCCCCTATAATAATTCTACGGTAGGCCTTTGTGAGCAGCAACTGTACCTAAAAAGAGGTTTCTTTTTCCTGTCCTCTTTGTGGAAAAATCCTTCGACACAATAAACAAGGAAAGGCAAATAAGTTATATGAGATTGCCCATATTTTTCCGAATAGTCCGACTGAAGAACAGTATGAACTTTTAAGTAAACTGCCTCGTTTGGGGGATAATTCCGAGTCCTTTGAAAACAAGATCGCATTATGTAAAGATTGTCACAATCAGCAGGACTACCACACCACGGTGGAGGACTACCTAAAACTCCTGAAGATAAAGCAACATTTTCTACAGCTTACAGACCTCCACGAAGCTACACTGACAATGGGGCTGGAACCGCAAATTGCAGATGTTGTGGCAAAGTTTGTTTTTGCGTGAAGACGAAGCCGCCACGCTGAGCTACATACCCGCCCGATTAACCAAAAAAATTCTCCACAAATGAGTTTCCTCTTGAAAAACCGGGTCAGCATGAATGTGACCAGCTACTATCCTTACATCCGTGACCGCTTTAAAGAACTGGAGGGATTAACGGTTTTCGTTTGGATGCGCTCAGCCTTCAGATTAAAAGTTGCTTTATTAAAATGGAGGGTCTTTCAGATAACAAGAGTAACATATTTGACCAACTCGTAAATTGGGTAATGGCAAAAAACGTGCTCTACATCCAGAGAGGCTTGTGAGGCAGTTGTCTCCTTCTTTGTTCAGAACTGTGAGGTGTTCCATGAGATTACCGAGTAAAATCACATCTTATGGTGAAAGTGTAATCAGTAAGTTCCCGCCAGTGCTCTCGGTATTGCAAGATGCTGACACGGGAGTGTTAGCTCTGTATGATGCTACCACGAAGCATTTCAGCAGTATTGAGGATTTCATGGATACTCTGGACTGCCTGTTTGCTCTCCAAAGAATTAGATATGACGCAGAACGTGAGGTGCTCTGTTATGTTGCATGAGATTTTACTGTGAACAATTTCACCAGAAGCGAATTGTTTTCAATCCTGGACTTAGTGTGGTGTTGGGTACCAATGCAGGCGACAACTCTATCGGGAAATCCACCTTCCTACTGATAGTTGACTATGTTTTCGGTGGTAGCACATATGCAGGTACAACGGACATCATCGAAAATGTCGGTTCCCACGATATATACTTCTCTTTTATTTTTGGCGAAGAAATCTTTAAGTTTTGCAGAAACAGCATTAATGCCCATACTGTTTGGAAATGCAATGATTCTTACGAGAAGGTTGAAGAAATCGGGCTGAATGATTACTGCAAATGGCTGGACTCAAAGTATGCAATATCTTTGCCAGAACTGTCTTTCCGAGATGCAGTTGGTCGATATATTCGAGTATATGGGAAAAACAATTGCGATGAGCGGCATCCGCTGCATTACCAAGCGACCGAGAAGATGGAGAAAAGGCCTGTACTGCACTTCTAAACTTTTTGATGCATATCCCCTCTTAAAGATACAGCAGGCCGCAGCCCAGCACTCTGATGATGAATTGACTGCATATAAGAAAGCACAAGCTTTGCAGTTTATTGCGAAAATCACCAAGCGCGTCTACGAAAAAAATGAAAAAAGATATTCGCAGTATTGCGGCACAAATTGAAGAACTTTCTTCCGGGCTGGAACGCGGTTTGCTTGATGTTGATGCTGCAGCTTCTGAACAGGCAGTTTATATCAAGAAACTCTTATCCAGAGCACGACGCGCAAGGAGCAAGGTGAAAGCCCGATGGGATTTGCTTGACGAAAATGGCAACTATGCCTTTTCCTCTACAACCGATTCCTTCGCTGATTTACAGCACTTTTTCCCAGAAGCGGCCGTTGCACGCTTGGATGAGATCGAGGGTTCCACAGAACGATTTCCTCCGTGTTCAAGGCTGAACTGAGAGCAGACCGTTCTAAGCTTGAAAAAGAACTGGCTGAGTATGACCAGATCATCCACGAATACGAAGCTCAGCTTCAGGAACTGGTTCAAAACCCCAACCTCTCTAAGGTTGTTCTAACTCGTCACGCAGAACTGCTTCGCGAGAAAGACCGGATGCAAAAAGGAAAATGATGCTTACGAAAACTACAGCAGCTGAAAGAGGACCGAGATGCTGACGCGGGCGGCTGAAAACAATTAAGCAACAGCAATTAGCTTTAGTTTCCTACCGGCTCAACGAAGAAATGAGCCGACTCAACGATGCTATCTACGAGGGATCTACAACGCTCCCATACTGAACTTTACCGACACCGGATATGATTTCTTCACTCCGGATGATACTGGCACTGGCATTGCATATAAAGGGACTTGTTGTATATGATCTCGCTGTGCTGAGCCTTACAAAACTGCCGCTTCTGGTACATGACTCGGTCGTACTGAAACAGATTTCAGATGATGCGATTGAGAAAATTATTGAGCTGTATTCCTCTTGCGGTAAACAAGTCATCATCGCTCTGGATAAACAGGATTCGTATAGCGAAAAGACATCTCGCCTTCTTGGGGAATCTGCCGTATTGAGATTAGTTTCCAGTGCCAGCGTTGCGAAAGTGTGTCGCAGATCATGAAATCTGACACGCTTGCAGTCTGCCCGCTCCAGTATCGTCTGAAGCCGCCTTCGCGCCACGCCGGGTGTGATCGGTCGATCCGCCTTCACCGGGGACGGAAACATCCAGCGGGAATCCACCTTTTTGTGGTACTCCCGCAGCACGGCCAACACCGCAGGCGGCAGCACCAGCCTTCGCACAGATGCCTTGGTTTTGGGCGGGATGATCTGCAACTCGCCGTTTACCGTATACGCCTGCTTGTTGACGGTCAGCACACCGGTTTCAAAATTAGGTCGTCCCATTGCAGCGCTATCAATTCGCCCCGCCGCAGTCCGGTGCAGAGATCCAGCAGGAACAGTTCGTAGTACCCGTCCGCCTGCGCCTGAATGAGAAATTTCTGCAATTCCTCCCGATCCAGCACCTGCATCTCCTTTGCCTTTTTCGGCGGCAGCTTGCAGCCGATGGCCGGGTTCGTCCGGAGCAGGTCATCCCGCACGGCCCGTTCCAAGGCGGAGCGGCAGACCGCGTGGCACATCCGCACCATGCGGTCGGAAAGTCCCGCGCCGTATTGCTCCGTCAGACGCTTGCGGCCATTCTTTTTCAGCCGCCCGTAGAACTGCTGCAAATCATTCTGTGACAATTTGTTCAGCGGGATCTTCCCGATCTCCGGTAGGACGTGGTTGTGGATGACGTTTTCGTAGTTGTTCTGTGTGGAGGCGCGGAGCGTCGGCTTGCTGTGGTTTCATACCAGTAGCACAGCCAGTCTCCGAACAGCATATCCGGTTTGACCTTTCGGTCATTTCGCCCCACCATGCTTTCGGTGAGCTGACGCAGCTTCTCCTGACATTCCCGCTTTGTTTTGGCGAGAATATTCTTCGTCTTGGGAAGGCCGCTGTCATCATAGCCGATGACAACGCGGCCCTCCCACCGGCCGTCACTGCGCTGTCTTACGGTGTGCAGGACGCCGTTCCGTGCGTCAAAGTCCTGCCACATGAGTCCGCAGATCTCGCCCCGCCGCAGGCCCGTGGTCAGCTCCACGTAGAAGAAGTCACCCCATATCTTGTCTTCCCGCACAGTGTCCAGAAAGGTGTCCAGTTCCCTGTCGGTCAGGACATGTTTCGGCGCATGGCTTGCCTTTGGCACCGTTGCGCCCACAGTGGGATTCTTGGCGATGATATGCGCGTGGAGGGCGTCCTCCATCGCCTGATGGAAGATGGCGTGGAGGCGGTTGATGGTGGTATCCGACAGCGTGGAACCAAACCTCGGATGCTCCCTGACCCGCCCGTTCTCTTTCAGCTGCCGATAGAGCTTCTGCACATCCTGCGATGTCACCAGCGACACCTGCTTGCCGCCGAGCCGCGGCTTGATGTAGTTTTCGATGCAGCTTCGATACCCCGCAAGTGTGCCGGGGCGGACGGTGTTCTCTTTATAGTCCGTCAGCCAACGGTCCAGCCACTCGCCCAAAGTCATCCGGCTGTCCTCGGTCAGTTCCACGTCCTGATAGCGTTCGATATTTTGATGGAGCTTTTCCGTCAGTTCTTTTGTGTATGCGCATAGGCATGCGTTCTGTGTTGCCGCTGAGATATTCCTTGCCCAGCCGGTAGGCGGCGAAATCGTTGCCGTTGTCCGCCGAGCGTTTCAGCCAATAGATGCCCTTGGCAGAATCGTGCACATCTGCATCGTCGGAGAGATACAGCTTGCCGAGGGCGTACTGCGCCGCGTCCAAGTCTTGCTCGGCCGCGCGTTCCAACAGCTTTTGTGCTTTGACCATGTCGTGAATCAGCAGTCCGCCGTCGCGGTACGCCGTGCCGATGATGTACTGGGCATGAGCATCGCCTGCCTCCGCAAGCTGCTCCAACTGCTCTGCCGCTCTATCCCGTTCCTCCAGAGGGTAACTCTCATCGTTCGCCACGCTTTGCAGATCCTGACACGCATAACTCATGTCATAGGTGCTGATCCGCTCGCCGTCATCCTGCATTTCCGCGTCCTCAAAGGAAAATTTGTTCATGCGGATATGTTCTGCTTCTTTGATGACGGCGTTCTTGATCTGGCGAAATTCCTTCTGCTGAGACAGCGGCGGGCGCAGCCGTTTCTTCCCCTCGGAGTAGTAATCCTCCACCTGACATTGCAGCTCCCACCATGTCTGGTAGCACGTTTCCACGGTAGGCAGCCGCGCCATTTGGTCGACAATCTCGTCCACCAACTTTTTCATCGGCTTCGGCAGATAGCCGTAGGTTTTCTTGCCGCCGACTTGACCAAGCTGACGAGACAGGTTCCAGATCATCTGCTCCGCCTCCGGGTGGATGCAGGTCATTTCCCGCATGGCCTTCGCCAATTCCAGCATGGCTTTCGTGTTTCCGCCACCAGCTCGTCTCGGGATTTGCTTTTCTGCTCGTAGACGTGGAGCAATTCCTGCCGGAAGATCTGGTTGGTGAGCGTGGACTTGATTTGGCGTATCCCATCTTTGGACAGATACGCCTGATTGGGCTTCGCCGACCACGCCATCATGTGGACGTGAGGATGATTTCCCTCATCGTGGAAGGCGGCGTACCAGCGGAAGTCCTCCGGTGGGATCTTTATCGCCGCGGCAATGTCATTGCGGTGGGTACGCAGCAATGTGCGCCACGCCTCCGCGTGGTCATACCCCAGCCGCTCCGCGTCCTCCCGGTGGAGGGAGATGATGTGCGTCCACACGTTGCCGGTGTAATGATCCAATTCGTCCGCGACAGCGGCGAGGTCAACGGCATCATCGTCACCGAAGAGACCGTGCTCCACCCAGCCGTTCCGCTCTGGGCCGCAGGGCGATGTACTTGGCGTAGCCATCCATGCCCTGTAGCCTGTCCCAATTCGATTCCAGCGCCAGCGTGATGAGCGCGGACGCCGTTGCTTTGGTTGGGTGCGCCGCGTAGTCCTCATACTCCATCAGCTCTTTTGCGTCAGGGAAATCCTTCACCAGCTTTGCGATGAACTGCTCCTGCTTGTTGGTGGGCGGACGGTCATCCGGGATGATCTCCACCCGCTCCCGCGTTGCAATGTACTTCAGGTAGCCGCCAGCACTTTTCCCACCGCCGCACTTGATGTACGGACTTTTGACGATCAGCCTTGCCATGCTTCGCTCTCCAGCTCACGGAGCTTCTGTTCCAGCCGCAGCTGACCGTTGGTGCGCTTGACGGCGGCGATGCTCTTTGCCCGCTCCTGCCGCAGCACTTCCTCGCTCACATTGAGGCTTTGCAGGAGAATGGACATCGCCATGTCCATCTCCACCGTCTGCTTGTAGAGCAGCGACGCGATGCGATCCTCGAAGAGCTTCAGCCGACTGTCGATGGCGGATTGCACCGCACGGGGCAGCGTGGTGCTTTCGCCTGCGGCCAGCATATCCGCGTAGCAGTTTACCGCCTTTTCGATGAACTCATTTTTGCTGCGGCAGTTATCTGCCTGATACCACCGCTCTATTTTTTGGTGGCTGTTTCATCCGTCATGCGGAAGTTCAGCCTGTTTTCATTTTGCTCATAATTCCTCCGATCTGCTGTAAGGCACGCTTGTTTTCGTTGAAACGCCTGCGCTTGCGGGAACAAAGACGCCAGCCGTACAAAAAAGTTCTCTCAAAGGCGCCACAACCGCCTGCGCCGAAAACCTCGTCAACTGCCCGCACTGCGGGCAGAAGTGACCGGGCAGAGCGTCGGTTCCGACGCCAGCCCTTTATCCTGCTATTTTTTCGTTCTCCGAAACCGCCCAAAAAGCGCAGGAAACGCAGTCATACGTCCCAACGGTTTCCAACAAATTCCAGCGCGGTTTCAACACCTCCGGCACAAACGCCGCAACGTTCGTTTCAAGGGGCTGCGGCGGGTACACACGCCACCCCAGCCCCTAACCGCGCACACAGCGGCTTACACGGCGAAACACGGGGCGTTTCGGATGGGGTGGTATCACTACCCTCGGTCCGTTTTGCGCGGTTCGGAAACCCTGTGCGGCCGGGTATCAGAACGGCGAACTTTGCCGCTTTTGGGCCTTGGTCGGGTGCGCTCCCGAAGAACGCGGAGAGCCTGCGGAACAGCGATGCGCTCATGCGCGTCGCTGTCCCGAGGCGCCGCGGCCCCGCTGGGCTGCGTGATCCCATTGCTGTTTCTCTTGCCGCATTGATGGGCTTCACGGTTTTTTGTCATGAGTAACAGCACACAGGGAAAGATATCGCCGGTTTCACGCGCTGGTCTGTTCCATGCGTCTTGCCACTCGCTGCCGCTCCTTTGCTCTGTCCACAGCATTCATCTGGCGCTGATAAAACTGGTCGATGGAAAACTGGATCGGCAGGATCGTGTAGAGCAGACTTCCGTTTTGCTTGCGCCCATCCCGCGTGATGATGCTGGTGCGCTCCGTGACGATGAGCCCGCGTTCCTCCAACTCCTGCACATACTTCCGCACGGTGTTGTTGCTCATACCCACTGCCTTGCCGATAGTGGCGTAGCTGGGATGGCACTGATAGGTCCTGCGATCTTCGATGCGGAGCAGGTAACCGTAGACAGCGATCGCACCGTGAGACAGGCCCAGCTGATAGACCTCATTGGGCAGAGGAAAATAATTCTTGACCGGATCGCGCTTTGTCCAGGTTCTCATCTGGCACCTCCAGTCTGCCGCTCTACCCACTGTTGGAATTTATCCTTGGGTACCACGAACCGACTGCCGATGCGCACAGACGGAAATACTTCTTCGTGCATCAGCTCGTAGGCACTGGAGATGGACACGCCCAGCACCTTTGCCACCATTTCCGCGTTGAGGAACAGCGGCAACTCATCGTAGCTGTGATAGGTTGATATTTTCAAAATCGTTACCTCCAATAGAATTCAGAGAAAAATTACTTGCGTTTCGGAGGTCCCTCTGTTAGACTGTTTGCAGATGGAGTCTGCGTTTTCCGAAACGCGGCGCGCCGCTGGACTGCTGCAACAGTTCAGCGGTTTTCCTTTTGTAGGAACGATCGATGTTTCTCCCTCCTTCCATAATGGTTTCTGCCACGCACCGTACCCGTTCCTGCCCTGCGGCCTTGTTTGACCTACACAGCGTTTTCACTGCCTTGGTACGCTCGACCGCTTTACCGCGGCGTCCTGGCGTTACTTCTCCGGCGTGTATCATCTCCGGTGATGGGTATTCAGTTGTCGAGGTGCAGAGACGACCGAATTTTTCTCTTGACTTTATCGCCCATACAGGTTAGACTTATTTTTGAAATAAAGAATATTCGGTCTATGTACTTAGACTAACAGAAATGAAAAAATCTGTCAAGACTGATAAATGAACGGATTGTAAATAAGTCTAAAACGGGAGAGCGAAAATGATCTCTTTTCAATTCGAAACCTACATTGCGGATGGTGCGGAGCATTATAGCTATGGCGCGGACTACGGAAAGGGCATGGTGCAGACATCGAAGACCGTGTCGTTTCCCGAGAGCTTGCTGTCACTCGTTGACATGAACATCGACGAGATCGAGCCGGCGATCCGGCAGCTCAACGAGGTACTCTGGCAGCTTACGACAACACGGGAGAAACAGTATGCCGAGGAAGTAAACGCACTGTTGTGAAACTTTCCACCACTATAATGTTCAGGGTGTGAAGTAAATGACGAGCAATGAGCTGAAACATGAAGCCAAGAAGCAGGAATGGAGCATGTCTATACAGGAATGCAGGGGCAGCGGTCTCTCTGTAAGTGAATGGTGCCGGCAGCGGGGTGTTACGACAGCCACCTATTACCGTTGGGAACGTGAACTGTTGACAGGCGTACGGAAAAACGGAGCACCGCCATCAACGGCCGTGACCTTTGCGGAGCTGCCGGAACCGAAGAAAATGTCTCGCAACGTAGCGGAACGTTGCGCCACACTGCATATTGGGAAGGCCAGTCTGGACATTTACCCCGGTTGTGACGCGGAACAGCTGAGACTGCTGGTGGAGCTCCTGCGCCTATGCTGAACGACTTCACCGGTGCAGATCAAGTCTATATTGCCTGCGGCTACACGGATCTGCGTAAAGGCATAGATGGTCTGGCGCGGCTCGTCCAGCAGCAGTTTGAGTTGGATCCGTTTACCAACACATTATTTTTGTTCTGCGGACGGCGGCGGGACCGTATCAAGGGCTTGTACTGGGAAAAAGATGGCTTTATCCTGCTGTACAAGCGACTGGAACAGGGCGCGTACCAATGGCCGCGCTCAGAATCTGAGGTGAAGACTTTAACGCCGCAGCAGTACCGCTGGCTCATGGAGGGACTGCAAATCGAACAGCCGAAAGCCCACCGTCCGGTGACAGGATTGAGCACAGTCTGAGCAAGGAAGAATGTCCAAAACCATTGAAAATACTGGCTTTTCTCTCTGCCTTGTGGTATAATTTCCTCATGGAAAACAGAGAAATGCAGACAAGCAACACGGAAGAAATGGTGACCATTTCCCGTGCGGAATATGAGCATTTGCAGCAGGAAAAAGCACGGAATGCAAAGCTGGAAGCAAAGTTTGCCGCCCTCGAACAGGAGCAGGCGCAGGTCATCACCAGCCTTACGCTGCAAAATGAGTGGTTGCTGGAGCAGCTGAAGCTGTCCAAGAAGAAGCTGTTTGGCCGTTCCTCGGAACAGGCGGAGCAGATGGTCATGGAGCAGCTGAGCCTGACCTACAACGAGCTGGAGGCCTACGCCTTTGGCACCAAAGCCGCCACAGAGAAGCAGATTGCTGTGAAGGCGCACGAGCGCAAACGGCAGTCCGGCAATGTGCTGGATGTCGTTCCAGAGGGTACTCCCACCGAGGTGGTGGAGCACCGCCTGCCGGGGAACGAACTGACTTGTTCTGCCTGTGGCAGCAAATTGGTGGAGATTGGCAAGGAAGTCCGCCGCAGCTTAATGATGAAGCCGGCAGAGTTCTGGGTGCGCGAAGACGTGTACTACACCTACGCCTGCAAGAATTGTGAGCAAGAGACCGGTGAAGCCAACATTGTGAAGGCGGCGAAGGAGCCTGCGCTGCTGCCTGGCAGCTTTGCCTCTGCGGAAGCAGTGGCGTATCTGGCAGCACAGAAATTCGTCATGTACTCGCCGCTGTACCGTCTGGAGCAGGAGTTTAACCGACAGGGCTTGAGGCTATCCCGGCAGACGATGGCCAACTGGCTGCTGAACACTTCGGAGAAATGGCTGCGGCCGATCTACGATGCGCTGCGCGAGCAGCTTTGTAAGGAGCCGGTGCTGCACGCCGACGAGACGACCTTGCAGGTGTTGAAAGAGCCGGGACGTTCCTCCACCAGCAAGTCCTACATGTGGCTGTACCGCACCAGCGGCTGCACAAAGCAGGCCATTGTGCTGTATGAGTACCAGCCTACGAGAAAAGCGGAGCATGCTGAATATTTCCTGCAAGGCTTCTCAGGATGGCTGCACGCAGACGGATACCAGGGATACCACAGACTGCCGGGCAACATCCGTGTGGTGGGCTGCTGGGCACATGCGAGGCGAAAATTTGACGAGGCGTTGCAAACGCTGCCCAAGGAGATGCAGAAGGACGCTCCGGCAGCGATTGGCGAATGCTATTGCTCCCGACTTTTCAAGCTGGAGCAGGCGTTTGCAGAGCTGACACCGGAGGAGCGATATGAAAAGCGGCTGGAGCAGGCAAAGCCTGTTTTAGACGCGTTGTTGTCATGGGCAAATGAGATGCAGGCGAAAACCGCGCCGAAATCTGCGTTGGGCAGGGCCATTCACTACCTGCTGGAGCAGTGGCCGTACCTGGCAAGGTATCTGGAGGATGGCCGTCTGGAGCTGAGCAACAACCGTGCCGAGCGCAGCATTAAACCATTTGTGATGGGGCGGAAAAATTGGCTCTTTGCCAATACGCCCGGTGGCGCGCAGGCCAGCGCCGTGATCTACAGCCTGATTGAAACGGCGAAGGAGAATGGCCTTGATCCGTACCGTTATCTGCTGTGGGTTCTGCAAAACGCGCCGCAACTGAGCGAAACTGATGAAACATGGGCTGAAAAGCTGCTTCCCGCGAGAGCCCCGAAAGAATGCTATATGCCTCATAAATAAAAGACCGCCATCTCGGTGAGCAGCAGCTCACTTTGAGATGGCGGTCACTATTTTTGATGTGTGCAAATTAGGGCCGATCACTGTGCAGTGCATCGTGTATCCGTTCGACCAACGCCCTTGCCGTAAAAGGCTTCGGGAGCACAAAGCTTGCGCCCAAACGGTATGCCTCCTCTATGACCCTGTGTGTCGGCAGAGCCGTCATAAAAATCGTCGAGATTTTGTACCCGTCCTCGCGCAGATGCTGCATAACGTGAAAGCCGCCCTTGTGCGGCAGCAGAAAATCCAGCAGAAGAACGTGAGGTCGGTGCCGGTGGAGCGCCTTGGTTGTCTCGTCCTCATCCTTTGCGTGAAATACATGGAAGTTTCCGCGCTCACGCAGGGAATCCGCCAGGAGCATGCTGAGGGCTTCATTACTGTCTGAGAGTAAAATCTTCTTACGGTGCGGCATTTTTATCCGCCTCCCCCTTAAAAATTTGATTTTACACACTCACCTTGTATAAAATAGTCCCGTCAGCTTATTTTTTCAATCCGCTGCGCAGCATTTTAACGGTTTTTTTACTTGGCAGGATTTGAGCTTCCGCAAAAGAAAGAGGGATGCCTGAGAAACTTGCCAGGAGTGTTGTTGTAACACCTTGCTGCCGGCACCATTCGCTTACGGAGAGACCGCTGCTGCGGCATTCCTGGATTTGTGCCGCCCACTCCTGTAGCTCCGCCCGATGTTTCTCCTCAAGTCATTAGTCCATTTTTCAAAATCGGTCTGAGGCCGAACTTTTGCAGGTAGTAACTCTGCTAATGCATTTTTAGGTGTACGCGTTGTACTCCTGGCCATGTCACAATCTTGCCCAATTAGGATAAACCATTCATCTTTACTGTTAGTAAAAATATCGCCGGCCGTCACAGGCAAGAAGTAATCATTGACGGTATAATCAAACGCCTCTAATGTGTTTAACTGCTGGAGATCTGCATCAGGCAAATCCTCATCATCTTCTAAACTATTAATAACCCTCGATAGCCGAATCATTCTTTTTATTGTATCGGCGTCTTTCCGGGGAGCGGTTGATAATAGTCTGATCCAATCATTGATAATTTCATATTCTGACGCTCCCTCAGTCCGCGCTTTCTGCGCAAGGAAAAATGCAATTCCTTTATTCTTAATAGCTTTGTCAAAGGCATCGCCCAAACTTAATAGCGTTTCAGATTTTAGTTCGGAGATAAAATAATTGTACGCACTTTTCGCAATACAAGATTTTAACTGTTCAGGATGCTCTTTAGACACATATTCAAAATACAAAGCATCAGTGATCTCTTCATACATTTCTTTGGATGAGAAAATGCTGCCGATAATATTTCGGCGCATGCCAGTATTTCTATCCAAGATCACCTGAATAACTTCTTTTTTGCTCTATTTGAGCCAGATAAATAGTTATCTACAATACATACAACGGCATGCTCCGGAGCAGCCTGTCCAATATCGTCAGAGAATAAGCTCTGTGTATCAGCAGAAAAATCCGTATAAATGCGAAGAGACTGGGCTCTATTTTCGCTCAAAATATAGTTATTGTAAAGATCATCAAAATAAGCAGGGTGATTAACTCCAATTCCGTATTTAGCGCCAAGCTCATATATTTTCTGAACAGTCTCGCCCTCAAAACGAGAATACTGTTCTTCAAGTAGTACTTTCAATTCGGGATTTACTCTTTCAACCAGCCCAAACGCACAACTAATGTCCCCGTAGGGAATGCTATCATCCCACACTCCAATTTTATCAAAGCATTCGTCAAATAAAGAAAGAAATTTTGACAGAACCTCATGTAGTGGCTGTGAAATAGATTCAATCTCTGCAAGATACCGACAACGGTCATCGACCGCCATTCGGGTAATATCATACAGAGCTCGCTCTTTTTGTATTCGCCCTGCTTGAAATCGTCTTCGATGATTACAATGCGATTGCACTCAATAGCCGAAAAAGTTCTTTATAGCTCATTACAATTCCTCCGAGGTATTGGATACAAGCAAAAATTTATATCTGTTTCCGTATTCATTACGCTCGTCGAGCAATTCGATTTCACCTCCAAAAGAGTTCAGTAATTTCCGAACAATATATAATCCCATACCGCGACCTTCAGACAACGGCTTACCAGACTGCAATGGCTCAAATAAGATATCTTCCATGCTCTTGGAGACGCCTGTGCCAGTGTCATACACTACAATACCATCAACACCATATTCCTCAATTGCAATGGTATCAGTTCCAGGATAAACGTAGGTGCTATCGCTTTGCGCCCGTTTACGGCGCACATCAATCCAATACAAAGAGTTATTGATCAAATTATAAAAGACATGCAGCAACACCCCTTTGGGAACGAACCATGTCAAATCTTTAGTGCTGCACACAATCTGTACTCTTTCTTTTTTTACCGTTGATAAAAGATTTTTTCGGATATTCGAAATTACACTTTCGATACATTCATGGATGAATTCATCATATGTGCCCTTCTTGATAAAAGTAGTTTCAAGGAACGAATAGAGACTTCCGATTTGATCCAATTTCCCTGAAATGTTCCCGTAGCTGTTTTTGATAGGAATAACATGTTGATTATAGATCCGTACGCCGCTACTTTGAACAAAGTAGTCTTTAAGAAATCGAAATGTCCACTTGCATCGGAACAATACCTGTTTTACTTAATGAGTGCAATTCATGTGTAATTGTTTCTGTAATGAGGCCATTAGCCATAAGTTTATAGTTATTGTAAGACTCTACTTCGATAGCTTTTAACTGTGCATCGGCCTCAGAAAGCAACACGGCTGTAGACTCTTGAACAGAAGAATCCTCTTTGATATCAGCATCAAGTTTTCTAACTGTATCTGTAAGAAATGCGTAACTTTGTTGGGGAAGGGCAACTTGATCTGTCCCACTAATCTGCGTTCCGCGCCTCAAATGTTCAGAAACATCAGCAAGTGCTTTTTGCATACGCTTATTACGCCGCATCATCTCGCGAAGCGCTGTATCGTTTTTTCTTAACACGTTTGGACAGATTCTCTTCTAACAGGCCTTCCTCTGCAAGAAGTGTTTTTACCAGATCGTTTGCCTTTCGATTAAGGTCGTAAAAAAGATAGTTAAATACGACATTGATAAGAAGCTTGAATGCTTCGGATGTTTCATTTCCACTAATGTCTAAGCGTGAACTAATCTCTTGAATATGGTTTTGTCCCGCATCAGCCAAGGAACATATCCAACAGTATTACCGAGATCAAATCGATACCACTGTTGCCCTTTTGTCCTGAATTGTTGAAGTTTAATCCAGTCACTTTCCTTATTTCCTAAAAAAGCCAATACGAAATATATCTCGATATAGTTTAATTCCATTATAATCTTCCAGAAAGTATTTTTAGCTCTTTCAAAGAATATCGTTTACTTGTCTCGCCTAAATCATAGGCAGCATCGATAATAATCTTATCACCGATTGCTGCTCCCTGTTTAAAACTATAAATTGAGCCAGTGATTGGTGCTATTTTCAGAAGTTCCTCAATTGCTGAAAGTGCTTTTTTTTCGATAAAAGAATCAAAGATTAATTTCTTGTCTTCGTCTTCCGCAACAGCATAGAAATCACAGAGAATATTGTAAAACAAAGAAACCAATTCATCTTTTGTCGCAGTAGCTTTAAGCGTATTTTCAATTCTTGTGGAATTGCGTTCCAGTATGTCACGGTAAAAGCTATGTGGCTTTTTAAGCGCTTAAATGCTTCCGCTTTTACTAATGCCCGATGGACGCGTTCAATAAACCATGGTTTTATGTTCAAACCATAGTTTAACATTCCGTCTTCTGTTGGCTCAAATCGGAAATTGTGAATAGATTCCGCTAAGGCAAGAGTATCATATGGGAACGTGATGTCAACTTCGTGTTCATCGAAATAGAATTTAATCTGCGGTATGAATAGTGTGTCCTGCGCATCTGCAAACGGTGTAATCAGAAAATTGAGCGCCGACTTAAGTTCTCGATTAACCTGAACTTGGAATGCAGTAGTATCCAATGACACCTGCTTGAACTGCGTGGCGTTATCAATATAGTCCTCTAAATTTGTGTTAAAAATAAATAAGCGAGTATGGTGCAAAGTATTAGGGACCATCACAACTTGGTATATCCACTACACCATTAATCACTGCATTCCAATCAATAAAAATATACGATGTATGATTTTCTTTATCCGAAGAAGTTTCTACAAGTAACGCTGTTCCAAGTCTTTGAGCTGCCAGTCGGCCAATGCCCTTTTCGCCAAGAGTGCTTTCCTCGTTGGATTTGATATCTGTAGCGATTTTCAAAAACCGTCATCAATTGTAGCATCAGTCATACCACACCCATCGTCTTCAACAACAAGAATCGGTGAAGCAAGGTACTTATTTGGAACGAAGTCACTGACGCAATCCGGGATAAGTTCATTAGATGGCATACTATTATACAGGCGTAGATCTATATGACTTGCTTTTTGCGTCAATTGAATTTTTAATTAATTCGATTATAGCAACTTCAGGCGAGGTTATTAAATCTCTACCCAAATGTTTTATAACACGTGGATCAATCACAATTTTTCTCACGGATTATCCTCCCGAATATCATTCAAGGTCTCCTTAATGTTTTTGCAATTGCTGCTGCCATTAAGTATGGAACACCGTTGCCTATCATCTTAAACTTCTTTGACAATGGAAGTGTTGGTAATACAGCAAATTCTCTTGGCAAAGATTGAATCGCCATCGCTTCCGCTACTGATATACGCCTTTCCTTATAAGGATGGAGGTGTACTTCGTTGTGTCCATATGCGGCGGTTGGGGAAAATCTCCAACGGTGTAGTCGCTTAAATGACTTGCCACTCGTATCGCCTTCTGCGATAGTTGCGATTTTATTCCGCCCCTTTTTCACCTGAAATATATCATCGCCATTTGGATGATTTTCAACATCATTTTATGAAACCAATACTCAACCGTCAGTTTTTTCAGTATTCCGCTAGCAGGAAACGCATATGAACTATCTGGCACAAATCCCCTCTCTTTAGGCCATGTTCTTGTTAGTACATTCTCTGTATTGAAGAGTGCATACTTATCCCATTTGAATATTAGGGTATTGGGTTCGTTCTGATAGATTTTTTTGTGAATGCCGACCATAAATACACGTTCCCTGAATTGAGGGACACCATACGCAAGTGCATTCAAAACGTTTTCGGCTATAACATAGTCATTAGCTTGAACTTTCATCATCATTTCCTTATAGAAAGCACGATGCTTTTCCGTTTTTACTAAACCCTTAACATTTTCAAACAGGAAAAAATCAGGATGGCAACGACAAATAATATCGAAATAGATCTTAGTTAATCGGCCATTTTCACCATCAACACCAGCATTTTTTCCAGCAACTGAAAAGTCCGGGCATGGCGGTCCACCAATAAAACCGACTAAGTTTCCTTTTTCACGCTCTTGTGCAATAAGGGCAAGGAGATTTTTCTTTCCACGTCGTCTTGCATAGCGTTCAGCACTATCATTACGATAACCATAGATCGGAGCACGCAGATTCATTTGCATCCTTGCATACTGGTATGACTTAATAAAAAGGTTGTCGTATTCATTAACAAATACTATGTTATATCCATTCTTTTCAAACGCCAAATCTAAAATCCCGATTCCTGAGAAAAATGAGAAGATGGAAATTTTTTTTTTGCATGGCATTACATTCCTTTTTCTTTTTCATGTTTCTCAAATTCTTCGAAAGTCATAAGGACAAATTTGGGCTTGTTATTTTTCAGAATAGTTATTAGCCCCTGCTCCTCTGCCATTCTCGCGGCAGAAGAAAAATTTTGATTAACTTTAGAAATAGATAGGGTCTTTTTCGATATCAATTTTCATATCGCATACCTCTAAAAGCTTACATGGAGTTGTTAACTAATATTTTACATCGAATATTAGCTAAAAGTCAACCTAATCTAAGTTGTATTTTTCAAAAGAAATGATTGAACCTTGAATTTTAAATCTACAGTTCGAAACGACTTATGGACCTTACACTTGAATTCTTTGCGTATATTCTCAGCTTATAAATGTGAGCAAGGGTTTATCTCTCAGAAGGAACTGGAGGCTTGGCTGAAGGAATCCAAATGAAAAACCGTGTGCTGACCTTGCGGTCAGCACACGGTTATCTTTTGTCTATTGCGAGGCAGATTTTAAACCGCCCCATGCAGAGTCTGAATGCTATTTTTCTTTATTTCCCGCGTCTTCCAGCAGATTTGTAACCACTTCACTGAGCTGCGTGGCGTTCTTGGAGGTGATGACAGGAACGCCGGTCTGCGTCTCAATGGCCTTCCGTGCGTCACCGGCCACCTTGCCACCGGCACGGGCCACGTCGATGTTCTCCGAAAGGGTTGCCGGTGCCTTCTGCTTGGAAATTTCCGTGGTGGTGGCCTCCGCCAGCATATTCAGCACCAACTCCAGCGTGGTCATGTTATCACGGAGGTTTTCCTTTTTCAAGCCTTTCAGGTTTTTGTACTGGCGGGTGGACATCCCCGACCACGCGCGGGAGATCTCATCGGTGAGGATGGCGTACTCCACGCCCTTCTGCACGCCGCGGGCATCCCATTCATCGGTCAATTCTTTGCGAACTTGGATGGCTTGCAGCCGCTGGTTGATCCACTCGCGGGTATAGCCCTTTTTGAGATAGGTTTCCAACGCCCGCTCGATGGTCAGCTCCGGGTCGATAGTTTCTTCAATGTGCTCCCGGCCGACCTGTGCCAGCCAGAGTTTGAACGGCTCCGCTTTGGGTGACGGGATAGATTGGATGATGCGGAGAAGTTGCTCGGTATCGGCCACATCGGTCAGGCGTTTTTACCATCATGAGCCGTCATATTCAAACCGTGACAATTTGTCACGGTTTCATTGCCCTCGGCCTTCAACCGTTGTTTGAGTTTGCGCCAATACGCCGTGGGATCAACGCTGTCCGTCAGTACGCCAACCACATCAACAATGGAGAAATACCATTCTTCCTTTTCTTCATCCCACGCCGTGCGGATGCGTTGGTTTTCAAAAAGCTGAATTTTAAGAGACATCCTATCACCCCAATTCCCAATCACCCAGAATCAAGTCAACGCGCCGTTGTCCTCCACCTTTTCCACTTCGGACAGTTCTTCCCAATCCTCACGATTTCCGCATCTGCGAAGGTAGTCGTGACCACCATCCACGGCGCACGAGCCGCAGCTGCAAAACTTAAAATCATGGACAGTCTTGCTTTCAATAACGTCTCCACATTTCTTGCATCTGATTGCGTTCCTGATAATTTTCGGCATAATCATTCCCTCTTTAGCGCATTCTGATTTTCTCTTTTTCCCCGCTGCCGTCTGTACGGAGGCGCAGCAGAGGAATAGCACACTTATCCAGAATGGAGTTCTTTTTCGCGTCCCGCTCTGCCTGCTTGCTCCTGGATTTATGAGATCCGCCGTCTACTTCGATCGCCAGAACAGGTTGCTTATCCATTTGATTGAACAGTAGAAAATCCACATGTGTCAGCGGATTGCGGGCATATTTGCGTTCTTCCTCTGTCAGTGGCGCATAATCCTTCACCAGCGTGGCAAGAGAAAAATGCACCGCACAGCCGATAGAGGAAAAAGGCTCATCGGACAATATCTCTTGAATTACCGAGTGCATTAGGTTCTCAGAATCGTACTCAGACACCCGCTTATGCTTTTGCAGATATTCTCTGCGCTGCTCGGCATAACCCTGATAGAGCATATCGAATACAGAATAGATCTGACTCTGGATGATCTCGAAATTGTTGTATTCGATGTACCGGGCCAAGTCACCATAGTTGGTCTGGTCATTGCGTGGGTCCTGCGATGTGATCACAGCCAGAGAATGAACCGCGCGGGAAACCGCCACATTCAGCATATGGGGATCATCCACAAAATCTGTGATGACATTGTCGACCGAAGTCAGAATGATTGCATCCTGCTCCCGCCCCTGAAACTTGTGGACGGTGTCCACCTCATAAGTATCTCCCAACTGCTTGCGGATGGCTGTCACCTGATCCCGATATGGTGTGATAATACCGATACTCTGGAAATTTTGCTGATGCAGCCGCGGAAGCACCTCCTGCTGATGACATCGATCTGGCGCTGATTGAGATGTCCACGGGCGTGGTTGCCGGCAGTTGTCCGGTACATGGTCAATACATCCGGCTCATCATAATCCTTCGTCATAACGATCAGTTGCCCGTGGTAGAACTTCTGGTTGCAGAAGTTGATGATTTTTGGGTGGCAGCGGTAGTGTTCCCGCAGCAGCGTAGCAGGTGCGTCCCGCCATATTTCCAATGCAGAGGACAGCAAGCTGTGCGTAGAAAAGCGATAACGCTCATCCAAGGAATGCTTTTGCCAAATGGCATCGCTGGTGCGAATGTCATCCTCCGTCAGCACATTAGGGAGCTGCTTCAAGTCCCCAACAATCACGATATTCCGTGCACAGGAGAAGGCCAGTACCCCGGTAGCCAGATCAACCTGCGAGGCCTCATCCACGATCAGGTAATCGTAGATATGATCAATGCTCAGCGTCCCTTGATGGAATAGGTCGTGCTGAGCACCACCGGATACTCGCGGGTAAACTCTTCAGAATTCCGGCGGAAATCATTCTTTTCAAAGCATCGCCTATTATTCCGCCAATGATACCGTGTTGCCAGCTCTGCCCGGAACAGCCGCAGGGACTTCTGTGTGAGCTCGTCCATCTTCGCGTCGAAAGCGTAGCGCTCCAGCTTTCGGTTCAATTCCTGCTTTTCGGCCTCCAGTTCCCGCCTCTTTACGAAATAGAATTGGTTTTGCAAATAGGGGAATGACCTGTTCCGGGGAGCAGGCAAACAATTTGAGTGCATTACGGTTGAATCGAAATATGATGGAGATTTTTTGCAACAGGCCCAAGCGAGTCTCACGCTCTGCGTGCTGTTCAAATTCCATCCAAAGCGCAAGGATCTTCTGCGAGGACAGCTTGTCCAAGCTCTCCATTGGCACATCGCTGTAACTTGCGTAATATTCCTCAAAATAATGCTGCTCCGGGTTTAGCTGCAAGAACTCCTGCTCAATTTCCGCAATGCGGTTTTTAGCATTGAGCATTTCGTTCAGTTCTTTGGAAAGCGCAGTCGTTTCCTGATCTAATTGCTGTCGTTCCTCCGGGGGCATTTCCCAATCGCTCATATTCGGATAGGCGCCGGTCTGTGCATCCAGAAACCTCTCTTTGTTGGCAAGACTGCCGAGAAACGCAGTCAGAAAAGCGGCATTTTTCTTCTCCAGCTTTTCCACAACATTATGCGTTGCGGAATTGTTGTTGGAGACAACCGCCACGGTTTTTCCGCTGCGGACAACATTGGCGATGATATTCAGAATCGTCTGTGTCTTTCCAGTACCCGGTGGCCCCTGAATGATACTGATTTTGGAGGAAAGCGCCCGTTCTACCGCCAGCTTTTGACTCTGGTTCAGGCCAAACGGATAGATCACTGCCTCCGGCATCTGGGGCATTTTGACGTCTTTCTGCGGTGCAAGATAGCTTGCCAACACGGTATCCTCGCTGACCTGCTGGATCTTGTCATACTGCATGCTTAGAATGTTAAGACCGTTTTCCGCCACCAGACTGATTGCAGCGGCAGTTTCCTTTGAAATATTGGAATGTTTCTTGATTTTTACCGTCTGCCAGGCAATTCTGCTGGAACTGCACCTCGCTCCTGTGGAACGATAAATCTCTCTTTCCGTTGCGGACAATACGATAATACCCACCGAAGTCGAGAATCTCATCAATTCCGCTGATGGTCTGCCCATTTGCGGTGACAATCACCTGCGCAGGGTCGATTTTCTTTTGCAGGGGTAGGATCTCCACATTGCTACGCTGAAAGCTGTATGTCTTATTGGGCGCACTGGTATAGACGACCTCGCACTTCCCGTCATGGAACTGAAAGCTCGCGACCGAGTCCGTCTGGTCTTTTCCTTTTATGATGATTAAGTGCTTTCGTGCGTCCATAGGCATCTCCCATCAATTCAACTCTCAACTCATAAGTTGCGAGTTATTTCATCACTCGTTCAAGAAGCGTCTGGTAGCTGTCCACGACATCATAAACCACATTTCCGTTACTTATTGCTTTGAAATGTTCTCGCGCACAATGTATCTTGGATTTCTCAATGGGCCGGAGCTGCATGGAGGACATAGAGCCTTTCGTTTCGGCAACGAAATAAATGTGCTTGACGGAGCCTTCATAGAAAGCAATAGCCCAGTCCGGGTTATAGTGTCCTACTGGTGTTGCAATATAGAAGCTGTCCGGCAGTTTTACATAAACCGCAACATCTGTGTTAGTGTCCAGATCGGTCGCAAAATCACGTTCGTTCGTGGAATCATACACGATATGGTCATACAAATGCCGCTGCGCTTTCATTGCGTTTGTTCCGAGCTTGCCTTTGATTGTCGGCGCTGTAAAGATATCCGTATCGTAATGCTCATCCAGCACATTGTATGTAATATGCTGAATAATTGCGGTTGCCTTTTCGTCATTGATCAGGGCGGCAGCTTTGATAATGAATTCTTCCGGATTGAATTTGAACTGCTCGAAAACGGCTTTCTCGATACCGGTCAGGATCGCAACAATTGCTTTCCGCGTCAACCCGGTTTCTGCAACCAGATTACCGACCAGATCGTACTTCACACTGCTACTCGCTCGGATTTGCCTGTTGCTGTTATATGTAGATGACTTTGACTTCGAGAATGCGCTTCCGTCAAGCAAAGAATCTTTTGACTTGATCTCATCCATTGCGCCGGTTTCAACCTTTGAAGTAAATCTTCGGCACATGGAGATTTC